>Ga0255132_1000427_pt1 | contig 16604 bp, 13 predicted proteins | sample Law_Law_RepA_8d_FD_188551 | JGI IMG/M metagenome (GOLD analysis project Ga0255132, IMG submission 188551) | Freshwater microbial communities from St. Lawrence River, New York, United States - Law_Law_RepA_8d | ecosystem: Environmental > Aquatic > Freshwater > River | place: USA: New York...
ACTCACTCCGGCGACCCGGCTGCGGAGGAACGATTCAGTGCTTCAGAAATTCGTCTAGGGCAACTCGAGGAATGCGCCACGCAGACCCGATCTTTTTGCCTTTGAGAGATCCGTCGCCCAGCGCTGCGAGCACGTCGGCCTCGGAGACTCCGAGGCTCTGGGCCACGTCGGCGGGTGAGAGCAATTCCGGAATCGCCGAGGCCGCGCCTAAGGCCGAACCAGCGACCATCGAGGCACCGATGACCGGAGGCGTACCGGTACCCAGATCGCGGGCAATTTGCGTCCCCAGAGCAAACTGGGCGGCCAAGCCGGCGACCCCACCGCCACCGGGCAGTTTGAGCGATTCGGCCAACTGAAGTTTGACGTAGTCGTTGAGGTTGCCGATCGCGGCCATGCTGGAGCGCTTGTCGATGGCTCCCTCGACCTCGGGCGGGACGCTAATGTTCTCAACAATGAAGCTGCCGAGTTCGATGCCGTACTTCTCGGTGAGAATCGGATTGAGGAGCGGCAGGAGCGCGTCACCCAACTCGGAATACCGGGCTGCCAAGTCGAGCACCGGCACCTTGGCGCTGGCGACCGCGTCGCTGAAGGCGCTGACAAAGCGCGACCGCATGGTGTCCTGAAACTCATCAATGCGGAAGTGATGATCGGTGCCGGCGACGTCCTTGAGGAACACCGGGACATTAACGATCCGGAAATCGTAAGTACCAAAGGCCCGAACGCGAACGATGCCGAAGTCCGGATCCCGCACCATGATGGGATTGCTGGTGCCCCATTTGTTGCCGGTGAAGAGCCGGGTGTTGACGAAGTAGACATCGCACTTGAAGGGCGACTCGAAATTGTACTTCCAGCCCAACAGTGTGCTGAGAACCGGGATGTTCTCGGTCTTGAGGGTGTGTTTGCCGGGGCCGAAGGTGTCGACGTACTGACCCAGGTAGACGAACTGAGCTTTCTGCGATTCGCGAACCAGCAGTTGGGCTCCGTTCTTGATCTCCTTGTCTTGATCAGGAAAACGCCAACTGAGGGTGTCGCGCGAGTCGTCTTCCCACTGGATGATCTCCAGGAACTGTGTCTTGAGGTAGTCGATGATGCCCATGGTGCGTGTTTCTTTGTTTGGCGACGGTTTCTAAGTCGGAACCGAGACTGGAAGACAATCTATGAAGGGGCTCGAACACGAAACGGGAATTTGAGCCCCTATTTCCAATGACCCAATAGGGCGGTTTCTTTGTTTCTCCAAATAAATCCCTGGCGCGACTAGATCCATTTGTTTGCGGAAGCCCGGGAGGGGAACCGGTGGGTGGGATTTGGGACGGAGATCCCGGAAATCACTCCTCAGAACCGCGGGCCTGGAAAATAGTGGAGCCCATTACCTTGCCAGCGGCGACTTGAACTACGTAGGAGGCGCCGGCCTTCAGGGGTTCCGCCGGGGCTTTGGCTGCCAGTTGGAGACCCTCAGGCGGCTGGCCATAGAGAAACCCCCGGGTAAAGGCCCCTTTGCCCTGTTTTTCGAGACGCCACACCACACGACCGCTGGCTGGCGCCTTCTCGGGCTGAACTTCCGAAACCACCAGAGAACTCAACTCGTAGTCTTGGTCTAGGCCCACAACCACGGGCAAGGCGGCCCCTGGTTCGGCCTGACGCAATGGACGAAAAGAGACACTGACTTGAATAGCCTTGGGACTGAACCAGTCGGTCAAGCGGTACATCGGAACCGCGACGGCGGCGACCAACAGCAAAATGATTCCCCAAACTTTGCGATTCACAGTGGGCTGGACGATTTCCACCCCCCGTCGCATTCGAAAGAATCTAATGCCTTGAGCGGAACACGGATTTCAAGGGCTCGGCGTTGGATGCGGGGGCCCTTTTGAAAATCGGGTCGTGGTCGATCGGGTCACTCCGGTCAACCGGCCGAGTAGACCGAGGCCGCCGAAGTGTGTTTCTATCCAATTTTATCCATGAGTCCTGAACGCTTAACGGTTCGTCCGAGCCGCAATACGACAGCCTTCACCCTGATCGAGTTGCTGGTGGTCATTGCCATCATCGCCATCTTGGCTGGGATGCTTCTGCCCGCCTTGTCCAAGGCCAAGGAAAGCGCCAAACGAATCTCCTGCGTCAACAACCTGCGCCAATTAGGCATCGCGACGACGCTGTACACGGGCGAGAATCAGGGGCATTTCCCGGATCGAAACATAGGGCCGCGCTGGTGTGAGCGGCTTTGGCCCACTTTACGTTCGGTGCAGGTCCTCGTCTGCCCCAGCGATTTCGGATCGGGCGGCAAGAACAAGCCCGCCACGGCAGAGACTCGGACCAACCTGGTGGCCGATTCCGCGCCGCGCACTTACATCATCAACGGCTGGAACGACGTTCTGGAACGCCAAATGACCAGCAGTGGCGAGACCTTCAACATGGGCACGATCATTAACAAAACCATCAACGAGAGTGTCATCGTCGAGCCGTCCGAGACCATCGTGTACGGCGAGAAGCTCTACCCGATCGGCCATTTCTTCATGGATCTGCTGGAGGGTAATCTGGGCAACGACAACGAGGTGCTCAATCACGCGGTGCACAATAGCGCGGTGCGCTCGGACCGTGGAGGTTCTGCCAACGGTGGATCCAACTTCGCCTTTGCCGACGGATCCACCCGCTACCTCCGCTACCGCAATTCGCTCTCACCCATCAACCTGTGGGCGATCACGCCGCAATGGCGGACGAACACCATGAATTGAAGGTCACTCGGGAGAACCTTCTGAACCGCCTCGCGCCTCGGTTGGTCAGATTCAACCTCGGAGGCGGTGTGGGGTGATCGGTCCGTCGGTCCGGACTTACATGCGGTTCGACAACAGGGGCTGCTTCAAGACAGCGGTGCGCGGACAAATCTAGTCCCTGGGTTTCCTTTGGTCTGTGGGATATTCTGCGAGGCTGCCGGACCCGTGGCCGTGTCTTCAGTGACTCTTCAGCGCGTCTTCAGCGCCTCTTCAGCGGGAACCGCTTCAACGGCGATCGCCCCGGCGACTCTGAGGTTGCTCCTCAACAAAGCGGACGCGGATTCCAGGAGCCGGTGCGGCAGCAGTGAGAGGACGTCCAGAAAAGGGTCCAGAACCCTGACTGGTTCCGGACCGAGCCAGAAACAATGCCACGATGGCCTGAGAGCTCCCTACGGCAAACAGGGCGGCAATCCAAGGCCAGCGACCCATTCCCCGACCCCAGGCCGCCCAAAGAATGGCCGACAAAACCACCACCAAGTCTCCGGCAATCAATGTGGGGATAATCCAACCCGGGAGGGTGGCAACCCCCGGGGCCGTCGCTAAAGCGGGACTGGGTGGGTTCGACATGCCGACTGGGGCCACGGGAACCGGTTTGATGGCCTCTGCTGAAACCGTCTGCGGAAGAGAAATCTCCTGCTCCGAAACAGGCTGATCGGCGGTACCCATCGATGCAACCTGGGTTGGATTCGGTGTTGGAACCTCGGCGGGAACCTGGGTTGAAGATGCGATCGAAGTCGCCGCGGAAATCACCGCCGGAACAAGCTCCGGTTGTGCGACCGGAGTCTCTTTCAACGGAGTCATGCCCGGTGCGTTCACGGCCCCACGGTCCACCTCTTCCTGTAGCAAACTGGCCAATCCGCGCCCCAGCGCTGGTTTCGACATACGAGATCCAAATCGTTCGACCTGAAGGGTCTGGCTTCAACCAGTTTCCGCACGTTTTTTACAAAGCCTCGCCCGGAGGGTTTACAGCACTTCGTCGCGAAGCCGCTGAAGCCATCTAGGCTAGGCCGGGCGGATTCCCCACTGAAAGGGATCCTCGTCGCTCAAGATCAAGGTCGTCTCGGCGATGACGTGGGCGCTTCCGGTGACCACCGGCAGAACCCGACCTCGAGTACGATCCTCCCAGCAATATTCTCCGCGGAAGGAACTGCCCAGAATACCCTCCTGGATCCAAGACTGACCCTCCTCCAATTTTCCATCCGCAGCCAAACAGGCCAGCTTGGCGCTGGTCCCCGTGCCACAGGGCGATCGATCGTAGGCCTTGCCGGGGCACAACACAAAGTTGCGCGAGTGTCCGCCAGATGCGGGAGGACCAAAGAGTTCTACGTGGTCTACCTCGGGAAACCCCTGGGCATTGACCGCCTGGCGAATCCGCCAACTCACATCGGTCAAGGTTTCAACGTTTTGAAGGGACAACTCCCACACCGGGGTATGAACCAGAAAAAACCAATTCCCACCCCAGGCCACGTCGCCCGAAACCGCACCGATCCCCGGCACCTGCACGACGACCGAGGCCTTGTGGCGGTAGGAAGGCACATTGGCCACCGAAACAGAACCGTCGGCCTGCAGGGTGGCGGAGACCGGGCCGACAGGGGTGTCAATTCGATGGGTGCCCGGTCGCACTCGACCCAGGTGCGCCAGGGTGACCATCAAGCCGATGGTGCCATGCCCACACATGCCCAAGGATCCGACGTTGTTGAAGAAGATCACACCGAAGTCGCAGTCGGGGGCGTGCGGTGGAATCAGAAAAGCGCCCACCAAGACATCGGAACCCCGTGGTTCGTTGACCACGGCCGAACGGAATCGGTCGAATTGGCTACCCAGCCGCAGCACGCGCTCCGAGAGAGGACCGGTTCCCAAGTCCGGCCCGCCGGAAATCACCACGCGAGTCGGTTCGCCGCCGGTATGGGAATCCACGACCTGAATGCGATGAAGGTTTGCCATTGGATTTGTGATTTAAGCGACGTTCGTGCCCTCGTGTCTTGGCCGGGCCGCCCTGCCGCTTGGCAAGCTCGGCACAGTCGACCCACCCACACCCTGCAGCAGCAAGACCCGGCCGGAACGAGCGATGACACTGCACTGGCAACCACCCCTCGCGGAGCACAAAACCCCTCGTTTTCTGGCTACCGAGGAGGGCATTCCCAATCTCGTTACCGCATTCCGTTGCAGGGAACCGACGTCAGTGGGAGCGCTTCAGTTGACGGAATAGCAGGTGGAGGGCCTGTTGGCTGGTGGTGAACTTGAAGGTCTCGCGGTCGAAGCGATTGAGGCGCTGCACCGCTTCCGTGCCGTCCGGCCCTGCCAGCGCCATCCACACCGTGCCTACGGGTTTATCCAGAGTGCCGCCCGAAGGTCCGGCGATGCCGGTCACCGACAAGGCCCAGTCGGAACCGGACACCCGACGGGCTCCCTCGGCCATTTCCCGCGCTACCGCTTCACTCACCGCTCCAAACTCTCGCAGCGACTCCTCCCGAACTCCCAAGGTTCGAGCCTTGGCAGCATTGGCATAGGTCACGTAGCCAGCCAAGAACACCGCCGATGCCCCAGGGATATTGGTGATGCGGTGGGCGATATGACCACCGGTGCAACTCTCGGCCAGCGCCAAGGTCTGCCCCCGCTGGGTCAATGCGCGGACCACAACCCCTTCGAGCACTTCGTCCTGTTCGCCAAAGACCGCGTCTCCGGCCAACCGTCGGGTGATGGCCTCGGCCTCGGTCACCACCGCCGCCGCATCGGTCCCTCGCGCTACGAACCGCACATCCACCTCGCCCACCCGAGCACAAAAGCCCAAGTCCATTCCACCCTCGGTGAGGTGCTGGAGCGGAGCCGAAATTAGTTCCTCCATGTTGGATTCACCAATGCCAGCGGTCTTGAGAGTGCGGCAAACGAACTCCGTTTCACGGGGAAATTCACGACTCATCCATGGCAGAACCTCTTGGTCGAACATCGGGCGCAACTCGCGCGGCGGCCCCGGCAACATCACCAACCAAGAACGCTTTCCCTCGGGTCGGAACGGATTGGGTGAGGCTTCGATCATTAACCCGGGGGCCGTGCCCTGGCCATTGGGCACCACGATCGCTCCTTGCGGAACCATGGCTTCGACCCGGGTGCGCGGGGGAACCGGACGTCCGCGCGATTGGAAAAACGCTTGGATGGCGTCGCTGACAGCGGAGTCAAACACCAACGTCCGCCCCAACAACTCGGCAATGCGTTCGCGGGTAATATCGTCGCAGGTCGGACCAAGGCCACCGGTGGTGATCACCAAGTCGGCCCGACTCAACCCTTCACGCACCGCTTGCTGAATGTCTTCGCCTCGGTCGGAGACCAACACCTGGCGAGCCACCGTGTATCCGGACTGGGTCAACCGCGAACACAGCCACTGCTGATGGGTGTTCAGAATACGGCCCAGCAGGAGCTCGGAACCGGTGTTGATGATCTCAATGGTCACTAGGAGAAAGGTGGTTCCAAACGCGGCAAAGGCCAATTCAAGAGGCTCGAGAAACCTCGAATTTCTATTCCAGCCTCAACTCATGACCGCGATCCGAGGCCAGATGGGCTTTAGGTCTTCGTCAGCCAAAGCCATCATGCGGAACTCGATCGGATCTCCGGCCTCCAGTGCCTGTTGGAAGCGCTTCCAAGCATCCTCTTCACGTCCCATCTGGGCGAGGTAGCAGGCCAAATTGTAATACAAAATGGGCTCAGTGGGGAACCGCTCGAGTGACGGCTCAAGCAAGTCGAAGGCCATGTCGATGGACCCACCCGTATGACGACGGGCCGCATAAGATCGGTGAATCCAACTCTCCACGACCTCCGGATAGTGGGTCCATTGGGCGTTGGCCACCCTCCAAGCCTCATCCCAACGCCCCAAGCTCGAGCAGGCCGACCAATGCAAGGTTAGGACATCCAACCGCTGACGGAACACATCCGGAAGGCCATCCAACTCCGCCAATGCCTCGAGTGGATTACCCAACATCAGCCAGCCTTCGGCCGCTTCTTGGCGATGCCGGTGAGGCAACGGAATCGCATGGCTGGCAGAAGGCTTCATGAGGGGCTGAGAGGGCCGTTGGATTAATCGAAAAAGGCAAACTCATTGGCAGCCAAGAGCACCTGCGCGTACTGCTCCCACAAGCTCAGTGGCTTCGGGGGTTCCTTGGATGCTTTCTTGTCGCCCGATTTGGCTTCGCCGGCGACCGGTTCCACTTGGGGCGGTGCGGGCGTTTGCTTCAGAAACTCTCGAGCCGCGGCCAACTCCCGGCGAGACGGAGCACGCTGGTAGGTGAGTGCGTAGAGGCGCTTCACCCGTGCATCGCCCTCGAGGGATTTCACGTCCGGCCGTTCAAGAATAGCCCGCGCCTGTTCGGCCACCAAACTGCTGTTCAGCCAGAAGAGTGCCTGCTGAGGAACGCTGGTTTGAAAGCGACCCGCAGACGACGTGTCCGGGCTAGCGAAGTCGAAAGACCGCAGGATTCCGGGAAGATTCTGTCGATCGATGTAACCGTAGAGGGTGCGACGCAACACGGGCTTGTCGGTGTCGTAAATGCTCACCGCGAGGCCGCCCACCTTGGGATCCAGGCTTCCGGCCACCGCCAGCAACCCATCGCGCATGGACTCGAAGTCGGTCCGCTGACGGTTCATCCGCCAGAAGAGGGTGTTGCTCGGATCCACCTTTTGAGCTCGGGCCAACGCCTTGCGCGAGAGCCCTGCCGCCTCGGGATCACTCGATTGACGATACGCTGCTGAGAGGAGCATCTCCCGATGCAGCGCCTTCATAGACCACCCTTGTTGGACCCAATGAACCGCCAGATAATCCAGCAGTTCTGGATGGCTCGGAGGTTCGGTGCGTACCCCGAAATCACTGGGCGTCTTGACCAACGGCGATCCGAAATGCCGCATCCAAACTCGGTTAACCATGACCCGCGCGGTGAGTGGGTTTTCTGGAGAGGCCACCGACCGGGCAAACTCCAACCGACCGCTTCCCTGGGTGAAGGGCTTTCGATTCGGTCCGGCGACAATGGCCAATTGCTGCAGAGGCACCTTCGGCCCGTGATTGCCGGGATTGCCCCGCTTAAAAATAACCGGTTGCGAGATGCTGGCGTTGTCCATGAGGGCCATAGCCCGCAAGGGCGCCCCGGCATGCATGGAATCGAGTTCGTCGAGCTTGCGCTTGAGGGCCCGGCTCTTCTGGGCCACGGGCGTGTCAAAGAACCGATCGATACCGCCCAGCGCCCCTTGGATGGGCGAATCACCCGCGTACAATACTTGCCGCAATTCCTCGGCCGCCGCGTCGGGCAATGACTTGGGCTCCGGCTTGCCGTCTTTTTTTGCCTCGGCCACAGCGGCTTTCCACTCGGTGTCGATTTGATTGAAGACGAAGCCGTAGCGAGCGGTCATCGCCGCCAAATTGGTGGGGGCCCATCCTTTGAAATCAGCCACCAGACGGGTGTTAATCGGTTGCCCCTGCCACCGACCCGCGGCCAACTCCTCGGCGATCTTCGGAGCCCGTGATGCAAAGTCATTGGTGCCCAAGGCCGCCCAGGCAAAGAAAGGTGCAAACACCGGATGGGGGGATTTTTTTAACGATTCCAATCGCCCTTTCCACGCACCCACCAACCCCGGATCCAAGCTCCGCTGCCGGGCCAGGCTTTCCTGGGCTCCGCCCTCGAGCACTGTGCTCTCCTGAGCCGTGAGCAGGTAATCGCCGATCTTCGTCCGCAACTTCTGGATCACCGCTGCGGTTTGATCCGTCCGATAGTCATCGAGATCCTTGCGCCGCTTGGCCAATTCCTTGTCGTAGTCGGCCGCCTGCTGACGATCGGGATTCTCGCCCACGAGCGGCTTGGGATCCGGTTCGTGGCTGTTGGAGAAGAGTCCGTAAAGCGAGTAGTAGTCGGCCGTGGGGATGGGATCGAATTTATGGTCGTGGCAACGGGCACACTGAACGGTGAGCCCCATCAGTCCGCGGGTGGTCACATCGATTCGGTCATCGATGATGTCTGACTGATTATTGAGGAACCGGCGACCCAAGGTCAGAAAACCCATGGCCGCCAACGGCTTGCGATCGGTCTCGGTGGCCAACTGGTCTCCGGCCAACTGCTCGATGAGGAACCGGTCGTAAGGCAGGTCGCGGTTGAAGGCTTCCACCACCCAGTCGCGGTAGGTGTGGCTGTAGGGATACCGACGCTCCTCTTCAAAAACGTAACCCTTACTGTCGGCATAACGGGCCACATCCAGCCAGTGCCGACCCCAGCGCTCACCGTAGGCAGTCGAGGCGAGCAATCGATCCACCACCCGCGAATAAGCCTGCTCGGAGCGGTCCTTCAGGAAGGATTCCATTGCCTCGGGCGTCGGAGGCAGCCCGGTTAGATCGTGGGTCGCGCGGCGGAGCAACGTGCGACGATCGGCCTCTGGAGTGGGCGTCAGGCCCTTGGCCTCCAGGGCGGCGAGGACAAACCAGTCCATGCCGGTCCGTGGCCAGGAAGACTTGCGGACCGTCGGCCGGGCCGGCATGAGCGGCCCTTGGAAAGCCCAGTGACGAGCGGCCGGATCAGGCTTGGCCGCGGTGGGGGCGCCGGTCCGCGGATCGGGTGCTCCGGCACGAATCCAGGCCTCGAAGTCGGCGATTTGTTCGGGCTTCAAAGCCCCGCCCTTGGGAGGCATGGCCTTCACGTCGGCCGCAGTCCCCTTCACCACCTGGATGAGCAAGCTCGAGTCAGGGTTTCCCGGAATCACTGACGGCGTCCCCGAAGCCCCGCCCTTTTCCCAACCCGCCTTAAAATCCAAGCGCAACCCGCCCTTGAGCGATTCGGACTGGGCGCTGTGACATTCGTAGCAACGCTCGGCCAAGATCGGACGGATGCGGTTCTCGAAGAACTCCACCGAAGACGGATCGGCCGCAGTGAGCCCGAAAGCACACAACCAGCCCGCGGAAATTCGCAGCAACGCCGCAGCCAAATGAAAAGGTCGCTTCATGAATGAGATCCCTGACCAGCCTTGCCGGCCCGACACCAATGTCAAAACGGACTTCGCCTCACCGGTATTCAGTCGGCCGCGAAAAACAATTGGCCCAGCGGTGCTCACGGTGGCCATCTTCACCCGCATGATGCGCGGATTGCTGCTCGTTGTCTGGCTGGGAGTGCACATCGCTCAGGCGCAAGTGCCCGATCCCCTGTGGGGCAGTTCGGCGCGCATGGACCGGATTCGCGCCCTGCTCCCGCAACTCGATGCGCTGTACGAAGCCCATGCGACCTCCAACCACATCCCGGGGCATATTTGGGGATTGGTGGTCGACGGTCGCCTTCTGCATGTCCGAGCCGCCGGAATGGCCCGCGTCGAGCCCGAGCAACCAGTCACTCCAGCCACGCGGTTTCGGATCGCATCCATGTCGAAGAGCGTGACGGCGGCGGCGGTCCTCCAATTGCGGGATGCGGGCAAACTTTCCCTGGAAGACCCGGTTTCAAAGCACTTGCCCGAATTCCAGAAGGTGCAGCCTGCCACCCCGGACTCCCCGACCCTCACCGTGCGGCACCTGCTCCGAATGTCGGGCGGATTCCCACAAGACGACCCGTGGGGCGACCGCAAGCTCGCCGAAACCGACGCCCAGCTCGACGCCTTGGTGGCCCGGGGCCTGACCGCTGCCTCGCCCACGGGCACCCGCTGGGAATACAGCAACCTCGGCTATGCGCTGCTGGGCCGAATCGTGACCCGTGTAGCCCGAGAGCCGTATCAAGCCTACATCACCCGTAGGATCCTCAAGCCGCTGGGCATGACCAACACGGTCTATGAGTGGGACAAGGTTCCCGCCGATCCGTTGGCGCTGGGATACCGTTGGGAAGACGAGCGTTGGAAACCCGAACCCCTGCTGCACGATGGCAGTTGGGGAGCCATGGGCGGACTGATCACCACTCTCGAAGACTTCGCCCGCTATTCGGCCTTCCACCTTGATGCCTGGCCTCCGCGGGAGGGAGCCGATACCGGTCCGCTGAAACGCTCCACCCGGCGAGAAATGCACCGCCCGTGGGAGGTGATTTCGGTGGTGCAAGATCTCCACGACTCCGAGGGGCATTCCGTGGCCCGAGTGGCGGGCTACAGCGCCGGATTGAGTTGGAACCAGGACCAACGCGGCCTCATTTGGGTGCGTCATGCCGGCGGACTCCCGGGCTTCGGCAGCGAATTCCGCTTCCTGCCCGACCACGGCATCGCCCTGATCGCCTTCGCCAACCGAACTTACGCACCCATGAGCGCTGCCAACCATAAGGCCATGGAACTGCTCATCAACGAGGCGAAGATTCCCACCCGACCGGCCGAGGGCCATCCGACGCTCTTCCGGCGGGCTGAAGAACTCGCCACGTTGCTCACCCGCGACTGGACGCCCGAAGCCCTGCACGTCGCCCTCGCTCCGAACGTGTTCCTCGACCACAGCCTCGAGACCTGGCGCCGCGAAACCCGTGCGCTCCTCGAACAACTCGGCCCCATCCGCGACCGGTCTCCCCTGGTTCCGGACAACCGACTCCGCGGCCATTTCCGCCTCATCGGTGAAACCCGCAGCCTGGAGGTCTTCCTCACCCTGACCCCCGAAGCCACCCCACGAATCCAGGAGATTAAACTCACCCTTCAGGCCAAGCCGTGAGGCTCGGCCGGCTCGACCAACCCAGGTAGCTGGGAGCGATCAAGGCCTCAGGGATTTCCACCCTGTCTGCGCCAGTCGTTGTCGGCGTAGGACCTCCAGGTGCGATTGGTCTTCACCGCTTCGGCATGGCCATCGGCATAAGTGATATTGGCCAACTGACCGGGATGCCGCCCCAACATGCGCGCCTGCTGCTGAGCCGAACCTGCATCATCGAAGGCCCACGGTTGCGGATACATGCCTCCGCGCGACGGCGAGCCATTGGCGCGCCCGGCGTCTCCCAGCACAATGAACTGAGAAGGCTGGCGGAAGGAGGAGGGCGGGGTCGTTTCGTTGAAGCCAAAATCCGGATTGGCCAAAAACCAGACCTGCTGGGAGGCGTTGTCGAGATTGGACTCGTTGTGATTGTTGCCGTAGTCGGTGGTGAACCAGGCCCCGACCTTCGGCAACTCCCACTTGGGACCATTGGGGCAGCGGAAAATGTTGGTGGCTCCTCCCAGCAACGGGATTAAGACCTGGCGGTAAGAATACGGCGCACGCGCCTCAACCGTGTCGGGCGTCCCCGAAGGCGCGGTGCGTTCGGTGACATGATTGGGATATCGGTCCTGATTGTCTTGAAGGTACAAGAGATAGCCGATGCCAATTTGACGAACATTGCTCAGGCACTGAACCCGCTTGGCGGTGGATTTGGCCCGGGCCAGCGCGGGCAGGAGCATTCCGGCGAGGATCGCGATGATCGCGATGACCACCAGGAGCTCAATGAGGGTGAAGGCCGTCCGATTGGAGCGGAGGGAAGCCGGGGAACGAGGGACTGCAGGAGACATGGATAATGATTTTCATTTTTGCCTCCGGTGGTTCGGTTGGACTCAAGGTTTTGGTGGATGATGGAACCTCCCCGTTTCGGGGTCGGATCGCCGGGAACGATTCGGTGAATCGAAAAATCAGATGTTCTGGGCAATAGCCTGCAGGTAGCGGTTCTCGACCAGAATGGTCTGGAGCGCGGCCACCAGGGCGTCGACTTGTCGGTGCAAGGAGGCTTTTTGCGGGGTTTCGAGCGTGATCTCGAAGGGCGGACGCACCATGCCAGGGATGGATTGAAGCATGCCCGGGTATCCACTGTGGATGATGCCGGATCGGGCGTTGAACCCATCGATCACCGCCCCGTGGTTGCGCGGCAAGTAGCGGCCGGCCTCGAGGAGAGCGGGCTGCAGCAAGTGTTCGGACAACACGCTGCCCTTCACAAAACCGTAGAGTCCTTGGCTGGTATCGTCGCTATGCAAGGTGATGATGCCGTGGAAGGCCTGCATCCAAATCTCGGACTCCAGAAAGCGAACTTCCGGGTGGCAAGTCTGCTTCCAGAACTCGCGGTTTAAATCAACCCCGGCGCGGGAGTGGCGGGTGCCGTCTTCAAAGCCGGTGGGATTGCACAGTGGATAGATGAACAGCGCGTAACCCTCGGCGATTTCCGGCCGTTCCTCGAGAGTTTGCAGGAACTTGCCCAAAGCCAGCACGCCTTCCGGTTCATCGCCGTGCAGCGTTGCGAAAATGCCGATCCGCTGCAAATCGCCACCCCCCTGCCGCCCGACATAAAGATAGCGAGGGATGGAATAGTCTTGGCCGCTGATCTGCACCTGAGCATGAGACGTACCGACCAACCGGCGGGAGTCCCGGGCCACGCGCTCGAGGGGCTCAAGAACCTTGGTGATGGATCGGCTGCGAGTCGGACTAGGCGCCGGTGGCAGGCTTTGGGCCGAGGCTGAATCAGACCTGGATTCGACTGTCGACGGGGAGATCGAACGAACGGACGGACTGGCGGGCGAACTAGCCGTCGATTGGGTCGACACCCGGTCGGGAGAGGCAGTGATGAGGCTCATAGTGCTTCAGTTCTTACGGGTGATGACGTCGAAGGTGCCTCCCTCGGCGAAGTGCTGCTTCTGGGCCTTGGTCCATCCACCGAAAACGGACTCGATGGTGAAGAGCTCTACCTTGGGAAATTGCCCGGCAAATTCGGCGGCGATCTTGGCGTTGCGCGGGCGGTAGAAATGCTTGGCGGCCAAGCGCTGGCCATCGTCGCTGTACAAGTGCTGCACGTAGGCTTGAGCCACTTCAGCGGTTCCCTTGCGCTGCACCACACCATCGACCCAGGTGACCGGAGGCTCGGCCAAAATGCTCATTGACGGGATGACGCGCTCCAATCCGGCGGCCGCCGACTCCCGTTGTGCCAGCAGCGCTTCATTCTCCCAGGTGATCAGGACATCGCCCACCCCACGCTCGATGAACGTGACCGTGGAGCCCCGGGCCCCGGAATCGAGCACCGGCACATTGTCGTAGAGCTTTTTGACGAAATCCACGGCCTTGGCCTCGTCGCCGCCGGACTGCTTGAGAGCGTAACCGTAGGCAGCCAGAAAGTTCCACCGGGCACCGCCCCCGGTCTTGGGGTTGGCGGTGATCACGCCGACCCCGGGGCGCACCAAGTCCGACCAATCGCGAATGCCCTTGGGGTTGCCCTTGCGAACCAAGAACACGATGAGGCTCGTGTAGGGGGTACTGTTGTCGGGCAGGCGCTTCTGCCACTCCGGAGCCAAGAGCGCCGGTTTCTTGGCAATGGCATCGATGTCATACGACAGCGCCAGAGTCACCACATCGGCGCGCAATCCGTCGATCACCGAACGGGCCTGCTTGCCGGATCCACCGTGCGATTGGGTCACCCGCACACTATCGCCGGTCTTGGCGTTCCAATGTTTGGAGAACACTTCGTTGTACTCGGAGTAGAACTCCCGAGTGGGGTCGTAGCTGACATTGAGGAGCTGGATGTCCTTGGCAAGCACAGCCACTCCGACGAGCGCTCCCAAAGCCCATGTAGCGAATAAGCCCACGGTTCTAATTCTCACGATTCGATTCATAGCACGCCTTTCGCACCCTTGGAGCCCGCGAGGCGAACCTTCTCGGTGCGCTCCATCTGGACGACCCGTCCCTCATGGACCACCAACTGGATCACCCCGAACCGCAGCGAAACCACCCAGGGTGCCAAGGTTTCCAGCCACTCGGCTTGTTCCGCGACGGCAACCCGGTCCACCCAATCGGCAGACTCTGGGCTCTCTGTGTTTCGATGCGCGCTCATGACGTAATGACGATTGCGGCAAATCCCACCTATGTCAACTGCATTGGTGTAGTTTAGAATCAAAAGCCTGGTTTTATCGGTTAAAAACCCATTTTTGCTCAGATTATTCACTCGATAATACCCTACTCATTTGATCGTGTTTAATTCACAGGTCGAGATTCCCGAAGAGCCTGTCCCTCCCGAAGAGCCTGTCCCTCCCGAAGAGCCTGTCCCTCCCGAAGAGCCTGTCCCTCCCGAAGAGCGCCGGGATAGGGAACGAGCTCCGAGCAGTCCGTATCTGCGGACGTGGCGCTTTCGGAGAAATCGCCCTACCTCGGAGGTGCTGGGGTGAGGTTGGATTTTTCGGCCACCCGGATGCAGTCCGAGTTGCCCTTCCGAGGAGCCTGTCTGTGTCTGAGGAAAAATTATCGGCAAACTTGATTGCGATGGGTCTCACGGCACGGTGCTTGCATGGTCCTGAGCATCATGAAGCGCCGCCTTGTCGTCAGACTGCTGACCGGAATTGGACTGGGAATGCTGCTCTTGCTACTGCTGGCCCCTTGGGGAAAACCACCCTCGGAGGCAACACCGTCACTCTCTACCAACACAACGGCCGCCAAGGTCCCTACAACCCCCTACCCCGCCTCCCAAGTTTTTCCTGCCCTCACCTCGGCGCAGCAGCAACTGGCTCCGCCACGGCCTGACACCCAAAGAGTCCCCACCTCCCGTGCCCGTCGCTGGTCAGAACCGGTGCCGGAGCCTGCCTTCGCCGAGTTCTCGGGCTGGACCCGCCGCTACCTGAGCCAACCTTCGCCTGCGGCCCGCCAAGCACTCGAAGTCGAAGGCCAGGAACTGGCCCGCCTGCGCCGTCAGGATATGGTCGAGTTAATTCCCACTGATCCTCAGCGCGCCTTAGAATTAGCAATCCCTCGCGGACTCCGCGCGCAACTCCCCGCCTCCATCACCCCCTTTCTCGAAGAGCCCGTGGACGGCCGCGGCGATTTCGGGGTGCTGGCCGGCATTCCAGCCCCAGAGCACACAGGCCCGTTCGAGCCGGTTTACCGGACGGTATCGCTGGGCGACCGCGCTTGGCGGGCCTACACCTACGGACCCGCCCTGCTCCGTCCAACTCTGACCGACATCCCACTGCATGGCGTTGCCTTGGACGGTCTCTTCGCACTCGATCCCAACGCCGTCCGCATCCTTGATGCCGACGAGGTCGCCCGAATGGCCACGCCCGCGAAGGACGCCCTGTGTGCGGTCTCCAATGAACCGGTCACCACCTTTGCCGAAGAAGTGCCGGTAGATGCCGGTGGACACACTGCCTGGCTGTGCAGCGCAGCCCACACCGAAAACTACAACGAGCAACTCATCTTGGCCTCGGTAGACAAAGGCAATGGGACGGATGCCGATGGCGTCTTCCGCCAAAAATCGGCTTACACCGAGGGCATCAAGCGCTTGCTCATCCTGCGCGTCGATTTTAGTGATCTGGCCGGCGCACCCCTCAGCGATGCCACCGGCACCAATATGCTCAACGGGATCGCGGTCTTCTATCTGGAACAAAGCTTCGGCAAGACGACCTTCCGCGCCCTCGGAGCCGGCAGCGTCATGACCACCACCTTGCGCATGCCCAAGACGGCCGCCGTGTACGGCGCCGCAGACCCGTCGATCTTGCGAACCGATGCCCGCAATGCCGCCCGCACCGCTGGCGTCAATTTGGCGCTGTTCGACTTCGACCTCATTTGCGTCGGTGCCGTTCCAGGCTTTAACTGGGCCGGACTGGGCTATGTTGGCGCTCCCGGTTCGTGGATCCGCGCCTCCTTCGACGCGACGGGCGGCGTGTCCTCCCATGAGCTGGGCCACAACTTCGGACTCAACCACGCCAACGCGTGGGACACCGGCGGCCAGAGCATTCTCGGGGCCGGCAGCAACGTGGAATACGGAGACAGCTTCGACACCATGGGCAATGCCAGCGCCGGCAAGCGTCACTTCAACACCCGATACAAGAACTACCTCAATTGGCTGCCCACGACCCAGGTGAAGATCGTGACCGCTTCGGGCAATTACCGGCTCTTCGCGCACGATGCTACCAACGCGGCAACCCCGCGGGCCGTGC
>Ga0255132_1000435_pt1 | contig 16510 bp, 13 predicted proteins | sample Law_Law_RepA_8d_FD_188551 | JGI IMG/M metagenome (GOLD analysis project Ga0255132, IMG submission 188551) | Freshwater microbial communities from St. Lawrence River, New York, United States - Law_Law_RepA_8d | ecosystem: Environmental > Aquatic > Freshwater > River | place: USA: New York...
GATGGCCGCATCCCGATCGATTCCAGAACTGAAACCATTGATTCATGGCAAGTAGCTATTTTCATGAGCGGGAAGGGGTTGATCCATAGGGGCAGTTTAGCGACTGCAACAATGGAGGGCCTCCTTTTGATGGCCTAGGCGATTCTATAGCTTATTTATTACGATAGGTAAGTCTAGCCAGTTGCAGGTTTGGATATTGATTCCAGGGTGGGAATTTTATACATTATTGCAGTGTTATTTGAGCCAAGAGATTGCGTTATGCATTTTTAGAGTGTATTGAAATAGTAAATACCTGTAATAAACTCGATTTTATAGTTGGAATCCTGGCATATAAACGGTAGAGAATTTAAGCGGGTTCCTCACGCCCTTGCTTTTCAAAGCCTGGAGACCTGATTGGGCCATGGCTTTGTCCTTGGTCTCGCCTTTGATAATCCCATGGTGAATGAGGACAGATGCCGAGGAAAGGACCATGCCAAGTTGGTCATAAGCCTGTTCGGCTTTAGCCAAATAAGCACAGGCTTCTTTTTCATTTCCTTGTTGGTAATGGCATGCAGCCTGGATAGTCCATCCCTGTGGGAGTGCATTTTTAGGTTCAGGCAAATGGGTGAGGCCCATTGCCAATTTTTTGGCTTTTTTGAGCAATGAATATTTTTGTTTTTGCTCATCTTTTGGCAGGCTGGATGCATAACCAACCAAAGTTCTGGCTTCAGTCCAAATGGCGAAAGATTTTGTCAGGCTGTCAAAATGTTTATTGATTTTCAAATGTGGCAGCCAGTTACCGTTCACTTGGTAAGCCTCAAAATATTTTCCTTGGTAGAGCAAGACTTCTGTTTTTCCCCAGTCGGCCCAAAAATGTTGTAGGAAGAAACTGCTTTTACTCCACATGGAAATGGATTGACTGATAAAGGACAGTGCCTCCTCCGGTTGGTCGTCGGCTAATTGTATTTGGTGGGATCTGGTTAGTAGCGGTAAGGTCACAGCAGCATGGAGGTTTCCTTTTTCGAGCATTCCCCGGGTGCTTTCAGCCACCAGTTCACGAAATTGTGCAATTTCGCCCAAAGTTAGAAGGCAAAAGCCTTCCATCATGCGCAGGGTCATTCGTTGAGAGGCCACGCTTGGGCCAGAACAAAGGTTGAAAGCTTGTAGAGCGATCTGTAATTCCTTCAGGGAGAGTTTGGCGTCACCGGCGGTCAAATAATAGCCGATTCCCCGGTACAGGTGAAGCATGGCCCGTGTCAGTTTTTTTTCATTTAAGTTATCAATTTGATTGATAAAATCTTGCGCTTTTAAATAAGTACTTTCAATGTATCGCAGCGGATCGCCACCAAACAACCGTGGGATGTACATTTCTCTTCCCATGGCGAAAGCCACTCCGAAGGGATCGCCTGCCTTCCAGCTTTCAATCAGTCCCAGGGTGTGAAACCATGCGGCAAGGGTTACATCAAACAGGCGGGTCAGGCTTGCAGCCCAGCGACAAATTTCAATTCTGAGGCGAACCTCGGAGGGGATCTTTTCCGTTGGTTTTTTGCGGAATTTGAAACCGGTCAACCAGAGGCGAAACCTGATCCAACGGAAGGAACGGGCTAGGTTGGCGGGGCCTATTGGAATCCTGACTCCTGCTGATTGAAAAACCTGGCGCAGGATGGCAAATCCTTCATCGATTTTTCCCAAACGAATCAGTTGTTCGGCAGCCTGTTGCATGCAAAAAAGGGAATTTGGACCCTTGCTTAAACTTGCCGCCTCCAAATAGTGGGCGGCGGCTTCTTTGCTTTGAGCGGAATTTGCCAAGTTGTTGGCCCTGGCGATGAGCAAAGCCTCCCGGCGCGGATCAGAGGGATCACATAGATTCAAGGCTTGTTTGTTTTGCTCGGATGCCCGTTCGAAAGCCAAGGCGTCAGCCGATCGGACTGCTGCCTTCGCGTAATGGTCAATTGCGGTGGTGGTGTTGCCGGAATGCTCATAGTGGTGTGCGAGCAATTCCCAAGGTTTTTCGGGGCATTTGGAGAGGATTTCAGCCAGGTGCTGGTGGATTTGAATTCTGGTTTCCGCTGTGATTTCAGCAATGACGGTGGAACGAACCTTGTCATGAAAAGGTTCGGCAAAGGTTTCGACCCCGGGCCCAGCTAAGGTTCTAATGAGTCGGTTGGAGGCCAGATGGTCTAAGCCTGCCCTGCGGCATTCGGCGGGTAATAAAGCTGCGGAGCAGGCGCTTTCCAATTCAATTGGTTCAGGCGACAAGCAAACGACGGCAACCAATTTTTGTTCAGTGGATTCGAGGGTGACAAAGCGGGACCGTACTAGGGATTCAAGCGTAGGTGGAAAGGTGGAAGCGTGGTTGCCGCATTTATAGGCAACCAGCTCATGGACCAAGAGTGGATTTCCGTCCGATTCGCGAACGATCTGTTCCACCAAGTGTGTTTGGTCAGGGAAATCCGGCCCCCAAAGTTTTCGAGTGAGATCAAAAGTTTCCTCATTGGTCAGACGGGGAATATTCAGATGACTTTTTTCAATTTTCAAATCATCGAGTCTTCTCAGGAAAGAATTTTTTTGGGTACCTGAATTCCGGTAAGCCATTATGAAATGAATTGGTGGTGCATCGGGACCTTGCAACAGGGCTTCCAGCAGGAAAGCACTTTCTTTGTCGCCCCAATGGACATCATCGGCAAAGACAAACAACGGGCTTCGGGAAGCGATACGCAGCAGCAATTCGCGAAGGGATTGATATCCTCGTCTTCGAGCCTCATGCGGGTCATCCCGACAAACCCTCAACCGCGAATCATGGTTGATGGCCAATCTGCCCAAGACCGGGAACATGCGGATTAGATCATCCATTCGGGAGGGAAGGACTGCCGCCAGGTTTTCGACCGGAAGGCTTCTCAGATAGCCAAGTAGGCAATCAATAACCGCGTCGAGCGCCTTGTAAGGGACCGAGCTTTGCTCATAGCAGGTGCCGGTAAGCACAACCGTTTTTTTGTTTTTGTTAACGGCTTTGAGGAAATCGCTGACAACGGTTGATTTGCCTATTCCAGACGGGCCATAAACTAGTGTCAGAATTGGGGCACCCGTTTCCTGGACGCGCGCGGCATCTTGCATTAGGCGGTTATGGTGGCTTTTTCGCCCGATTTGATCCGGATAGGTCCGGCAAAAAGAAGGTGGTTTTTCGACCACCCCTCCGAGCAGCCGGATAATTTTTTCCCCATCGGGTCTTGCGTTTGGATCTGTATGCAATAGGTCCAGGCAAAGCGATTCCAATGAACTGGGAATATTCCTCAAATAATTGGACGGGTTTTTGAATAGGCCTGCTTCCTTGGCCTTGATGGATGCGGGAATATTGGACGGGAATGGCGACCGGCCACAAAGGGCCTGGTACAGGAGGATGCCAAAACTGTACCAATCGCTTGCGGGGGTCAAGTCACGGTTGTCGAATTGTTCGGGTGCCATGTAATCCAGGGTGCCCACAACGCCCGATTGCCTTTCGAAGGGCGCCTCCATGTCGGCGATGAGTCCGAAATCAATGAGTTTGACCAACCCCTGATTTGTGACAAGGACATTGGTTGATTTGATATCGCGGTGAATCCTTTTGGATTGGTGCAATGCCACGATTGCTTTGGCCAATTGGAGAAATACGGGTTTGATTTTGGGCAGATGTTGGTCAGGGCAGTGTGGGTCCATGGCGATGTATTTGAGTAGATGTTCGCCCTCGACATATTCCATCAGGCAAAACCAGTTGGATCCCTCAGCTATTTGTTCATAAATCCGGATCAGGTTTTCATGGTGGATATTTTTAAGGAGTGTGAATTCACGCTTCAGATACACCAATCGCAATGGATCGAGGCTGGAAAGTGTTTTGATGGCGAGAACCGCGCCAGATTTGTCGCGGGCTTTGTAGACCTTTCCCATTGCGCCTTCGCCAAGGATGCCAAGGTTTTCATAACCGGGCGGCAATGGACACTGTGAAGCAACCAAATTTGAACTTGCTGGTTTGATGAATTTATCGACATGGACCAAAACATCCAGAGTTTCCCTGACAGCAGAAATCAGGCTGGAATCGCCGTCGCAAAGTTCTGAGAGTGAGGGTTCTTGCCCGGCGTCCCTTTCGGATTCAAATTGGGCAATGATATCAGTGATTTTATCGTCATCTACCCATTTCATTGGCGATTCTTTCCTTGAAATGGGCCGATTGGTGGGCCTGAAATAAATAGCGGGGCAAAATATTTTTACTTACGCTGGTTGGCAAAAAATGATCAGTTAATCGGAAGAAAAAAAATTGTCACGGCTTTTGGCGAGGTGATGCAGGTGTATTCGGGCTTGTTGCCAGCGGCGCTGGACGGTTCGGATATCTACGCCTAAAAGGTCAGCGGCGGCCTGTTGGGCAAGGCCCTGATAATGAAGCAGGTCGACGATTTCCCGTTCCTGGTCGGGGAGTTGACCAACCGATTCGTGGAATGCAGTCCAAATTTCGATGTTTTCATCGGGAGTTCCGGGGGTATTTTTGAGGATAACTCCGTTGGAATGGTGGTTGGCTCCCAACCCCATGGGGCCCTGATAATGTCTAACCAAATCAATCAATTCCCGGCGAATCATTTTGGCGGCCAGGGCGAAGAATTGTCTGGGAGTGTCAGGGGTGATTTGGTCAAGTGCGCGGAGGAGTCGCAGGGTTGCGCTCTGCAGGACATCGTCGGTGGCCTCCCAGCGGGCAACAGCGGGGAACCTGCGGAGCATTCCGCTGGCCAACCGGCGCAGGTTTTCACCAACCCTTTGCAAAAGGGCATCACGGCCCAGCAGGTCGTCATGGGCCAGCAAGGCTTTCAACTCGGTGGTACCCGGATCGTCGAGCATGGCGGCTCCAAAAATCGATGTCGGGTTTTGCGATCCAGTTTCGCTTAGAGGGTGTCGACTGGAATTTTAGGGTAGTCGACTCTTGAAAATCAAACGCTGGAGTTGAAAAATGAGCCGTTTATTGAGCAAAATAATTATTTTTGGTAGTTTTGGATTTAATCTGTTGGCAGTTCCCCACCCGGGGATTTGCCAAGGTGAAGTGGTTCCACGGGTGCAGGGTTTTGGTTTAAACCTGTTTACACAACCCGATACCAGGGCGGTAGTTGTCGCTTTCCTTTCGTTTGATTGTCCAGTTGCAAAAGACTATGTGGTGCCATTGGAAAGGCTTGCTTCTGAGTATGAATCCAAGGGAATTCGCTTCATAGGGGTCGTGCCTGGTCAAAATCAGCAATCGGTGGACAAAGGATCGGGTGCTTTTAAGGTTCACTACCCGATCATTGGGGATCCTGATTTCCTGGTTGCCCGGGTTCTCGAAGCAAGTTGCACCCCCGAGGTTTTTTTGCTGGGGAAGGAGCAGGATTTAATCTACCGGGGCCGTATTGATGACAAATATGTGGCGCGCCTCAAAGCCAAACGAAAAATTTCGCGGGAAGACCTAAGGGAAGCCCTGAATGAGTACCTTGCAGGCAAGGAGTTGTCGGTAAAAAAGACCGAGGCTGTGGGTTGCCTTTTGGCTGGAGAAAAAACGGAAAAGCAACCAAAAGACGCCCCTCAAGCGGTCACATTCCATAAGGACGTGATGCCGATATTGCAGAAGCATTGCCAGGAGTGCCATCGTCCGGGTGAAAGCGGGCCATTCAGCCTAACCAGTTACGAGGATGCAGCCAAATGGTCTGAAGATATCCGTGATTTCACCCAGTCTGGCCGAATGCCACCTTGGAAGCCGACTGGTGGCATGAAATTCCTGAACGATAGGCGGATGGAAAAAGAAGAAATCAGGACCTTGGCCAAATGGGTTGAGGGTGGTTGCCAACCGGGAAATCCAAAGGATGGCCCGCCGGCGAAGCACTTTCAGTCAGGCTGGGCGATGGGTGAGCCAGACCTGACCCTGACGCTAAACGAGGATTTTCATTTGGGACCCAACGGTGCGGACCATTACCGGTGCTTCGTACTTCCGACAGGATTAGTAGAGGATAAGCACATCGTGGGATTTGAAGTTAGGCCGGGTAACCCTGAGGTGGTGCATCATGTTTTGGCTTTTTACGATGCTTCCGGCAAAGCCAGGGAAATGGAAAAAGCGGCAATCAAAGTCAAAGGCGACGGATTCGACCAGGGGCCGGGATATGTCTCGCAAATGGGGATCGGTTTCAAACCGGAAAATCCGGATATGGTTGGCGGATTTGGGGGGTGGGCCCCTGGAATGCGGGGCGTGATTTCGCATCCTGGTACGGGGTATGTTTTGCCTGCCGGGTCAGACCTTGTATTTCAGGTGCATTATCACCGCAACGGGAAGCCGTCCAAAGACAGAATCAAGATAGGCCTTTATTTTGCTAAAGGTGATGCTGTTAGGAAAACCAAGATACTCAAGCAGTTAGTTGTGCCTGGGCTGGTCAGTCCTTCCGAAGGGTATGCCCCCTTCACGAAAATCCCGGCGGGTAAATCCGGATACAAGGTTTCCGGAAAGGTGGTTGTTGAGGAAGACTCACTCCTGTATCTGATCATGCCCCACATGCACATGCTTGGGTCAAAAGTCAAATTTACTATGACCGCCCCCGGTGGTGTAAAGCGGTTATTGCTCGACGTGGGGGAATGGGATTACGCTTGGCAGGAGATATATCATTTGGCTGAACCTATTGAAATTGCCCATGGGACTATCTTTGAAGTTGAAGCAGAATTTGACAATAGTGCAGACAACCCACTCAATCCCCATGTGCCCCCCCGGGATATACCCAAGGGAGAGGGGACAAACGATGAAATGTTGTTCACTTTTTTGCGGCTCACCTCTGAAAGCCCTGAAATGGCAATAAAAAGCAAGGCGCTGAGCAGACCAGAGGACTACCGGAAATAGGTGATCATGGAGATATGCCTCATGATCACGAGGAGGTGCAGCCGGACACCAACGCAGGGGAGAGGGGAGTACACCCTCCTGTCCTGATTCGTAAGAACAGCTACGCTAATGGCAGCGAGAAGGGGGCCCATACTCAGGCCACCTTCATGACCATCCTCCGCACTCTCAAGATGCGTGGGCACAACGCGGTGCAAGGCCTGGTGGAGGCCTTGAAATCTTACTTGCGATCAAGACAACTGCCGCCTTTGCCGACAAAAATCACGGCAGGCGGCTGAAAGGTTACAAACAGGCTAATGCCCCTTGGGCATAAAGAATGAAAGAAGCCTGAGTGAAAGCTGGATGAGGGAGTGCAGTCGCAGGTGTGCGAGGGTTTTTGAGCAATTCTTCATGGTTTCTTCAGGGATTGCTCACAACATTCTCTGGGAATCGGCTTTTGAATGGGCCGGTTTTGTGGCAAGGTAAAGTCATAATTCGCAGAAACTTTTTCAGGGCTGGATCATGAGCACCCGATTCGTTGCAGCCATAGTGGCAGGCTCCGCCTGCGTGCTTTTCATCTTGGCCAATCTTCCGGTCGAGTGGGCCAATGATAAGGCCCCGATTGCCAAGTGGCTTTTCGATGCCGACAAATTTTCATCTGGAAAGTTGGACCCAACGGAGGGTGCATGGCCTTTGCACATCCTGGGGGAGCCGAAATGGGATAAACAAACCAGCTCCGCCCACTTTTCAGGAGGCATGGATCAGGGGGTTTTGGTATTCAAAAAGGGTGAACCCGTTCCCAAGATCAACCCTGAGGCCCTTTCTTTAGAGGCTTGGGTCCGCCTAGATTGTGGCAGTCGCAAGGGCGGTCTCATAGGCATGGTCGATGACAACCGTTACGGGGGGCAGGGCTTCTCCCTAGGCTACGATGAGGACCGGTTCCGCTTCGGATTGGCCACGGAGGGTGCCCGCAAAGGGGACGGTGTGCTGACCTGGATCAGGTCGCAGTCCCCTATCAAACCGGGAGTTTGGACCCACCTAGTAGCCACATACGATGGCTCTACCATGTGTCTTTATGTGAATGGCCGTATGGAGGCGAAGTCAACCGAGCAACAGGGCCCGATCATTATGGCTTCGGCCCCGTTTGTGGTGGGCGGGTACGCCGATGATGATGAGAGAGTTCCCCTTGTCGGTTCCATGAAAAGCGCGGCGCTTTTTGATATTGCCCTCAATGTCGAGGCAATTATCACCAGTTATAAGCAAGATATGGCCCTGACCTCGTTGGCACCTGCGACAGGCATTCCCTATTTTTTGGTTACCCCCTACCTGCAATACCCAACGACCGATTCCATCCGGGTGGGTTTTGAGACCTCTGAGGAATCGGCGGGAGTGGTCGAATTTGGCGAGGAAATACCGCTGAAGCGTAAGGTGGAAACCCCCTTGGGCACCATGCACCATGCAACCTTGGAAGGCCTGAAACCCTCCACCAGCTACTTCTACAAGGTGACGGCTACTACCAAGGGGGGCGACAAAATCGCCGGTCAGGTTCTCACCTTCAAGACCGCCGCCCTCGCGGGGGAATCCTTCAACTTCGCGGTGTTCGGTGATTCCCAGCGCAACCGGCGGATGACTGGCCAGGTGGCGACCCGGGCATTCGAAAACCGTCCTTCATTCCTGCTGCACCTGGGTGACGTGGTCGATGACGGGGCGGACAAGGGGCAGTGGTTGCACGACTTGTTCCGTCCCTGCCAGGAACTGTTCGGTCGGGTGGCGATGATGCCCACCATTGGCAACCATGAGAAGAATCACCCCTTTTACTACCAATACTTCAACCTTCCCGCCCCCGAGTTTCACTACAAGTTCACTTGGGGCGACGCCGACTTTTTCGCCATCGACAGCAACAAGCCCTTGGTTCCCGGCGAGGGCCAGCTGGCTTGGCTCGAGAAAGAACTGGCGTCATCCAAGGCCAAATGGAAATTCTGCTACCACCACCACCCCTGCTATTCCAGCGACAACGACGACTACGGCGACACCTTCAACGGTAAGCAATCGACTTTCGGAACGGAAAAATTACGCCAACTTGCCTCCCTGTACGAGAAATACCGGGTGGATATGGTGCTCAACGGCCATATCCATGTTTACGAGCGCACCTTCCCCATCCGGGAGAACAAGGTGGACGATGCGGGCGTTGTCTATCTCACCAGCGGCGGCTTTGGAGCCGGCCTCGAAAACTTCACCCCAACCCCTTCCTATTTCAAGGCTGCCAACCGCGTCGATTACCATCTGGTCCTGTTCACCATCCAAGGCAACAGCCTGCAACTGCGAGCCTTCGACAAGGACGGGCAGTTGTTTGACAGTTGGAGCAAGTCCAAGTGAAAGTCTGCAAGCCTAAAAGTCTTTAATTTTTCGGGAAGATTCCTAGAAATCGGTACCAACGCTCAGGTGACTGTTTAATTAGTGGATTGTTTTCTTGCAAAGGAAAGTCAGCTTTTTTTGGCGGAACATTAACCGTCTATTTTTAACCAATTATTCATTATATTTTTACGAAGTCGAAGCATTTCTTTGCAATGATTAATTAGAGGAGTTTACAAATGATTAATTACTTCAGTGAATGTTTGCTTGGTGTTTTGTTGTTTTTGGCCTTGGTATCGGGTTGCGGTGGTCCACCGCCAATTTTTCCAATAAGCGGAAAAGTTACCTTGGGCGGAAAACCATACGAGAGATTACTGGTTTACTTCCGGCCTGCAAAGGGAGATGTCAATGCCTTCAACTTAGGAGTCGGGGAAACTGACAAGAATGGTGAATTGAAGCTGAGTTCCTCCGGCGGTCAGGGAATTTCGGCCGGTGAATACCGAGTTACTTTTTCCTGCGTGTATCTGAAATCTAACGGTAAGTCTGTTTCATCCACCGAAAAGCCTGATGATGCTGGTGGCGGAGTTGTTTCGGTTGAGAGAGTGAAATCGCCCTATGATGCGGCAACCTCTCAAGAGATCACCCCGGTGACTTTTGTGGTCAAAAAGGGTGAGAACAAATTTGAATTTGATATTCCCGCCAAGTAGGCGGGTAATTCTGTTTCTTTTTTTAATTTTGGAGGTTTTTCATGGGTAGTAAAAGGGGGGGGTTCACCCTGATCGAACTGCTGGTCGTTATTGCTATCATCGCTGTCCTTGTGGGGCTCCTTGTGCCTGCCGTACAAAAGGTGCGCGAGGCGGCAAATCGCATGAGTTGTTCCAACAATATGAAACAACTGGGGCTGGCAATCCATAACTTTGCTTCAACTAACAACGACTCGATCCCAATGTTGGGAGAGGCCCAGGAAGGGGGGCACTGGACCGCTTTTATCCTGCCTTTCATCGAGCAGGATGCTATGTTCAAGGCGTTGTCCTTTGGCTCGACTGATTTCGCAACCGCAGCTGGTCTGCCTTCTCCCGACATTTCCTCGGCGAACAGGATTGAAAGGCAAATGGCTGCCTGTAATACCCCGTTGAAGACCTTGCGGTGTCCGTCGTCCACAGCACCGACCCGGATTTTTGATGGTTCGACCTATTCACCACCTTGGTTTGCCAATCGTGTTCCTTGCAACTACCTAGGGGTGGTCACAGGATTGCAGCCCCATGACGGGAAACCATCCGCGCCCAGGGGTTGGGGTCGCAATCCGGGCGTGTTTTCAACAGCCAAAGGTAATTGGGAGCTGGATGGTATGTTCATTTGCAGGCCGACAGCCTCCTCGAGGGTTGCACAGGGCGGACTTGGAAGCCAAGTGAAAATCAGCGCCATTGCCGACGGTACCTCAAACACTGCAATGATTGCCGAAGCGGAACCTGACTCGTTTCTACAAAGTATTGCCCAAGTTCAGGAAAACCCCAACGCAGGTCGAAAAGATCATTGGACAATCGGTGGGGATGATTTTGATAACTGGGAAGGTACAGATTGGTCCGAAATGGGATGTAGCCTTGCGGTTAGAATAAATTATCCACGCCCCACCCAAGTAGCTGGGGATGCCAATGTAGCTGGAAATGATGGGAATGCGGCATGGGCTGCCTATGAAGTTAGCGCTGGGAGCCGCCACTCTGGTGGTTGCAACATGGTCATGGGTGATGGATCGGTCAGGTTTGTGCGTGAAACGCTCAGCCCAGCAATACTGAGCGCCTTGGGTACCAGAGAGGGCGGGGAAGCCAACACCAATCTGGATTGATTTAAGTACAGTATAAAAGGGGCGGAGATTCAAAGTCTCTGCCCTTTTTATATTGAACGAAAACCCACCCGCAAAACAGCAGGGTCGGCGGCCACCCGCAGAGCCGTCTCGTGCTGGTCCAGGGTAAACCACGGCCCGGCAAGTTGTCCCAGAGGGTGATCAGCGGGAAGTCCTGTCAGAAATTCCACCGCGCTGGCAAGGTGCCTGGGCCCGTAATTGTGGATGCCGCGGATGGTGATCATCCGCCGAACTACCCGCTCCAGGTTGAATACCGTGTCCTGCGTGGGGAAAACCGCGCCGATCAGGGCCACCTTGGCGCCAATGGCCAGTCTGGGAAAACAGCTTTCCCAGGAAACGTTCGATCCCGACAGCTCCAGCCATGCGTCCACCGGTTGTGTATGGTTGTTGAATTCAACCGGGGTCAATGCGTTGGAGCAGCCAATCACTAACGCCTGGTCACGTCGCCAGCACAACGGATCCACCACGGTGATGGAAGCCGGACGAAGGGCCCGTGCCCGGGCGACCGCGGTTAAACCCAACATCCCTGCCCCAGTGATCAGCAGATTCTTGCCTTCAATCGGCCCCAAGGCTTCAATGCCAGCCATCACGGTCGCCGTGGCGCAGGAGGCGGGGGTGGCCAAGGATGCCGGCAGGGATTCCGGCAGTTTCACCAGGGTGGTCCCGGGGGCGAGCAGGTTCCAGGTTGCGAGGCCTCCGGTCCACATACGCCGGCCTATGAGTGGTTCATGACCATACTTGATAGCTTTTTCGCACTTCTGGGGCAGGTCGGAATCGCAGTACCTGCAACCGCCACAGTTCGCCACCACCGCCCAGGTGATCCTGTCGCCAATGGCCGCAAGTGTACCGTCCTGCAGGCGGGGTGTAGGCCCGGGGCCCATAGCCTCGATGCGGCCAATGGTTTCATGGCCCAGAACGGTGGGGGTCTCCACTTTCCGCTTGCCGTTGATGGTGTGCAGGTCGCTACCGCACAGGGTGGCCGCCTCCACCCGCACCACCAGCTCACCCTCCAGCGGGGCGGGAAATGGTTGTTCCACCAGCCTAAGGGGCAATCCCGGCCCGTCAAACAGTAGCGCCTTGCCCATGGTCTGAGGTGGAAGATTCATCAGCCCGCTCCCTAGACATTCGCCTGGCGAAAAAGGCCCAAGCGCACGCGAACAATACCATACCCAATAGCCCGATCCATGCCACCATGTTCAGGAAAACTAGTCGGATGGTGGCCGGGTCGGTGGTTAAGGACTTGCCCGTGACGTTCTTCAAAACCAGCACGACTACATATCCGAGGTAACCGAAGGAATCCGCGAGGTAAAGCAGGTAGCTGCTGGTCCCCTTGTCGCGGCTTATCGCCAGCAGACGCTCGAACACGCTAATATGCACTGCGGCGTAGGGCAAATACAGTCCAAGGCCAACCATTGCCACGAACATAAAGGGCCCGACCGCCCCGGCCCAAAATCCTGCTGCGGCGCCAAGGCAAAGGGCCAGGCCGCACAGGCACAATCCCAGCGAGGTGAAAAAGGCGAAACGGTTGTCCCGGATCAGCACGGTCGCTCCAAACACCAACATCACCCCGGCAGCGACCCAAAACTCCGTGGTGGTGAAGACCGAGGGCACCGCTTTGTCCCCAGTCAGGCCCAGCCAGATCTCGGGGGCGAAATCGGCTCGCACGCTACGCAGGATGGTGAGCAGCAGGTAGCCCAGGGTGATGCAGATCAGTCCTGGGGCATGCTTGCGGAACAGGTCGCGGCGGGCCGCGCCGTCGAGCGTGGTCCGCTCAGTCCGAGCCACCACATCCAGGTGATCGGGCGGTTGAATCTTGGAAAGCATCCAGACAGTCGCGCATAGGGGAGGCAGAAAGACCAAACCGGAGAAGGCGGGCATCCATTTTTCCGTGACCCCGTTTTCCAGCAACCAGGTGCCCACCGTTTTCATCACGCCGTCGGCCAGGATGAAGCTGGCGCAAAGCCCGGCGGCGAGGATTTCAGTCATCCTGCGCCCTTCCAGAAAACCCAGAACCAGGCCGAAAACCATTCCGAGGGGGATTCCGTTCAGGAATAAGAAAATGGCCGACCAAGGGGCCGGCGTGACGGCAAAACCCGCCAGGGACAGTTCCGCTAGAAGGATCAGGCCCACAATGCCAAGGGCCCGGTGGCGGGCCGGAAGTTCCGATATGACCTTGATGCCTAGGAATTTGGAAAGCGTGTACCCCAGAACCTGGGCGATTACCAACACTGATTTCCAGTCCAGCCCCCACAGGTCCTCCTCCCGGAAAGAGGCAGCCGTGTAGGGCTTGCGGAAGCCGTACATGCAGAAATACGCGCCAAAGGCCGCCGCAATCGCCCAGCCTGCCTGAAAAAAAACACCCTTGGTTTTACCGCCGGGTACAGAATAGGTTTCAGGCATGGAGAAGAATCCGAGAAATTCATTGCCGGGCAATGGCCCGGAATCCCTAAGCCGCTATCATCTCACCATCAAGGTCTGGTTTGATTGAATCTTTGATGAAGTTTCGGCCCGATATCCCAAAGCCGGAGGCCAGCCTGATGGCGCAAACCGTGTTGGACAAGATCGTGGAACTGTTCAACCAGCATGGCGGCTCACAGTACGGCGGCGAGGCGGTCACCCAGCTCGAGCACGCCCTTCAGGGGGCCCTTTTGGCCCGGCAAGCCGGACTGGACGCGCCCACCGTGGTGGCCGCCCTGCTGCATGACATCGGTCATTTGCTCCATCACCTGCCGGATGATGCGCCCGGGCAAGGGATTGATGATCACCACGAAGATCTGGGCGCGGCTTGGCTGGAAAGACACTTCATCCCCGAGGCGGTCGAACCGGTTCGCCTGCATGTGGCCGCCAAACGCTACCTGTGCGCGGTGGAGTCGGATTACTTCGCCAGCCTCAGCCCACCATCGGTCACCAGCCTGGAACTCCAGGGGGGGCCGATGTCCGACAAGGAGGTGGAGGATTTTGAGGGGCACCCGCATTTCCGCCGGGCCGTCTTGCTGCGTCGATTCGACGAGGAGGCCAAGGTGCCAGGCCTGACCACGCCGACCCTCGAGGAATTTAACCATGAACTGAAAGCCTGTCTGAAGGGGGAAACCCCATGAAACCCAGTCTTGCCGTGGTCGGCGGTGGGATTGTCGGGCTGGCCCACGCATGGAGTGCCGCCGAGCGGGGCTGGAAAGTGACGCTGCTGGAGCGCCACGCCCGGGCTCAGGGTGCCACGGTGCGCAATTTCGGCATGGTTTGGCCAATCGGCCAGCCGGCCGGCCGCGCGCTTGAGGTGGCCAAGGTCAGCCGCGCGCGCTGGTTGCAATTTTCCAAGGCTACCGGGTTTCCAGTCAGCGAGTGCGGGTCGATCCACCTGGCCCACCGACCCGATGAGTGGGAGGTGCTGCAGCAGTTCGCCGCTGAGGCCCCCGAGATGGGTTATGACTGCGAACTGCTCGGTCGTGATGCCACCCTGGCCCGCGCCCCGGGTGCCAACAGCCAGGGCCTGCTGGGGGGCTTGTTCAGCCCCATGGAATTGGGGGTGGATCCCGCACGGGCTGCGTCCGATCTGGCCACTTGGCTTACCGAGCTGCACGGCGTGACCATTCACTGGAACGCGATGGTGGGGGCTGTCACCCCGGGGCCTCAGTTGCATTGGGGAATCCAGAAACTTTCATTCGACCGGGTGCTTGTCTGCTCCGGCAGTGACTTCGCGGATCTCTTCCCACAGGCATTTGCTGGCGCGGACCTGCGCAACTGCAAGCTGCAGATGCTGGAAACCGGCACTCAGCCGGGGCAATGGCGTATTGGCCCCCATCTGGCCAGTGGTCTGACGCTCAGGCACTATGCCAATTTTCAAATTTGCCCGGGCCTGAAGGCTTTGGCCCGGCGCATTAGCCAAGAGACGCCGGAACTGGATCGCTATGGCATCCATGTCATGGCCAGCCAGCCGGTAGATGGCCGGGTCATTTTGGGCGACTCTCATGAATATGGTGAGGAGATCACGCCGTTTGACCAAGCAATTATCGAAGACCTGATGGTGCGCGAGCTGGGCAAGGTGTTCCACCTACCCGATTGGACAATCCGGCGGCGTTGGCACGGCATCTATGCGAAGTATCCGGCCGGGTATACTTTCCGGGTGGACCCCATGCCCGGAGTGTCGGTCTGCACCGGCACTGGTGGGTCGGGAATGACCATGGCATTCGGCATTGCCGAGGAATTCTGGAACGAGGAATCATGATCCAGTCCCGACCGATGATTCGTGGGCTTTTGCTCGACTGGGCCGGGACCACGGTGGATCACGGCAGCCGCGCCCCGGCCCGTGTGTTTTTGGAGGTGTTCCAGCGGTCTGGGGTACCAGTGAACGAGGCCGAGGCCCGGGGCCCCATGGGCATGGCCAAGCGCGCCCATATCGCCGCGGTGCTGAACCTTCCACGCGTCGCGCGTGGCTGGGAGGAAAAATACGGCAGGCCTCCAACTGATGCGGATGTCCAGCGTCTCTATGAGGAGTTCCTGCCCCTGCAATTGTCAGTGCTGCGCGAATATTCCTCGGTGATTCCCGGTGTGTCCGAGGCTATCGCCTGGTGCCGTTCCCGTGGGCTCAAGATCGGCAGTACGACAGGGTACACCCGGGAATTGATGGAAGCTGTTTCGCCTGTGGCGGCCGAAGGGGGTTACGCACCCGATGTGCTGGTTTGTTCGGACGAGGTGGCCGCCGGTCGGCCCGCCCCGTGGCTGAATTTTCGTGCCGCCGAACAGATGGGTCTGTACCCCATGCACCACCTGCTGGTGGTGGATGACACACCATTGGGAATTCAGGCCGGCAAGGCCGCTGGCTGTCTGACCGTGGCGGTTTCCAACACGGGCAACGCCCTGGGGCTTGGCCTAGATGAGTTGGAGGCGCTGCCAGAACGGGAGTTGGGGGCAAGGATTCAGCAAATCGGGGCGGACTTCCGGGCCACCGGGGCTGATTTTGTTATCCCTTCCCTGGCAGATTTGCCCGATTTGCTCACCACACAAAAATTATTGGTCTGATTTTTCGTCCCGCTTCTGGGGAACCGATCAAAAGCAATTGTGAAGTATGGTTTTGTATTTTTAGTAGCTCTTCAGTCGACTGCCGTGATTTTTGTCGGCAAAAGCGCAAGTTGTCCTGATCGCACGTAGGATTTCAAGGCGTCCACCAGGACCTGCACGGGGTTGTGCCCACGCATTTTAAGAGTGCGGAGGATGTTCATGAAGGTGGCCTGGGTTGGGTCCCCTTCTCGGTGCCGTTAGCGTGGCTGTTCTTTCGGATCAGGACAGCAGGGCGTATTCTGCTCTCCCCTGCCTTGTTGTCTGGCGTCATCTCATCGTGATCCAGGAAGGTGAGCAGTTCCTTCTGGTGCCGCCGCAGTTTCTTCTGCAGCCGCCGGGCATGTTTCTCCTTCCACTCATGGTCGATGAATTCGGCTAGGCGTTTCCGGATTCTGGCTTTCCGCCTTTCATAGACTTCC
>Ga0255132_1000438_pt1 | contig 16470 bp, 9 predicted proteins | sample Law_Law_RepA_8d_FD_188551 | JGI IMG/M metagenome (GOLD analysis project Ga0255132, IMG submission 188551) | Freshwater microbial communities from St. Lawrence River, New York, United States - Law_Law_RepA_8d | ecosystem: Environmental > Aquatic > Freshwater > River | place: USA: New York...
CCGGCATACATCTCGAAGATCTCACGGACCAGGGCGGCCTGTTCTTCGTCAACAACTCGTGCCTTTTCCAACTTTCCCTTGGAATTTGTTACGGGTTTGCCGTTCGCATCCATCATGGGTTCCAGTCGGTAGCCAAGGCAAGCGTTTTGAATGACCTTGCCTTGTCGAAAGGCGTCCTTCATGCCGCGCTTGACCTTTTCCTTGAGCTGGCCGACGAACCATTCCTGCATCATGCCTTGGTTGGCGAGCATGATGCGGTTGTTGGGGATGGCGGAGTCGAACCCGTCGGTGGCCCCGACAAATCGCTTTTCGGCCTGGTCGATCTTGCGGCCTAGCTTGAGGACTTCCTCTAGGTCGCGGGAGGCTCGGCCGATCTCATCGAGGAACAGGACGCTTAGGCCTGGTTCCTCCACGATCGCCTTCTTGGCCATCTGATAACCCCGCCGGCTGGCGATGGTTCCCGAGACGGCTGCGTCCGCGAAGACCGCCTCCCAAGGAATGAACACCCCCTCGCGTTGGGCGCGGGTGAGGACATTACCCAGTTGCTGTGCCAACGAGCGGGGATTACTGTTGTCGCAACTGAAGCGCAGGTAGGTCGCACCCTTGGGCACGCCAGTTGATTTCTTGGCAGGGCTAAAAGAAAGACCCGCGCCGCGGAGATAGCCTTCCCTGAATTGGGAGGCCATCTCCGCTGCAACAGTGTCATCATCACGCTGGTCCCGCAGCCTTGGATCGGGATGATCGGGCCAGTGTTTGCGTTGATCCTCCAGCCACTTTTTCGCCAGACCGACAAGGTCAGGCTGGGCTGGTAAACCGATCTCTGGAGAGCGACGTGGCAATCTAAAATCAGACATCTCAATAACCTCCCGAATGGGAAAAGGGAGGCTTTGAAATGGAGTGAAAAAGGGCTGCGGAGTGATTGGCATTTTGTGACAATCAATCCGTATTTCCCTGAAACCGGCGGCCATTCACGGCAACAAGTGGATTTTGCGCAAAACTATATTGGCAAAGGATTTACGTCATAATTAGGAAAAAGCCAGTCTATGGCCAAACACATCCAGAAATGATGTGGATGATCATGGGGGCTGTTCCTGTTCAGCGGATTTTCTTGAAGGTGTCGTAGTGGTCAACCGTGTAATTGGCACTGCCATCTGAACCGGTGATCAGCCGTTCGGCACCGCGGTTCACGCCGGGCCGAAGCGGATTCACATCCCACTCGCGGTAGCGGATTCGCTTGCCGGATCGGTCTGTCTGAGGCAGACGGCGCTCGAAGTTGCCGAAGTTGCGACCACCCTCGTAGCCCTGCATGGGCTGGCCGTTTTTGTCCACATGGTCGAGCACCTTGAGAAATTTTTCGGGTGCGTTGCGGTTAGCGGCCGGTGGAACGGGCGCTGGAGGGGCTGAGCGGGGATTAGCCATGGGTGGGCTGACCGGACGAGCGGCGGGAACCGCTGGCTTTGAATTGGCACCGGAAGGAGCGGCTGGCACGAGGGTGTCTTTTAGGAAGGCCTTAATGGCCTCGAACGAACGCTGGTCGGCATCGGCATCGTAGGCTCGGCCCGACTTCAGGTCGGTTCCCGCCTGTGGGTTGGTGAAATCACCCGTCACACCCCCAAAACGCAAAATTTGCCAATCAACACCGCCCTCACGCATCTCGTCCTCAAACGAGCCGATTTGTGCCAAAGGAACCAGCGGATCGTCTGAACCGGTGATCACCAATATCGAGGCACCTATGTTTTTGCCATCTTGGCCCATGGGAGTGAGGTCGCCATGCAAAGCAACAACCCCCTGCAGGTCAGCCTTGGACCGCGCCATCTCCAATGCGGCGGTAGCGCCGGTGCCGAAGCCGATCGCAATAATGCGTTCCATGTCGGCCTGGGGCTGTTTCTCAAGGGCTGCCAAAGCGGCCATACCTCGTCTGCGCACCAACTTTCGGTCGCGGCGGGTCAGTTCCAGTTTCTCAGCGGCATCAGCGGTGCTGTTTGGGCTGGCACCTTTTCCGTAAAGATCAGCCGAGAAAACCAGGTAGCCCATGGTGGCGAACTTGCTAGCGGTCAGTTTGGCCAACGGACTGCTCGGGCCCTGCTCGTGAGCGAGCAAAATAACCGGACGCTTGCCCTGCAAAGCCGAGTCCAGCACAAGCTGGCCTTCCAGGTTGGTGTCACCTTCCTGATAGACGACAGGCTTGGATACAGGAGGTGCACCTTGGGCTGCTGTGGTCAATAAGCCAAGTGGCAGGGGGCCGAGTAAGCAGGTCAACCCATAAAGAAGCAAAGTGCGCATGATTTGTACCCCTCCGGTCATTAAGAATTTTTGATTCGCAAATACACCAGCACCTGCCTGGTACCAGTTTTTTCCCATTCTTGGTTGACCTTGATCGGTACAACTTTGCCTAAGGCCATGCTCACGGTGATTTCAGTGGTGAAGGTGACAATGCTGTCTGGCTTGAATTCTTCAGGTTTTTCCTTGTCTTTTTCCTTGTCTGGTGCGGGAGAGTTTTTCCCGAGGTTGACGCGGGAATCCTCTAATTTGATATCTGCAAGGTATTCGCCATCTTTAGGCTGCCGCAGGGTGATGTTGGCCATGGTGCCCACACTGCGGAAGGAGTAGTTGCGGGTGGCCAAGCCTCTGGAATTCATCATGCTGCCAGTGGCCAGAGGTTTGTCCTCACCCACTTGGATGCGGGCAGGCTGGTTTTCACCGCTCTTCAATTCGAGAAATCGACTGCTGGAAATTTTCCCCTCTGATTGAAGTTTTTTGACCAAGCTCTGCCAGCTTGCATCGGTGAAGGTTGCTCCGCCGGATGCAGTGGCAATCAATTGGGACATGTCATCCCCGGTCGATGACTCAAGAACGGTCAATTCCATGGTGTAGGTTTTGCCAGGTTTGTCCAATTGTTCAAGGATTTGTTTGGCTTCTTGCACACCTTTTTCCGTGCCTGAAAGCAGAATGGCTGGAACTGGGGTTCCAGCAGCCACTTCTGCCGTCAAGGTTTCGCCGTAGGCTTTTTGCAACGATTTTGCCAGCAAATCTGGTTTGGCGTGTTTGATCTCAACCACCACCGTCTTGTCCCGGGGGTGCTTCAGTGGCAACAACTCACGGGCAGGCGAACTTGTTTCAGGTGCCGCTTCCGGCAGGCGAGACCTGAGTGGTCTTCCCCCCGGCTGTGGCGGTTGCAGGTCCTGTGGCCTTCCAGCACTGGCCCCAGGCACAACCTGTGGAATACCTGATGGTGCTGGAAAGTTAGATTGCCCGGGGTAGCTAAGCCCCACAGCGATCACCAGCCAAACTGGATTCAAGCTCATCGTGTGCTCCTTAGGCAAATGAACGGTATGGAGGCCCAACGAAACTATTCAATCATCCCCCGCTCGCCCAGTTGTCTGGGTAGGGTGTTGCGCCAGGCAGCGGTCAGATCGCCAAGCGGGCTCCACACGATCCAGTCGCCCGAGGGACCAGCGATGCGCAAACGGGGTTCCTTCACAACCTTGCCAATCGACTGGGTGGCCACACCTGCCATGGCTTTTTCAAAGGCCGCGGCGTTTTGTGGAGTGACTTCCAACACAAATCGGCTTGGCGATTCGGAAAAAAGCGTCGCGCGCACGGGCAACGAACTGTGCTTGCTGAACAAGCCGTCCAAGTCGCAACCTAAACCGCCGGCAAGTGCCATTTCCGCCACGCAGGCGGCCACACCACCCTCGTTGATGTCGTGGGCCGAACGCACCAAACCCGCATCCATGGCACCATGCAGAGTTTTGTAAATATTCAGGGCTTTTGTCGTGTCCACCTGGGGGGCGTCTCCACCTTCCACCTTGTGCAGCGCGTGGTATTGCGAGCCGGCCAAAGCGGTTTGGGTTTCACCCACTAAATACAGGAGGTTACCCGTTCCTTTCAGGTCCATGGACAAAGCCTTGCGCACATCGTGGACAATGCCGATAGCACTAATTAGCAAAGTGGGCGGGATGACGATCCTTCGGTCTGCGCCCTTGTATTCGTTCTTCAGGCTGTCCTTACCGCTGATGAAGGGCATGTTCCAGGCGATGGCCAGATCGTGACAGGCTTCGGCGGCCCGCACCAGCAGGCCCAGTTCCTCGGGTCGGTCTGTGTCACCCCAGCAGAAGTTGTCTAATAGGGCTATGCGCGCGGGGTCGGTGCCTACCGCCACCAAGTTCCGCACGGCCTCGTCAATTCCGCACGCGGCCATGCTGTAGGGGTCGATGCGTCCCATGCGGTGCGCCAAGCCGCATGCGACTGCGAAGCCCAGATGATTTCCTAGTATGGGTGCCTGCACGGCAGCATCCGAGGGGCCTGCCTCGTCGATGCCAACCAGCGGCTTGATCACGCTCCCGCCCTGCACCTCGTGGTCGTATTGGCGGATGATCCATTCCTTGGAAGCCACATCAGGCAGCGCTAATATCCCGGTCAGGGTCTTGCAAAAATCCTCGTTGTCCGGGTAAACAGGGGTAGCTAGGGCAGGCGGGCTCCAGCGTGCTTGGCGGGTAATAGGCGGCCGGCCACCATGCAGGAACTCCATGTCCAGCTCGCCCACCTGTTTTCCGTGCCAGAAAAGCCCAAGTTTCCCCGTTGCCTGAAACACGCCAAGCGTGGTGGCTTCCACACCCTCGGCCTCGCATTCCATCCTCAGTGCCTCGAAGTTTTCGGGGGGCACTGCTAGCACCATCCGCTCTTGGGATTCGCTGATCCAAATCTCCACTGGCGAGAGCCCCAAGTACTTCAGGGGTGCCTTTTCCAGGTCCACCCGGGCTCCCAGTTCGGCTCCCATTTCACCCACTGCGGAGCTGAAGCCACCGGCACCACAATCGGTGATGGCCCGGTAAAAGCCCTTGTCGCGGCAGCGCATCACTGCTTCAAGCACTTTCTTTTCTTCAATCGCGTTGCCAATCTGCACCGCGCCGCCACTGGTGACGGTGCTGGCCGCGTGCAAGCCCTCGCTCGAGAAGGTTGCCCCATGGATGCCGTCGCGCCCGGTACGACCGCCCAGTGACACGATCAGGTCACCCGGCTCAACAGTCTTCACGGTTTTATTCACCGGTAAAAGGCCAACGGTGCCACAGAACACGAGCGGGTTGGTCAGGTAGTCCTCATGGAAAACTACCGCCCCGTTCACCGTGGGAATGCCCATGCGGTTGCCGTAGTCGCGCACGCCTGAAACAACACCGTGCAGTATCTTTTGCGGGTGTAAAACGCCGGTCGGCAGGTTTGCTGCCGGGTAATCCATCGGGCCGAAGCAGAACACATCGGTGTTGCATACCGGTCGCGCGCCAAGGCCGGTCCCCATCGGGTCGCGCACAACGCCGCCAATGCCGGTACTGGCACCGCCATATGGCTCGATGGCGCTGGGCCGGTTGTGGGTCTCCACCTTGAAAACCAGATGGTCGGTGTCGCTGAAGCGGATAACCCCGGCGTTGTCCTCAAACACCGAGACGCACCAGTCGTCTTTGCCAAGTGCCTTGCGTACTTGCACCGTGGCTTGGAAGATCGTTTCCTTCAGTAGGTTCTTGAAGGTGCGCTCGGGGGTTTCAACCCGACCCTTCAATGTCTTGTGCGAGCAATGCTCGCTCCAGGTTTGGGCGATGGTTTCCAGCTCAATGTCAGCGATGTCGCGGCCAAGCCTTCTGGCATGCTCCTGAATAACACGCATCTCTGCGACCGAGAGCGCCAGACCCATGCGCTTGCTCACGGCCAAAAGGGCATCGTCTTGCAGCCCTTCCAGTTTCACAAACTCCTGGCTCCACGACGAAACACCATCCAGAGACAACCCTTCCAAACGCTTGCCCCCGGGAAGCACCTGCTCAATGGCGCCATTGGCGATAATTCGGTTGAAAAGGATGTCCTGCGTAGCTTCAGCCAAGATGGGTCCGTAGTAACGGCGGAAAGTGCGCGCCTCGTTGACAGGAATCTCCAAGTCTCTTGCCAATTTGCTCACGCTTAGTGCGGCAGGATCCATCACGCCAGGTCTGGGCAACACCGTCGCCACGGGAAGGGGGTTGGTCAGCACTTCTGCAAGGCGAATCTGCGCGCATTCCACCAGCGGATCCAGCAAAACACCGCTTACCAAAGATTCCACCTGCTTAAGCGACAGGTCTCCCTCAAGCAGGAAACCCCGAGTAGTCCGGTCGATAAAAGCGTGCGGCGGTTCCTGCTGGGTGAGAAGCCGGTACTCGTGGCGAATCCTGCTTTCTTCCCGGTCAGCGGTGAGGGGTGTGATCTCAACTTCCCACAACATGATCCATCCCCGCGCCCAAGGCGCATTGCGCAAAATCTAACCGGCAAATGTGCCGGAAAATAATCCAAAAGCCTCAAATGACATTGTACGACCTAAAACCGATTGGGGCGGGGCAGACTCGTCCAACCTGGTGTTGCTACAACTGTCTTGGGTGTTGGAAGGTTTTTTGGGCGGAATCCGCTTTTGGGCGATTCCTTGGTTTTGGGGAGATTGGGCATGCCAGTGCAGGCGCGGCAAGTTGTGGTGACAGAACCCTTCAAAGTAGCTGTTCGTGAGGTCACTCTTCCTGATCCCGGACCCAAACAAATTTTGGTGGCGGCTGATGCCTCGGCAATTAGCGCAGGCACAGAGTTGGCTGTTTACACCGGCACCCACCAATGGCTGAAAGACCCTAATCTGCCCGATTGGAAATTTCCTTTCAAATCAGGCTATTCAGCTGCAGGTAAGGTGGTGGCAATCGGGGCAGAAGCTGCTGAAATCACCGGGTTCAAGGCCGGTGATGCGGTCAGTTACCCCGGAAATCACGCTTCGCACGAACTGTTGACCTTGGGCCATGAACGGGGCCGACTGTGGCGGCTGCCCGCGGGAATTTGCCCGAAAAAAGCCGCTTTAGCCTGTATTGCCCGTTACGGTTTGGGTGCTTCAATCCGGGCAGGCCTCACTTTGGGGCGCAGTGCTGCTGTTTTGGGGCAGGGGGTGATTGGTCAGTTTGCCCTGCGTTGCCTGAGAGCGGCCGGCTGCAACCCGGTGGTGGGTATCGATGCCGTTCCCATGCGGCGCAAGGCCGCAATGGCTTCCGGGGCCGATGCCGTGATCGATCCCTCAGAGGGCGATGTTCGCATCCTATTGAACAAAATTTTGCCAGGCGGTGCCGAAATTGTCGCGGATGCGACAGGGGTACCCGACGCAGTGGCTGTTGCCATGAGTTTGGCCTGCGATGCGGGCCAAGTAGTGGTTGTAGGAAGCCCACGAGGAATAGCTAAAGATGTTAATTTCTATGACCATTTGCATCGGCGATACATCGAGGTGACGGGGGCTCACGGCAATATGCTGTTCGAACCGGGCCACACCCGTTTGGCCGGGGCATGGGGAATCGATAAGGCGCAAAACTGGCTTCTTGCGGCCATTGCCAGCGGTCGTTTGAACCTCGATGGATTGGTCACCCACACCATCCGGCCCGATGGGGTTGGCCAGGCCTATGAAGGCCTTTTGAAAGACAAGGACAACTGGCTCGGCGTGGTTGTTGATTGGTCCTAAGTCTTTTAAATTTAGTAACTTGTGAGCTGGTAAATGGAATCCCTGCAAGGGTATGCCCTGGCCGCTGGCACCGCGCTATTGGCCGGGGGTATCAATGCCCTGGCCGGCGGGGGCACTTTGTTGACTTTTCCGGCTTTGTTGGCAGTCATGGGCCCCACCGAGGCCAATATGACCAGCACCTTGGCACTTTTTCCTGGCTCTCTGGCTGGGTCGTGGGGTTTCCGCAAAGAAATTTATCAGGGAAGAAATTGGCTCCTCAGGCTGCTTCCGGCCAGTGTTTTGGGAGGAATTATTGGCTCTCTGCTGCTGGCCTGGGGCTCTCCTGAGCATTTCGCTCTACTAATTCCTTGGCTCATTTTGACAGCCTCGGTGCTGTTCATCATCCAGCCGTGGGTGGCCAGAGGTCAGGGCGAAGAGGAGAAAAATCCGTCTTGGAAAGTGCTGGCAATTGCCAGTCTGTGTCAATTTTTGGTGGCTGTTTACGGCGGGTATTTTGGCGCCGGTATTGGCATTTTGATGCTTGCGACCTTGGGCCAATGGGGGGTGGGTAGCCTCCACCGAGTCAACGGCATGAAAAATTTGCTCGCAGCAATTATTAATGGAATATCTGCGGTTATATTTGGTTTGTCCGGTTATGTCCGCTGGGATTATGTTTTGGCGATGGGGGTAGCCGCGGTTATTGGCGGTTACATTGCCGGTCAATTGGGCCCGAAAATTCCCCGTAAATGGTTACGGGCCTTTGTGATCTGCGCAGGAGTGACCCAAACTCTCTATTATTTCTCAAAGCAGTTGGGTTGGCTGGAATGACCGGCGCTTGTGCCCGGTTCAATGCGGCCCAAATTTTCTTAATGTCATCCGGAGGGTGTGGAGCGTGCAAAGGGTGAACAATCCATGGTTTCGCTTGGCCCTAACCGGTTTTTTGGTGGGTTCCATTCTTGGCTGCGCCGAGGGGGGATCCATTCAGGGTGGAAATAACGGGGGAGGCAAAGGGATGCCCATTGAAGTGCCAGCGGATGCGAAAAAAACGGACAGCGGTCTGCAATATGTGGACCTTAAGGAAGGTACTGGTGCCGAAGCCAAGGCCGGCTCAGCAGTGGAAGTGCACTACACCGGCTGGTTGCAATCCAACGGCAACAAATTCGATTCCAGCCTCGACCGCAAGAAAAGTTTCGATTTTGACCTCGGCGCCCGTCGTGTCATCGCCGGTTGGGATGAAGGCGTTCAGGGCATGAAAGAAGGCGGGAAACGCAAGCTGTTTATCCCCGCCAAGCTGGGTTACGGCGAGCGCGGTGCAGGTGGAGCCATTCCTCCAGGTGCCGATCTGGTGTTCGAGGTGGAGCTGCTGAAAGTGGCCAAACCTATCGAAGTCCCAGCTGACGCTACCAAAAACCCTAGTGGTTTGCGATTCGTCGACAGCAAAAAGGGTGAGGGCGTCGAGGCTTCCAAGGGCCGCAAGGTGGTCGTGCACTACACCGGCTGGCTTGAAACCAACGGCAAAAAGTTCGACTCCAGCGTCGATCGGAAAGACCCGTTCGATTTCAAACTCGGCGCCGGCGAGGTCATACAAGGCTGGGACGAAGGCGTCGAGGGCATGCGGGTGGGTGGAAAACGCCGCCTTTTCATCCCCTCCAAGCTGGGTTACGGCGAACGCGGTGCCGGTCGGGACATTCCCGGTGGCGCCAACCTTGTGTTCGATGTGGAGCTTCTGGAAGTACGCTAACTGATAATATGGAGAATCTGGATTAATTGATTAATCTGGGGTTTCTGGGAAAAGCCCTCCGCCCGGGAGGGCTTTTTTCGTTGACAGAGGCCCAATTAAAGGGTCTACTGAAAATAAGAATAAACGGTTGCATCCCTCCCGCCATACAATCGGGGGTGCAGTTTTGGGGTCTTTGGCTCAAGCAGATATGCTTAGGGCATTCTTTAGTGCCCGAAATGAAATGGGTTTTAGTCTCGCTCCGAGGATTAGACGGATGAATAAGCTTCCTGCAGGTTCAATCAATACTGACCCAGCGCATTTTCGTTCCGTGCCAAACCGACGCAACTTTATGCATGTGGGTGCTGTTGGTTTTTTGGGCCTAAGCCTCGAGGGCTTGTTGCGAAACGAATCCCGGGCTGCCGATTCAATTGGCGGCCGCCCCAGCAAAGAAGGCAAAGCCAAATCGCTCATTCATATCTTCCTGCCAGGTGGAATGGCCCACCAAGACAGCTTCGATCCCAAGCCTTTGGCTCCCGTTGATTACCGGGGTGAAGTGGGTTGGATCAACAGCAAGGTTGAAGGCGTCCAACTGGGCGAGCATTTCAAGCAAACCGCACAAATCACCGACAAAATCACTATCTGTCGGGCCATGACCCATGGTGAGGCCGCCCATGAGCGTGGCACCCACAACATGTTCACTGGCTATCGCCCCAATCCGGCACTTGTTTTCCCAAGCATGGGCAGCATTGTTAGCCACGAGTTCGGGCCACGCAATAACCTGCCGCCCTATGTGTGCATCCCCAGCATGCCCACCAACTTCGCCGGCTCGGGCTATCTCAGCAGTGCCTATTCGCCTTTCTCGCTGGGAAGCGACCCGGCCAACGGCAATTTCACCGTGCAAGACCTCAACCTGCCAGGCGATGTCGACAACAAGCGCTTCACTTCGCGCCGAAGCATGCTCGATGCGGTGAACAATCACTTCGTCAGCAAGGAAAAGGCTGACGGCTTGGAGGCGATGGACACCTTCTACCAAAGGGCATACGGCCTTATCAGCTCCCAAAAGGCTCGCGAGGCGTTCAATATCAACGCCGAAACCGCCAAGGTTCGCGATGAATACGGACGCAATGCCGCAGGTCAGCGTATGCTTCTGGCCCGCCGTTTGGTGGGTGCGGGGGTGCGTCTGGTCAGCCTCACCTACGGCGGCTGGGATATGCACAATGGCATCAAGGCCGGCATGGCAGACCAAGTGCCCGCTTTCGATCAGGGCTTCGCGACACTCATCCGCGATCTCGACCGCAACGGCATGCTCGACAACACCATGGTGATGATCTCCAGCGAGTTTGGCCGCACACCCAAGATCAACGCTACCGCTGGCCGAGACCACTGGCCCAAGGTGTTCAGCATCGTTTTGGCCGGTGGCGGAATCAAAAAGGGATTTGTCTACGGCAAGTCCGATCCCACAGCCAGCGAGCCGGATGACGATGCCCTCTCAGTCGAGGACATGGCCATGACCGTTTACAACCAACTGGGCATCGACGGCGTGAAGCGCCTCATTGCCCCGGGCAACCGCCCTATAGACATTGTCAACAGCGGCAAGGTTGTCAGCGAATTGCTGGCTTGATCCGCTTTTTATTGCCGCGGGATCGAAGGCTTGAACGCCTTTACCCGCGGCACCTTTGTCTGGACTGCCGGGGCCCGGTCCCGTTGTGGCTTCCCGCCTGAAGAATAACTGATTTATCACCTTGGATTGACAATGAGGGGTATTGCCATGGGCCCAAACAGCCTGTTGGCACGCGCCACACTAATGGCGCTTGTCTGCCTGTTCACACAGGGGTTCCTACACGCTAATTCTCCTAGCTTGGGTGGAGTTGCACCCCGTGGCATTCAGCGTGGAACCGAGGCCGAATTAGTTTTCTCGGGGGCGCGGCTGGCCAATCCCAAAGAAGTGGTGTTTTACAACCCGGGTATTCAGGTTCTTTCCATCACCCCTGTGAACGATTCCACCGTCAAGGTGAAGGTGAAAACCGGACCTGATTGCCGAATCGGTGAGCACCCAGTCCGCCTGCGCACCGCCTTGGGCATCACCGAGGTACGCTCCCTGTTTGTTGATCCCCTTCCCGATGTTGCCGAGAAGGAACCCAACAGCGATTTCACCAAACCCCAAAAGATCAACCTGAACACTGTGGTCAATGGTGTGGTCGATAATGAGGATGTCGATTATTTCGCTGTCGATCTCAAAAAGGGCCAAAGACTAAGCGCAGAGGTGTTCGGTATGCGATTGGGCGGCACCTTCTTTGATCCCTACATCGCTATTCTCGATTCCAAACGGTTTGAGCTTATCGCCAGCGACGATTCTCCCATTGGCAAGCAAGATGGCATGTGCTCCATTGTCGCCCCTGACGATGGCACCTACATCGTGCAGGTGCGTGAGACCAGCTATGGCGGCAACGGTGCCTGCCAATACCGCCTCCATATCGGTAACTTCCCCCGCCCCACTGCCATGGTTCCAGCCGGTGGCAAGCCAGGCGAGGAACTGGACGTCACCTTCCTGGGTGACCCCTCCGGCCCCATCAAGCAAAAGGTGAAAATTCCTGCTGATGCCCCCGCCAACTTTGCTGTCCATGCGCAGGATGCGACAGGCATTTCCCCATCCGGCTTGCCCTTCCGCGTGGTGAGTTTGGCCAATGTGCTAGAAGTGGAGCCCAACGATACCCCCGGCCAGGCATCTCCCGGGCCCGGCCCGGTCGCCTTCAACGGCGTGATCGGTAAACCCGGCGATGTCGACATCTTCAAGTTCCCTGGTAAAAAAGGCCAAGTCTTCGATGTCCACTGCTACGCCCGTCGCCTTGGCTCCCCACTCGATTCCGTCATGTATCTGGCGGTCGAGGGTGCAGCACCATTCGCCTCGGCAGACGACGCTGTCGGTCCTGACAGCTTCTTCCGGGTCACCCTTCCAGAAGATAAAAACTACATTCTCACTATTCAGGACCACCTGAAAAAGGGCGGTACCGACTACTCCTATCGCGTCGAATTCACCAGCCCAACGCCAAAATCAACTCTCAGTATCCCCAAAGTGGCCCTCTTCTCGCAGGAGCGCCAGACCATCACGGTGCATAAAGGCAACCGCATGGCATCGCTGATGAGCGTGGGACGGGCCGAGTGGGGTGGCGATGCTACCCTGCGCGCCGAGAACCTACCGCCGGGTGCCACTTTCGCATGCGACACCATGCCAGCCAACCTCGACACCATTCCTGTGGTTATCGAGGCTGCTGCCGATGCGAAGGCAGAGGGTCGCCTGAGCCAATTCCGTGCGCGCCCATCTGATCCCAAACAACCAGAGTTCCCGTCGCAATTCAATCAGCAAGCCGACCTGATCATCGGGCCGCCTAACCAAACCCTCTATTGGAAATACGATCTTGAGGCAGAAGCGGTCGCCGTGGGTGACGAGGTGCCGTTCAAGATCACCGTGGTCGAGCCTAAGTGTCCCCTGGTGCAAAATGGTTCCATGCAATTGAGAATAATTGCCGAGCGCAAACCGGGCTTCACCGCCCCTATCAATGTCTACCCGCTCTTCAATCCGCCGGGCGTCTCCACGCAGGGTTCTAACACCATCCCTGAAAAAGGCACCGAAACAACCCTCACCATCAACGCTGCGCCTAATGCCCAAATTAAGGCATGGAAGACATCGATCATCGCCAACGCCACTGTGGCTGGAGGCCCCGCTTGGGTCTCAAGCCAACTGTTCACCCTGAATGTGGCCGCACCATTCTTCGCAATGGCCATGGAGCGTGGCGCGGTTGAGCAGGGCAAGGAAACCGAGATCCCTTGCAAGATCACCATCACGACCCCCATCACTACCCCTGGCAAGGTAAAGATAGTGGGTCTGCCGCCCAAGGTGATCGCTCCCGAACTCGACATCAAGGCCGATACCAAGGAGCTGGTTTTCAAGCTTCAGGTCGACAAGACTGCTCCAGCCGGCAAGCACGGCAACATTTTTTGTCAGGCCATCATGCAGGTGAACGGCGAACCGGTGGTCCACAATGTGGGCGGAACCGAGTTGCGCATCGATGTACCCATCCCGCCCAAGGTCACCGCGGCCGCGCCGGCTCCCATGCCTATGGGCAAGCCAGCACCGGCCCCGGTGGCACAGCCGATGGAAAAGCGGCTCACACGGCTCGAAAAGCTGCGTCTTGAGCAGGCCGAACGCGAAAAACAGGGGAAGTGACCTTGGGTCATCAACCCGAACCCGATTTTGGTCGATTTAGTGGAGAGGCTGATATGAGAAATCTTCTGAAGAGCCGTGTGCTCGCCTGGGCCTTGGTGGGTCTGGTGGCTGCAGCCGGTTCTAAGTTGATGGCACAGGCAAAACCGGCTGCGCCAGCACCCGTGGCGGCAGCCCCGGCCCCTGCAGCTCCAGCCACCCGTTACCTCACTAAGCTCGACATCCTGCCGCCACAGATCACGCTCAGCACCAAGCAGGCCAGGCAAGTGGTGGCAGTTCAAGCCACCTATTCCGATGGCATCACCGAGGATGTCACCAGCCAGGCCAAACCCCGCCTCAGCAATTCAGCAGTGGCCAGGTGGGAAAAAAATATCCTGTTGCCTGTCGCCGATGGCCAATGCGAGCTCATTGTCGAGCACGCCGGCCGCGCCGTCATGGCCCCGGTGGCTGTGACCAAGGCAGCCGAAGAGCGCCCCGTTAGCTTCCGCCTCGATGTGATGCCCATTTTCATGCGCGCAGGTTGCAACGCTGGTGGTTGCCACGGCGCAGCCCGCGGTAAAGATGGCTTCCGCCTCTCACTCTTTGGCTTCGACCCCGAAGGTGATCACTACCGCCTCACCCGAGAATTGAACGGTCGCCGGCTCAATATGGCCAGCACCCAGGAAAGCCTGCTGCTAGAAAAAGCGGCTGGTAAAGTGGCCCACACCGGGGGCGCTTGTTTTGCTGAAAATGATATGTATTGGAGCTCCATCGTCCGCTGGCTCGATGCCGACGCCCCCAACGATACCGCTACCATCGCTACCTGTGTGGGTGTGGATCTATATCCCAAAAACAGCGTTCTCAATGGCAAAGGGGCAGCCCAGCAAATGGTTGTGAAAGCCCGCTACTCCGATGGCAGCGAACGCGATGTCACCCATTTGGCCCTGTTCCTTTCCAGTAACGATGCCAGCGCCAAAATTGCCAAAGACGGTTTGGTAACCGCCGGTGAAAGGGGCGAGGCCTTTGTCATGGCTCGCTTCGCCACCTTCACAGTTGGCAGCCCGCTGATCGTCCTGCCCAAAGACTACCAGTTCAAATGGGATACCCAAACCGAGAACAACTACATCGACAAGCTGGTCAATGCCAAGCTCCAAAAGCTGCGCATCACCCCCAGCGGCACTTGCACCGATGAGGCCTTCCTCAGGCGTGTTTTCCTCGATGTCGTCGGCACCATGCCCACAGTTGAGGATTACCAGAAATTCATGGCCAACCCCTCGCCCAAAAAACGCGAGGAACTGGTTGACGAGCTTCTCACACGCAAGGAATTTGTGGAATTATGGGTTCTTAAATGGGCCGAACTGCTGCAGATTCGCAGTTCCAACCAAATGAGCTACAAGGCCACCCTGCTCTACTACAACTGGCTCCAAGACCGCATCGCCCGCAATGTCCCGGTCAACGAGTGGGTTATCGAGCTATTGGGCGCATCGGGCGGCACCTTCAAAAACCCCCCCACCAACTACTACCAGAACGAGACCGATATTCTGAAAGTGACAGAAAATGTCGCCCAGGTGTTCATGGGTATGCGCATCCAGTGTGCCCAGTGCCACAACCACCCGTTCGACCGCTGGACCATGGACGACTACTACGGCTTCGCCGCCTTCTTCTCACAAATCGGCCGTAAAGCTGCTGATGATCCCCGCGAAGTGGTGGTCTTCAATTCCGGCGGTGGCGATGTCCGCCATCCGGTCGGTGGCCGTGTCATGGCTCCCAAGTTCCTCGGCGGCGCCGCCCCCGATTTGACTGGCAAGGATCGCCGCCAGGCGATGTCCCAATGGCTAGCATCAGCCGAAAACCCCTACTTCGCCACCAACTTGGCCAACATGGTTTGGGCCCATTTTCTGGGCAAGGGCATTGTCGATGAGGTGGACGATGTGCGTGTTAGCAACCCCGCCAGCAACCAGGAGTTGCTCGACGAGTTGGGCCGCAAGTTCACCGAATACAAATATGACTTCAAGAAGATGGTCAGGGACATCTGCAATTCGCGCGCCTACCAACGCGCCACAACGACCAACCCGTCGAACGAACTCGACACCCGAAACTTTAGCCATGCGGCTATCCGCCGCATCAAGGCAGAAAGCTTCCTGGATTGCATCACCCAGGTGACCACCACTCAGAACAAATTCCCCGGCCTGCCCACAGGCGCCCGCGCGGTGCAAATTGCCGACGGCACCGTCAGCAACTACTTCCTCACCACCTTCGGCCGCGCCACCCGCGAGACGGTCTGTGCCTGCGAGGTGCGCCTCGAGCCCACCTTGTCGCAATCGCTGCACCTGCTCAATGGCGAGACCACTGGCAACCGCATCAAGCAAGGCGATCTTGTGGGCAAATTGCTGGTAGCCAAGAAATCTCCCGAACAGATCCTCGAGGAGGTCTACATCCGCTGCATGGCCCGCAAGCCCACTCCCGAAGAGACGAACAGGATCATGGTCCTCGTTAATGCCGAGACTGACAAAAAGAAGGCTCTTGAAGATGCCTTCTGGGCCGTCCTGAACTCCCGCGAGTTCATGTTCAACCACTAAAAATTATCTTGCTGGTCCCTCAGGTTCGACAGGTTTGGGTTCGCCACCGCTTTTAGGCGGAGCACGGAGAGATGCGATGAATGCCCTGCTGTTGGTGACGCTGGTCCTGCCTGCGCAAAACGACAAAAAGGTCAATTTTCAGGACCATGTCTTACCCGTTCTTCAGGCGAAGTGCGCCAACTGCCATTCGCCTGACAAAAAGCGCGGGGGCTTGGTCGTAACCAATTTCACCAAACTCATGGAAGGCGGTAGCTCTGGGGCGGTGGTCAAGCCGGGCGATCCTGAAAAATCTTCACTTTTCACCACCGTGGCGCATAAAGCAGAGCCTTTTATGCCACCAAACAGCCCCAAGATTCCCGATCCCGATATCGCTCTCATCGAAACTTGGATCTCGGCGGGTGCTCCCGAAAACTCCGGCAGCAAAACCATGGCTGCGGCTCCCAAGAAGGAAATCGGGCTCAAGTCGGTTCTTCGCGGCCGTCCGTCTGGA
>Ga0255132_1000440_pt1 | contig 16456 bp, 19 predicted proteins | sample Law_Law_RepA_8d_FD_188551 | JGI IMG/M metagenome (GOLD analysis project Ga0255132, IMG submission 188551) | Freshwater microbial communities from St. Lawrence River, New York, United States - Law_Law_RepA_8d | ecosystem: Environmental > Aquatic > Freshwater > River | place: USA: New York...
ACAGAACGGTTTGTGGGAGACAGTCAGGCAAACTCAATGCTCTCACGCGAATACCGCAAAGGATTTGAGGTTCCAGCTAAAAAGGCTTGAGCTGAATAAATGTAAGGTCACATCAAGGGGTTCCGGATGACATTCGAAACCTCTTGATGGTGCGTTTCAGAAGGATCAGGATCAGATTCGGTCCAGTCGGCGCTGTGCAACCCGACGTTGCCTACATGCAGAACATGTTCCCTGCACAATAAAACTATGGCTAGCAGCCTGAAAACCATGCTGGCTGGCGGCTTCGCGAATGATCGAATCGATGCCACTCACCTGAAATTCAATCATGATACCGCACGTTTGGCAGTGCAGGTGGTCGTGGTGAGGATAACCGTAATCATGCTCGTAACGAGTTCGTCCGCCCGTTTCGTGCCGGCGCAGAAGTCCGGCATCAACCAACTTGGTTAGTGTTCGGTAAGCAGTGGCGCGCGAAACAGTCAGTCCAGCGCGCTTCATGTCGTCGATCAAGGTGTCGGCATCAAAATGCTCGTGTTGAGCAAAAATAAACCGAACCATGTCACGCTGTTGATCCGTGAAACGTTGGGGACGTGATCTGGTGACCAGATATTCCCGGAATTTTTCCTCGGGAGACAGCGAAACCGAAATAGTGGGCAGCACCACCTCTCCATTGGAGCGGTGGGCATTCCCAGAATCAGTCCCGGCCTTCAAGGCTGTCGAGATAGCGGTCGATGGCGACATCGAGTTTCTCCTCGGTATCGTAGTCGCCGCGAGCGATTTCTTCGCGGATCCGATTGACCAAATCCCAGCGAATTGCAGCGCCTTCGTGACGAGCATCGTGCATGGGCTGAACCTTGCCTGGATTCCTTTTGGGGCCACGCAGGCGATCCATCGTGTGCGTTGACATGAGGAGCATCCTTTCCTCCGGTTTCCGGCCAGAAATGACAATCCGGCAACCGAAGCTTATGACGGTCAAACCGTCAAGACAAGCCTAAGAGTCGGTCCAACTGGGCAAAACAGATGGGAACCCAGTCGCGTTTCTCTTCGTGTTGGCTAATCACATTCAGCCTTCACACTCCTATTATCGGCCATGTTTGTCCGTTGGACCCAAAATAAACACGAATGTCATAAAACTGAACAACATCTGAAGGCCTCATAATCGGCCAAGTCGCCCAATTCCATTACAGGTTCACAAAATGGTATTGCGTGAGGCTCGAGAACCAAGGAGCTCTTCAAACACGCTACAAGCCTGATCAATCTGTTTTGCAGACACATCTAAATGTGTGCAGACCCTCATCAGCTCCGGGCCGGACTGATGCACCAAGATCCCTCGTTCCTTCAAATGTGCAACCAATTGGTTGGCACTTCCCACAGTTGGATCGAGGCGGAACCAAATCAGATTCGTCTCGACAGAATCGGGATCGAGTCTGACTCCTGGCAATTGCCTCAATGTTTTAGCGAGTACTTGGGCATGCGCGTGGTCTTCGGCCAATCGATCAACATGGTGCCTAAGTCCATGCAATGCAGCTGCGGCGAGAAAGCCGGCTTGCCGCATGCCGCCTCCAAAGAGTTTACGGACCTTCCGGCACCTCTTAATGAAATCTCGTGAACCCACAATAGCGCTACCTACTGGAGCCCCCAATCCCTTGCTGAAGCAAACAGAAAGGGAATCGAACTGCGCGCCGTACTCTGCCGCCGAAGTTCCGGTAGCAATCATCGCATTCCAGATGCGCGCACCGTCACAGTGGAGAATCAACCTGTTGGTGCGTGTCCATTCCCGGATCGCCTTGATGTAATCCAGCGGATAAACGCGACCACCACCACGGTTGTGGGTATTTTCGAGTGCGACGAGCCTTGTACGTGTGAAATGATCATTGATGGGCCGGATTTTATCTAGAAGCTGTCCGGGTTCAATCACTCCGCGATCACCCGGAATGGTTCGGCAAGTCACCCCGCTCAGAACGGCCGGCCCCCCAGCTTCCCACGTGTAAACGTGGCATGTTTCTTCACAGATCATTTCATCGCCGGGCTGTGTATGGGCCTTGATGGCAATCTGGTTGGTCATGGTGCCAGAAGGTGCAAAAAGGGCAGATTCATGACCAAACAGGGCGGCGGTTTCTTCCTCGAGACGGCGGATTGAAGGATCTTCGCCAAAAACGTCGTCCCCCACATCGGCGCCCGCCATGGCTTCACGCATGGCAAGGGTTGGACGGGTCACTGTGTCGCTGCGCAAGTCGATGATAGCCAAGGGATTTCCTCACAGGGAACCACGGGGTGGTACTTTGATGATAAGAAATAAGACGGAAACTGGAATCACGGGCCAGATGGCCAGAGGCACGGCATGGCTGGAAACACATGGGGTCGATTGCTGAAGGTTACAACCGCAGGCGTTAGTCACGGCCCGGGATATCTTTGTATTGTAGACGGGTGCCCTGCGGGTCTCGACCTTTCCATAGACGACTTACTGCCTGATTTGCGTAGGCGCAGGCCTGGGCAATCGAAGCTGACAACCCAGCGTCAAGAAGACGATGCACCTGAGATTATTTCGGGCGTATACCAAGGCAAAACAGACGGAACTCCGATTGGTTTGGTGTTTCGTAACGCTGATCAGCGAAGTCAGGATTACGGCAATCTGGTGGATGCCTACCGACCGGGACATGCCGATTTCACATTCGATGCCAAATATGGCCGACGCGATCCGAGGGGTGGGGGACGCAGCAGCGCGCGTGAAACCATCTGCCGCGTTGCAGCCGGTGCCATAGCCCGCAAGCTTCTGGCCCGCATTGGAATCCGTGTGGTGGGTTACGTGACACAGGTAGGAAATATTATTGCAAAAATTCCTGACCCTACGAAAGTGACAATTGAACAGGTGGAGGCCCACCCAACACGCTGTCCCGATCCAGTGGCAGCCGATGCCATGGCCCAACTGATTGATTCTGTGCGCCGCGACCTCGACAGTATTGGCGGAGCCGCGGAAATCGTGGCAACAGGCGTTCCGCCCGGGTGGGGTGAACCGGTATTCGACAAGCTGAAAGCAGATCTTGGAAAAGCGCTGCTTTCGTTGCCAGCAGTCGTTGGTTTTGAATATGGAGCTGGTTTTGCGGCAGCCAACTGGCGCGGAAGCCAGAACAACGACCTGTTCGTGCCTCGAAGTGAACGACCATGGGGTTTGGGAACCACAACAAACAACCATGGCGGCATGCTTGGGGGAATTTCGTCCGGAGAACCGATCGTCATGCGAGTGGCCGTTAAACCGACAAGCAGTTTGGCTAGGCCCCAGAAAACAGTGAACAGCGCGCGCGAACCTGTGGATCTTTCTACCAAGGGTCGTCACGACCCGTGTCTGCTCCCGCGATTCATTCCAATGGGTGAGGCGATGGTAATGTTGACCCTTGCGGATCATTGGTTGCGCCATCGCGCAGTTGCAGGACTTTTGGCAAATGACCAGCCGTGAATTCAATCTTCCGCTACGATAGAGTGATCAGACATTCCCCCGGGGCCGCCACGAGGTCTTCATGGACGCGACGGATCAGTGCGCCACGGAAACCAGCGACGAACTGCGCCACAATTGCGGTATCGCTGCCATCTATCACCTGCCAAGTGAAACCCCAGCTCGTTTGGCACCCAGTGCCGGCCCAGAACAGGTGTCCCGCCTGATTCCTCGGATGTTGCTCGACTTGCAGAATCGCGGCCAGCTTGCTGCTGGAATGACAGCTTTCAATCCGGCCCGCTCGCGCCTGCTTGATACGTTCAAGCAAATTGGAACGGTGATCGAAGCCTTTCGTCTGAACCATCAGGCAAAGTATGAATCGATCATGCAGGAACATTGTGGCCGTGCAGCGATAGGCCATGTTCGCTACGCCACGTGTGGCGCCAACGACCGCACCCATGCCCAGCCCTTCGAACGGGAACATGGCTGCCGGTGGAAATGGTTCAGCTTTGCATTCAACGGGCAGCTTGCAAACTATGCTGAATTGCGTGAAAAACTACTCAGCCAAACCGATTACCACGTGGTGCGTGACACCGATACCGAAGTGATCATGCATTATCTCAGCCATGAGCTCAGCAGCCATGGCGATGCTAAACCGGATCTTGTGGAAGTATTTAGGCGCCTAGCCGAGCAATTTGACGGTGCTTACAACCTTGTATTCCTGAACGCCATGGGCGACATGGTGATCCTGCGCGATCCTCAGGGCTTTCACCCCCTGTGTTGGGCGCAGGATGGCCCGTTGTTTGCTGCCGCCAGTGAGAGCGTGGCGCTGCTAAACCTCGGTTTCAAACAGGTGCAAAGTTTGGAACCCGGCCAGATGGTGCTGATTCAGGACGGTGTTGTTTCTTTCCATCGGTTTCACCCTCCCACTCGCGTATCTCACTGTTTCTTTGAGTGGGTCTACTTTGCCAATGCCGCAAGTAATCTCGATGGCCGAAGCGTTTACTTGGCGCGAAGTGCGCTTGGCCGCGAATTGGCCGCTCAAGAACGCGCCCAAAACATTGTGCCGCTCGACAAGGACACCGTCATTGTTCCCGTTCCCGATACCGCCAAGGCTGCGGCAGACGCGATGGCGCATGAACTTGGTTTGCCGTGTCTGGAAGGGTTGATGCGCAACCGCTACGTAGGTCGCACGTTTATTGAAGGTCAAAACCGGGCAGAGCGCGTTCAGCTGAAGTACACCCCCGTGCGCGAGGTGCTTGAAGGAAAACGAGTTTTGTTGATTGAAGACACTGTTGTGCGAAGCACCACACTCAAGACCTTGCTGCACGATCTTCGTGCTCGTGGATTGGCCCGAGAAATCCATGTTCGGGTAGCATGCCCTCCGATCATGGCCCCATGTTTTTACGGCATCGATATGTCAACCGTCCGCGAGTTATTTGCCCCTCGGTTCATCAAGGGCCTCATCCCTACGCGGGAAGAAGAAAACGCCATGGCGCGGGAACTGGGCGCCGACAGCTTCCGTTACCTGCCCGTAAGCTCAATTGCCAGCGCTTTGGACAAGCCGGAATCGAGCCTTTGCCGCGCCTGTGTTACCGGAGAATACCCAACAGAAACCGGTGAACGCCTTTACCAGCTTTCTCTGATCCACAATAATGGCGGTTGCTCTCCCGGTGCTCGAACCTACGAAGTAGCTCCAAGCCCAGCCACCCCCTAAGTAAACCGCTTCAAAAACTCTGCTACTCAACAGACCGCACCTTAAATTCTTGCAAGGTACAATATGATTAAGGCCCCAGCTCAGCCCACGATCACTCTGGAACATCCGGTGCCGACACCGCAGCGCCCACTCAAGCGCAAGATGTATCTGGTTATTGTGCCGATCGTCATCATGCACCTGCTCGTGCCGCTCGCGTTCTTGCCCTATACGTTCGTTTGGTGGGGTATCCCTGTCATCCTGATCGGAAACTTTATCTTTGGATCACTAGGCATCAATCTTGGCTATCACCGAATGCTGACGCATTCCGCCGCTAAGTTTCCTGAACTGCTTGAGCGGTTGTGGGTGCTGCTTGGGGTTTGCAGTTTTGAGGGATCTCCCCTGTTTTGGGTTTGCACTCACCGCATTCACCACCAACACAGTGACGATCACGGTGACCCGCACAGCCCCAAAGAGGACTTCTATTGGGGCCATCTGGAATGGATCTACACGGCAGACGATCGCCGGCAACGGCTCGAGACCTACGCTCGATACGTACCAGATCTGATGGGGGATAAGTTCCTTCGCTGGCTGCACCGCGGTAGTAAGTGGCTGTTAGTATGGGCAGCCCACGTAGTCGTTCTTACGGCACTTGGCTTCGGAGCCGGATTTCTGCTGTTTACTGAAAGTGCCAACGCCATTCAGTTTGGCGTACAGTGGTTTCTTTGGGCTGTGGTTATTCGCACCGTGTACGTCTGGCACATCACGTGGCTGGTAAACTCTGCAGCCCACCGGTGGGGTTACCGCAACTACACAACCACCGACCATAGCACGAACAATTGGATGGTAGCGCTGCTGACTAACGGAGAAGGGTGGCACAATAACCATCATGCGGCTCCGCGGGCATGCTCGCAGGGTCACCGGTGGTGGGAAATTGACCTAACCTACAGTTTTGTGCGCGGACTCCAGCTTGTGGGGCTTGCATGGGATGTGTCTCCGGTGAAAGTTGCCACATACTTAAAAGAACAAAAGGGATTGAACGGTGGACCAAAGGTAGATGACTGCGTTCTAGAATCGAAGTAGAATGCTCGCCAATTGGGGCAATGTGTGACATAGCGCGTACGTTTCCTTCACTCGGTATGTCAGGCCCCATCAAAGTCATTTGGACATCGTTGAAGACAAAGGCGGATCGAGCCCTTGCCTTGTCGATTCCTAAAAGGTCGACAAATCGGAGAAGATGATGGGTGGCAAAAAAGGATCTGGTTCAAAGAAAAACAGCGAAGAGGAAACTATTGTCACTGTCTGCCGGAATCGCAAAGCAACTCACGACTTTGACATTACTGACAGCCTTGAATGCGGCATTGTGCTGGTGGGATCAGAAGTCAAAAGTCTGAGGGAAAACCCACCCGGTCTTGATCAGGCATTCGCTAGGGTAGAAGGTGGTGAAGTTTGGTTGTATGGGCTTGAAATACCTGAATACGTCCAAGCCAATCAGTTGAACCACAAGCCCAAGCGACGCCGCAAAATGCTGCTCAACCGCGAGGAAATTGACCGCTTTGCAACCAAAACGACTCTGAAAGGAAGCACTCTGGTCCCACTAGAGATATACTTCCGAAAGGGTATCGCCAAAATCATGCTTGCGGTAGGCCATGGTAAGAAGCTCCATGACAAGCGTGAGACACTGAAAAAAAACGAGGCCAAACGAGAAATCCACAGGGCTATGTCGCGCAAGCGGCGAGGCGATTGATTCACCTGTTCAACCTTCACAGTCACTCCCCAATCCGGAATGTGCCGTGCGTGTTATTACTCTGGTGGAAAGTCTGGACCATGTGTGCGCCCGCTACAGGGCTGGCGCATTCGTTAAACCACTCGCCGCATATGGCATCGACCTACAACTACTCCCGCTACCCCGTGCATTTCCAGCAAGGCAGCAGACGCTATGGAATCTGAAAGGCGAAAGGGTCATTCTTCTCCGAAAACTGTTGCCATGGATTGACTGGAAAATAGTGCGTTCGCGAGCCTCATGGATCGCTTTTGACCTGGATGATGCCGTTTTTCTGCGCGATTCCTATTCCGGCAAAGGATTCACCGATTCCAGAAGGCAGGCCCGATTCCAGAGGATCTGCCTTGAAGCTGATGCCATCGCCGCTGGAAACACTTTTTTGGCCAATGCCGCACGCGAAAATGGTGCCCTTGGTTCTATTGAAGTCATCCCGACATGCGTTGATCCGAACGCCTACATTCCGCGACAGGCGCACGACTTATCTGACAGGCTCGATTTGGTTTGGATAGGCTCGGCAAGCACCCTACAGGGCCTCGATCGATTCCGCGAAACCCTCGAGACGATTGGGAAAAGAGTACAAGGGGTTCGACTCATTCAGATCTGCGATCGGTTCCTGCAATTCAAACACCTTGAGACAGTTCATGCCCCATGGGCTTCGGTAACGGAAGCGCGTGATCTGGCAAACGCAAACGTTGGAATATCATGGATTCCAGACGATCCGTGGAGCCAAGGTAAATGCGGGCTGAAACTACTCCAATCGATGGCAGCGGGGTTGCCCGTAGTCGCCAATCCGGTGGGTGTTCACCCCGAAATGATCACTCCGAACATCAACGGCTTTCTGGCAGGCGATACCGAAGAATGGGTCGAAGCAATTATTCGGCTTCGTGACGATCTTTCCCTGAGAACCAGACTTGGTCAGGCGGGAAGGGCGCTCGTCGAAAATAGATACAGCGTTTCTGTTGGGGCACGCCAGTGGAAGGAACTCCTGTCATGATCCTTCCAATAAGGTGGACACTAAAGCCAACAGATACAATTCTGGCAGATTGGCTCGACTCAGCCTCAGCGGGCGATATGGCCAGCACATGTGACACGATCGGCATCCGAATTAAAGACGGAGCACATCGAACCGTTTGGAGATTGGAAGGCCCATGGGGTTCCATTCATGTCAAACGAAATCCACTACATAATTTACGCGCCTGGGCCAGAAGGTGTTTCAGGAAATCGAAGGCTGCGTTGGAAGCACACAACGCTCAGCGGCTTTCGAATCGTCTAGTTCCCACGGTAGAAGTCTTGGCACTTGGCGAGGAATCCTCATGGCGCGGAGCTTCATGGATCGTAACACGGACACTATCGGGTGGAGTCGGCCTTGATCAGGTTTTAGTGACACCGGGGGCATTCAACCGTGTAAATATGGCGGTCCTATTGGGACAAACCATTGCTCGCATGCACGGTGCCAGTGCCTTTCACCCCGACCTACACCCGGGTAATTTGCTTCTGACCGTGGACGGAACCCTCCACATCCTTGATATTCACGACCTCGAATGGGCTAATCCAACATTGGAATTGCGGATTCGCAATCTGGTGCTCCTCAACCGATGGTTTCAATTGCGGTGCCCGGCATGGGACCGATACCGTTTTCTGCGCGCCTATTTGAATGAATGGAAAAGATCAGACAATTTTCCAGATTTGGATCCACGGGCCATGGCACGTGATATCGAAAAAAGGACATTCACCAGCAATCAAAAGCTTTGGAAAGGCAGAGATTTGCGCTGCCTTGGCAACAACCGTGATTTTATCAGGCGCACGAAACAAGGATGTTCCGTGATGCACCTGCGAGATTGTCAGACCGAGGTAATCGATCTGCTACAGAATTCGGCACCGGAAGAACGAGTGGCGAGCATTTTCAAGAAATCTGCTTCGTCTACCGTTGGATTGGTACCGCTGTTCGTAGGTTCTACCCACCGATCTGTGGTTTTGAAAATCATCCCACACCGACGCCCGATGATTGATTGGATCAGAAGTTGGTTTGAAACGCCCGGACAGAAGGCGTGGAAATTGGGCCACGCTCTGCGAGCTAGAGGCTTGCCTACTCCAATTCCTATGGCTTACAGAAGCAAAATGGGTATTTGGGGAGGCGACGAACGACTGGTTGTGGAATTCCTTGCGGATTCGCGCCAGCTTGATCTTTGGTGGCGTGAAGCCCCCGTAGCGTTTTTCCAAAAACGCGACCTGCTCAAGAGATTGGCACGGATCGTCGCCACCATGCATACACGCGGTGTTCGCCATCGCGACTTGAAGTCAGCCAACATCTTGATCGATTGCAAACACCAACCTTGGATCATCGACCTAGCTGGAGCATCTCTAAACCGATCGGTTTCACAGCGAACATGTGAAAAAGATCTGGCGCGGATGGCTCGAAGTGGCCTCGCCATTGGGATGGCCTTGACCGGATACCTGATTTTCTTCAAAGCTTATTCTGGAAACCGGTTGTCCCCAGACTGGAAGAAACAGTGGCGGCAGATTTCAAGACTTGTGGAAAAGGCCATGGCTCTCCAGCAAAAGCGGGGGCGTCCTGCTGGGTAGTGCCCTTGGCGATTGCTTGCGTTGCAATTTGTGGCTGCAATTCCTTACCTGTTGCCCGTTTGGCTCAGCCAGATCCGGAACCTCCCGCAGTAGCCAGTGGAACAATACCTTCGCTTCCAGGTGCACATGAAGCGCGCGTGGCCCCCTTTTTATTCCGTTCCGACCGTCCACTGCCCGAGAAGCATCCAGCACTCACTACAGCTGCATCATTGCGTGATAGGGTAGCCAAGGAACTGAAAATTCCACCAGCACGAGGAGTGATTCTCGTCTACATTTTCGGCGAAAAAGGCTCGTTCGATCAATATCTGCGAAAACGTTATCCACAACTACCATCAAGGCGGGCCTTTTTTGTCGCACAAGGCAGGCAAGGAGGCCGCGACGAAGACTTGATGGTGCTGACTTGGTGGTCCGATCGACTGGAACAAGACCTGCGACATGAATTGACACATGCGCTGCTCCACTCAGCACTGCCCGATGTGCCACTATGGCTTGATGAGGGATTGGCAGAATATTTCGAGCTTGAAGATTTCCCGCTGGTTAGGAAGGAGCGCCTGACTCAGGTTCTTGCCGATTTCAACAAACCGGACCGGCCTGATATGTCACGGCTCGAAGGTTTACGCGATATCCAGCAAATGGGTCGCGAAGAATACCGAGAATCTTGGGCTTGGGCCCACTGGATGCTCAAGGGACCACCGGAAGCACGAGCGGCCCTATTAACTGCATTAGTTGACCTGCGGTCTGGACGAAAAATATCGCTTGTGGAGCGAATAGAAAAAGTATTACCCAACGCGCGACAGCAGATGGTTGCGCACATGCGTCAACTTGATGAAAGCCCGGCGCCATGAAACTGCTGGTGGTAACTGGCCCTGTGGATGTGGCCATCGATTCTGTCAGGCGATTGACCAATCGAGCCACTGGATCTACAGGGTGGTCGATTGCCGCGGAAGCTTCACTTCGCGGACACGAAGGGATATTGCTTACATCACGCCCCGGTCAATTGCCCGGAGTTGGTTGGTCCGTCGAACCTTTTGACGACTTTAATGACCTTTATATAAAATTAAAAATCAGCTTAGTTACATACAAGCCTGATGTGCTTGTTATGGCCGCGGCAGTGTGTGACTATTTGGTTGATGGCTTCATTCGCGAGGAAGGCGGCCCTCTGCAGGCAATCCAAGGTAAAATCGATGGTCACGCCCCAGAATTGTGGCTAAAACTGATACCAGCACCACGCTTGGTGGATTTGTCCCGCTCACAGTGGGGTTTCACCGGTAAATTAGTAGTGTTCAAGCTGGAATCAGGCGTTGATCTTCCAACCCTTCTGATGCGAGCCGAAACTACCCGTACTCGTTGCGACGCGGATATTGCTGTTGCGAACCTTGTGGAAACAGCCAACGATCAGGCATGGATTGGCCCAAATCGAGAAGGTCAGTACGAGTTAGTGATGCGCTCTGAATTACCATCGCGATTGCTCGACGCCCTCGATTTGCCTGGAAAGAGTTAAACCATGGCACGCATATTGCTGGGGGTAACCGCGTCGGTAGCAGCAGTCAAGGTACCGGAATTGTATCAAGCTCTAAAGCATTCAGGGCATGTTATCCGAATCGTCGCGACTGACCGATCATGCCATTTTTTTGATGTGCAATCTCCTGATGGGGTACCTCGGGCATCGAGAAATCCTCAAATTTGCACACTTGATGCCGATGAGTGGCAAGGCAGCGGCGCGGATGGCCGATACGTTCGAGGCGACACAGTACTTCACATTGAATTGCGCCGGTGGGCCGATCTGCTTCTCGTCGCGCCCCTCGATGCTAATACATTGGCCCGATTTGCGTTGGGTTTATGTGAAGGATGTCTTGGATCGGTTTGGCGGGCATGGGACCACCAAAAACCAATCGTTTTGGCGCCAGCGATGAATACCGTTATGTGGAATCACCCTGCCACGTGCCGCCATTTGTCCACGTTAGGTCAGGATCACGGTCTCGATCTGCCGGCCAGTCGGGAGAGTGCGCCACTGATTCAAGCAATCAACAATTCTGGAAGCGGCTTAACCGTTGTTTCTCCTGTGACCAAATTATTGGCTTGCGGCGACGAGGGAATAGGCGGAATGGCAGGCATTAATGACCTTATCGAAGCCGTAAATAAAGCTCTTTCTTAGCGTTGAGCACGATCAGAAATCTGTCCCAATTCCCAAGACAGAATGATTGCGGCAGTCTCCATCCGCAGAATACGTGGCCCTAGGTCCACCAGCGTCCATCCCCGCTCAACAGCCAGACCTGCTTCAGCCTCAGTCAGTCCGCCTTCAGGGCCAACGGCACCCCAGATGCTTGATGGAGATTCAGTCAATACCGGCAAATTTTTTGCTGCAAAAGCAGGCCCGTGTGCAACACAACCAACCTCTCCGAGTGGTCGCAAAGCCAAATAGTGCTCCCAAGTTGAAACTGGCTCGATAGACATTAACTGGCTTCTACCGCACTGTTTACTGGCTTCAATGACATGGCGTGTAAGCCGCTCCAGCCGTTTAGGCTCGGGGTGGATAACACTTCTCTCGGTAGCAAGTGGAAAAAAGCGGCTAACTCCAAGCTCCACGAGTTTCTCAATAAGAATCTGTTCGCGATCTCCCTTGGGGAGGGGTGCCGCGATAATGGTTGTGGTTTTTCGTTCGCACAGATTAGGAATGCGCGCCTCAATTTCCAGAATGGCGTCACGCCTGCCCAGTTGCACCAGAACTGCTGGATAATTGAAGCCGTCTCCATTGAAAAGAACGACCTTTTCACCAAGCCTAATGCGGGAAACAACAAGATGACGGGCTTCCTCACCATCGAGGTCGAATCGGCCCAAGCCTAATGGCATGTTGACGTGGAATCGGTGCGCCATGGTGGGGTACTTATTCTCATGAGAATGTTGAATCTCCCCAATCAGATTAGGGAAATCACGGACCATGGGCATGCCGGCGGGATCTGCATCTGGAATGAACCGGGATGACTCCTCCAGAAATCTGGCAAGTATGGAAGCTATGCTTCAGCGCTTGATGGCGCTGCCAGCAGCGCCTGGTGAAGCCGCTTCTCAAGCACAAACCGCTAATCCGCAACGCCCCATGTCTGCTCCCGTAGACTCATGGTCTCCCTCCAGTTCCACTTGGGGACCATTGGCTGATGTCTGGAAATCTGGCGGGCAATCTGATCCGGTACAACACTCCCAAGCCGAATCAGTGGCAGCAAATCCTGTTCGTCCGTCTTCCTACACCGCGCCAGATGCACCACGAAAGGATGCATCTGCTGCCATCATGGAACGGCGAACCTTGTTGACTTGGTTTAGTGACCTCCTCGATGAGATGGCTTCTTCTTTGGGACCAGTAGGACGCTTTCTGGCAACAACATCGGGCCATTGGATTTTGGCTCTGGCTGGTATTGGCTTCTGGGGATTGGCTGTTTACATTCTCACTGGAGGCACAATAGCTTGGCCAACTCTCGGAAATTCCCTAGAATAACTGCTTGATTTCACACTAAGATTGGACCAATCGTTATGGCTGAGGCAACTGGGATTGTAGTGAATTCACGCATCCCGGGTCCCGGCCGCGTTGATATCGGCGCAGGTCTGGCATGTTTGTTGGTACCGGGGTTGGGGCAACTTCTACAAAAGCGCTACTTCAAAGCTGGCCTTTTTTGCTTCTGCGTTTACTTCCTGTTTTTCTATGGTTGGCATCTGGGAAGCTACAGCAATGTGTATTTGCCCCGAGCCCACGAATGCGCCCCGCGCGCCAAAAATTGGACCACAGTGACCGCAGGTCCGCTTTCGATTCCGTTTCCCAAGGCCATCTACTACCGGTTGCAATTTGCAGGGCAATTGGGAACAGGAATCGTTGCATGGCCGGCCATTATTCAGTTTTGGGCTGTCGATGAAGAAGATCCCAATGCCAAACCACTACCCCTGATTGGGCTTATCATGAGGGCGCCTCCAGAGCAAAAACTGAATTTAATGCAAACCCATGGCACCATTCTTTGGGAACTGGCTTGGGTATTCACAGTAGCTGCTGGATTGCTGAACATTCTTGTAGCTTACGATGCTTATGCAGGACCAGGTGGCCCCGAGGCTCGATCCAACTCATGATCCCATCTGTGACAGACTCGATTTTCTTCCATTTTCCAATGCTGGTGATGCCCATAGCGCTTGTTTATGGCGCCACGCGACACGAGCAGCCATGGAATATTCTGGTTGAAGCTTGCCGTTGGCTATACCGGTTGCTGATGTTTCTGGGCACGATTGCCGCTGTTGTATTTCTGATGACTTGGCTGATCTAAAAACAAAAGGCCGGGCGTGTCTTCACGCCCGGCCTTCGATTGAGTTGCATGGGTGTTTAGATTCAAATCAATCAGCGTGAAGCCGTTGAATCGTTTTCGAAGTTAGCAACTGCGTCTTCGCCAGCGCGAACAACAAGCTTGGTGGTGCGGACGGTATTGTCTGCATTCACAACCTTGATGTCATAAAAGAAGGCCGAACCCTGAGCCAAAGCTGGGGTTGAGAAAACGCGGCGAGCGCCGGTTGCTTCGGTTGCAACGCCGTCAACAAACAGCTTAGCATTTGCTTGCATTTCAACGATAACGCGAGCAGGAGCAGCCTGAGCGGCTGGCTTCTTCTTCATGTCGTCGGCATTCTTAGGTGCTGCTGGTGCAACGGGAGCAGCCTGAGGAGCGCCTTGAGCCTTACCCTTGTAGATCGGGGTGGCTGGAACAACTACAGAGCCATAGCAACCGTAGCAGGAGCCGTAGCAAGAACCATAGCAGCCGCCGTAGCAGGAGCCATAGCAAGAACCGTAGCAACCGCCGTAGCAGGAACCGTAGCAAGAACCATAGCAACCATGGCAATTACCATAGCAACCGTTGCAAGAGTAAACAACAACGGGCTTGCAGCAAACAACTGGAGCGCAGACAGGAGCGCAACGTGGCTTGCAGAAGAAATCAGGGGCGGTGGTTGAAGTAGCCATCGCCGCCATCAGGATAGCGGAAAACATGGTGGACCTCCTAGGAGAAACTCTAAATGGCTGGAAATGGAACCAACCAAGAAGAATAGTAAGGATAGGAAGTCTGAGTGTCAAAGCCGTCCGCGTGAATTATCGGAATAAATGCCCCTTTCTTCCCAATATTCGTGTCCACCTCGTTCTTTTTTCTTTAAGTTTACCGCCCGCTTCCTTTTTGTTAGGTTTGATTCATGATTATTCTTGACCACAATGCAACGACACCGGTTTTGCCGGAAATCCTCGACGCCATGATGCCCTACCTCAAAGAGGAATGGGGAAATCCATCCAGCCAGCATGCACTGGGGAGAAATGCCCGTGCCGCAGTTGAACGAGCAAGAGAACAAGTGGCGTCACTTATTGGAGCGAAACACGAAGAAATTATTTTCACATCTGGTGGGACCGAGGCCACCAATCTGGCATTGGCTGGAACAGCAGGCACTTCTTGGCCATTGGTTGGTCGCAGTGGCTGGCGTGGTACCGTCAGCTCTGTCATCGAACATCCTGCCACGCTGGAAACCCTTAAACGGCTTCGATCAACGGGCCATGGTTTCAGATTGTGCCGAGTCACCCCTGAGGGGCAAATTGACCTTACGCATATGGAACGCCTTATGTTTTGGCGGCCACGGCTGGTATCGGTCATTCACGCACACAACGAAACTGGAACAGTTCAACCCGTTCAAGAAGTTGGCAGAATTGCCCATCGGGCCGGGGCATTGCTACATGCTGACGCCTCACAATCACCGGGAAAAATCCGCGTGAATGTTGACGAGATGGGTGTCGATTTACTTACCATTGCCGGACATAAACTGTACGCCCCTAAAGGAATTGGAGCCTTATACATCAGGACTGGAACCAAACTCTTTCGACAGATCTCTGGCGGCGGCCAAGAACGTGGTTATCGGGGCGGAACTGAAAACGTTCCTTACATAGTGGGATTGGGTGCTGCTGCGGAACGTGCCTCCAAACTCCCAGGCCAAAATCTGGTTCGACTTCGCGACAGGCTATGGGAACAATTATCTTCTGCCTTGGGGCAAGATATTCAACGCTTCACCCATGCCACCTCCAACCTGCCAAACACCCTGTTTGTGGCCCTCAGAGGTATCAACACCACAAACCTGCTTCAATCTCTGCCCGCGTTGGCAGCTTCAACAGGTTCTGCTTGTCATGACGGCAAATCCCATGCGTCGGCTGTGCTTAATGCTTTAAAAGTACCTATGGAATGGCATGCCGGCACACTCAGGCTGAGCTTGGGGCATAGCACCACCGAAAGTGAAATCGATACAGCTTCGGCATGGATTATCGGTGCCGTCAAAAACAAAATCAGGATTCAGTGAGTAACAATCATGAGCAACGTACCTAGTCCATTGAAAGCCGCATGGACCAGCATACATGGCCACAATCTACCGGTCTTTTCGCGCAACCAAACCAGACCACAAGCCAACGGCAACAGTCCTGCAGGACTAGGCCAAGCAAATGCATGAACAGCACTGAAAACCATCGCGCCAGCCACGGCAGAAGCTGCAAGATGTGAAAATCTGCCCGCCAACAAAATTAAAGCTGCTCCTATCAACAAGTAGGCTGCAATTTGAGCGTAAACAAACAGTTTTGACGTTCCTTGTGTATCATCTTGAGGCGAATAAATTTGATTAGGAATGAAACAAGCAACCAATGCCAAAGCCATACACCACCCTACAAGCGGCCCAAGACGAGATGATATGATCCAAGCCTGAAAAAAGCCTCTAAACAATACTTCTTCCGTAACAGGCGCAATCACAACAACCAAAGCAATAACAATCCAAACATCCATTGTCCTGCCACTGCGAAATAATTGAGTCAGTGGATGCTCCACCCCAGAATTTGACGCCATCAACTGAAAAATCGCCATCAGGGCATACGATCCAATTGTCACGATGGGTAGTACCAGACCCGCTAACTTCAGGGATTGCCATTCAGTGG
>Ga0255132_1000441_pt1 | contig 16435 bp, 13 predicted proteins | sample Law_Law_RepA_8d_FD_188551 | JGI IMG/M metagenome (GOLD analysis project Ga0255132, IMG submission 188551) | Freshwater microbial communities from St. Lawrence River, New York, United States - Law_Law_RepA_8d | ecosystem: Environmental > Aquatic > Freshwater > River | place: USA: New York...
CCAAGTAGGCGCCAGCGACGAGGACAGCGTTACCGTGGCCGTTGCCGACGCGCCCGCCACGCGCCTCGAGTCGATCCTCGGCTTGCTGCCGCAGACGCAGTGCGGCGCCTGCCAATATCCGGGTTGCCGCCCTTTTGCCGAGGCCTTGGATCGCGACGCCGCGCCGGTCGATGCATGCACGCCCGGCGGCGCGCTGCTGGCGCGGCGACTGAGCGTATTGCTGGACCGTCCGCTGCCCGCGCTGGCGAATGCAGTCACCGCCACCGCGCTGCCGGCCCCGCTGCTGGCCGTTATTCGGGAAGCCGAATGTATTGGATGCACCAAGTGCATCGCCCCTTGTCCCGTCGATGCCATTGTTGGTGCGGCCAAGCAGCTGCATACCGTGATCACGGAGGCGTGTACGGGCTGTGGGCTGTGCCTGCCGCCATGTCCCGTTGATTGCATTGAGCTCAGTCCTGCACCAATCGAATCTGTCTGGCCTCTGGCGGACAGCCCGGCCGCAATTGCCGCCCGAGAAGGCGCCGATATCGCCGCCTGTACGGCCTGCGGCGATTGCGCGACGGTTTGTCCTAGCGCGCTCGCGCCCGCGTCGCTGGCGCAGGTTTTGTCATTGGCCGATGTCCAGCAAGCCGCGACGCTGGGGCTTGAGCGCTGCACCGAGTGCGGAGATTGCGCACGAATCTGTGGAGAAGTTATTCCCCTGACGGCCTACTTCATCCAGGGCAAGGCGATGCTGACGGCCAGCCGCTGGCAGGAGACGCTGGCCGTCCAATCGCAGGCACGAACCTCGCGTCGCAATGCACGGCTGGCGGCGGGTCCCCGGATTGAACAGGACTATGTCGCACCGCCAGTGGATACCAGCACCGCGCGCGACGAACTCGCCGCCGTCATGGCGCGCGCCAGGCAGCGACGAGCGGAGAACCCCGCATGAACGCTCGTCGAGCCGGGGCCTTTTTCAAGCGTTTGGCGGCGCTTAATCCGGCGCCCGAGACGGAGCTTGTTTATCAGTCGCCGTTCGAGTTGCTGATAGCAGTGATTCTGTCCGCGCAGGCCACCGACGTGGGCGTGAACAAAGCCACTGCAAAACTTTACCCTGTGGCAAACACGCCGCAGGCCATCCTCAAGCTCGGTGAAGCAGGCCTGAAGCAGTACATCAAGACCATCGGGCTGTTCAACGCCAAGGCCCACAACATCATGGCGACCTGCGAGGCGCTGGTGACGCAGCATGCGGGCGCCGTGCCGCGTGCGCGGGCGGCGCTGGAAGCCTTGCCCGGCGTTGGGCGAAAGACCGCCAATGTGGTGCTTAACGTCGCGTTTGGCGAACCCACCATGGCCGTTGATACGCATATCTTCAGGGTGTCGAATCGCACCGGGCTTGCGCCCGGCAAAACGCCGCTAGCGGTTGAGCGCGGATTGCTAGCCGTTATCCCACCGCGTTATCTCGAACACGCGCATCACTGGCTGATTCTGCATGGCCGCTACACGTGCACGGCGCGTTCGCCGAAGTGCGGCCAATGCCCCGTCGCGGATTTCTGTGAGTGGTCGGAAAAACCCCGAATGCCCAAGCGATTGCCGGTGAAGACCCCCTCATGATGTTCGAATCCCGCGAAAGCACGCGCCGATTTTTCTTCGAGGTGTGGTCCAAAGCCACCAGCGGTGAGGCGCTGGCGGGCATGGAGCGCATCGTGGCCGATGTGATTGGGCTGCACCCCGAATACCATGAGGTCCTCAGCGACGTGCCGCATCTGATCAAGCGGGACTTCGGCCGCGATGATCCCGAGCACAATCCGTTTTTGCACATGGGATTGCACATCGCCCTGCGGGAGCAACTGGCCGCCGATCGGCCAGCCGGGGTGTGCCAGATTCATGCGGATTTGCTTGCCCAATCTCCGCATCCGCATGAGGTCGAACATCAGATGATTGAATGTCTGGCAACCGAACTCTGGCATGCGCAATCGGCTGGACGCCTGCCGGACGAGCAGGCTTACCTTCGGGCGCTGCGTCAGTTGGGTCCGGCCTGAATGTGCCCGGTATGGTCAGGGGCTGGTGCAGCGTTTATCGTTCCCCCTAATCCACCATTCCTTCCGCTGCGGCGAGGAGCTGTTGTTTGTCCATGACGGAACCCCTTCTGCTAGAGATTACATTTGTTGCCGACCCCAGCTGGCTGTCGACCGTGCGTCAGCGCGTGCGGACTGCGGCTGCGCAGTTAACCGCAGATAGCGGCTGGGTGGCTGATGTGGTGATGGCGGTGAACGAGGCCTGCATGAACGTGATGCAGCACGCCTACAAGGGCGACGTGGCGGGGGAGATTGTGCTCAAGATGCGGCAGGTGGGCGCGTTTCTGGAAATCGCTTTGCTCGATTTTGCGCCGCCGATAGCCGCCGACACCATCCGCCCTCGGGCGCTGGAAGACTTACGGCCAGGTGGCCTGGGGACACATTTTATCCGAGCCGTCATGGATCGTTGCGAGTACGCGAACTTGGCGCAGGGCGCAGGCAATATTCTGCGCATGCACAAACGCCTGGTCGTTGACGCCTGACGCGATGAGCTCAAGAGCCCTTATGTCGATCAAACTCGTTAACCAGAACGGTTTTTCAGTCGTCGTCCTGAACGGCGAAATAGATCTTTCCAAGTCCCAGGAAGTTCGACGCGCCCTGCTGGAACCCCTGGCCGCAGGGCATCCCACCTTGGCCGACATGTCGGGCGTGACATATATCGACAGTTCCGGGATCGCGGCGCTGGTAGAGGCGCATCAGGCGGCCAGAAAAAAATCGCTGAAGTTCGGGTTGCTGGCCGTCAGCGAACCCGTCTCAGGCGTGCTGGCGCTGGCCAGGCTCGACAAGGTGTTCTCATTTTTGACCGAGATTCCGTCTGGTCAATAACGGTTAGGTGGCCGCGAGCCGTTCAGGCTTTTCACGGCCATCAAAGGTCTGAGCTGGAAGCAACTCGCCAAGGAGCGAACATGCAGAAACTGCTGCAACGGATTACCGAGGCCCGGGTTCGCATTGGCCTGAGCCTGTTCGTGTTATTGCTTTTCGTTGCGCACGCCGCGAATTGGGTGAGGGTAGGTGCTCTCGATCGCATGGAAAACATGCTCTACGACCAGCGCCTGATGTTGACGATGCCGGGGACGGTCGACAGCCGGATCGTGATCGTTGATCTCGATGAGAAAAGCCTGACGGCAGAAGGGCGTTGGCCCTGGGGGCGGAACAAAGTCGCCGCGCTGGTTCATTCACTGTTCGACCGCTACAAAATTGGCTTGCTGGGCTTCGACGTTGTCTTTGCCGAACCTGATTCCAGTTCGGGTTTATTGGAACTGGAAGGACTCGCCAAAGGAGAACTGAGCGGCGACACGGCTTTTCAACGCTCGCTGGACAAAGCTCGCCCCCGTCTCGCGTATGACCAGCAGTTTGCGGACGCCATCGCCGGCTATCCCGTGGTGATGGGCTACTACTTCAATTTCTCGGCCGACCCGGCGGCGGCCGCGGAAATCGGAACCTTGCCAGCGCCTACTTTCGTGAAGGGCACCTTTACGGGTAAAAACGTCGCTTTTCGGCGCGCCTTCGGATTCGGCGCCAATCTCCGGGTGCTGCAAGAGAAGGCGAATGGTGCGGGACACTTCAATCCAGTGCCCGATCCCGACGGCGTGGTTCGAAGGGTGCCGATGTTAATCGAACACGACGGGGCCTATTACGGATCGCTCTCGCTGGAAATGGCGCGGCGTGCAATGGGGGCGGCGAAGGAAGTCGTCCCACGCTTCGGCGAGCCCCTGTTCGGGGGCCGGGGATATCCAGGCCTGGAGTGGCTGCAAATCGGCGCCGCTGGCGTCCCTGTCGATCGCTACGTACAGGCCTTGGTGCCCTACCGCGGACGGCGCTTCAGCTTCAACTATGTATCTGCCACCGATGTACTCAACGGGCGTACCGATCCGCAATTGCTCAAAGGCGCGGTCGTGCTGGTGGGCACCACTGCACCGGGACTTCTCGATTTGCGGGCCACGCCGGTCGGCGAGGCCTATCCCGGGGTCGAGGTTCACGCCAACCTGATTGCGGGCATTCTGGACGGCACAATTAAACAATTGCCTGAGTACACCCTGGGAGCCGAGGTGGTGTTGCTGGTGCTGTTCGGCGTGGTGTTTGCGCTCGCGGCCGGCATTCTCTCCCCGCTCGCGTCGATCATTTTGACTGGCGCGATGCTGCTGCTCTACATCGGCATCAATCTGTTGGCCTGGTCCGCGGCGTCCTTTGTGTTGCCCTTGGCCTCGGGGCTGTTGATGCTCACCGCAATGTTCATGCTGAACATGTCTTACGGATATTTTGTTGAAACCAGAGGCAAGCGGCAGATTACGGGCCTCTTTGGCCAATACATCCCACCCGAACTGGTGGATGAAATGTCACGTGATCCTGCGGCCTATTCGCTGGCGGCCGAGAGCCGGGAGCTGTCGGTGCTGTTCTCCGACGTGCGGGGCTTCACCACGATCTCGGAGGGCCTGCCGCCCAAAGAACTGGCCGACCTGATGAACCAGTTTCTGACGCCAATGACGCGTGTGATTCACGAACAGCGTGGCACCATCGATAAATACATGGGCGACGCCATTATGGCCTTCTGGGGTGCGCCTATCGCCGACGATGCGCACGCCGTACACGCGGTCCGCGCCGGTATGGAGATGCTGGCGCGCGTCGCCGAGGTCAATCGCATCTTTACCAGCCGCGGCTGGCCGTCGCTCCAGATCGGCATCGGCATCAATAGTGGGCCTATGAGCGTTGGCAACATGGGTTCTGAATTCCGGATGGCGTATACGGTGCTCGGGGACGCCGTCAATCTTGGCTCGCGGCTTGAAAGTCTTACTAAAGGCTATGGGGTAGAAATTCTGGTCAGCGAAAGCACCCGCGATGCGGTGCCGGAATATGCCTATCGGGAAATCGACCGCGTGAAGGTGAAAGGCAAGGAACAACCCATCACCATTTACGAGCCGCTGGGGCTGCGGGAAACGCTGGATGGCAAATGGAAGGATGAGCTCAAACTGCTCCGCGAGGCGCTGAAGCGCTACCGTGCGCAGGAATGGGATATGGCCGAAATGAACTTTTTGAATCTGGCGCGGACGTCCAGGTCACCTCAGCCGTATCGGCTCTACGCGGAGCGAATTGCAGCCTTCAGAACCTCGCCACCACCTCGCGATTGGGATGGCGTCTACACGCACACTTCAAAATAACTGGTGTGGGCTGGCGCCTTGACCGGCGCATCAGCGCAGATGTTTGGTCAGCCGATCAGCGAGAAGGTCATCTTGATGCCGGCGAGCTCAATGACATCGCCGGTGCGCAAGGCGTAAGCCTGCGCCCCAATCGGATTGCCGTTGACGATCGGGAAGTTCATCGACTTGCCGTCGCCTTCAATGTGAGTCAGGAAATAACCCTGTGGGCGGCGCGAAATCACCGCTACCTGAACCCCTGGCTTGCCGAGCGTGATCAGCGCTTTGGTCAGCTCTAGCTGCTTGCCCGCGATGGGGCCGTTGAGCACTTCGAGTTTTCCAAGCGGAAGGCCAGCGTTGGTGGCAGGCTGAGCCGATACGGGTACGACCGGCACAGGCGAGATGCTTGGTCTGGGCGCCGGAGGCGGTTCAGCGGGCGCGCTCTCGGCGGCTTTGGCCGCGGCTACAGCGGCACTCGCCGAGCCGGGCCGGATGATCATGGTCTTTTCAAACTCTTCGTCGTCGGCCGTTGCATGCTCATTGATGTACTTGAGCTCATGCTTGCCAATGCCAACGATATCGCCGTCGCGCAGGGCGTGCTTCTTGATGAGTTTGCCGTTGACGTAGGTGCCGTTGGTGCTACCAAGGTCTTCCAGAAATGAATCGTCAAGAATGGTGATGATTAGCGCATGTTTGCCGCTCACCGCCAGATTGTCGATTTGGATATCGTTATCGGGCTTGCGGCCAATCGTCATGCGCTCTTTGCGGAGCTGGAATTCGCCCTGCGACATGCCGTTCAGGCTGAGTACAAGCTTGCCCATAGTCCTGTCCTGTCAGCCCTTTTTAAAACGATCTTTTACCTTGCGGAATAGCCCGCTCAGCGGATTTTTCTTCGCGGTCGGCGCTCTGGCAAGGACGACGGTGACGTTATCCTTGCCCCCACCTTGGTTGGCCAAGCGGACCAGTTCTTCCGCAGTGGCCGAAAGGTTAGCACCATATTTACCGAGGGTTAAGCTAATTTCCTCATCTGTGACCATATCATTCAGGCCGTCCGAACAGAGCAAGAAAATATCGCCGTTAGCTAGCTCATGCTCCTGCACATCCACCTGAACGTGAGGGTCTATCCCCAATGCCCGGGTCACCAAATTTTTGGGCGTGTTCGCCTTGGCTTCCTCCGGCGAATAAAACCCGCGATCAATCATTTCCTGAATCAGCGAATGATCGTTGGTGATCTGAGACAACTGCTTATCACGGAATCTGTAGATTCTGGAATCGCCAACGTGCGCAAGTGTGACTCGCGTCCCACTAAAGAGGGCTGCCACAATCGTGGTGCCCATACCCTGACATTGCGGAAGCGCATGGGCCGTGTCGAAAATTCGCGTGTTGGCACGCTCAATGGTGTCGCGAAGCATCCCCGCTTCGATAGACACGCCAGCAGGGCTTGCAGTGGCCTCGCGTTGTAATCCTCGCCGCTTGCCGAGCGTTTCGCGAATACCGTCAAGCACGGCTTTCGCTGCGATGGCGCTGGCTACTTCACCCGATTTATAGCCACCCATGCCGTCGGCCACCAACGCTAGACCTAAGCCGGCATCGGTCAGCGAACTGTCTTCGTTGTGGGCGCGCTTAAGGCCAGGGTGGGAGACGTTTGCAAATTCCGCTGTCCGTGCCATTGGGTCGTCTTCCGGTTGATCGACGCTTAAGCGTTGACCTGTTTGGCGCAGTTTTGGACGTCACGGGCCATTTCGGCCCCGGTCTGATACCGCAGGTTGACGTCTTTCTGTAAGGCCTTATTGATGATCTCGGACAGACAGGGACGCTGCGCGGCCAGTTCGGGTCTGATTTGCGCGATGTCTTGATGCGGCTCGTTGGCAATCTTGTACATCAGGGTCGCCATTGATTCTCCCTGGAACGGCAGTTTGCCAATCACCATCTGGTAGAGCATCACCCCGAGCGAGAACAGGTCTGAGCGGCCATCGACCTTCTTGCCAGACAATTGCTCGGGCGACATGTAAGAGGGTGTTCCCAACACCATGCCGGTCTTGGTTTTGCTGGAATCAGTGATGCGGGCGATACCGAAGTCGGTCAGCTTGACCGTTTTCTTGGTCGGCTCATACATGATGTTGGCCGGCTTGATGTCGCGATGAACGACGTTCGCCTTGTGCGCGTAATCAAGCGCCAGCGCGGCCTTGAAAATGATCCCCAGCACGATGGGCAAGGGCAGCAGGGTGTCGACTTTGGTATAGCGCGCGAGGTCGTGGCCCTCGAGGAACTCCATGGCGATATAGGCCAGATCGTGTTCCTCGCCCGCGTCGTAGATCGTGACGATATTCGGATGTTGCAGGCGGCCCGCGGTTTCGGCTTCGCGGAAGAAGCGCTGCTTCACTTCATCAAGCTCGTCGGCTTCAAATTCCTGTGATAGCGCCATGGTCTTGATCGCCACAACGCGATTGATCTTGGGGTCTTTGCCCAGATACACCACGCCCATCGCGCCTTTGCCGAGTTCGCGCTCCACCGCATACCGCCCCAGCATGGTTTGTGGCATGCCCGCGCCGGCAGTGAGAATGGCGGTGCCGCCCGGTCCAGCGCCCGGCGGGCGACCGCTGGGATAGAGCATCTGGGTGTCCATCATGTGGCGGGCCTGATTGATCTTGCTCTGAATGTCCCGAAACTTGGGGTTCTTCGAGTGCATGTATTCGTAGACCAGCATGGCCTTTTCAGGCTTGCGCTTGACCTGAAAATCGGTCGCGAGCGCGTACAGGGATTCCAGTACTTCGTCATCCACCGGGCAGCGGCGGAAGTATTCAAAGGCGTTGTCCAACTCGCCCTTTTGCTGGAACTGCAGCGCCAGCTGGCGGTTAGAAAGTGCCGCTTTGAGGTCGCTGTCGGCGGCGCCGCGCTCGGTTGCCAGATAGCGTTTGGTGGTCAACAGCAGGTGACCAACGCCCAACATGGCGGCGGCAGTGACCAGCTTGATCCAGCTGGCAGCGGAAACCATGACCCCAAGTTCGGTCACCAGCAGCAGCACAAATACCCCTGCGCTGGTGAGCGCGCCCGGACCCGCCTTAAGTTTGGGCAACAGCACGGTGAGGTAGCCAGCGACTGCTAACAGGGCGCCTAGTTCTGCCCAGAACGCCCACACAGGTTCGATGAAAAAGTGCTGGTTAAGGATGCTCGCAATTTGATGCGCAAGGATCAGCACCGGGCCTTTGGCATCGCCCATCGGCGTGTGCAGGTCGGAGCCCACACCGAAGGCGGTGGCGCCGAGCAGCACCACTTTGCCCTTGAAGTTATCCATTGCGGTCTCGCCCTGCATCACGTTGTAGAACGAGTACACCGGGAACGGTGGGCGACCACCGGATTCGCCGTAATAGAACGTGTTCATGAACGACCCGGAGTCGGTTTTGATTGTCAGGCCGCCGAGTTGCACCGATTCCCCGCGTGCCACGCGGATGTCCTTTACGCCCAGATTCAGACTTTTCGCGGCGGTGGCCAAGGCCAGGGACGGAAAGTATTGATCGTAATAGCGCACCACTAGCGGCTCGCGCCGCAGGGTGCCGTCGCTTTCAATGGGATTAATCAATGAACCCAAACCCGATGCCGCGCTTCCGATAGGGCGCACGGGCGGCACGGCTTTGATGGTGGTTAGCGGGAAGATTTCATTCGTGCCCGCCGGGTCGCTGATGTTTTCCAGCGGTATGGCGTACCGCGAAACATAGTCCGGCAAGGGCTGGTCCGGATTGCCAATCACTTCGCCAGGTTCAAATTGCATGCCGAGCACCGCATTGCCTGAATCCTGCAAGGCTTGGCCCAGGATGCCGTCGGTATCGAGCGCGGCGACTGCCGCGTTAAGCGTTTGATTGACGTCCCCAGCGGCGCCCGAAACGGTTGCGGGGCTGAGCTGTTCGCGCAACTGGTTGATCCATTTCAGACCCGGATCGACCTGCGCTTCCGAATAAAAAATGGTGGAGGCAATGGTTTTCGCGCCGGCTTCGTGCAGCTTTTTGACCATATTGGCCTGCACGTCGCGCGGCCACGGCCAGCGACCGATGTTCTGAATGCTGTTGTCGTCGATGGCGACGATCGCGATTTGGTCTTTGCGGGAGTCGGCATCGCGCGAGGAGAGCCTCACGCCTAGGTCGTAGGTGGCGCCTTCCAGGCGCTCCAGCAGGGGAATGTTGATCCACCACCCCACGAGGAAGACCAAGGATATTGCAATGCCAATAAAACGGTCGGATTTCCAAAAGGCGTTTTGCATTGCAGGCCGCGCTCGCTGGGGTTTTGGGGTTGTGGGAATACTACCGTGCGTGTTCAGGGCCGCATAGGCAAACGTGCGTTTGCTACTCGCACATGCGTTCGACGTCCTGGTTCACGCGGGCTCGGGCGGCTTTATGCTCGGCGTCGCTCAGGACGCGCTTATGTCCCCGCTCGTCGTAATCGTAAAGATAACCGGCTTGTAGCGTGTCTCTGGCGCGGTCTTGTGCCTCTCGGCACCTGGCTTTTTTAGCCTCCGCCGCTTGTAGCGCTTTTGCCCGATCGGTCGCTCGCTGGTTGCGCTCACTCGCAAATTGCTCCACGAGGCGTTCGGTGCGCTGGGTGCGGTCGGTACTGTCTTGCAAGTTTTTGCCACGGGGGACGTGGACCGGTTGCGCGTTCTGCTGAGGCGGCCGGTCGCCGAAGTGCGTTTTGCCATCAGCGTCGACCCAGCGGTACATCTCGGTCGCGTTCGAAACGCCCGCAAGGCCAGCTGCCACACAAATAGTGAGGATCCGGAGAAGAGAAGTTTGCCGAGATTGACTCATCTGCGAGCGCCGTTTGTTGGTGAACACGCGCTGTGAGTATAAACGGCCACTCTGACGAGGCTCTACGGCTGGCGAATGGCTCGCTTGCTTCAGGATTTAGCGCAGTAAACGCCGGGATAAATTCCCGAGCGCACGACTCACGCTCAAGCAGGGCTAAAGATCGAGCCTTTTGTTAGTTGGATTTAGCTAATCTTGATTCGCGTCCGGTATGGATACCGGGCGGGAGGTCTCAGGGCAGGGAAGTCCTGAGGCCTTCGGGGAACCGCTTCAGCGAGGGGCTCAAGGATGAGCCGAGGCGGGACGGGCGCCGGTGGTCAGGATGACCGCCGGCGCCTTTTTTTTGCGGCGCTTTTAGCGCTCCAGCAGTTCCAGTTTGCCAGGTTTGCCTTTCCACTCTTCGTGGTCGGCCGGCGGGTCTTTCATATCGTTAATGACCGGCCACTGCTTGGCCAGTTCAGCATTGAGCGACAGAAACACCTGTTCTGCATCGGTGAGATCGTCTTCCGACTTGATGGCTTCTGCCGGGCATTCTGGCTCGCACAGGGTGCAGTCGATGCACTCGTCCGGATCGATCACCAACATGTTGGAACCTTCGTGGAAGCAATCCACAGGGCACACTTCAACGCAGTCGGTGTATTTGCACTTGATGCAGTTTTCTGTCACTACAAAAGTCATGGTGGGTCAGCACTTTGGTTTGGGAATGCCGGCATTATAGCCATCGAACGCGCGAGGGGAACCATTCGCAGGCGTATGGTGCCAGGCGATTTTAGTCTCCGGCGTCTTCAGCCCGGTTTGCCGGCCAGTCCTCGCAAGCGGTAGAGCAAGTCGAGTGCCTCGCGTGGCGAGAGCGCGTCCGGATCGGTTGCCCTCAGGAGCGTTAGCGCCGGCGACTCGGGCGGGGTCAGCGGTAGTTCGGTCTGGGCCCCACCCGGCGACTCCGCGAGATAGTGGGCGGTCAGCAAGGCGAGCCGCTCCCGCGCCCGCGACACCACGCTCCGGGGTACCCCGGCGAGCAAGGCTACGGCCAGACCGAAACTTTGATTGGCCGGGCCTTCGCGCACAGCGTGCAGGAACACCACCTTTTCATCATGCTCCACGGCGTCCATGCGGACATTGGCCACGCCGGCGATTTCTTTGGCGAGCGCGGTGAGTTCGAAGTAGTGGGTGGCAAACAGCGTGAACGATCGATTGACGCTGGCGAGATGTTCAGCCGCCGCCCACGCCAGCGACATGCCGTCGAAGGTACTGGTGCCTCGCCCGATTTCGTCTACCAGCACCAGGCTCTGTGCGGTGGCCTGCCGCAGAATTTGGGCGGTTTCGGTCATTTCCATCATGAAAGTACTGTGGCCGCGACTGACACTGTCAGAGGCCCCGATGCGCGTAAAAATCCGGTCCAGCGGGCCGAATAGCGCTTTGGTGGCCGGCACAAAACTCCCGGCGTGCGCGAGTACCGCAATCAGTGCGGTCTGCCGCATGTAGGTGGATTTGCCGCCCATGTTCGGGCCGGTGACGATGAGCATGCGGCGCGCCGGGTTCAGGCGCAGATCGTTGGCCACGAAGGGCTCGTCGCTTCGTTGCTCTACCACCGGGTGCCGTCCCTGAATGAGCTCGATTTGCGCCTCCGCGGTGAATTCCGGGGCCCGGTAGTCCAGGCTTTCAGCGCGCTCGGCAAAGCACGCCAGCACATCAATTTCGGCCAGTGCGGCGGCGGTGTCCTGCAGACCCGATGTCTCGGTCGCGATTTGCTGTAGCAGTCCCTCGTAGAGCTGGCGCTCTCGCGATAGCGATTGGTCGTGTGCCCGCAGCACCCGTGTTTCAAAGCCTTTGAGTTCCGGCGTGATGTAGCGCTCCACGCCTTTGAGGGTTTGGCGGCGCTGATAATCGGCTGGCACCGCGTCCCCGCGGCTACGACCTAGCTCGATGTAATAGCCGTGCACCCGGTTGTATCCCACCTTGAGGGTGGGGATCCCGGTGCGTTCGCGTTCGCGGCTTTCCAGCGCCAACAGGTAATCGTCCGCGTCACCGGCGAGCGTGCGGAGTTCGTCCAGTTCAGCATCGAAGCCCCGCGCGATGACGCCGCCATCGCGGGCCGTGACCGGCGGGTTTTCGATGACCGCCCGCTCCAGCAGCTCGCGAATCCCCGTGTAGGGCGGACAGCGTTCGCCTAGCTGCATCAGCCGCGGGGAGGCGAGCGAAGCGAGGCTGTCGGTGATCAGCGGTAGTAGCTGTAGGCTCTGCCGCAGTCCCGCCAGATCGCGCGGTCGCGCGGTACCAAGCGCCACCCGGGTCACGATGCGTTCCAGATCACCCAGACGAGAGAGCAGATCCCGCAATTCCAGCAGCGACATCGCGTGGAGCAGGGTTTCGACTGCCTGCAGCCGCAGCCGAAGTTCCTTGTGCTGACGGCTTGGACGCGCCAGCCAGCGTCGGAGCAAACGGCCGCCCATCGGCGAGCAGGTGGTATCCATCAGTTCAACCAGCGTATGGCGCTCGTCGCCCTCCTGCGCTTGCGTGATTTCGAGATGGCGGCGCGTTGCGGGGTCGATCACCACCGCTTCATCGGCCACTTCGATGAGCGGCGGCTGCAGCTGCGGCACGCGCCCGCAGTGGGTCTCCTCGCAGTACTGCAGCAGCGCACCGGCGGCGCCAAGCAGCGCCGGCGCGTCCTCAATGCCGAGGCCTCGCAGGCTTGCGAGTTGAAAGGCGGCACGCAGGCGGCGCTCGCTTTCGGCCGCATCAAACTGCCAAGGCGGGCGGGGGCGCGCGCCCGCTGCCGTAAAGCCGGCTTGTCTTGAATCGGCGACTAGCGTCTCGGCGGGAGACAGGCGCGCAAGTTCCGCTTCCAGCGCGGCACTATCCGGTAACAGGCTGACACGAAAGCGACCGCTGGCGAGATCGGCCCAGGCGAGACCGAACTTGCCGTCAAGCTGATGCACCGCCGCCAACAGGGTCTCGGATCTCGCCGTCAGCAGGGCTTCATCGGTGACCGTGCCCGGCGTGAGGATACGCGCCACCCGTCGTTCCACCGGGCCTTTGCTGGTTGCCGGATCGCCCACCTGCTCGCACACCACCACCGACTCGCCCAACCTGAGCAAGCGCGCCAGATAGGACTCGGCCGCATGGGCGGGCACCCCGGCCATCGGGATCTTCACGCCGCCACTTTCGCCGCGCGCGGTCAGCGTGATGTCGAGTAGCTGCGCGGCGCGTTGGGCGTCTTCGAAAAAGAGTTCGTAGAAGTCGCCCATCCGATAGAACAGCAGGCGGTCCGGATATTCCGCCTTGAAGCCCAGATATTGGCGCATCACGGGCGTGTGAGTGGCGGGATCGCGCATGAATTATTTCGCTGGGCGCTTGGCCGCGAGCAGGGCGTCGATGGCTGTCGTCAGGCGCGCCGCCCGTTGGCTGACTTCCGGCTCATCCGGCGCCGGCGACTCGGCGGCCTTGGCAAGACTTGCGCGAGCCTGCCGTAGCTGCGCGATGCCGAGATTGTGCCAGGCGCGGTCGAAGCCCGGGTCGCGCCGAACGGCCTCGGCGTAGGCCGCGCTCGCCTGTTCCAGTTTTCCCGTTCGGGTATAGAGATTACCGAGCTTGTAGGGCGGCTGGCTGTTGGCCGGCTGCAGTCGGCTCAGCGCAAGATAGTCTTGTTCGGCGCGGCCCCAGTCCTGTGCGATGTAGGCCGCGTCCGCGCTGGCCAGCAGGCTGGCGGGATCGGCGTTGGCTGGTGCTTCTGGCTGGCTGGCCGGCGCATTTGCAGACCGGAGGCGCTGCACACCGCCGCATCCGGACAGCGCGCTGCAGAGGATCAGCGTTATCACAAGGCTGGAGCGAAAAACCGGGGCGGTCATGCGGGGCTCGGTAAATGAATCGCGGATTGCGGGACTCGGATGAGGCAATATAGCAGCCCCGTGTCGTTCAGGCGCTGGTGCCCCCTTGATTTGCATAATGCAGATCCCCATTTCGACGACTCCTGTTAATTGCCAGAGTTGAGGCCATGACTACTACCCCGAACAAAGAAACGCTGGGCTTCCAATCTGAAGTCAACCAACTGCTCGATCTCGTCATTAACTCGCTATACAGCAACCGCGAAATCTTCCTGCGCGAGCTGGTATCGAACGCGTCTGACGCGATCGAAAAACTGCGCTTCTCGGCGCTGTCCGACGAATCCCTGCTGGAAGGCGACCCGGAAAACGCCATCGACATCGAGTTCGATACAGAGGCTAGGACGGTGACCATCCGGGACTCCGGCATCGGCATGACGCGCGACGATGTCATCGCCAACCTGGGGACTATTGCCAAGTCCGGCACCCGCGAGTTCTTTGGGGCGCTGAGCGGCGACGCCCGCACCGACTCTCAGCTTATTGGTCAATTCGGCGTTGGGTTCTACGCGGCCTTCATCGTGGCCGATCGCGTTACCGTGCTCACTCGCAAGGCCGGCACCGCCGAGGGCGTGCGCTGGGAGTCTGACGGGCGGGGCGAATTCACCGTCGAGCCCTGCTCCAGAGCCCGTCGTGGTACCGAGATTATTTTGCACCTCAAGGAGGATGCGTCCGAGTATGCCGACAACTGGCGGCTGCGCAGCCTCATCAAAAAGTATTCCGACCATATCGCCGTGCCCATCCGGATGCTGCCGACAACGCCGGCAGAGGAAGGGGGCGAGGCGCCTGCCCTGGAGACCGTCAACAGCGCGACCGCGCTGTGGGTGCGATCGAAGCAGGACATCAGCGACGACGACTACAAAGCGTTCTACAAGCACATTTCGCACGACTTTGAAGACCCGATGAGCTGGGTGCATACCAAGTCAGAAGGCAAGCTGGAATACACCACGCTGTTCTTTGTGCCAGGCCGCGCGCCGTACGATTTGTTCGACCGCGACGCCAAGCGTGGCATCAAGCTCTATGTGCAGCGCGTGTTCATCATGGACGACGCCGAGCAGCTGCTGCCGCGCTATCTGCGCTTTGTGCGCGGCATCGTCGATACCCGCGACCTGCCGCTCAACGTCTCGCGCGAAATCCTGCAGCGGAACAAGGCCATCGACACCATCCGCGGGGCATCGATCAAGAAGATTCTTGGCCTCATCGAAACGCTGGCCGAGGGCGAGGACTACAGCAAGTTCTATCAGCCGTTCGGTCGTGTACTGAAAGAAGGCGTGATCGAGGACGCGGCGAATCGCGAACGCGTGGCCAAGTTGCTGCGCTTTGCGAGCACGCTGGATGACAAGGCTGACCCGGCGGTGTCGCTTGAGTCTTACATCGGCCGCATGAAGGAAGGCCAGAAGGCAATTTACTACCTCACCGCTGAAACCCACGCCACCGCCAAGTCCAGCCCGCATCTGGAAGTGTTCCGCGCCCGCGGCGTGGAAGTCTTGCTGTTGTCGGATCCGGTCGACGAATGGGTCGTCCAGCACCTGACCGAATTCGAGGGCAAGCCTTTGCGCTCGGTCACGCAGGGCAAGCTCGAATTGCCGGGCGACGAAGCGCAGCCCGAGCAACCGGAAGACGCGCCAGAGTCGGACTTCATCGCCAAGCTCAAAGCGGCGCTGGAAGGCAAAGTGAGTGCGGTGCGTCCGTCCACCCGCCTCACGGATTCGCCGGCGTGTCTGGTTGGCGACGACTACGACATGAGCGCCAACCTGCAGCGCATCCTGCGCGCGGCGGGTCAGGAAGTGCCGAACAGCACGCGCATCCTTGAGGTCAACGAGCGGCATCCGTTGCTGATTCGTCTGGCGACGGAGGAGGGCGAGGAACGCTTCAACGAACTCGCTGTTTTATTGTTTGAGCAGTCGGTGTTGGCCGAAGGCGGGCGTCTGGAAGACCCGGCCGCATTCGTCCGGCGCGTGAATCTGTTCCTCGTTGATGCGGCGGGCTGATTTGCGTCGCCCTTGCGCGCGGCGGAACGCCTAAGCGTGGCGCCGCGCGTTCTCACACCCCGGCGTCTGGTGATCAACGCCGAGCGCCGTTTCCAGCGCGCACGACTGGTGTTCGGTCACGGCACCGACAACGCGCGCGATGAAGCGGTGTTTCTGGTGTTTCACGCGCTCGAGCTGCCGTTCAACGTGAATGAGGCAACGCTCGACCGACCGGTTGCGGCCGAGGCCGCCGCTAGCGTTGAGGCGCTGGTGGCGCGACGAATCTCCGAACAGCGGCCGGCGGCTTATCTCACCGGTCGCATGTGGTTCTGCGGGCACGAGTTTGCCGTTGATGAGCGCGTGCTGGTGCCGCGTTCGCCCATCGGCGAACTCATCAACGAGCGCTTCACACCTTGGCTGGACGCGAGCCGAGTGCAAAGAGTGCTGGATATCGCCACTGGCAGTGGCTGCATTGCAATTGCAACGGCACTCGCATTGCCTGAGGCGCTCGTTGACGCCACCGATATTTCTGACGCGGCGCTCACCGTGGCCCGAGCCAACGCGGCGCGTCTCGGCGTGGCGGCGCGCGTGCGGTTCCATCTC
>Ga0255132_1000443_pt1 | contig 16403 bp, 17 predicted proteins | sample Law_Law_RepA_8d_FD_188551 | JGI IMG/M metagenome (GOLD analysis project Ga0255132, IMG submission 188551) | Freshwater microbial communities from St. Lawrence River, New York, United States - Law_Law_RepA_8d | ecosystem: Environmental > Aquatic > Freshwater > River | place: USA: New York...
CAAGCAGCAGGTGCTCACGCAGTTGAACTATCTGGTGTGGTTTGCCGCACGGGCGCCGCAGGGCGCTTTCGACCCGCTGGCCGGCGCTTTCGACGGGCTGGTCTGGCGCGTCACGCTGGATGCCGATGGGCAACCGCTGCTCTGGGACAGCGTGCACGCCTGCGGGTGTTATCACCTCTGGTTCCCCGGCCCGCGCCTCAAGCAGCGGGCCCTTGCGGACGGCACTGAACCCCCGTGGGTGCCCTTCAGGCTGGCGCTCACGGGCCGGCCCGGCCTGCAAATTGACGCGGGCACTCATTACCTGAAGGGCGTTGGCCCCGCGCCCGCAGGGCCTGCCGAGGCGCTGGCGGTGCTGAACTACGACGCCTTGCGCCAGCTGCCAGACGGCCGTGGTGGCGTGCGGAGTTTGTTCGCGGCCAACGGCTTGCTGGAGGAATCGGTGCGGCCCGAGCGCTGGTTGCTGTGGCCGCTCGGCGTGCCTTCGGCCGGCACCATGCGCCAGCGCGGGCATCAGGCCACGGCGTTTATCGGCCGGCGACATTTTGATGACGCCCGGGGCATTGAGCGCTATTTCGAGCGGAACAGCGGGGACTAATCTTCGCGGGGTTCGCCGTCGCCCTCAGGCGCTTGCGCTGCTTCGAGTTGCGCGACGAGCGCCTTGAGGCGCGCGGCCTCGGCCTGCCAGTGGTCGCGCTCGTGGGCCACCTGCGCCGTTTCGGCCATCGCATCGAAGGCCGAGGCTTCGGCCCGCTCGGCCCGCTCCAGCGCTTCGCCACGCTGGGCGCTGAGTTCCTCTTCCTGCTGCGAGGGACCGAGGGTTCGCCGCCAGAACTGGTTCATGAGCGACCACACCGGCCACTCGCTGTCGCGCAAGCCAAAGCTCGCGCGCAACTTGGTGTAGTCCTCGCGCTGCAGATGCTCAAGGCTCGCTTCCTCGAGAAATTTCATGAGCTCGCGATCGCCGTCGCGGGCGGCGCCGGCCAGCGATCGGCTGGCCATTGCGTGGACGGCCCGGGCCTGCCAGAACCCGGAATCGTCGTCGTCGAACTCGATATCCATTGCCGCCTCAGAAGCTGAAGCGTTGCAGACCCAACGCGTCAATCGTGGCCCGCTCACCGGCATGACTGACCACGCCGATCACGCCCGTTTCCGGCGTGAGCCAGGTGCTCGCCACGCGCCGCAGATCGGCCACCGTCGTGGCCAGCACCTGCTCGCGGAAACGCGCGCGGAACGCCGCATCCCGACCGTGAATCTCGTTGAAGAACCAGCTAATCGCAGCCCCCGCCGGCGAACGGGGTTTGTCGAGTCGACGAATCACGCCGAGGATGGCCTCTTCCAGCAATTCCGCCGGCTGCGCCTCGTGCAGCCAGTCCAGCGAGCGGTCGAAATCGGCCAGCGTGTCCACCAGCCGCGGGTCGCGGTAGGAGTAAAAGGAGAAGGCCGCGCTGTCGGCGTCGTAGTTGGCGCCGCCGCCGTAGGCACCGCCACGCTCGCGCACCGCCGGATGCAGAAAGCCATCGGACAGATAGCGCGCCAGCACCGACAGCGCCGGCGCATCGGGCGCGCCTTCCGGCACGGCGGCGTAGGCCTTAGCGCAGAAATTCACTTCACCGTTCGCCAGCCAGGCGCTGCCGGGAGCCACGCGCGGGCTGGGTAACACCAGCGCTCCTGCGCCCGCCGAGCGTTGGCCGCGCAGGCCGTGGCGGGCCAAGGTGGCGGCCGCGGTGTCCAGCGCTTCGGTCTCGCCCACCAGCAGCACCTTGCACGGCGCTGTGAGCAGTTTGTCTTTCAGCGCGGCGTATTTGCCCAGAAGCTCCAGCGCCGCGGCGTCTGATTCGCGCACCGCGTCTTCCTGCGCCTGCAGGCTCAGGATTTGGGTCGGACCGTCCCACAGATCGCCCAGCCAGGCGCTGGGCGAAAGCCCGCGCATTGCGCCGTGCATCGCCAGCTGGTGGCCGCGGTCGGTGATCGACATTTCCAGATCGGCCCGCGCCTGGGTGAGCAGTTCACGCAGGCGCTGGGTTTCGTCGCAGCGGAAGTCGGGCAGGATTTCCCCCAGCGTCTGGATGAGTTCCGGGGTGCGGCGTTGCAGGCCTTTTGACCAGATCACCACGTGACCCGCGCTCGCATTCACGTCGGTGAGATGGCTGCGAATGGAGGCGTTGGCGCCAAACGAACCTACCAGCGCCCGTCGCGCCTGGGTGTCGAGATAGGTTTCGCCACCGGCGCCGAAGTCGGTCAGATAGCCGGCAAACGACGACAGCGTGCGGATTTCATCTTCTGAGAGCGCCGGCAGTTCAATGGCCAGCTGGGCGCGCATCAGGCCGTTGGTGCCGCGCGTATAGCGATGGGTTTCGAGGCCGGCGATGTCCACCACCTCGCCGGTGATCAGCGGCTCGCCGGCGGGCACGTCGGCCAAGGTGATGCGCGGCAGGGCATCCGGATCTTCAACCCGCGCCTGACGGCTGGCGAGCGCGCTGGCGGCGTCGGCAATGGCCTTGCGCGCGGCGTCATCGAGGGTGGCGTTCAGCGCGGCGAGGCGATCGAGTTCGGCCTGACGCTCGGCTTCGCGCTTGTGGTCGTTCGGCACCATCGTCACCCGCGCCCGATGCGGGTTATCCAGCAACAGGCGGCGCACGAGGGCAGGGAAATAATCGGGATTGGCCACCTCCTGCCGGAGTTCTTCCAACAGGGGATCGATATCCAGCAAGGCCACCGGATCGCGGCGGTACATCGCCCCCGGCAGGATCCGGCTCATCAGCTGCAGGCCATAGGGATAACCGTCACCGCCCACATCGCGCTGGGCCATCTCGATGCGGTCGAGCACCGCCGACAGCACTTCGTGCGGCATGCCGTTGGTGGCGATCGTCTGCAAAACGGCCAGCAGGCCTTGTTCCAGCTCGGCGGCGTGGGCCGCTTCGCTGCCTTCCACGCCCAGATAAAAGGCCAGCTGACGGGCAGAGTCATCGGTGCCGCAGAGTTCGGAGGGCGCGCGGGCCAGTTCGGTGGTCTCGAGGAAATGGCGCATCGGTGAAGCGCTGTGCTCCAGCAGCACGCCGGCCAGCATTTGCGCTTCCAGCGCCACGCGCGGATCGGCGGATTCACCCAGCAACCAGCCCCACACGAGATGGGTGGATTCTTCGCTGTCGAAGGATTCGTCAATGGCGTAATCGGTGACCAGTTCGCGCGGCGCGCTGAGCGGGGGCTGCAGTGCGCTCACCACGGGCGCGCCCGCTGCGGCCTGCACTGCCGGATGACGCGCCAGCGCCAGCGACTCGAAGCGCGCCTGATGGTCGCGGGGGTCAAAGCAGCCGTAGGTGATAAACACCGCCTGCGCCGGGCTGTAATGTCGCGCATGAAATGCCCGCAGCGCGGCGTGGGTGAGGTCGGGAATGGCCGCCGGATCGCCGCCGCTGTTGTAGCGATAGGCGGTTTGCGGAAACAGCGCGGCCTGCAGGTGGTGCCACAACTGCGCCACGGGCGAGCTCATGGCGCCCTTCATTTCATTGAAGACCACGCCTTTGTAGACCAGCCCTGCTGCGGGCTGCTCCGCGTCGGCAAATTCAACCCGGCAGCCTTCCTGCGCAAAATCGAGCGGGTCCAGCAAGGGAAAGAACACCGCGTCCAGATACACCTGCAGCAGGTTGTCGAAATCCTTGCGGTTGCGGGTGGCGAACGGATACGCCGTGCTGTCCGAACTCGTGAAGGCGTTCATGAAGGTATTGAGCGAACGCCGGAGCATCATGAAAAACGGATCGCGCACCGGGTAGCGCTGGCTGCCGCAGAGCGTGGTGTGTTCCAGAATGTGCGCGACACCGGTGGAATCCTGCGGAATCGTGGGGAAGGCCACCATGAAGGCGTTGTTGTCGTCCTCGCAGGCCAGATGAAAATGGCGCGCCCCGGAGGCGGGGTGGCGATAGGCCTGAAATTCCAGATTGAGCGTGTCGATATGGCGCCGCTCAATCAGTTCAAAAGAAGTCTCCATCATCAGCGAGTCATCCTCTCTGCCGCGGCAGTGGCCGCGAGTTGTTCGATAACGCCAGGCAGGGCCTCGAGCGTGGTGATTTCGGCGTGCGGCGGGCGTTGAGTCGCCGGCCAGTCGCGGGCTTTGCGATTGACCCACACCGCCCGCAGGTTGGCGTTGTGAGCGCCTTCAATGTCATACACGGGCTCATCGCCCACGTGGATCACGGCCTCCGCGCCAACCCCGGTGCGCGCCAGCACGGGGTCAAACATGCGCGGGTCGGGTTTGCTGGTGCCGGTGTCGGCCGGCGACAGCGCGAACTCAAAATAATGATTGACCCCGGCCCGCACGAGGTCGGTATTGCCATTGGTCACGGCCACCAGCCGATAGCGTTGCGCCAATTGCCTGAGCACGGCGTCGACCTCGCTGAACAGCTCAACCCGACTGCGCGCCTCCAGAAACACCTCAATGGCCGGCATGACCAGCGTCTCCGGGTAGCCATAGTGGGCGCAGAGCTCGTGCAGCGCTGCGATCCGCAACTGCGTGAAGTCGTGGGCAAGGCTGGGTTGGGCTTTCGCCAGCGCCCGGCGGCGGGCCTGCAACTCCAGCACCGTGTTGGCCTCGGTGACTCGCGGCATCTGCTCGGCAAGCCAGGCGTATTGGGTGTCCTCGGCCCGGTGGAGTACCGGGCCCGCGTCCCACAGGGTGTCGTCCAGATCGAATGTAATGACTTCAAACACGTTAGGGTTCCATCTGGTGACGCTGGGCAAAATTTCAAGGCTGCGATGCCTTGGCGGGGCGCGCTAGAATCGGGCTTCCTTCAGCCGGAGCGCCATCATGCCCTCATTCGACGTCGTCTCGGAAGTCGATGCCCACGAACTCAGGAACGCCGTAGACCAGACTACGCGTGAAATCGGCAATCGTTTTGATCTCAAAGGCACCGGCGCCCGGGTCGAACAGGAAGAATACGTGCTGACGCTCATCGGCGAGGCCGATTTTCAGGTTCAGCAGGTGCTGGAAATTCTGCGCCTGCGGCTGGCCAAGCGCGGCATCGACGTGGCCTGTCTCGATATCGCCGATATCACCCGCAATCTGGCCGAGGCGCGCCAGAAGGTCACGGTGCGCAACGGGCTCGACGCGGACGGTGCGCGCAAGGTGGTGAAGTCCATCAAGGAATCCGGCATAAAGGTGCAGGCGCAGGTACAAGACAAACAGGTGCGGGTGACCGGCAAGAAGCGGGACGACCTTCAGGAAGTCATCGCCTTCCTGCGCAAGGCCGAGCTTGAAGTGCCTTTGCAATTTACGAATTTTCGGGACTGAGCACGCCCCTGTGATTACCGAGAAACGCTTTCGCTGCCCGTATTGCGGGGAGCGCATCAGTTGTCTGCTGGACGGCTCCGCCGGCGAGCAGCAGTACGTCGAAGACTGCGAGGTCTGCTGTCGCCCGATCGAAATCGCCTGCGACTTCGACGGCGACGGCCGGCCGCTGGGCTTTTCCGCCCACCGTCACGACGAATGAAGCGCTGATGCGCGAGGCGCTGTGCCTGTTGATTGCCGCCGGCGTGGTGGCCGGCTTATGGAACTGGAGCGTGAGCGGCCGCGATCGCGCGCTGCGGGCGGTCCACCAGATGTGCAAGGACCTCTCGCTGCAGGCGCTGGATGAAACCGTGGTCTTGCGGCGGGTGCGGCTGGCCCGCGATGAGCATGGCCAGCGGCGCCTCCTCAGAATCTACCGCTTTGAGTTCACCCGTGATGGCAGCCTGCGGGAGACGGGCGATCTGGCGCTCGCCGGACTCACTCCCTGGTGGGCCTTGCTCCATCACCCGGAAGGCAATCTGCACATCGATTTGCGCGCGGCGCGCGGCAAAGTGCTGTCATTCCCCGCCTAGACGTTCTTCGAGTTCGCGGAGCAATGCCGCGTTATGGGCTTCGGCCCTCGCCTTGGCGGCGGCGGCAGCGGCGCGCTGACGCGCCATATGCTCGGCCGGGGTCAGCACCTCGGTTTCGCCCCGTTGCGTGGCCACCGCGGCGGCGAACTCCTGTTCAAAATGCTCGATATCAAGCTCCGCTCGAACCGGGCTCGCGACCGGCACGGGTAGCGCCTGCACCGGCGGCGGTAACGCCACCGGCGTAGGCGCCATCACACGGCGCTCGCGGTCGGTCAGGTGGGAAGTGGGCATTGAGGTTTTGCCCGCTAAATGCTGCCAGCGTGCCCCCACGCTGGAGGACAGGATGTCCAGATCCGGCCCCCTCGCAATCGGTTGCAGCAGACCATGCTGGCGGAGCCCTCCTTCCAGAAAGTGCACCTCGTGCCCTCTTTCGGCCATCAGGAACGCCGCCACCGCGCTCCGTATGCCCTTATCGCAGACCACGATATAGCGTCGGTCGCGCCGCAGCCTGGCGAGCAGGGGGCGCAGGTGCTGGAAGGGGATGGGTAAGGCGCCGGGGAAGCTGCCGGCGGCCACTTCGGTCGGGGTGCGCACATCGAGCCACACGGCACCGTCGGCAATCAGGCCCTGAGCCCCGATATAGTCGACTGGACTCAGCAGGGGCCGCCGAATTGCCTCGTCGAATACGGGCTGCGGCACCCGGAACACCTGACCGTCGGTCAGCATGCGCACGGTCGCATTGCGGGCAGCATGGGCAATCAGGGCTTCCTCGCCAAACATCGCGCCCGGCGCGAGCTCGGCGAGAATTGCAGGGGTCTGGCGCTCACCGCGTTCGCGCTCAACCCGTAAGCGCCCTTCTCCCACCAGAAAAAAATCGGTGCCCCGGTCGCCTTGCCGAATCACCACTTCACCGGCTTTGAAGCTTGCGGCTAGAACCGCTTCGAGCACCCGGGCGAGCTGCGCCTCAGGCACCCTCGCCAGGCCCGAAGCGCGCAGGAGCTTCTCCACCTGTCGGCGCGTCGAAATATCGTGGCTGTCAGAAGTGCTCATAACTGTCATCGCCGATGGCCGCGCCGTACTCCGGTTGCTGCGTTGGGGGATCGTGATTGAAACTTGTATCCGACCGCTTTACCCAAAAATTCAGCGCAGATGTGAGCTGCGTCACGAACTTGGGCGGCAACGGCGCGTCTCGCGCGCACCGGCACGGTGGTTTTATGTTCACGTCTTACGCGTAGAATCGGGCGCCATTCCAGCCATTCGAGATGGAGCGGCGCGTGCAGATAGAAAATCCCGGGTCGCTCCTGCGCCGCTTGCGGGCGATGGAGGTCGAACACCGCGACCTCGACGAAATCGTGAGCCGGCTTTCGACCCAACCGGGTATCGACGAGCTCATGCTCAAACGCCTGAAACGCCGCAAGCTCCTGTTGAAAGACCAAATTGCGCAGCTACGCAGTGCACTCATTCCAGACCTTGATGCCTGACGCGCGCTAGCGCGGCAACGGCGCTCTGCCGGCGGCGAGCGCAGCCCCCTTGGTCGCCAGAAAACTGGCCAGTATCCGCCGCGCCACGGGCCGCAAGGCCACAAAACTGAAGCCCAGCAAGCAGTGGTCATCGTCCTCAGCGTTGACCATGTAATTCAAACCAAGCCCTACCGTGAGCCGGCGCTGCCCCTGCGCCAGCGGCAACACAACGCCCGCGTGCAGCACCGCTGGATAGTGGCAACTTGCGTGCAAGGGCTGCTCGCGCAGGCGCGAGGCGATGGAGTGATCGCACACAATCTGCAGACCGCCCGGCGAGATATTGCGGGCCTGCACGCGCCAGCACTCGCCCGCATCATTTGCCAGATCGAGCGGGCAATGCAGCGCCAGCCGCGGATAACGTCGCTGAGCGTCGACGGTCAAGACGCCAGAATCCATCGACCGTGGACCGGCACGCAGCAGGGTGTGACTCATTGCGCGAACTCCTGTGAACGCTGGGACAGACCACGCTATACGCTCGCGCGCCGGATCAGGGCGATCTCGATCAGCTTCGGCCGCCTCAGGGCGGAGACGCGAATTCAGCCGCCCGCGCCCGTGCGGCGGCCAGCATCTTGTCATTGAAATTTGCCCCCAGCAGCGCCGCGCTTTGGGCGGCCGCCGTCACCCCGGCGTCGGCGGCGAGCGTAAACCACGCCCACGCGGCGAGCGGGTCGGGCGGCACGCCCTCGCCCCGCAGATAGAGCTCGCCCAAGGCGTTGCGGGCCAGCGGCGAGCCGGCTCGGGCGGCTTTTTCCCACCATTTAAAGGCGCTGGCGGCATCGCGCGGCATGCCTAAACCCCGCCGGGCCATGATGCCGAGGTTGTAGGCGGCGTCCGCCTCGCCCCCCGCATACGCGCGTTCCCACCACTGGCGCGCGGCATTGAAATCGCGCTCCACGCCCGCGCCGGAAAAATAGAGCGCGCCAAGCCGTAACGCAGACCGGGCGCTGCCCTGAGCGGCGGCCCGGCCATACCAGTCGATGGCGGCGGGCAGGTCACGCGGCACCCCGCGGCCGTCCTGCAGCAGGGTCCCGAGATTGTGCTGGGCCTTGGGATTGCCCTGCACGGCCGCCTTGGCATACCAGCTGGCGGCTTTGGCGAAGTCTGGCACCAGACCCCAGCCGCGCTCGTAGAGCAAGCCCATGTAGTACTGGGCGGTGGCGTCGCCCGCTTCCGCCGCGGGCGCAAAGGCCTGCACCGCGAGCCCGTAGTCCCGCGCCTTGAACGCCTGCTGACCGGTCGCGAGGTCGGCACGGGCGTCGACGACCAGCAGGAGCAGGCCGGCCAGCACGCCGCAGCAGCGGCGCCATCCAACGGTGGGCCGGGCCAGATTCCTGTCATACAATCCGGACTCAATCTCTTTTGCGGGTTCACCCATGTCCAATGCACGCTTCTCCGGAACCGAAAGTTACGTCGCCACCGACGACCTCATGATGGCCGTGAATGCGGCCATTACGCTGGAGCGTCCGCTGCTCGTCAAAGGCGAACCCGGCACCGGCAAAACGATGCTGGCCGAAGAAATCGCCCGCTCGCTGGGCCGCCCGCTGATTGGCTGGCATATCAAGTCCACCACCAAGGCCGCCCGCGGCCTGTATGAATACGACGCCGTTGCCCGCTTGCGCGACTCCCAGCTGGGCGACGACCGCGTGAAAGACATCGGCAACTACATCGTTAAAGGCAAACTCTGGGAAGCCTTCGAATCCGACGTGCAGCCGATTCTGCTGATCGACGAAATCGACAAGGCCGACATCGAATTCCCGAACGACCTGCTGCAAGAACTCGACCGCATGGAGTTCTATGTTTACGAAACCCAGCAGACCATCAAGGCCCGCCAGCGGCCGATCATCATCATCACCAGTAACAACGAGAAAGAACTGCCGGACGCTTTCCTGCGTCGCTGTTTCTTCCACTACATCCGCTTCCCCGAAGCCGACGTCATGGAAACCATCGTCAAGGTGCACTTCCCCAATATCAAGAAGCAGCTGCTGGCCGAAGCCCTGCAAAGCTTTTTCGAACTGCGCGAACTGCCGGGCCTGAAGAAAAAGCCGTCGACCTCGGAACTCCTCGACTGGATCAAGCTGCTGGTGGCCGATGACATCCCGCCCGAAGCGCTGCGCGAGAAGGATAGCCGCAAGGCCATTCCCAAACTCTACGGCGCGCTGCTCAAGAACGAGCAGGACATGCACCTGTTCGAGCGGCTGGTCTTCATGACGCGGCGCACCGGTGCTAACTGATTTCTTCTATCGCCTGCGCACGGTGAAGATACCGGTCTCGGTGACCGAGTATCTCACCCTCCTGCGTGCGCTAGAGGCCCGCGTCGCCGCGTTCAGCGTGGACGAGTTCTACTATCTGGCGCGCTGCACGCTGGTCAAGGATGAACGCTACTTTGACCGTTTCGATCAGGTCTTCGGCGATTACATTCAGGGCAAGACCACGCTGTTCGAGGAAATCCTTGGCGAGATTCCGCTCGACTGGCTGAAGAAGCAGAAGGAACTGAACCTCAGCGAAGAAGAAAAGCAGAAGATCGAGAGCCTGGGCGGCTGGGACAAGCTCATGGAGACGCTGAAAAAGCGGCTCGAAGAGCAGAAGAAAGCCCATCACGGCGGCAACAAGTGGATCGGCACCGGCGGCACCTCGCCCTTTGGCGCCCACGGCTACAACCCCGAGGGCGTGCGCATTGGCCAGAACAAAAGCGGCCAGGGTCGCGCGGTCAAAGTGTGGGACAAGCGCGAGTATAAAAATCTCGACGACCAGGTTGAACTCGGCACCCGCAACATCAAGATGGCGCTGCGCAAGCTGCGGCGATTTGCGCGCGAAGGGGCTGAGGAAGAACTCGATATCGACGACACCATCCGCTCCACCGCGCGCAAAGCCGGCCTGCTGGATATCAAACTCGTCGCGGAACGGCGCAACACCACCAAGCTGTTGTTGTTCCTTGATGTGGGCGGTTCGATGGACCCGCATGTGAAGGTTTGCGAAGAACTCTTCTCGGCCACGCGCACGGAGTTCAAGCATCTGGAGCACTTCTACTTCCACAACTTCGTGTACGAAACGGTGTGGCGCGACAACCTCATGCGCGCCCACAACCGCTTCCCCACCACCACGCTGATGAACAAATACAGCGCAGACCACAAAGTGGTGTTTGTGGGTGACGCCACCATGAGTCCTTACGAAATCATGGCGGTGGGGGGCAGCATCGAGCACTGGAACGAAGAAACCGGCGCGTCCTGGATTGGGCGTCTGCTGGCGCTGTATCCCAATGCGGTGTGGCTCAATCCGCAGCCGGAAGATCACTGGAACTACATTCCATCGATCGGGCTGGTCAAAAAGCTGATGAACGAGCGGATGTTCCCGCTCACGCTGGATGGCCTGGATCGCGCCATGAAAGCGCTCAAAAAGTCCCAGCGCTAGGTTGCCGTTGGGCCCGCTCCTGCGGCTTTGCAGCGCGCTCGCGCTGCTTCTGATTCCGATGGCGGCCAGCGCCGCCATCGCCCCGCATCAACTCGCCGTCATCATCAACGAAGACGATCCCGACAGCTTCAAGCTCGGTCAGTACTACGCCCAACAGCGCGGCATTCCGCCGGAAAACATCGTGCAGGTCCCACTCGGAATCCCGAAGGCGGAGATCAGTCCAGAGGCGTTTGATCGCGCCTACATCAAGGTGCGCATCAACACCCGCGAGCGGATTGAGGGCTACGCGCTCGCGTTTACCTATCCCTACCGGGTCGGCTGCATGTCGATTACCACCGCGTTCGCGATGGGCTATGGCAAGCGCTTTTGCGCAGACGGCTGCCACCCCACCGCGCCCAATCCGTATTTCGACGAAGAAGGCGGGCAGCCCTGGGAAACCTTTGGCCTGCATCCCACGATGATGCTCGCGGCAAAAAGTCTGGAAAGCGGCAAACGACTGGTGGACCGCGGCGTCGCCAGCGACGGCACCAAACCCACCGGCCACGCCTATCTGGTGGTGACCAGCGATGCCACGCGAAGCACCCGCGCCCGGCAATTCCCTATCGCCAAGGCGGTATGGGGCGACAGATTCAGCACCAGCATCGAACAAACCGACGGCATTCGCGACAAACGCGACGTGATGTTTTATTTCACCGGCACGCCGCAGGTGCCGTACCTCGACACCCTGCGCTTTCTGCCCGGCGCCATCGCCGACCATCTCACGTCGTCGGGCGGGCAACTCGATGGCAAGAAACAAATGCCCGCGCTGGCCTGGCTGGAAGCCGGCGCCACCGCGAGTTACGGCACGGTGGCCGAGCCCTGCAATTTCACCCAGAAATTTCCGGACGCCAGCATCGTCATGCGCGCCTACCTCAGCGGGGACACCGCGCTTGAAGCCTATTGGAAAAGCGTGGTGTGGCCGGGGCAGGGGCTTTTTATTGGTGAGCCGCTGGCGCGCCCCTTCGGTCCTGTGATTCCGCACTAAGCCCCTCCGCACCCGGCTCATCGAGTTGTGCGCGCGACCTCAAAATTTTTTGTGCCCAGGGCTTCAGCAGGCGTTACGAGCGCCGCTAAGGATTTTGCAACGGCTGCGATCAAAAGGCTGCTGGGTTCACCGCCGACGAGCGGTGATGCCGATCCAAGGCAGCCCTCAACAACGATGAGAACGACTGGCGGAGTACAAAAAGTGAAGACACTCAAAGTGGCCGATACGCGCATCGCGCGCTACAAGGGCTTCCACGACATGAACGGCGACTTCGTGCCCTTTGGCACTTCGGACGAGGTGTTTCGTCGCGCGCGCAAACTCGGTGCCCGCGTGCTGCTCCGTCTGGAGATGGGGCCTGGGCAGGAACTGCAAGGCCTGTTTTATACCAACGACAGCAGCCTGACCGGCTAGCCCAGAGGCCGCACGATGCCGGGCGGGATAACCCGCCGGCATCCGCATCGGCTTGTTATTCCCCGTCGCGCCGCGCCGGGAGGCTTCCGACCCTCTGGCATTCTGCGCATCCGCAGTGGATGCTTAAGGGCCTCCCCAACAAGACGCAGGCACCCGCATGGCAGCGCGGCCTTCACTTCCTCTGGGCCTATGCCTCCTCTTCGCCAGCCTGCTGGCGGGATGTGCTAAACAGGACAATTCTCCCTTTCCGACCGACCCGGGCCGCTGGTGGTACTACCAGACCCGCACCAAGATTCTGAAAGACGTGAGCGAGCAGCGACTGCTGATTTCCAATCTCGCACGCGACCAGCATTCGTTTCAGCAGCGCCGTCAGGCCAATTGGGATCATCAGTTCCGGTTCACCGACCAAGGGCTGGTTCATCAGCAGTATTTCAATCGCGGCCAAGGCATGGGCACTTTGCGCGAGGCCAGCGCGCTGGTCTTGCCGCAGCGTCTGGCGGTGGGCGAAGCGTGGACCTTCACCAGCGCGTTGCATCTGATCGAGAGCCGGACTTTCGCCACCGAAGACCATCTTGGTCATCGTCCTTTGCCGGTGACCATGCACGCCAAAATCGCCGCGCTGGACGACACCGTGCGCGTGCCGGCGGGACGCTACACCGGCTGCATCAAGGTGGAGGCCAGCGGCGAAACTACCGTGCCCACCGATCGCGGCAACGCCATCGCCACCGTGAAGGCCGAGCAGCACGAGTGGTATGCGCCGGGCGTTGGACTGGTGCGGCTAACGCGCAAGGAAACTGCCGACAGCCAGTTTCTGGACAAGGGCGAATACACGCAGGAACTGCTGCAAACGGACCGCCACTAGGCCGGTCAGGTTGCGCTGTCCGGAGGGCTCCTCTAGGCTTCTTGGCTCCGGCTCCCGCCGGCATTGCCGGATGCCCTCTCGCCCCACGTCGCCATGACCACAAACGCCCCCGCCAATTCTGTTTTCAATCGAGTGCCTGTGTCCCGCCGCGTGCTGGCGGATCTCGACACGCCGCTCAGCGTGTATCTCAAGCTCGCCGCAGGCCCTTACAGCTATCTGCTGGAGTCGGTGCAGGGCGGCGAGAAATGGGGGCGTTATTCCATCATCGGCTTGCCCGCGCAGCGTTGGTTGAGCGTGCGCGGTAACGAAGTCCGCGTGATTCATCAGGGCGAGACGGTGGAGTTTTTGCGTACCGCCGATCCGCTCTCCTTCGTGCGCGACTACCACGCCCGCATCAAAGCGCCACCGCTCGCGGTGTCCCGCTTCTCCGGTGGATTAGTGGGCTACTTCGCGTACGACACCGTGCGCTACGTCGAACCCCGTCTCGCCGCGAGCACGCCGCCCGACTCACTTAACACGCCCGACATCCTGCTGATGCTGTCGGATGAATTCGTGGTGTTCGACAACCTGCGCGGCGAGATGGAACTGGTGGTCTGCGTTGATCCCGCGACCGACGGCGCACCGGCTGCCGCCGAAGTGAGGCTGAATGAATTAGTCACGCAGCTTTCGCAGCCGCTGAAGACCGCGCCCCGCAAGTCCGGCGGCCACGGGCCCGCAGAAGAAGATTTCACCTCGGAGTTCGGGCAAGACGCCTTCAAAGCGGCGGTTGAGCGCATCAAGCAGTACATCGTCGAAGGCGATGTCATGCAGGTGGTGCCCTCGCAGCGCATGTCGATTCCGCTCAGCGCCGCGCCCATCGACGTCTATCGCGCGCTGCGCTACACCAATCCCTCGCCCTATCTCTTTTTCATGGATCTGGATGACTTCCAGATTGTGGGGTCTTCGCCGGAGATTCTGGTGCGGCTCGACGGCAACACCGTGACCACGCGCCCGCTGGCCGGCACCCGCAAGCGCGGCGCCACCGAAGCCGAAGACCTCGCGCTGGAAAAAGAACTGCTGGCCGATCCGAAAGAAATTGCCGAGCACCTGATGCTGATCGATCTGGGCCGCAACGACATCGGTCGCGTCGCCGAGATTGGCTCGGTGCGGGTCACCGAGAAAATGGTGATCGAACGCTACTCGCACGTGATGCATATCTCGTCCAACGTGGAAGGCAGCATCAAAGCCGGCTGCGATGCGATCGACGTGCTGCGCGCCACGCTGCCGGTCGGCACGCTGTCCGGCGCGCCGAAAATCCGGGCGATGGAAATCATCGACGAACTCGAACCCACCAAGCGCGGCGTCTTCGGCGGCGCGGTGGGCTATCTCTCCTGGAACGGCAATATGGACACCGCCATCGCCATCCGCACGGCGATCATCAAAGACGGCCGGCTGTCGATTCAGGCCGGCTGTGGCGTGGTGGCGGACTCGGTGCCGCAACTCGAATGGGAAGAAACCTTAAACAAAGCCCGCGCCATGTTTCGCGCGGTGGAAATGGCCGAGCGCGGGCTCGGCTAAGGCGCGGCTTCAAACTTCAGTCGGGTGCGCCGCGTGCGGTGGCCTCTGGCGTTCGCGGCCCGCGCGTCTGTCCCAGCGCCGCGTGCAGCTGCGCTTCATCAAGCTCCCCTTCCCATTTGCTAATCACCAGACACGCCACCCCGTTGCCCACCAGATTGGTCAGCGCGCGGCACTCGCTCATAAACTTGTCGATGCCGATTAGCACCGCCAGCGCCTCAATGGGGATCGTGGGCACGACCGCCAGCGTTGCCGCCAGCGTGATGAAGCCCGCGCCGGTCACGCCAGAGGCGCCTTTGGAGGTCAGCATCGCCACCAGCAAGAGCGTGAGCTGCTGGGTGAGCGAGAGCTCGGTGTTGGTGGCGTAAGCGAGAAACACCGTCGCCAGCGTCATGTAGAGATTGGTGCCATCCAGATTAAAGCTGTAGCCCAGCGGCACCGTAAGCCCCACCACCGGCGGCGCGCAGCCCAGCGCGCGCAGCTTGTGCATGAGTTGCGGGAGCACGCTCTCGGAACTTGAGGTGCCCAGCACAATCAGCAATTCCTCTCGAATAAAGCCTAAAAAACGCAGAATAGAGAAGCCGCATAGACGCGCGATTCCGCCCAGCACAATGAACACGAAGGCCAGGGCGCTGAGATAAAACGTGGCCACCAGCTCACCGAGCTTAATCAAGGCCCCCAGACCAAACGCACCGACCGTAAACGCCATGGCACCGAAGGCGCCGATGGGCGCGGCCTTCACCACCAGCCGCACCACGCCGAAAAAAACTTCGCTGGCCGCGTCCAGCACTTCTACTGTCGCGCGTCGGCGCGCGTCCGGCAGCGCGTTAATCGCAAAGCCACAGAGCAACGCGAGCAGCAGCACCTGCAGCAGGTCGCCGTTGGCGAACGCGCCAACAAAAGTATCCGGCACCAGATTGAGTAAATGCGCGGTCACGCTGTCGTCTTTGGCGCGCGAAATAAAACTGCTGACGGCCGAGGTATCCAACTGCGCCGGATCGAGATTGAACCCCTGACCGGTCTTGAACACATTCCCCACCACCAGCCCCAGCGCGAGCGCAAAGGTAGAGACCACCTCGAAGTACACCAGCGCCTTCAATCCCACCCGCCCCACTCGCCCCGCGTCGCGCACGCTGGCGATGCCGTGCACCACGGTGCAGAACACCACCGGCGCAATCACCATCTTGATGAGCTTGATGAAGCCGTCGCCCAGCGGCTTCAGCGCTTTGGCAGTGTCGGGCGCAAGCCAGCCCAGCGCGACACCGGCCGCAATGGCCAGCAGCACCTGCACATAGAGAATCGACCACCAGGGTTTTGTCATCGTCGGCGCTCCAGTGCGGCGGGCGGATTCACGCGCCATCGGCTTGCGGTTATTGTCGCGGCCAGAGCTTAAGGTCTTAAGGCGCTGAAGCGCATTATGGAGTTTGCGATGAATGAATCCCGCTTGTTCTATACCCCTCTCTGGCAGACCGATATCGCCGATCCGAACGACCACTGGGCCGAGCGCCGTGAGTTGATGCTACAGCGCATTTTTGCCCTCGCCGCCGAAGGCAAAGGCGTGCAGAAAACCAATTTCGGCGGCTGGCAAAGCCCGGACGATCTCTACCGTTATCCCGAGTTCCAGTGGCTCATCGGTCGCATCATGGCGCTGGGTAATGAAGTCGCGCCGGCGTTCTCCGCCAAGCGGCGCTTCGACGACGGGATCCTGTGGGCCAACATCAACCGCAAGGGCGACTTCAACGCCGTGCACACGCATCCGGACGCGGTGCTC
>Ga0255132_1000445_pt1 | contig 16395 bp, 9 predicted proteins | sample Law_Law_RepA_8d_FD_188551 | JGI IMG/M metagenome (GOLD analysis project Ga0255132, IMG submission 188551) | Freshwater microbial communities from St. Lawrence River, New York, United States - Law_Law_RepA_8d | ecosystem: Environmental > Aquatic > Freshwater > River | place: USA: New York...
CCCTGAATGATTTTGGTTACGGCCACTTTCTGGACGATGTGACCCGCCTCGGCCGCTACCTTCTGAAGTGGGCGATCTGGGCGATTCCGCTGGGATGGGCAGTGGGTTCCGCTTGCGCGGGATTTCTATGGTCGTTGGATACGGTGACACACCAACGCGTGAATCACCCTTGGTTGTTTTGGTGACTGCTTCTTTTCGGTGCCCTAGAAGCCTGGATGTACCGCTTGGCTAGGGCGCGAGGCGGAGGCTGGCAGCAATCTGGTGATATATTCCAGCCATGAAGCCGCCACCGGAAAACAGGAGCGGATGGCGCCGCTGGTGTATTTCGGGACCATGCTGACCCATTTGGGTGTCGGCTCGGCTGGGCGCGAAGGAACGGCCGTTCAAATGCGGGGTGGTATCGCCAGCGCACTGGCACGGTGGTACCGCATGGGACAAAGCCCAGACAAAAAGTCTTTTTGATGGCCGGTGTGGCGGCCGGATTCAGCTGGGTGTTTGGCACACCGGTGACGGCGACCCTCTTCGCGATGGAGGCAATGGGCTGAAGTCTTTGTTCACGCAAAAGAAAAAATCATCTGCCTTAAAAATAACAAATCGTGATCCTGTACTGCAGCAGGTGGAGACCACCTAAGACAGCAACTCCAACGCGAGCCTGGTCACCGCGAAGCAGCGGTTCCACGATGAGACCGGCACCGGGGCGCTGGGCACTGCTTCTAACGGCGTGAAGGCACGGGTCAGCTACGCCGCTAGCTACTTCGATGGCGCTGATCGGCTAACCGGGGTGGTGGATTTCGTTACCAACGGTGGCACCAGCTACACCCGGCCTTCCACGGTCCCCAGCCGGTCCGACACGGTGCGGGTGGTGCTGCCCTCCGGCGGCCAGCAGGTCACCGAATGGGTTTATGGCGTCACCACGGCGGGCGGTTCCGGCCTGAATTCCAACGACCTGGTCAAGGAGGTGCGCTACCCGGACCCCTCCACCGGGGCCAGCAGCAGCTCCTCCAAGGATGTTCTGACGGTCAACGCCCTAGGTCAGCCGCTGACGATGACCGACCGTAACGGGACGGTCCATAGCTACTCGTACGATGTGGTGGGTAGGCAGGCGGCCGATGCGGTCAGTACCCTGGTTGCGCACATATGGTTATGGCCGAGAAGCTGCCTTGTACTTTTATCTCCCCTCTTTCGACCATCTCTTCATGGTGGCGATGTTAGCCTGCAAATCTTCCACATATTGGCCCTTCAGGTCGCGCAGGTAGATAGCCATCTCGGCATCGTAACGCTCGGGACTTTCGGGTAGGCGGCCTTGGTCGTTGGTTTCTTCCATCCAGGAATCGAGCCGACCACGCAGCCGGGCCAGCGTGGCGGCATGGTCGGGCTGGGTGGCCAGATTGATGTTTTGCCAACGGTCTTCGCGCCAGCGGTACAGTTCCTCGGACGGGCGGGTAGGTGAGAACAGCAGCCTTTCCTGCAAGGGGCTCAACCTGCCAGCGGCATGCAACTCGCGCAACCGTGTCAGCGTCGGCTTCTGATCCTTGTAGCGGCAGGGCTGCAGCATGGGCCGCCCGGGATAAAAGTTGCGGATGTACAACCACTCGCCGTTGCGCACGCTGCGGATGCGGTCCACCGTCTCATCGCAGCGGTCCCGTGCGGCAAAAATTTCGGAACGCGGGGTGTGGCCTGCAGCCAAGATGTTTTTCCCCTGCATGCATTCTGGAATGGGAATGCCAGCGGCGGCAAGTGAGGTGGGGGCTAAGTCGATCAGGGCCACCAAATCTTTCCGCACTCCGCCAGCCTTCACTTCTGGGCCGCGAAAGATCATTGGCACATGGGTCCCCTCGTCGTAGAGAAACTGTTTGCCACGCGCGTGGCTGATACCGTGGTCGGTAACAAAGATAACTAGCGTGTTTGCCAGCAGGCCTTCTTGTTGCAATCTTGCCATCAGGCGGCCGACAGCCGCATCTGTTTCGCGCACAGCATCCAAATAGAACGCCCAGTCGCGTCGAATAGCCGGGTCATCGGGATAGTGGGGCGGCAGTGTGACCGTTTCTGGCTTTGTCCTTCGACTTTGCATGCGTTTTTCCAAACCCATCCAGCCGTTGCCATCGCGCAGTTTGCCGCCTGGGAGTTGTACTTGCATGAAGAAAGGCTGGCCGGGTTTGCGGTCGGCCCAGTCGGCTGAGTCGTACATCGCTTTGTCCCAGACGAAGTTGTAATCGGTTTTTCCCAATGCTTTGTTGCCAGCAACTCCATTGCCTATACAGGTGTGGTACCCGGCTTGGCGAAAGAGAACCGGAACGGGCTGCACACCCTTGGGCAACTCGATGGGTATGCCCCTACCACTGCGGTGATGCTGTGCGCCCAAAGTGGTCTGGTACATGCCAGTAATTAAGGCGCTGCGGCAGGGCGAGCAGACCGGGCAGGTGGTATATGCGTTGGCAAACCGGGTGCCCTCAAAGGCCAGGCGGTCGAGATGGGGGGTCTGGATGGTTTTCTCGCCATAACAGCCCAAGTTGGCAGACATGTCATCCACCACCACCCAAAGAATGTTTGGACGGCTGACTGCAGCCTTGTTTTCAGCGAGCGGATAACCCAAACCATGGATGACTGAAGCCAAAAGCCAAAGATTCATGGGCCACCTCCATCAAACTGTTTTCACACTGACCATCGAGTTGAATATCGAGCAGCGCAAGCTTCTTGAGCCAAGCAGCCAAAAGCATTAAACTTAAACTAAGTTCATCTACCTTATACGGGTGCCAACCATGCCGTGCGTGCTCATTTCCCATCTTGTGATGAGCCTGGCGTTTGCCACCACTGCCAAAGACCAACCACTGGTTGTTGCCGGATTTGCCAAACAGGATATCACCCCAGCTTATCCAGTGCGTTTGAGCGGGTTTGGCTTCCGGCGGACCGAATCGGAAGGGGTGCAGCAGCGTGTCTGGGCCAAGGCCATGGCCCTGGGTGATGAACAGCCGTTTGTTGTTGTGACTGTTGACAATTTGGGCTGCTCCTTGGCCATCCGCGACCGTTTACTGGAGAGGTTGAAGGGAAGCGGCATCACCAGCGAGCGGTTCGCTATCGCAGCGTCGCACACCCACACCGCCCCCATGCTGGAAGGTGTTTGTCCCACTCTGTTTGGCCAGCCGATCCCGCCCGACCATTTGCAACACATCCGGCAATACACCATCGAGTTCACCGACAAATTGGAAAAGGTGGTGCTGGCGGCGCTGGCAGATCGCCGCAAGTGTCAGCTCGGCTGGACAGTGGGTAGTGTTGGCTTTGCCATGAACCGACGAACCAAGGGTGGGCCGGTGGACCATGATCTACCTGTGCTAGCGGCAAGGGATCCCGCTACCGGCAAAATTCGCGGCATCTGGGCCACCTACGCCTGCCATGCTGTGACTTTGTCACACAACAGGGTGGGGGGCGACTGGCCCGGCCATGCACAGCAGGCAATTGAGGACGCTTTTCCCGGCGCGGTGGCACTTGTGAGCATTGGTTGCGGGGCTGACAGCAACCCAACTTCAGGGGTGACTGGCGACAAGGTAGATGTCGCTTCGCGTCAGGGACTGGAAATTGGCAAGGAAGTGGAGCGGGTGATTCGGGTGGGGCTTGACCCGCTGGGCCCGCCCACTACCGCCAGGCTGGAGACCGTTTCTCTCGACTTCACCAGCCACCCCACTCGGGCGGATTTTGAAGTGCGGGCGCAAAAGCATGACTACATCGGCCATCATGCGCGCACACAACTTGCCCGGTTGGACAAGGGCGAAAAACTGCGCGTGGCCCTTGATTACATGGTGCAAACCTGGAACTTTGGCAACGAACTGGCCATGGTGTTTTTGCCTGGTGAAGTGGTGGTTGATTACTCGATTCGGCTGAAGAAAGAGCTGGATGCCAAGCGGTTGTGGATCAACGCGTACACGAACGACTCACCCTGCTACATTCCCTCGGAGCGCATTGTCCAGGAAGGCGGATACGAAGGTGGCGGGGCGATGACCTACTATGACCAACCGGCCCCATTTCGCCCGGGCCTGGAAAACAAAATCATTGCCTCAGTGGAAAAGCCCTTATTGGCCGATTTCAAGGCAAAGACGGTAGACACAAGCAAAACCCAGGGAACACAAGCCAAAGAACCCAAGCAAGCGCTAGCGGCTTGGAGTGTGCCCAAAGGCACCCGTTTGGAATTGGTGGCCAGCGAGCCTTTGGTGCAAAGCCCGGTGGCGATAGATTTCGCGCCTGATGGCGCCCTCCTGGTTGCCGAAATGCGCGACTACCCACTGGGCATGAACGGCGACTACCAACCAGGCGGCGTGGTTCGACGGCTGACAGACACCAATGGCGATGGACAATACGACAAATCAACAGTCTTGGTTGACAACATCGCCTTCCCCACTGGCGTGACCGCCTGGCGTGATGGTGTGCTGATCTGCGCCGCCCCTGATATTTTGTTGGCGCGGGACACCAACCAAGATGGCAAAGCCGATGTGGTTGAGAAACTTTACAGCGGCTTTGGCACTGGCAACTATCAGGCGCGGGTGAATTCGCTGGTTCCAGGCCTGGACGGTTGGCTACATGGCAGTTGCGGCCTGTTTGGCGGCAAGATCAAAAGCCACAAGACGGGCAAAATTCTCGACCTGGGCGACCGCGACTTCCGCATCCAGCCCGATACGGGTGCCATTGAACCTGCGACCGGGCGCACCCAACAAGGCCGCCTGCGCGATGCGGTGGGCAACTGGTTTGGCTGCGACAATTCGGTATTGGCATGGCACCTGGCCTTGCCCGATGAGTATTTGCGCCGCAACGCAACCATCCGCCACCCACAGGTGACCAAGGCGGTGGCTGCCAACGATGCAGCAAATCGCCTCATCCCTTCAGGCAAGGTGCAGATGTTCAAGCTTTCGGGCCCGGTGGGGGCTGTCACCTCGGCGTGTGGCATTGGCATCTATGAGGACACGCTACTAGGCACAGAATATGCCACAAGTCTTTTGACCTGTGAGCCTGTGCACCACTTGGTTCACAGGTTGGAATTGAAGCCTGAGGGGAGCAGCTTTGGCGGGTACCGGCCAAGCTCTGAGGCTGATCATTCGTTCATGGCATCGAGTGACCCGTGGGCCCGGCCTGTGCAGATAAAGGCCGGTCCGGATGGGTGCCTTTATGTGGTGGACATGTACCGGTTTTTGATTGAACACCCGCGCTGGATCCCGAGCGAGGATTTGGAAAAGATCGACACGCGGGCAGGTTCAAATCTTGGCCGCATTTATCGACTGCGGCCAGCAAACGGAACACCCCGGCCCATAATCAACCTGGCTGTGGCCCCACTGGCCACCGTGGTGGATCAACTGGCAAGCCCTAGTGCTGCTGAACGGGACCGGGCCATGCAGCAGTTGCTATGGCGCAAAGATGCCGGGGCTAACCAGCCTTTGCGAAAATTGGTTCTCAATCATCCACAAGGTTTGGTGCGGTTGCAGGCGTTGGCCACGCTTGCGCAACTTGGCACTTTGGAAGAATCGCTAGTCATTAAAACCTTGGCCGACCCGCACCCCGGGGTGCGTCGGCAGGCGGCACGTTTGGCTGGCAACCTGGCACCTTCTCCCTCTGTGCGGGATGCATTAATCTCCCTAGCGACCGATGAGGATGCCGGCACCAGACTGCAAGCGGTGCTGTCGCTGGGCGAATGGAAAGATGCCACTGCGGCACAAGCCTTGGGACAGGCTGCAGGCAAAGGCTCGGAAGACACCTTTTTGGTAAGCGCGGCACTCAGCGGCACGCATACTGAAACTCTTGGGGCTTTCGCCCAGGCGGCCCTTAAGGCGCAGCCCATTCCTTCACCAGCTTTTTTTGGAAGGTTGGCTGAAGCGGTTGCCTCCAACGAATTGGCCCTGAAACAACTGGCACTGGCGGTGCTTTTACCGATTGCCAATGGCCCCTCCGGTGATCCAGTAGGCCGCGCCGGACCACTTCTGGCAGCACTGGATGGCACCAATAATCGACTAGACAAGCTGGGCCCCGAGGTGAGTGATGCACTGAAGGAACTGGTGGGGCAATCGCGCAAACTTTTGTTGAATGGCAAAGCCTCTGAGGGGGACCGACTGGCGGCAACCCAATTACTGGGCCGATTGAAAGCCGAGGAGGATGCGGATTTGAAAATAATGGCCCGGCTGCTGGGCCCGACAGAAAGCCCTGCGGTGAGGCAGGCCGCGTTGAATCGATTGGCGGCGACGGGATCAATTGAGGCGGGAAAATTGCTGATTGAACAATTCAGGTCGCTGAGCCCAACGCTACGAAACGGGGCGCTTGATACTTTGGCTAGCCGGCCAACTTGGGCCAAATTGCTTCTCGATGCGGTGGAATTGGGGGCAATCCCTTCCGGCCAAGTTGATTCCATCGGCCGGCAGCGTTTGGTGGACCACCGGGACCCTGTCTTGCGGGAGCGGGCACGCAAACTACTCGCGGGCACCACCAATGCGGGGCGCGCTGAAGTGCTGGCACAGTACCAATCTGCCACCATGCTGGCAGGCGACCCCAGCCAAGGGCGACAACTGTTTCAAAAACATTGCTCGGTTTGCCACCGACTGGAGGATCAAGGCAACGCGATTGGGCCGGACTTGCGCACGGTGGCTGGCAAATCGTCTGGCAGCCTGTTGCTGGAGATCATCGACCCAAACCGCAATCTGGATTCGCGCTATCTGGTTTATGCAGCCACGCTAAAAAGCGGCCAAACGGTGGCTGGAATTATCACCATGGAAAACGCGACGAGCCTGACGCTGCGCCAGGCCGATGGCCAGGAGCGCAGCCTGTTGCGGGCCGATTTGGAAAGTTTGGAGACCACGGGAAAATCGCTGATGCCCGAAGGGCTGGAACGGGATATTCCACCGCAGGCTATGGCGCACTTGCTGGCGTATGTGGCGCGGCAGGAGAGTCCGGCCAAGTCGATGCCCGGCAACACACCATGGGAAATATCGGTTAGCGAGGCAGGCGCAACATTGCAGGCGGCACAGGCAGAAATCCGCGGCGATGGTATTAGTTTTGAGACCGATTTTGGCAATGTTGGCAACTGGCATGGCCAGCAGGACACGGCGCGCTGGAAGGTGAAGGCACTACAGCCTGTCACTCTGGATGTGTGGATTGATTTTGCGTGTGCGCAGGCGAGCGCAGGCAACACGGTGATGGTGGAGTGCGGTGAAAGCAAATTCTCTTGGAAAGTGCCGGCTACCGGGGCCGATTGGTCCAATTACCAACAACTGAAAATTGGCAAGCTCCGCATTCCAGCCGGAGAATCGGCAGTGACTATGCGCCCCGAGGGAGCGGTTGCCAATGCGCTGGTTGATCTTCGGACCATCTACCTGACTGCCGCTGGCACCCCACCTGTGCTGGTGGCGAAGGGGCAGACCGATGTGCCACAGTCGCCGGGTGAGTTGGTTCGGGCCATGGAAATGGGTAGTGGTGACAAGGCGTTGATACAAAAACTGGTTGAGCAGCGTTCGGACTGGGCCGCGGACATGCTGCAGGACATGACCAACGGTTTGGCCGAAGGCAAGGAAGAGTACAAAGCCATCCCGCTGATCTGGCGGGTGGCTATCGCCCAGGGGAAGAAGGGCGACTTGGGCACATTGAAGGCCATCCTGCGGGTGTCTTTGCCCACGCTCGATGCCGACTTGCGCGACTGGCAGGCTGTGGTGGTGGGTGGTGGGCTTATCAACGGGTCCACACTGGCTGGGCGCTGGCCGCACAAGGAATATGGTAGCCTTTTGGCCTTTGAAACCGACCTGCGAAAGCGTTTGGACCGGGCCATTGTTCTGGCCTTTGCCATGGCCGACGACCCCAAGGTGAACACGGGCACCCGCTATGACGCATTGCGCATGGTAGCCCTTGGCGACCGCGCGAAGGCGCTTGAAACCTTGGCCCGCTACCTGAAGCCTGGCACAGACGATGAGCTGGTAATGGGTGCTGTGAGCGGATTGGGCGACATATCCGCAAACGATGACGCCCAAGTTGCAGCTCTGCTACTGGAAGCGTTACCCAGGCTGAACGAAGAAAACTTGGGCATGGCGCTTGGGGCCATGGTACGAACACCTGCCAGAAGCATGGCCCTGCTGGATGCTATCGCGGCTGGGAAGGTGGACAGGAAAAAACTGGCAGAAACTGCCCGCAAAGCGCTGCTCACATCGGCAGACAAAGCAGTGAGGGCCAAGGCGGAAAGCCTCTTCAAATAATTTGTAGTATTTCAGGCATGCAAAATATAAAAACTCCGGGCCGCGCGGTGGAGCGCGACCCGAAGCGGCTTCCGTCGGCAGGCCTCGAGGGTGTGCCTGCCGACTTGATCCAAGGTTTTGATCAGCGGATGAAAGTCTTGGAGGTGGTGCTGCCCGGGGCCGGGGTGGGCTGGGCTTGGGGTGTTCCCGCAGGTGGTGCCACGGTGTTTGGCGCCAACGGGGGCGGACTGGTCACCGGGGCTGGAGGCAACACGCCCGAGGGAATCACGCTGCTGGTTGCTGGAGGCGAACAAGGCATGGTGGGTGCCGGCATGATGCTCGAGACCGAAGGCATCAGCGTGCTGGCAGGGGAAAAGGACTCGGTCATGCAGGCCCCAACGGGGGTTGAGCATGCTGGCGGCGCATAGGCAGGCGCTCCATAGGCAGGTGCCGCGAAAGCGGGTGCCACATAGTTGGGCATTGCCGGAGGGCCTTGGTTGTACGACACGATGAATTCACCCGGGGCCAATGGCACGGGAGAATTGCTGGGATGTGGCTGCTCTTTGTGCTGGCCGGTGAGACGGGCCAGCAGGCTATCACGGTTTTTGTCGTGACTGCAGAGGCCCAAAAACCCTTTCTTGGGTGCGGGCTCAGGCGCGGAGCATGTGGTAGCCCCACAAGGGTTGCTGGCGGCAGGTGCTGGTGCGTGGGCGGACGAATTGCCACCCAGGCTCATGCACCCCGTCAGGGTGAGGCTCGAGGCGGCCATGACGGCAGCCTGAGCCGGTAACTTGAGGGAAAAACTTGCCATGGTGCGAAATTTCCCGACGAGACGCGACGCAACTGGCGCCACAACTATAATTGGACCCAAATAACCCTTCCCTCCTCCCGGCCAACTAGCAAATAAACTTGAGTAAAAAACAAAAACCCCGCCAAATTGGCGGGGCTTAAGGTCGTCAGGTTCGGAAGCTCTTACCTGACCGTTATGGTTTTACAAGCCGGGAGCCGCTTGACAAACGGCCGGACGTTGTTCAGCGCTGGCTTGCTCGCAACTGGCCGCGCAGATAGCCAAGCGCCGCCTGAAGTTGCGTATCCACAAAAGGAGCCTTCTCCTCATCTGTTTTCTTCTTACCAGCGGAACCATAGATCACTTCCGATTCGCGCATGGCCTCGAACAGGTCATCACGCTCTTTCCGGGTGAGCTTCACATCCTGGTCAGGCTTCACGCCCCAGGTGTCCTCATCTTTGCCGCCGGTGCTGGACTTGTTGAGGTTCTTGCCACTGGGGCGCCAGAAAGTCGCGGTGGTGAGCTTGAGCTCACCTTCGCCGAACTCGCGGATGTTCTGCACGCTGCCTTTGCCGAAGCTGCGTTCGCCGATCACCCAAGCGCGGTGGTGGTCTTGCAGGGCGGCTGAGACGATCTCACTGCCCGAGGCGCTGCCGCTGTTGACCATGACCACCATGGGGAAATCGCTCAGGCTGTTCTCGGCAGAGCCGGAAAACTGGGTCTCTTGGCGACCGCGTGGGCGGATGCTGACGATGAGGCCGTCGTCGATGAACATGTCAGAGATGAGAACAGCGCTGTCTAGCAGGCCACCCGGGTTGAATCGCAGGTCGAACACCATGCCCTTCATGCCTTGCTTGCGCATCTCGTCGAGGGCGCGGGCCATATCGCGGGCCGAATTGCGGGCGAAACTGGTCAGGCGGATGTAGCCAATCTTGCTCTTGGGGTCGACAAACCAGTTCCAGGTGGCGTCGGGCTTGCGGCTGTAGCCGAGCACGCTTTCCACCTCGATACGGTTGCGAATGAGCTTGATCTCGCGCTCTTTGTCTTCTCCCTCGCGCTGGATGAAGATGGTCACGGGCGTACCGGGCTTGCCCAGAATTTTCTTCACAGCGTCATTGGTGGCCAGTCCCTTGGTGGAAACAACCTCGGGCTTTTCGAGCTTAACGCCTTTGTTGTCCACATCGAGAATGATCTTGGTGATGATATCGCCCGCTTGGACACCAGCCTTGAAAGCCGGGCTATCCTTGATGGGCGTGACCACCAAGAGCATGTCGGTGACGCTGTCCTTGCGGATCTGCACACCTATCCCGGTGAAGTTGCCCTGGATCTCTTTGTCGAGGCTGGCCTTGGTCTCGGAGTCGATGTAAGTGGTGTAGGGGTCCAAATTGACCATCATCCTTTGAAGGGTGATGTCAACATCCTTGCCCTTGTCGAGATCCTCCCGGCGCCCCAGCTTCATGCGGGCATCGACCAAGAGTTTGTTGATGGCCTCTCCGGAAATGGTTTCGGGTTTTTCCAACTGGGAGGCGATCTCGGCTGGAATTTTCTCCTCCATACGGCGGTAAAGGCCCTGAACCGCCCATGCGACCATCTGCCCGGGTTTGATCTCCTTGACATATTCGCGCTGAAGCAGGTCGATTGCCTTTTTTACAGTTTTGGCAAAGTCGGCCGCGGCTTCTGGTGTGAGCTTGGCGCTAGCCAGCAGTTCGTTGCGCTTGGTTTCAAAAGCGGCAAGCTCGCCACCCTTGGCCAAAGCCTGATACGCTTTGCGCAGCGAGCGCTGCATTTCCAGCTTGGGCATGGCAGTGAGCATGTTGCGGCCCTCCACCTCAAATTGAGCGGGAATCTTGCCGGCTTTCACAGCGGCATCAAAGGCGACTAAATCGGCGGCAGCTTTTTCGGCGGCTTCGGGATTGTTAGTCAGCGTGTAGTGGTTCGCACGGCCACCCAAAACGAAGGGAAACTGCTGTTTCTCTTCCTTGGTTTTGCCCACCTGACGGGCGAGTTCTGGCAGTTGCTTGTCAATGTATTCGGTCAGTTCGTCAACCGTGACACGGCCATCGGGTTCGCCACCCTCGTTGTCGGCCTTGCCAGAAAGGCCATCGGTAACCACCTTGGTGAAGATACCCTCACCGCTGGGCATGGTCAGGGATGGCTGCAGGCCGTTAGTGGCCAAAAACACCACATGGCCGGTAAGGGGAGCGTGCTCTTCGGTGCCGTCGTCGCCCAAAAATTCGCGGTAAGGGGTTTGGCCCAAAGTGGGCTCGGCAATTCCTTTGCCGGGCGCAGTGTAACCCTTGAAGTTGACGTCGAGGAAGGTTGCGACCCTTTGGCTTTTCAGGTTTTTGAGGATATCGGAAATTTCCGACTCGCCCACTGCTGTGCGATCGCGTGTGGCAAACTGGCTGTCTGACAGGAAATAGCAACGGCGGTCGCCGCCATCGCTTTGCGGGCCACCTTGGGCAAACAGACCAACGATAACCGTGTCACCGGGTTTCGCCTCTTTCACCAGCCAGTTAAGCCCTTCCAAAAATTTCTCACGGGTGGATTCTTCGGTTCCCACCAGCAGGCGAGAATCGGTAGGCGCCACCTTCAGATGTTTGCCATCGGTAAGGAGACTGAAGACAGCCTTGGCGTCTTTCTCCGCCCCAGGTCGCGCCTTGATGGCAGGATCCTTGAAGGTGCCCGCTCCGGCCACTAATACCAGTGTGCGGCCTGTGGGGAGCGCTTGCTCCACCTCAGCCGCCCGAGCGGGCAGCAACCCGGTTACAGCCGCCAGCATGCCCGCCAGCGACGCCATCCACCAACTTTGGCGCAAGCGCATCATCCATCCCCCGGCTTAGCCGAAAAGCCAAAAGTACCCCCCGTCCGGAAAAGTCCGAGACGGCAAGGGACTGGGCCAACTCATTACTAGCGAAGTATATTCACCAGCCCACCCAAGCAGCGCAACCCGGATAGGCAGCAAGCCATTTTGGTAGGGGTTTTGCAAAACAGAATTCAGGGATATTTAGATAAATAGCTAATCTAGGGAATATGGGATACATCCCCTGAAGCCTTCATCTCCCTTCCAATCCCATTAAGTTGTGATTCTTGAAGGAAACAGTTTTTTCAAAATTCCCCACCAGTACCCAACCCCCATACCAACAACACGGCGCGATTTCCTTGGAACTACCACCGGAACGATGACAGCGATATCTGTCATGGCCAGGGGTGATACCCGTGAAACCACCCGCACTCTTGAAAATTTTAAAGCCCAATACATTCGGCCGAATGGACCCAGAATTCAGCCTTTTCAAGACGGCTAACTGGTTATTTTGTTCATAAGCATCATGGCGATTATTACCTGAGAGTTCTTTAATCCTCTGCAAGGGGTATCTGCCATGCTAGCCAAGGGCCAGCAACCAATCGGCGGCCAAGGCAAAAATGGATGTGATGATCAGGCCAAGGAAAAGCCAACCCACAGTCAGGGCGGACTTGCCCCATGCGTGCGAACCCATCACCAAGGTATCTCCCGCAAGCAACAACAGTGCCACAACATGCACAGGCAACAAAACCGCATTGACTACCTGACTGGCATACATGAGTGGAATGAGTGACAAATTAGGCAAAGAAACCACGCTCACAGCCGCCACAGTTAGCCCAATAAAAGCGGCATAGAAGAGCTGAAAGTGGTGCGAATCAAGATCGAGCGAGGCGGGCGCGCCAATCCCCTCAGCAATGGAATAGGAAGTGGCCAAGGGGACCACCGCGGCGGCAAGCAGCGATGCCCCCAACAAACCAGCGCCAAAAATCAGGGTGGCAAACTTCCCGGCCAGTGGCTCGAGTGAGATTGCCACATCACGGGCGTCTTCCACCGGTATTCCAGCCGGATGAAGGGTGGCCGCGCAGGCCACAGCAATGGCAATGCCTATCACCCCTGTGAGTATGGAGCCAATCACCACTTCCACTTTTTCGGAAGGGAGGTCGACCACCTTAATTTTTTTGTCCACCGCATAGGATTGGATGAAAGCCAACCCCCAGGGTGCGAGGGTTGTGCCCAAGGTTGCAACCAAAGCGATCCACCCTTCTTGATTGATTGGAAGGTTTGGGACCAGTGAACCCTGAACCACCTCGGACCAATCGGGTCCGGCCAAAATTCCATCGAGTATGTAAAGGGCCAGCGTCGACGAGATGACCAGCAACACCCACTCCACCCGTTGAAACGAGCCCAGCACCACCACTAGAGAAATCAGTAATCCGGCAAGAGGGGCACTAAGCCAATTGGGAATGCCCACCAGCGAGGCCGCCGCAGAAATGCCAGCGTATTCAGCACAAATGGTGCCAAAGTTGGCGAATAAAAGACCTATCACAGCCGTGTAACCCACGGTGCGCCCCCAGCGCTCGCGAATGATCGCGACAAATCCCTTCCCGCTGGCAACACCAATTTGCACCGCAATCAGGTGGAAGTAAACCAGCAGGATTGTTGAGGCAGGAATAACCCACAGCAAACGGTAGCCATGATCTGCCCCCAATTTGGAATAGGTTGCGATTCCCGCAGGATCATCATCCGACAACCCAGCAAGAAGGCCCGGACCCAGCACCGCCAGAAAGGCCGCGAGCAACCCAGTCCCCTTGGCTCGAAAATCCTTGTACTGCTTGGCAATACCCCGCCTGCGGTGCGGCAGGCGGGGGTGATGGCGATGGTTGCGGGTGGACATTGGGGACCGCCACTGACAGAGCCGGTTCAAGGGCAGTTTCTAAGTGTAACGGATTATATGGCACAGCAGCCCACCCTTTTGGGAAGTGATAAAAACCTTCGGGCCCGGAACCGCGCTGCGGTTCCGGGCCCGAAGGTCTCGGCCTTTTGAAAATGCCTTTATTCCAAGTTCAGGTTGAGGTTCACGCCTTCACCCTGGGGAATATCCACCACCAAAGGAGTGGTCGCCGCCGTGCGGTATTTCTCGGGAATGGTGTTTTCCACCTTGGGCGCCTTGTCATCATCCACCAGTTTGGGGGCGGGGACAAAGTGAACCTGGTATTTGCCGGGGGGCAGACCCAAGGCTCCCCGGGGCGCATAGACCTCGAAGCTGCCGTCCTTCGCGGTGCGGGAGTTACCGGAAGTCCTCTCGCGGCGGCGACCATTCGCATCCACCTTGGGATCCTCGATTCGTGTGAACACCACCAGATTGTCGGTCGCGGGCTTGCCCGCAATGGTGATGGTCCCTCGCACGCGGACCATGCCCTTGGGCTGCTGGTTGCTGGCTCCACCCTCGCCGGTCTCGATGGGCTGCAGGTCGTCACGGTACACGCCGTGGAGGCCGATCTGAGAGATGACAGGTTCCTTGCCCTTCATGGTCACCCAGGCGACCTGGTCGATTTCGCCGTATTCTGAACCGCGCATGGAACTTCCGCCGCCCGTGGTTGCCAATTGGTACAGGTTGCGTCCCTTGCGTATGGACTTGCGGAAAACATGGACATGGCCGGCAAAGACTGTGTATTGGCGGCTTTCGAGCAAATCCTCAACAGGCAGCCAGCCATTCGTCTCGATTTCTTTGAAATTCCACAACGGATGGTGCAAGAAGATAAAGGTCCAACGGACCTGGGTGTTTTTTGCCAATTCAGCTTTTAGCCATTCGCGCTGTTTGGCACCAATGCGCGTCTTGGCAAAGGCCTTCTCGTCAGCGTCGGTATCTTCGTCATTGGTGTTCAAGCCAACAAACAGGCAATTCTTATAGACGAGGCTAAAGTTGCGACGGCCATAAGCCTCTTTCCAAACTTCAGCCTTAACCTTGTTGTTGGCATCATGGTTTCCTGGGATATAGAAAAAAGGCATTTGCAATTGCTTGACATAGCCGTTGAATTCAGTCCATTCCTTTTGGTTTTGTTCCTCCTTGGGTGAGCCTTCAATCAGGTCGCCCACCGACATAACAAATTCTGGCTGGAGCAAGTTGATTTGCTGCACTGCGCGGGAAAAAACCCCTGAGCGATGCCCTCCGGTACGGTCGGAAATGATGGCAAACTGAAACTGGTCGGGAGCTATGTTGGCCTGTAGCGAGGTCCAGGGGTTTTTGTCTTGCACCTCGGCGACAAAACCGGCCTTGGTGTTGGCATCTAGAGCGTTGCCCGAGTCGGACACGCCTCGTGAAAGCCACAGGGTTACCCCCAGACATCCAGCAACACCCACTAAAAGCAATCCGGCGCGCATATTCTGAACCCTCCATTCATTCGAGTCGGAAATATAATTCCTCCGGCAATTCATACACTGTGTCAAGCTTCGGGCCATTTTTTCTTTCAATCTTCGTCAAATCTAAAGATTTCCTGTGGTTTGAAATACAGGCTCCATTAAAATGATCGGTGGGGCCAGCAGGCCGAAAAATTTGGAATCCACCGATGAATCAACACATATTGTCGCAGACTATGGCTTCCTTGCCACTGGCCGGCCTGCCCCACGAAGAATTGCTGGCTATGGCTCTGGGCCGGCTTCCGTCCAACTGGCCAAAAGAGCCAATGGACCAGGGAACCCTGCGCCGCCACTACCGCCTGTCCACAGACCTCAGCCATCTGGTTGAACCTCTCAACCAGAACAACAGCGGCTGGGTAAAATTTTTATTTTTAGCCTCTGCAATTTCTTTTTCCTGAAACTTGTTTGCAAACACCGAGGTTGACCCCATGCGAGCCTATGCCCTTCTGATTTTTTCGACCTTCTGGACAGGAGCTCTTTGTGCAGCCGATTGGCCAAGGGTGGCCAGCGTGGAGCCCCAGCCTCTTCTGGCCCAGGTGCAACGGTTGGACCAAGCCCTGTCTTTCCTTGGCCAGCCCCTACCTGTAGAAACCCGAAAAGCATTGGCCGGTCTGAAGCCATCCGATGGCGAGAAGGCGGTGGCCGAGGTGCAGCGACTGCTGGATGGCCGCTGCCTGGCGGCGGTGGAAGTTAGTGCTGACGGGGTGAGCCGGGTCACCGCAGGATCGAAACCGGTGGAACTAGTGGAGCAGGGCTGGCGGGCCTGCCTGGTGAAGGTGATCAACAGGGCAGGCTCAACCGGCATGCTGCGGGCAGACAGTCCCAGTGCCCAACCAGTGCCCAACGGCCCAAAAGACAAGGTTGCCGAGCGCTGGATGATGCTGATGCCGCACACCGCCCAACCACTGCTGCCCAACCTGAGCGGATTGGGGCTAGAATACACCCTCGTGCAGGTTTACAGTCGAGACGCGGGCGACCGCAAGCCTCTGATCGATTTCCGCGTAGAGGGTGGCGATGGGGATGGCAAAACCCACCTTGCCCGGGAATGGAAGTTCGCCAAGGGAACCGATGGATGGCAAGCCGACAACCAATGCGAGCTTGAGGCCAAAGACGGCAAACTGGTTGTACGCTCGCTGGGCGAAGATCCGTTCCTCACCGCCCCCGTGGTCACCCCCAAAGGCAAGTTGACTCTTCGTTTC
>Ga0255132_1000450_pt1 | contig 16314 bp, 11 predicted proteins | sample Law_Law_RepA_8d_FD_188551 | JGI IMG/M metagenome (GOLD analysis project Ga0255132, IMG submission 188551) | Freshwater microbial communities from St. Lawrence River, New York, United States - Law_Law_RepA_8d | ecosystem: Environmental > Aquatic > Freshwater > River | place: USA: New York...
TCTTTCCGCCATCCAGACTTTGCACAATCATGCCGAACTCGCCGGCAAGGGTGACGCTTTCACCTTCGAACATGACCACGTTCCAGGACACGTCGCCCAGCTTGAAAGCCGGACCCGGCTTGAACTTGAAGGAGATGGCCGGCGCCGGTTCAGCGTCCAGATCAGCGGCGATCTGCATGAACCCTTCATCCGGATAGAGCGTGTAGTCGGTGTCCACCACAACCGGCTTTCCACCCTTGTTTGCGGTGAGCTTCACGCTTTCAGCAATCAGGTTGCTCACCCCGAAGTACCAGTCGCTCGCATTGGTGGCGGGTAACTTCATTTCGGGCTGGTCGATTTCTTCAATGGCGACGATGTCCCATTTCTTGCCGTCATCGCTCTTGGCCAGCATGCCGCGGGCACCAACCGCCCAGGCCTTGCCGCCGGAAATGGCGATGTCCAGCACCGGCTCATCGAACTCGGTAATTTTCGCCAGTTCGGTGAGCTTGTTGCCGTCGAACGAGTAAATCTTGCCGACAGAGGTACCGAGCAGCACTTCGCTGTCGCTCAGGCGCTCGACGGTGGTGAAGTCAATCTTTTCGTCGGAGGCGAATTTCTTCAGCGTGCCTTCGCCGGCTGCCGAAATTTCCAGAGAGCCCAGCAGGCCGTGAAGACCAGCGACCAGCACGCCCTTCTGGGCGGGGAGGTAGGTGGCAGTAATGAAGTCGATAACCAGCGGGGTGCGGTTATCTTCCATTTCATCCACGCCGGCGTAGGTGGTGGTGCTGGCCGCGAGCAGTAGCGCGGACAGCAGGGATTTCAACGTTGAACGGTTGGCGCAATTCAGCATCATGCGAGCCTTCACGGTTTTTTTGATCATTTAATGCCTGTAGAAGCCGTGCGGATCGCGACGGACTCCCCCCTCGTATCGGCTCGTACCATAGCAACAAGCCTTTAGTGCCGACAAGACAGTCGGCATCGGAAATCTCAGCCCGCGGGATTCAGAGCGGCGTAGCGCCCACGGTAATACAACAACGGCGCGGCTTCCGCATCGTCAGAAGGCGTTAAACCCTCTACTTTTCCCACAAAAATGTGGTGGTCGCCTTCGGGATAAATCGCCGTCACGGCGCACTCGAGTCCCAGCAGTCGACCCGTCAGCAGTGGGGCGCCCAAGTTCCCCCATTCGAAGGAGACATCTGCGAACTTGTCCGGATTCTTCTTGGCGAAAGCGTTTGACAACGGTTGCTGGTCACCGGCCAGCACGTTGATGCCGAACACCCGGCTACGCTTCATGGGTTCCAGTGTCTCCGACTTGTTGTCGACGCAGATCACAAACAGCGGCGGGTCCAGCGAGAGCGAGGTCACGGCGTTCATGGTCAGCCCGTAAGGCTTACCGTCGGTATCGCGGGTGGTCACGATGGAAACGCCGCTGGCCCAGTAGCCGCAGGCTTTGCGAAATTCGTCAGCAGAGAAAGTGCTCATGAACGCCTCAGTTATCAATGTAGTGGAGGGGGGGGGCTCGCGGGTGGCGCCGGCGTAAGGCGCCGCATGGTACATGCCGGACCGTGCCCGCGCACCTCCGGAGCAGAACAACCAAAGGGCGCGTCGTCGGGATGGGGTGACTTTTAAAACCGGGCTTTGGCTCGGCGTTCGGGCGCCGACCGACTGTGACCGTTTGGCAGGTGCAAGCGGGTGCTTGCGGGCGATCTGTGGCGCCAATACAACGTACACGACCCAGCGCCGCGAAATGGCCAGAATTCTGTTTACCAATTACAACAGCTATGCCACACTCCGGTGGAATCGGGGTTTCTCCGTGCCCGTCTGTTGTTTAAGCGACCCTTGTGGAGCCGCGTAAGCAGCGCAGGCATGGCGGCCTCGGCCTGGCGATGGTGTGAATAGGCCCGACTTCAATTCGGGCTGATTGTTAAGACGGAAAAATGGGAGACAACACAATGAAGAGCACAATTCGCGCTTTCTCATTGAGTGCCGCGGTAACGTCTGCGCTGCTGCTAGCAGCGCCGGCCGAAGCCCGCATCATGATTGATGCACTCGGTGGTGAAGTGAAACTTGAAGGTAGCTTGAGTTCCGAAGCGCGCGCGCGCGTCGGCGCCGGCGAAACCTATCTCACGCAGTGGATTCAGCGGTTCGAACTGAACGCTGAAATCAACTACACCGGCGTCGGCCCGTTCGACACCCTCAGCTTCGTAACCGTTATCCGTCCTGAATTCGACGCCGCCTACTATTACGGCGACTCGTTCAACGGTCGCGGCAACGGCGGCAATCAGCCTTCCTATCTTGGCGACAGGTTCACCGCGCAGAGCGACCCGGTCGGCTTCGGCGGATTTGACTATGTGGGCGGCTTCTTCGGCGGCACCGGTCAGAACACGTTCAACACCGGCGGTGTGGGCAAGATCGTTTCCGAAGGTCTTGAAGATCCGGCCTGGCTTGATCGCAACTTCGAAACCATCCTCAACCGCACGCCCAGCAAGAACAAGTTCAACCTGGGCTCCGGTATCGCGGCAGAATCCGGTTTTCCGGTTCTGTCCACGCTTGGCCAGCAGGAACTTGCCTGTAAGCGCTGCACGAACGTCGACGTCGACCCGCTCGACGTGGCGATGAACAACGGCGACTCCGTCGACAACCTCTATCCGTTCCGCGAACTCTACATGGACGCCACCGCGGGCGACTGGTGGTTCCGGATCGGCAAGCAGCAAATCGTGTGGGGCAAGACCGACTTCTTCCGCCTGCAAGACTTGGTGAACCCGGTCGACTTCGGTCAGCACTTCTTCTTTGATTCGTTCGAAGACATTCGTATCCCGCAGTGGATCATGTCCATCCAGCGCAAGTTCGGCGACATCGGCCCAACCACCGACAACGCCGTGCAGCTGATCTGGAACTTTGACGAATTCAAGGGCATTGGCCTTGGTGCGGCGAACGCGGCTTGGGGCCACCCCTTCGCCAAGGAAAAGTCCACCTTCGCCGGTTTCAACGAGTATTTCTCGGTTGAGCCCTGCGTGTCTGCTGCCACCGCCATCGCCAACGGCATGGGTGCCCGCGACGTCTGCGGTTCCAAGGGCAAGGGCGACCGCCGCCGTCCGTCTGGCTTCGGTCAGCCGGTGGGTCTGAGCTATGAAGATCGTCCGGAATGGAAAATCGAGAACACGGAACCCGGCCTGCGTTGGGAATTCCGCATTGGCGAATTCCACGTCGCGATTTCCGAGTTCTACGGCTGGAACGACGTGCCGGTCTTCCGCTTCCACAGCGTGAACGTCCCGAACGTGCTGTTGGGCATGGACCCGCTTGCCGCCGACTATAACAAGCAGGTTAAGCCGGCTGGAGCGGGAACGCAGGACTGGCTGATGTTTGACCTTGTCTGCGCGCGGAACCCCGGCAATCCGGGTTGCACCACGCCTCGTGCAGGCGCCGGCGCCAGCCCGCAGACTACCGCGATCGCCTTCAACGGATTCACCAATGGCTTCTCGCCCGCAACCGGTATTGACCCGGTTACAGGCGAAGACCTGAATCCGCCGGGCGCCGCACCGGCCAGTCGCGCCCTGCCGATCGTTGACAGCACCGGCGCCGTGATCCGGGGCCGCAGTGCTGGTCAGATCCCGGTGCGTGTGATGAAGCCGCAGGACGCCCTGAAGGCGTTTGCGGCGCTTCCCGGCAACGGTCAGATGACCCAGCTCGCCAAGGCCGCCCTGCGTAACAACAACGCGGTCGACTTCTGGGGCACTGGCAACATCCTCGGCGGCCAGACCGACATCCAGTACAAGCAGGCCAGCACGACCGGTCTGTCCTTCGACTACTTTGAGTCCTACACCGGCGTCGTGTTCCGCATCGAGTCTTCGATCACCATCGACGAACTCGTGAACAACACCCGCCGCCCGGACTGGACCGACACCAGCGACGTTATGCGTTGGTCTATCGGTCTTGACCGTCCGACCTGGATCAAGTGGCTGAACAAGGACCGCACGTTCTTCCTGTCGATGCAGATCTTCGATACCTGGTATCTGGATCACGACGGCGGCAACCACGACGGTATGTTCGTTGACGAGCACAACTTCATCACGACCTTCTTCTACATCGCCAACTACATGCGCGATACGCTGAAGCCAGTCGGCTTCATCGTGTGGGAAGACGCCTCCAACTCTTGGGTGGCGGGTCAGAGCGTGGAATGGCTGATCGACAACCACTGGTCCATCAAAGGCGGCTTCAACACCATCTGGGGTGGTACCACCAACGCCCGTCATGACTCGGGCCCGTTCCGTTCCTTCGTGGTGCCTGGCGTCAGCGGTAACGACCCGTACAACCAGTCGGTGTTCGGTGTAGCTCGCGAAGGCATCGGCGCCCTGCGTGACAATGACGAAGTGTTCCTGCAGCTGAAGTATCAGTTCTAAGAACGCATTGCCTTAAAAAGGCTTTACAGTAAGCCTTAAGTTCGCCCCGCCCGGTTTGAACCCAAATCGGGCGGGGCGGAACTCAACGAGACCTTATAGAACGAGGAGCTAACGAGATGAGAACGTCCATTCGTCTGGCGCTGCTTGCCGCTTTCGCTGCGCAGCCGCTGGTTTCCAACGCTTTTACGCCTGAAGACCACCTTGCGTGGGTCAAGGCCAATGCCTCCGCCCAGCCGCAGTTCGTTGATGGCGACACCATCACCTTCGACAAGGCTGACCTTATCAAACCCTTCACCCCGGCCGAATATCAGGAAATCCAGATCTTCGACGGCATGCAAGTGAAGATCAAAGACGCTGGTGACCTGACCCCGGCCCCCGCCTACCAGGCGGCGACCGAGAAGTTCAAGGGCACTGCCACCATCGCGGCCGACGGCGCGCTGGAAAACTACACCGCCGGTCGTCCGTTCGACCCGGCCACCTTTACGCCGGGCAGCAAAGACGACGGCAACAAGATGGCTTGGAACTGGAACTTCCGCTGGCAGTTGGCCGGCCTCTCCGTGAATGAAGTGCACTGGGTGTGGGTGCGTCAGGGTGGCGAACACGCCGCCCACGAAGTCATGTCCCAGGCCGGCGGCAAGTACAAAGGCTTCTACGAAGGCGGCGGCTCGTTTGAGCGCGTGCTCACCGGCCCCTATCGCCGCGTGATGTTCTCGCACCGCTCCGACATGCCGGATAGCAACTACAAGGTGAACAACGGCGAAGGCTTCGCCAAGGGCACCGAGTTCCGCGAATACACCGGCTTCACCTCGCCGTTCGACATCGCGGGTACCGCCTTCCTCATCTTGCGCTACGACGACCCGCGTAAAGGCGACGACTCTTGGGCCTACATCCCCAGCCTCCGTCGCGTCCGTCGTATCTCTGTGGAAGTGAAGTCCGACTCCCTGCTCGGCACCGACCACACGCTGGAAGACTTCTACTGCTTCAACGGCCGTCCGCTGGAACATGAATGGGAATACGTGGGTACCGCCAAGGAACTCGCCGTGGCCCGTTCGCGTAACACCGACGCCGTGTACTACGGCCCGAATGGTTGGGCGATGAAGGACGACTGGGCGCTGCGCACGGTTGACATCCTGAAGCAGACCCCGAAGCGCTCCAACCACCCGTACTCGCTGAAGTACCTGCACATCGACCGCGTGACCGGCGAGTGCTATTACTCCAACGCGTTCGACAAGGCTGGCAAGCTGTGGAAAGTGTGGCAGCTGTCCAAGGCCTGGAGCGAAGACCCGCAGTTCCAGGGGCACGTGAATGGCCCGTTCAAGGCCAAGCCGACGCCCGCTGGCACCAACTTCAGCGCGTTCCAGTCCATCAACGTGATCGACCTTCAGAACAAGCGTGGCACCCTGGTGCCTTGCCGCGGTATCGCCGCTCCGGCGACCGACCTGAACGAGGTCAAGAAGATTCTGGACGTGAACTATCTGACGGAAGGCCGCTAAGGCCAATGGCGCCGGGGAACCGGCGTCATGCTTGATGAACGGGCCGCTTTATGCGGCCCGTTTTTTTTTGAACCTTCTGTATCTGACGCGGATCAAACTCACTGATTCCACGGAGCCTGCCATGCCATTCCAAACCCTAGCCAAGTATCTCGCTGTTCCCTTGTTGTTCGCTTACGGTCTGGCGCACGCTGCCGAGGCAGGGTCGCCCCACGAACGCGCGGTCTACCAAGCGGTCCAGGTGGCCCGCGCGATGATGTCGTCTCAGGACATCTATGACCGAATTCTCGCTGCCGGCGCGCTGTCGGACATCGGCGACAGTAAAGCGCTAGAGACGATCGCGCGCGCGCTCATCGTGGACGACAACGTGGTGCAGAGATCTGCGATCGACACGCTGATTACCGCTAATCACCCCAATAGCGTTGACCTGCTGTTTAAATCCGCGTCGGCCAGCCCTGCCATACTCGGCATGATGGCCGAATCGCTGGCGTCGGTGCCCCGCAGCGACATGGGCGAACTGCTGGCCAAGGCGCTGGAGCATGAGAACGATTTTGTGAAAAGGCACGCCTTGCAGGCTTTGGTCCGCGCGCCGGGTTCTGGCGAGAGCGCGGCGATAGAAAAGCTTGAGGAAAACACGCAGACCTCGCCGATCATCAAGGCCTACGCCGAATATGCGCTGCTGGCCGAAGGCCAGAAAAGCCGCGCGAAGGACATGATGGCCGCTGCCAAGTCGACGAATGCCGATATTCGGGAGGTTTCGGCCGTGGCGCTGGGTTTGATTGATACCAAGGAATCGCGCGCGGCCTTGGGCACCTTGTCGAAGGATAGCGACCAACGTGTGGCGCTTGCGGCCGTCGCGAGTGACGCGGGCCTCGGTAACCAGGACGCCTCAGGCAAGATTATTCAGGTGATCGCCTACGGAACACCGATGGAGTCCACGGTGCTTGCTGGCGCAATGAAGCGCTTGCCCGGCAAGACTGCACTCCAGATCACCCAGACTTTGATGAGCTGCTGCAAGCTGAAAGGTGACGCGGCAACGCGACTACTCGAGTCCTGGGCGTTCATTAATGCGGATGCCACGGCGGTGTATCGGTGGGGTCTCTCGCATCAGGAAGCCGATGTCCGCATGCAAACTATCTGGATGGTCGGGCATCGTAAGGATGCCGCCGCAATTTCATTGCTCGTCCCATTCCTTGGGGATGAGGATCCAGGTATCCGCGGCATGGCCGCGTGGGCCATTATTCACACCAAGGGCGACAGTTACGTGGAAGGGGTGGAAACCTGATCCTACGACATCGCCGCAGGTGATAATCTCGCCTGAAAATCAGGCCAGGCGGCGAGCGACGACAGCAGTCGCGTCGTCGCCAAAACCCGTGAAGACAGGCAGCACGGTTCGCCTGCGACCGTGCTTCGATTACCGTATCCGCTTACAGGAATTCTCCGTGCGAACAAACCGTTTTCCGTTGACTTCATCCAAACTTCCGTTCGGTGTGATCGCCGGCGTAATCCTCTCTGCCAATCTCGCGGTGGCGGGCGATTTTGATTTTGATACCGCACAGATTCAGGAGATGGCACCGCCGCCGGGTACCGTCATCAACGCGGCCAACGTGGCCCAGTACAAACAGATTCTTGATCCTGATATCGCCGACTTGATCGCTAAAGACTGGCTTAGCATTCCGGTGGGCGGGCCCGTGTCCTTTGACCCGCATCCGAACTATGTGACCGCGACGCAAAAATACGGCGGGCAGTCGCAGATGGGCGAAGGCGCAGGCGCCTTGCAAAACTACACGGCCGGACGCCCGTTTCCGGGCGAGCTCTCCGTCGATGATCCGCGCGCCGGCGACAAACTGGCCTGGAACATGCGCTATGCCTTCGCCGGCGACAGCGGTGCTATTCCAGAGATGTACTGGGGCTACCGCGACATGCGATCCGGACAACTGGAACGTACCCTGACCTTCAGTGCTAGCGCGATGCGTTTCAGATACCGGCACGTGGTAGAACCGACGCCATCATTGGCCCGTAACCCCTACGACGTTTACAACGCAATTACGCTGACGGCTGAAGACCCGGCGGACGTGGGCGGCACCCGCCTGCTCATGTTCTATAACGCCGACGACAACGCGGACGAGCAGGGCTGGATGTATATCCCCACCTTGCGCCGTGTGCGCCGTATCGCGACCACGGCGCGCACCGACTCCTTCCTCGGCAGCGACCTAATGATCGAGGACTTCCTGGGCTACAGCGGCCGCATCAAGGACATGATCTGGAGTTTCAAGGGATCCAGTTTTGTGATGTTGCCCATGTATCGTCACGATCAGGTCGAACTCTCCAGCTTGAAGGCGGCCCACGGCGACTATCACTTCGTGGATTTCGACGGTAAAGCGGGCTGTTTTCCGAAGGTCACCTGGCAGTTGCGCCGCGTGTGGGTCATTGAGGGATCCCCAGTGAGGGCCGACCATCCGCTGTCGAAGCGTTTCTTCTACGTCGACACCCAAACCTCTTTCCCGGTACTGGGTAAAACCTACGACCGCGGTGGGCATTTGTGGAAAATCGGAATGGCGGGATTAGCGCATCCGGACTACCACCTGCCGGAGAATCAGGGCTCAGGCGTGCCCTTGCTTGATACCTCGACCATGGTCGATCTGCAGAACATGCACTGCACGACCTTGCAGATGATGGCGGTGATTAATCCGAAGAAAGTGAAGCAAAAGGATTTTGAGCCAAGCGAACTGAGCGTCTCGGGGCGCTAGCGCTTAGCGATTCTGGTCGGGGCCCAGCATGGGCCCTTGATCAGATCAGGTCACGAGTCTTCAGGGCGATGATGGCGATGCGGCTGGTTCATAGCGGGCCAGCACCAGCAGCGGCGGACTCTCCGCATTCAGCGGTTCCATCCGCACCACCTTCAGTGACCGCAACGCATCGGGCAGTCTGGTTGCCGGGTAGTACTCGGGGAAGTGGATGTTGGGCCAGATGCGTCCCCGAATCATCACGACGTAGGGGCAGGCCGCCAAGGAAGACCGTAGCCTGCTCAGCGGTGCTTCCGGCGCTGGAAGGCCCTTACCCAATCGGCCAGTGTTAAGCATCAGGCTTTCCGGCATCATCGAACTCACGCAGGCGTCCTCGGGCAGCAGATTCCTCAACTCGCGAATTTCGTTTGAGATGCGCACGCCAAATCCGATATTGGCTTTTGAGACTTCCCAACTTCCGTAGTCAAACCACTGCGGAATTCGTACCCAGACTTTTTCCTCTGCCGTACTGGCGTGGGCAATTTGGCCAAGCCATGACAGCGCGCTCGGGAGCATCACCAGCACCAGCACCGTGACCGCGGTGGCTTCAAGTGCCTTGGGCAACGTAAGCAAGCCAAGCTGGGCCGCCTGCAGCCCGATTTCTTTCACCGCATATGCCGTCAACAGCGGCAGCACCACCAGCACCAGTCGGCCCATGTCGTTGGGATAAGGCCACGCCGCCAGCACCGTGAGGTAGGCCGCCACATAGAAGGCGTCCGCCTCGGCGCCACGCAGGCGGCGCAGCAGCTGCAACAGCGAGAGCAGCCCAAGCAAGCTCAGACTGATTTGGCTATAAGGGGCGCGCAACCAGTCAAAGGCACGCACCGAGTGATAGGCGAGGCCCTGAAGATTGATCGGCACCTGCTGCAAAACGCTGCTGGCCGAGGAGAGCAGGTCGCCCGCATAGAGCGACATCGCATAGCTGCTATGCCAGCCCATGGCGTGCTTGACTCCGTTCCAAATCAGCGAGGGCAGCAGGCTCAGCAAGAGAATTTTCCAGCGCCCGACAGGCGGGCGTTGAATCAACACCGATAACAACAAGCCGAGCACCGCAAAAATCCCGACGGTACGCGTAATCGCCGCGAGGCCCAGTAAAGCTGCTGCGATATACCAATCTTGCGCGCGGCGTTGGCGCTGCGCGATAAGCGCGAACGCGCCGAGTGTGAGCACGAGATACAGCGGCTCGCTGAAAATACCCATCGCGGTAATCAGCGCGATGGGGCTGAGCCAAAGAGGCAGGGTGCTCGCCAGCGCTGCCGCCCTCGAGCCACCGCTACGGATCGTCCAGCACCAGGCCATGCCAACCGACAGCGCCAGCAAGAAAGCGCCAAACAGGTAATCGATGCGGGGGCTGGTGCTCCCGCCGCCCACAAGTGCCAGCAGTAGCGGAAACAGCGGTGGAAACGAGTACGCGTTCCACAGCTGGTCTTTGAACGCCGCTGTCGTTGCGCTGTGGCCGCGCATGACGTCGGCCCTCAGCAAATACACGACACCGTCCGAGTTCATGCCCAGCAGTTCTGGTTTGCTGCCCACGAAAAGGAGCAGCGTGAAGGCGGCCAAACCGAGCAACAGCGGCCACGCCCATGCGGGCAATCTGACGGTGCTGGCAGCGTTCGTTGAACCGGACAAAAGCGCTCTCCGCGAAGTGACAACTGGCACTGCAGCGCGCTAGCAAATGCGGCGGCCCCTTGCGCCTTAGATATTTTTCGATGACGCCACGCGCCCCGATTGAGTATTCTCGCGTCACGCCGACACCGCTCGCCAGGCTGGGCGGGAAATCGGCGCGAGGCTTTTCAACTGTGGCAGATTCCGCCGTAATTGGCAGCTTTTTTGACCGAGCCGCACAAACCTTCAACGTTCAGTACGCCCACTGCGTGGTGGGCAGCGACATTAAGCCCGCGCAGCCCTCGCGCCGGCACTGAATACCGCGCAATAACGCCAAACTTCCGGGAGCACCGCGTTCATGTCCGATGCCAAAGCTTTTATTTCCGCTGTGTTTGACCTTAGCAGCAAACACATCCTGCTCACCGGTGCTTCCAGTGGCCTTGGCCGGCATTGGGCCAGAACGCTCACCCGTGCCGGGGCGCGCGTAGCGATGGCGGCGCGCGGCGTGGAGAAACTCGAGGCTTTGGCGGATGAGCTCCGGGCTGAAGGGGGGCGTTGCGATGTGTATGGGCTGGACGTTCGTGATCGCGATGCCATTCGCAGCTGTATCGCGGCGGCGGAGCAGGTTGCGCCGATTGACGTGCTCATTAACAACGCCGGTGTCGCCCGTCCGCGCGCCCCGGAGAAGCTCTCGGACGGTGAATGGGATGAGGTCTACGAGACCAATCTGCGTGGACCCTGGGTGTTGGCGCAGGAAGTCATCAAGCGCCGTCTCGCCGACCAGCGGGAATGCAGCATTGTGAATATCGCGTCGATTCTGGGAATTCGTGCAATAGGGCATCTGGCCCCCTACAGCGCGGCCAAAGCAGGTTTGATCAATCTTGGCCGCGACCTCTGTGTCGACCTCGCCGCCAAGGGCATTCGCGTCAACGCCATCGCGCCGGGTTACTTCATCACCGAAATGAACGACGAATGGCTGGCGAGTCCCGCCGGTGACCGCCTGCGGCAGCGCGTGCCGGCCAAGCGCTTCGGCACCCCGGACGAACTGGACGGCGCCATCATCTTTTTGAGTTCCGATGCCTCGCGGTTCATGAACGGTAATCTCATCACCGTTGATGGCGGCCACACCGCGGGCGTGTAGCGCTGCCTAAGCCAGCGAGACGCTCGCGGTGACGTTTTCCGCAGGACGTGACTACCGGGTGGATACCCTGCGTGGGCTGTTGCTGGTGGTCATGACCATTGATCACGTGGCGCCGCCGTGGATCACGCGCTATTCCAGCGAGCCGCTGGGCTTTGTCTCGGCCATGGAAGGTTTTTTCATTCTGGCCGGTTACGTGTATGTGCTGGCCTACCGTCGCTATCTCGGTCAGCCAGCCACGCTGTGGCGTAAGAGTCTGCAACGGGGCTTGGTCATCTATGGCTACCATCTCTTTGGGCTCGCCATCGCGTTTGGGGTGGCGCTGGTCGGGTGGGGACATGATGGGGCCTGGGCCGAGCGGGCGGCCGATGCGCGAAGCTTCGGCTGGGCGTTGGTCGGCTGGGCGGCGGTCTTGATCTACCGGCCGCAGTATTTCGACGTACTGCCTGTTTACGTCTTGCTGCTCCTGCTGGCCCCTGCGCTGCTCCAGGGTTTGAACCGCTCTGGCTCTGCGATTTGGCTTGCGCTCGGCAGTGTCTTGGTTTGGCTGCTCGGTCAGTACTGGGACCCGCTGTCCGCGCTGGCAATAGCCGTGTCACCCATCCCTTCGGTCTGGCCCAATCTGCTGACCTGGCAGTTGTTGTTTGTGCTGGGGATGTGCTGTGCGGTGCTATCGCCGCAAAGTCCGCTGGCGGAATGGAGTCGGCGGCCTCTGGTAACGGCAGTAATCTTCGGGCTGGCGGTGCTGTGCTTGGCCGCTCGCCATCATGTTCTTGAATTGCCGCCGGCAATTCTGGCGCTGTTTAGCAAAGCGAATCTGGCGCCTTTGCGGGTGTTGAACGTGTTGCTGCTGGTTCAACTGGGCGCGCGCTTGATGGCGTGGTTCCCGCTGCAGGCTGGAGTGGCTTGGCTGGCGCTATTGGGCCGCCATTCGCTGGAAGTGTTTAGCTTCCATATCTTGCTTGCCTATGCGGTGCCGCCGCTGTTTGGCGCGCCCGCGCGCAGTGACGGTGATTTATTGCTGCTGACGGCGGCCTGCGCGCTGGCCTTGATCCTGCCGGCCGGGGCGCGGGAATGGGCCGATCACGCGGGTCGTACGCCGGCCCGCGTGTAAAACCCTTACCGACCAGAAGCCGCGAGGCGCCTCAGGCGCCCCAGGTCACCAAGCCCCAGGCCAGCACTTTTTCTGTTTTGTATTCGCCGCTTGCGTCTTTGCGGGTGGCAAAGGCTTCAACGTCCAGATCGTACAAACGCCCGCCACCGGGCGCTTCAATCACGTCCAGCACCTTGAACTTGGTACTGATGATGTCGCCTTCCAGCACCGGTCCCAGATGGTCGCAATAGCGCCAGGCGATCATCGCCAGCAGGTTGGGCAGGGCGCGCGTGATTTGCGCGAGCGCGAGCGAGATCGTGTGGCCGCCGTAGACCAGACGCTGGCCGAGATAGCTGCGGGTGGCGTCGGTATGGGTGTAGGCGATGTTGAGCGACATCCGCACGAGTTCTGGTGCACAGGTCACGGTATCGCGCGGTCCAACGTCGACTTCATCACCCGCCTTCAGCACCGGCGCGCGCAGGCCGGTGAGTTCGCTGGCCAGCGGCGCCAAATTCCAGCCCTGCGGGAGCACGGCCAGCAGTTCTTCTGCCGAAAAAGTGTTTTTAATCCAGCCGAAATCATCGTTATGGCCGGTATCCGCCGCCGGGTTGCGGCAGGCCAACATGGGCGAGCGCCAGAAGTGTAGTACCACTTCGTCGCGCTGGTTCACGGTGGTCATCTCCAGCGCCACCATGCCCGTGGCATCGCGCCCGGGCTTGGCCTTGTTTTGCTTCAGGCCTACGACCTTGGTGGTGGTGTAGAGCGAATCGCCGATGTGCACCGGGCGTTGCAGGATAAGACCTCGGTAAAACAGATTGCCTTTCACATGCTGCGAAGCGTAGGTCGTCTGGCCGGCGGCCAGATGCACCACCAGATAGGAATGCGCCAGCCAGCGCTCGTCGCCGGTAACGCGACGGCAGAGGTGATGGTCGAGCGGCAAGCGCATGCGGTCCCCGAACAGCGCGGAGTACATCGCCGCATGGCCTTCGGTCACCGTTAGCGAGGGAGCGGCGAAGGTCTGGCCGATGGAAAAGTCTTCGAAGTAGGGACCGTCGATCGTAATGCTGCTCATGCGAGTGGCCTGTCTGTCTTGATGAAAAAAAGCCGCGTCCGGCAGGGCGCCGAACGCGGCGGGAGCGTCTTAGCGGATGGCGATCGGGTTGATGATCATCTGGACCGCGCCGGTGAAACGGGCGGCGCCCAGTACGAACATAAACTCGTAAGCCTTGTCCTTGGCGAGCTCGCGGGAGTCGATGTTTTCCAGAATGTAGGTGCCGTTCTTGGCGAGCAGAATCTGGTGCACCGGGAACAACACGTCTTTTTTCTCGCCCGGCAATACTTCTACTCCCCAGGTGTCGGCGCCGACGGCCATCACGCCCAGAGAGGCGAGATATTCCGCGGCTTCCGCGCCGATCCCCGGTTCGCCCTTGCCGAAGCGGGCGTCGTCTTTGCCCAGCAGATTGAGCCAGCCGGAGTGGAACAGCACCACGTCGCCTTTACGAATCTCGACTTGCTGCTTGGCCGCGCAATCCACCACATCTTTCTTGCTGTAGGCGACGCCTTCCGCAATGAGGTCGGTGCCTTTGCAGGCCGCCATATCGATCAGCACGCCGCGGGTCACGATCGGCGGCAGGTTGTGGGTGCCGAACTTGGTCAGGCCATCGGCCTTGATGAAATCGCGGCCGTGCTTGCCGTTGTAGTAGACGTCGTCAATGGCAGCGTGGCCGAGGCCGTCGAGCTGCGTGCCGGTGCCCATCCAGCCCGAGAACATGTCGTCGGCGAAGTTGAACTTGTTTTCGCCCAGGGACTGGCCCGGCGCCTGATTGGGGGTGAACACGGTGATGTGAAAATAGCGCGGCGCGAAGGACGGCGTCTTGGCATTGGTTTCGATGCCGAGGCGATAGGTCTTGCCGGTCTTGATCAGTTTGGCCGCTTCCAGCGTGCGCTCAGGGCTGTTCATATTGGCAGTGCCCAGTTCGTCTTCAGCGCCCCATTTCGACGGATACCAGTTGTCGGCCGCGTGCGCGGAGGCCATGCCACCGGCCAGAACCAGTGCGCTCAACAATACGGATTTGATTTTCATGCTCTCTCCCCTGCGTTGTTTTCTGTTGATCTCAATGTGACCCGCTCCCCTGAGCGGACTCAGTCGCCGAATTCGGCCCTAACCGCCGCGGTATGTTCGCCCAGTCGCGGCACCACCCGCACCTCCGTGCCCGGATCACACACGCGGCGAACGAACGTGGCCCGCGCGCCGCGCGATTCCACTTCCTTGGTTTTGAGCGCCGGGTGTTGCCAGACGTCGTCCATGTAGTTGATTCGACCGTAGGCAATGTCGCCCTTGTCGAGCAGTTTGGCCAGATCCACCCGCGTGTACTGCATGAAGAAAGATTCGATCTCTTTGGTGAGTTCGACGCGATTCTTCACGCGCTGCGGGTTGCTGTTGAAGCGCTCGTCATCGGCCAGTTCGGGTCGTCCGAGCACCTTGCACAGGTTGACCCATTCCCGCTGGTTCTGTACGGCAATGATGATGAGGCCGTCCTGCGTGCGGTGCGCGCCGTAGGGCGCGATTTGCGAATGGTCGAGGCCGGTGCCGGTGAGCCGCTTGTTGCCGTATTTGTAATAAGCGAGCGGCACCGCCACCCATTCGGCCATGACGTCAAACAAGGACACTTCAACGTGCTGTCCGACGCCAGTGCGGCCGCGCTGAAGCAGCGCGCGCAGGATTTCAGAATAGGCGCTTAAGCCGGTTGAAATGTCGCACACCGAAGTGCCGACGCGGGTCGGCTCGTCCGGCGTGCCGGTGAGACTCACCAGCCCGCTTTCGGCCTGCACCAAGAAGTCGTAGGCCTTCATGTCGGCAATCTCGCCGGCTTCGCCATAGCCCGAAATACTGCACATGACGATGCGCGGGTTGATGCGCGAAACGTCTGACCAGCCGAGGCCCAGACGCTCCACCGCGCCCGGTCGGATGTTCTGAATGAATACGTCGGCTTCGGCGATCATGCTGCGCATGAGATCCATGTCGTCTTCGTTCTTGACGTCGAGCACGATGGATTCCTTGCCCGCGTTCAACCACACAAAGAAGGCTGATTCGCCGTTCACGACGGAGTCGTAATGGCGCGCGAAATCGCCCTCTTCACGCTCAATTTTAATGATGCGGGCACCGGCCTCGGCCAGCAGTCGCGCGCAGTACGGCGCAGCCACCGCCTGCTCGAGAGAAATCACCAGCGTTCCATCCAGCGCGTTCGGCGTCATGTTTATGGTTCCTGTCAGGTCGGCATCACGATAGAAGCGCGCTTGATGGTGCGCGCAGCGGAGTCGTCGAGCGCCTCCACGATATGCGCCATGTCGTAGTCGCGGTCGAGCAGTTCGTCGAACGGATATTTGTGTTTCTGGTCACGCAGAAAATCGATGGATTTCTTGAGATACGGGCCCGGATAGCGCAGCGCGCACAGCGTGGTGAGGCCGCGACGCACGGCGTAAGCCGGGTCATACGCAACCGTCTTGCCGGGGGTGACGGTGCCCATGGAAATCATGGTGCCGCCAAAGCGCAGGTACTGCATGCCTTCCGGAAACGCTGCCAGCACGCCGGTGACTTCCATCACGAAGTCCGCGCCCTTGCCGCGCGTGAGTTTCTGGATGGCGGCGACGCGGTCTTCCACGTTCGGCAAGCCGCTCATGTCTACCACGTGATGCGCGCCGAACTTTTTGGCTTCGGCCAGCCGCATCGGCACGGAGTCAACCACGATCACTTCGGCGCCTTTTTCATGCGCGATTGCCGCGGCATTCAAACCCAAGCCGCCGGCGCCTTGAATCACGATAC
>Ga0255132_1000456_pt1 | contig 16218 bp, 17 predicted proteins | sample Law_Law_RepA_8d_FD_188551 | JGI IMG/M metagenome (GOLD analysis project Ga0255132, IMG submission 188551) | Freshwater microbial communities from St. Lawrence River, New York, United States - Law_Law_RepA_8d | ecosystem: Environmental > Aquatic > Freshwater > River | place: USA: New York...
TCTTTCGGAGGGCCAACCATGGACTGGAAACGTCACCTCACCACCGGTCTTCTTGGATTTGGTCCACTGTGCAGTTTTGGTATCGTGTGCAGTTTTGGTTTCGTGTGCAGTTCAGTTTCCTGGGGCAACAGCGCATTCGCTCAGTCCGGTGGACTGGCCCAAGGCCCCGTAGAGTTTCAACCAAAACCCCAGGATCCACCGGCAACAAGCCGATTGGGTAACCCCCAATCCTCCGACTCGAACTTCGGACTCCTCGGCCCAACGGCCAGCACCTCACCGACCGCAAGATCCTCGGCTCGTCCTCCTCGCAGTTCGTCCTCCTCGGCTCGCAATACCTACGTGCGAGTCGCTCGAGCTCCGAACATGTTTGGCGATACCCTCACCCCAGCCGTGACCCTAACTCCATTCAAGGAACAAGGAAGCGATACGGCTAGCAGAGAGCTCTTTACTGCACCGCTCGGTGGAGGTGGAAGTTTCAACGTCTCGGAAAACAATACTGCGCTTCCAACCGATCGCGTCTATTTCGTCTACAACGCGTTCTACAACGCTGCTAGCGCTACGATCAACGCCGACCCAAATGGCTTTCAACCGATTCAAAAGTCGATCGATCTGCACCGTTACTTGATCGGTTTTGAAAAGACATTCTTCGACGGTAACGTGTCACTCGATGTTCGCATGCCGTTCATGAGCAACATCGAATTCAACTCGTTTGGCTTGCTCTCCGAATCGGGCAACGTCGGCAACCTTACGATGTACATGAAGGGACTTCTCGCTGCCAATGACGACGCGGCACTCGCCACCGGTCTTGGAATAGGACTCCCCACCGGTAGCGACTTTCAATCCCACAGCGATCCATCTATATACGCCCCTGAAACACTGATCGTACGCAACCAAGCTGTACACCTGATGCCATTCCTAGCTGCTACTGCTCACCTCGGCGAACACTGGTTCACCCAATCCTTCTGCCAAATGAACTTCGCAGCATCCGGGAACGAAGTCGTCAATCAAGATGGACTCGTAGGCGTTTTCCAAGAGCAAAATCTATTTCAAGCTGACCTTGGACTAGGGCGATGGCTCTGGCAAGACTCAACGCGACCATACTTCCAAGCACTCGCTGCCGTCACCGAGCTTCATTACACGACCACAGTTCAGAACACCGACTCGGTCAACCTTCCCTCCGGAAACTTGTTCGGAGGAAGCTTTTCAAATGCCGAAAACCGATTGGATTTGCTGAACCTTACCAGCGGCCTTCAAGCCCAGCTCTCGCCCCTTTCGGCCTTGCGTGTCGGTGCAGTTGTTCCACTGCGAAACACCCCCGACCGCAGCTTCGACGCGGAACTTCAAGTCTCCTTGAATCGCAAGTTCTAACCACACAGCAAGTACTAAGCTCAAGGGTAGCGAAGATAGATTTCGGTTAACGGACCACCACCCGAAACCGGATCAACATCCAACCAACCCATAATGTGGTGAAGCCTAGAAATAGGCCCATTAGGATCCAGAAGTAGAGCATCGGCAAACGACCATCACCCAAGTTCGCAACGAAGGTAAGGTGATTGATACCGAGCATAAAGAGCCCCATCGCGATGGAAAAAAATCCCATCAAGCGAGCTAACGACGCAAGACTTTCTTGCTTGCGATCCGGATGAAACCAATAAGCTTTGTTCGGCAAGTTGATCCACGATTCAGGCACCCAATACATCCAATATCCCAACCCCAAAAACAACAGGGGCATAAGGACCTGAAAGAGCCCCATCGTCAAACATGCTTGCGTGCGATCCATCCAGCCATCGGCAAGTCCATTGCTTCCAAAATGAGTTGCGACTCTCGGTGGAAGATGTTGCCAATAATAGAAGTTCTGAAAAACAGCAACGAAGCTAAGCAAGCCGTTGAGGATTCCCAGATGGACAAGTCGTATCATCATACACCGATCAGCCGGCGCGTCGAATGAAGACCCCGCAAGCTTGCCCTTGGCTGGAATAAGCCACGTGGGCGAAAGCATCTCCGGGTGACTCGCTTCCCGTAGAGACCCGAATCGGGCAACGAGGATCGACGACCTTGGTGTTCAATACTGGAAACAACTTTTGATGCTCCATCGCTAAACAACTAGCGATAATCTCAACCGCACCTGAGCCAGCCCCAAGGTTTCCAAAGTAGCTTTTGGCGGCCGTCACCGGTACATCTCGCGAACCCAACGCGTCCCGGATGCCCGATGCTTCGCTCGCATCCCCTTGAACATCGCTTTTGCCACAACCATGAACGTGCCAAGGTGTAGAATCCAAATCGATTCCTGCGGCACTTGCGTGGGTCAATAATCCCCGCATCACATTCCCCACAGCCAACCGGATCGCATCTCGACCAGGTGTCCTGTGCTGAAAATTCCCAACTGCCGAGCTGGCCCCGCCAATGACTTCTCCCCAAATCTTTGCACCCCGTGCAACCGCCCGATCCATCGACTCCAAAACCAAAGCGCCCGCACCTTCTCCTATCAAATTCCCATCCCGAGTGATGTCGTATGGCCTAGCCATCTCCGATGGGTTGTCCCTCGCCCCAGCCATCGGCTCGGTCGACATGAAATTCAAAGCCCGAAGTGGTTCCATGCGAGAACCAGTAGCCCCCGCAATCATCACATCTGCGGCCCCACGTCGAATCGCCGAAACGGCCTCCACAATCGACGCGCCACTGCTCGCCTCGCGAATCGTCACCGAATTACTTGGCCCTCGCAAATCGTTGTAAATCGCAACGTGACTCGCAGGCATGTTCGGCAAATACTTCAGCAACCACAACGGGTTGACTTGTGGACGACCAACCGTGGGCCACTGCCCCATCTGGAACTCATGGTCGGAATTCAAACAAGCCGAAATCCCGTCCGCATACTCCTCCGGTCGCGTAATGATGTAATCGCTTCCGTAAACAATCCCAAAGCGTTCCGGCGTACGAACTGCAGGATCGGATAGGCCTGCATGATGAAGTGCCAACTGACAAGCAGCTACACCCATCTCGATTTCCCGACACATCACCTTCTGATTCTTCTTAATCGAACGCTGAAGATTCTTCTCCAACGGCCCGAAATCCCCGATATCCCCAGTGAAACAACTCGCCTGCCCACCATACTGAACCGGAATAACGTCCAAAGGAAGAGTGTCGAGCAACCCGATCCCCGATCGGCGATCCTCCAAGTTCTTCCAAAAGGAATCCAGATCGCGTCCAAGCGGACTTACCACCCCTAAGCCAGTGATGACGACTCGTTGTTGAACTTGCGACATAGGACAGAAATCGACTCAGCTTCCTAGGAGTTTTAATTGTCGCCGGCACCGATCAAGCCGTCACTGGCCAAAGCGAAGCTGGTCAGTGCGTGGCTGGCGAATCAGTGACTGGCAAATCCGTAACGGGCAAACTGTAACGGGCTAAACTGCGACAGGCTATTTGTGCGGGCTAAACTGTGACTCTCTACAGCTTCACGGACTGCAACGTCAATGGCGATTTGGAAAGCAACGGGCGATATCATCCGTTTAAACCTTCAAAACCGAAAAATCGTTCGAATTACAAGCTGCAGACGCCTCAAAGCATACACAGGTGGTACCGATTGGGCAACCAATGCGGCCGGAATCCAATTCCTTGGACTTGACAATTCAATCGTTCGATCGACAATCCATATCACTATGTCCGGGCGGTTAGCTCAGTTGGTTAGAGCGCAACGTTGACATCGTTGAGGTCGTTGGTTCGAGTCCAATATCGCCCACTTTCGGTATCAAACTACCTTATCCAGCGTAGATTTGGACCTAAAAAGCTGTTAAGATTCTGTTGTGGCGTCTCGCAGATCACCGCTATAACAGCAGAACAATGCGGGAATCATCCGCAACAACACTGCACGATCTGGCCAGTGTGACTCAGGTGTAGGCAATTCGAGCGGAGGCCACTTCTTCTACGGCAAAACTCCGGAACCAAGCAGATCTCAAGTGACCGACTCCTCTAACTCTAGTCTCGGCACTACTGATACCTCATCCGCTCCGCTTGATGAGATACTACCGCTAGAAACGCCTCGCATCCACATCGGCATCGATGCGACCATCTGGTCGAACGAACCCAGGGGACATGCTCTGTACGCAATGCGACTTTGCGAACAGCTCCCCCACCTACTGCCCAACGCGACCTTTACCGCATACTGCCAACACAAGATCCATCTCGACGGTCAACTCGCCAACTGGAGCCTAGGGTCGTGGCGCAACGTTTATGGAAACGCAACGTGGCTTCCCCCAGTCCTTTGGAATAAACTTGTTCTCGGGAAACTCTGCCAAAGAGATCGGGTCGATATCTTCTGGTCCCCGTATTCATTCCTTCCTAAACTGCCCCGAAAAATCCGTACGCTTCTGACCATCCTGGATTTCACCAGCAAAGTCTCCCCCTCTTCGTTCGATCCTTTGCATCTTGCCGCCCACCGCCTCTTTGCTGCTCGCGATGCACGCCGGGCAGACACCCTGCTGACCATCTCCGAAGGAACACAACAACAAATCCAACAACACTACGGGCTGAGATCCTTGGTCATCCCGCCAGCCGTCGACGAGATCTTCTCCCGCCCCTCGAACTCCACTCTCAAAGAAACCCTATCGCAGCACCAAATCCAAACTCCCTACCTTTTCAATATCGCTACTTGGGAGCCTAGAAAGAACGTCGGCAACCTCATCCGAGCTTTCCTGACTTTGAAAGACCAAGGCAAAATACCCAATCACACCCTTGTCCTCGCCGGAAAACCTGGCCGAAGCTCAACCGAAATCCAGCAACTGATCCAAGGCCATGAGAAATACATCAAGGTGCTTGGCTACGTCCGAAGAGAACACCTTCCAAGCCTTTACGCAGGAGCCGACGCGCTCGTTTTTCCTTCCCTCTACGAAGGGTTCGGGATTCCCGTCGCCGAAGCAATCCAGTGCGGTACCCGAGTCATAACCACAGACTCAATCGAGCTTCGTCAAGCAGGCGGAAAGAATTGCATTTACGTACAGCCGACCGCAGAAGGCATCCGCCAAGGTATCGAAGCTCTTTTTAGCCTTCCTCAGCAACCCAACGAACCACCCCCGCGAATCTCTTGGGCCTCCAGCGCCGCAATCCTCGCAAAAGAAATCTCACACCTAGCCAAGCATTAATCTCTATCTCTATCCCTATCTCTATCCCGATCCCTCTTACCCCTCCCGACTACTCTCCCCCGGCTTTTCCCTCCCGGCTTTTCTCTCCCGTCTGCTCTCTCCCGGCTGTTTCTCCCTCTCCGTGCACTCTGTGAGCTCTGTGTTTCAAAACCCCCACCCTTGAATGACCTCAGTAAACCAAAAACCCTAAATGCAGCTCAGCATGCCTCAAATTCAACTGCACGCGATCTGCCATCGACATCGCACCAAACCCTGGACTGTCAAACTTCGCTTCTTCGCCACTTTGCAGACGTCTAAGAGCAGCCAATAACCGATTCGCGGCAGCCACTGTCGGCATATGATCCGCCCCGGTCGTCCCACCCTTGACCCCAGGGATCCGAACCCCCTTCGACATTCCGCGTCGCAGCGTCGACTTCAAACTCATCCGCAATATCCAACGAATGAAAAACAGTGGTTTTCCAATCGGATACCCTATATACCCGTATTCGATCCAAGCTGCCACGTGAGCCAACACTTGACCCGCAGACCAATTCCCCGTCGATCGCAACGTCCCTTGCAAGTCTGCTTCAAGGATCCTTTGCACTTCCGCAATACAATCCTCGATCGACTGAAATCGCAGTGAACGCCACTCTTTAGAATCGCTACGATTGGCCATCGCTCTCCTTCCCCCACCGCTTGATACACCTGAATCCTGTCACCCAATACGCCGGAACATCTCGGCATTGACGACCTATTTGGCCAAAATTCCATATCGGATCAACGTCGATTTCAACGCTTCTAACTCTTTTGGCTCGAGCGAAGTCATCGGTAGTCGCAACTCACCCGTATCGCGCCCAAGCAACTGCATCGCAGACTTCACCGGGATAGGATTCGTCGCCAACGATAACATGTCGCGGCATAGCGGAAACAACTTGTGGTGCAATTTCGCAGCACCGACAAAGTCTCCGCTCAAAGCAGCCCGAACCATCGCTAATAAATCGGTCGGAACAATGTTGCCCGCAACTGAAATGACCCCCTCGGCCCCAACACTCATCATCGGCAACGTCAACGAGTCATCACCGCTAAGTACCGTAAGGTTCGTGCTGTTGAGAATCTGCGAACACTGATCAAGCGACCCGGTCGCTTCCTTGACCATCGTGATATTCTCCAAATCCGCTAACTTCGCAATCGTATCAGGCTCGATATTCTTCGCCGACCGACCTGGAATGTTGTAGACACAATGAGGGATCCCGACCTCCAAAGCGATCGCTTTGAAGTGCTCATAGAACCCGCGCTGTGTGGGCTTGTTGTAGTAAGGTGCTACTTGCAAAGAAGCATCGGCTCCTTCCTTTGCAGCCCAACGGGTCAACCGAAGAGCTTCTGCCGTGCAGTTGCTCCCCGTACCGGCCATCACTTTGCACCTGCCTCGCGCAGCTTGAACGACCTCGCTGATCACTCGCTCATGCTCATCATGCGAAAGGGTCGGCGACTCCCCAGTGGTCCCAACCGGCACCAAAAACGTCACCCCCGAAGTGATCTGAAACTCAATCTGCTCCTGCAACCGCTTTACATCCAATTTTCCATCGCGAAACGGTGTAACAATCGCAACGCCCACCCCAGCAAACGCACTTCCTTTTCGCGAAACCATACGCTCTGAACCCCTACGAAACTCTTTGATGTTATTAGTCGAACCGGTCAGACCGAGAGTCTACCAAAAGATGAGAATCCAAGCACTCAAGCCCTGGGAATCTAAATACACCCCCAAACGAGCCGAGCCGCTAACCTGTCCTTAGTCGTAAGCTTATAGCCCTTACGCCCCGCTGGCAACTCGCAACTTTGCCCTGGCTTGCGCCAACGCCCGATCGCGCAACGCCGCTGCTTGCGCCGTCGTCGGCTTGAGTTCGGTCGCTTTTCGCAAATCCTCTTCCGCAGCCGCTTTATTCACCGATTCAGGTTTCAACAAACGATCGGTCAAAATGTACACCGCATCCCGCGTGACTTGTACAAACCCACCGTCGACAAACCAACGCTCTTCCTTGCCGCCATTCTTGAGCTTCATAATCCCAAAACCAAGACGGCCGACCATCGGAGCCCTACCGGGCAATATCCCAAACTCCCCATCGAACATCGGCAGATTGATCGAATCGCACTGTGTATCCAACTCGGTCTTTTCCGGAGTCACCACGACACAATGCACGCCGCTTGATTCACTCATGATTGCTCTCTACCGATCGACTTCGAGTCTTCACTCCAGCAGCTCTGATGCCACCAGATTTTTCGTTAAGGGAAATTTCAACTTCAGCAAGCCACCCTTGATTGGGCGACTAGCTGACCTACCAAATCACTTTGCACTAACGAGCCAACTACCAAGCTTACTTCTTGGCAGCAGCCGCTGCTGCTCGCTTCGCTTGCTCTTCAGCTTGCTCAATCGAACCGACATACATGAAGGACGACTCTGGCAAGTGATCCCACTTACCATCGCAGATTTCTTCAAAGCTACGGATCGTATCTGCCAAGGATGTGATCTCACCTGGCTTGCCGGTGAAGACTTCGGCAACCAAGAACGGTTGCGACAAGAATCGCTCGATACGTCGAGCACGACGTACCACTGTCTTGTCATCTTCACTCAATTCGTCCACCCCAAGAATCGCGATGATGTCCTGAAGTTCTCGGTAACGCTGCAACGTTCGTTGCACGCGACGAGCAATATTGTAATGCCGATCCCCAACAATCGCCGGATCGAGAATCCGAGAGTTCGATGCCAACGGATCGATCGCAGGGTAAATCCCCTTCTCGGAGATCGAACGCTCAAGATAAATAAACGCATCGAGCTGTCCGAACGCTGTCGCAGGTGCAGGGTCAGTCGGATCGTCCGCCGGAACGTAAACGGCTTGCACCGATGTAATAGCCCCACGCTTCGTCGATGTAATCCGCTCTTGCAAAGCTCCCATCTCCGTCGCCAAAGTTGGCTGATATCCCACCGCAGATGGCATACGACCCAACAACGCGGAAACTTCCGAACCCGCTTGCGAGAAACGGAAAATGTTATCGACGAACAACAACGTATCCTTACCGGTAGTGTCCCGGAAATACTCGGCCATCGTCAACGCCGAGAGAGCAACCCGAAGACGAGATCCTGGTGGCTCGTTCATCTGTCCGAACACCATGCAAGTCTGCTCGATAACCTTACGGCCCGTCGTGCCGATTTCCGCTTCTTGCATTTCCAACCAAAGGTCAGTTCCTTCACGTGTTCGCTCTCCAACCCCAGCAAACACAGAGTATCCACCGTGCGAGCTTGCAACCCGCGCGATGAGCTCTTGTAGAATAACGGTCTTTCCAAGTCCCGCACCACCGAACAATCCAGCCTTACCACCCCGAACGAACGGTGTGAGCAAGTCGATAACCTTGATACCTGTCTCGAAGACTTCTGTGTTCGTCGACAACTCGGAAACCGCAGGTGCCTTGCGGTGAATAGGCCAAGAAGTATCCGCTTTGACTTCCCCTCGTTCGTCGATCGGTTCACCAAGCACGTTGAAGACCCGCCCGAGGGTTCCTTCTCCAACTGGAACCGAAACAGGGCTGCCGGTGTCCACGCAATCCAAACCGCGCATCAAACCGTCGGTGCTACCCAAAGCAACGCAACGAACGCGACCACCACCGAGGTGCTGCTGCACTTCTCCGGTCAAGTTGATCGAGACACCCTTCTTCTCGCTGACAACCTTCACGGCGTTGTAAATGGGTGGAAGCCCATCCTCGGGAAACTCGGCATCAAAGGTCGAGCCGATGACCTGACTGATTTTACCAACCCCTTTAACGGTGGAGACGCTCATGATCTTCTCTGTTCGTTGTTTTCGATAAGTGAATGCTGACGCACGCTAATGATGTTTAAGAGCATGGAGAACAAAGGGTTTAACCCAAAGCTTCCACGCCACCGATGATTTCCATAATTTCTTGAGTGATCTTGCTCTGCCGCGCACGATTGAACGTTCTCGACAACGACTTGATCAAGTCCCCCGCGTTCTCCGTCGCGCTCTTCATTGCAACCATCCGAGCAATCTGCTCACTGACCGCTGCATCCAAAAAGCACTTGAACAACCTCGCTCGGAAACTCGCCGGTACAACCTCTTCAAGAATCGCTCCAGCACTCGGTAAAAACTCGTAGTCGTCCCGAATGCTACTACCCTCAACCTTTGAACCCGCTCCAGAAGCGGCATCCTTCGAAGCATCCTTTGCAGGAACTTCAATCCCAGCAAAAGGCAACAAAGTCTCAACCACCGCTATCTGCCTGGAACTGCTGACGAAACGCGTATATGCCACATCGACCCGATCGACTTGACCAGTGATGTAACGCGTAATCAACTCGTCAGCAATCTTCGCGACTGCATCAAAACTGGGCTGATCTTCAAACTCAGTGTAAGTCTTCTCAAGCGGTATTCCGGCAAAACGCAAAGCGGATATCCCACGCTTGCCACTCGCAAGCGTCTGCCCCGCATCGGCTTGCTCCTGAATCTCCTGACGTCGCTGCGTCGCGGCTCGTACGACCGAACCGTTATAACCACCGCAAAGTCCTCGGTTGGCAGTAAGCACCAACATGTCGACCGCTTTGACCGTCTCGTGAGCTTCAAGCAACGGGTGGCTGACATCCGTCCCACTCTTGCCCAAATCCTGCACGATCTGCGTTATACGCTTGGTGTAGTCCGTCGCCGCCGCAGCTCGATCCATCGCTTTCTTGAACCGCGCTGTGGCGATGAGCTCCATCGTCCGCGTGATCTTGCGAATGTTACGAACGCTCTTGCGCCGCTTATCCAGTTGTCGTATGTTTGCCATCGCCTGAAGTTCCCTTCGTTGGCCCTACTGCTATCTCGAACCGCTTGCCTCTTCGATCGCCCCAAGCCACGCTGACCTAACTCGCAGGAACTAGGTCAACACCCTGAGACGAAACTGGGTCAGTGACCCAATGACTAACGAAATGTCGCCTTGAAAGCTCCAATCGTCGACTTGATCAACTCTTCGATCTCCGGTGTCAAATCACCGACTTCGTTGATCTTCTTCAAGACGTCACTCTTGCGATCCCGCAAGAACTCCATCAAACCTGTCTCAAACTCTCGGACCTTGCTCACGGGAATATCATCAAGGTGACCACGGGTACCAGCATAAATGCTGAAAATCTGCTCGGCCACGTCCATCGGCTGGAACTGAGGCTGCTTGAGCAACTCAACCATCCGGTAACCACGATCCAACTTCGCTTGAGTCGCAGGATCAAGCTCGGTACCGAGCTGTGCGAAAGCTTCCAACTCGCGGAACGCAGCCAAGTCAAGCCGCAAACCACCGGCGACCTTCTTCATGGCCTTGATCTGCGCGTTTCCACCCACGCGAGAAACCGAAATACCGACGTTCATAGCAGGACGAATCCCTGCAAAGAACAAGTCAGGCTGAAGATAAATCTGACCGTCGGTAATCGAAATCACATTCGTAGGAATGTAAGCCGAAACTTCACCTTCCAACGTCTCGATGATCGGCAAACTGGTGATCGACCCACTGCCCAACGCCTTCGAAAGCTTCGCAGATCGCTCCAACAAGCGGCTGTGGCAATAGAAAACGTCCCCAGGGAACGCTTCACGTCCAGGCGGACGTCGCATCAACAAACTCAATTGACGGTATGCAACTGCTTGCTTGCTCAAGTCATCATAGACGATCAATGCATGCTGGCCGTTGAACATGAAGTGCTCAGCCATCGCTGTTCCAGCGTAAGGTGCAACGTACTGCAAAGGTGCAGGCGAACTCGCACCCGAGACAATCACCGTCGTGTAATCCATCGCGCCCGCTTTTTCCAAAGCGTCGATGATCAAGGCTACCGAAGATTCCTTCTGGCCAATCGCCACATAGAAACACTTCACCCCCTTGCCCTTCTGGTTGATGATCGCGTCGATCGCAATGGCTGTCTTGCCTGTCTTGCGGTCACCGATGATCAACTCGCGCTGGCCACGGCCAATCGGAGTCATCGCGTCGATCGCCTTGATCCCCGTTTGCATCGGCTCATTGACCGGATGACGCTCTGCTACACCCGTAGCAATGATCTCAACAGGTCGTCGAACATTGGTGGTCACCGGACCTTTTCCATCAAGCGGATTACCCAACGGATCCAACACCCGGCCGACAACCGCATCACCCGCTGGAACACTCAACAACGTTCCCAACGCGCGAACTTCGTCACCCTCTTTGATGCTCAAGTAATCCCCGAGAATAATAACCCCAACGGACTTCTCTTCGAGGTTAAAAGCCAATCCAGTAACCCCGCTGGGGAACTGAACCATCTCGCCGGACATCACGCCCGAAAGCCCGTAAACGCGAGCAATACCGTCCCCGACTTCAAGGACCGTACCGACTTCGCGAACGTCGATCTGGCTGCCGAATTGCTCGATCTCTTTTTGAATTACCGCTGCAATCTCATCCGAGTTAAACTTCATCTCATCGACCTCTCGGGTTCGTCTTCGCAGGCAAACCTGCAGGAAGGAATATTTGGTAAGGGAATGGAAAAGGAATTATTGAACTCAAGGAGTCTGAACCAGCGTTCCCGACGCAGACCGCAATGCCGTCTCCGATCGTTGCCCAACTGTCGCTCGCAACGCCGCTAGCTGACCATCCACGCTGCCATCGAACACCGTGTCGCCAACCCGCACAATCAATCCACCCAAAACGGACGGATCGACCTTCACGTTCAACCGAACATCCTTATTGAAAACCGTCTTTAACTTGCTAACTAACGCGTCCTGCGCGGAACGATCAAGCGCATTGGCAACAGTGACTTGCACCTGTATCCGACCCGCCATCTCATCGCGAAGATCCGAAGCGGACTTCTGGATCGCACGAAGCGAACCAAGTCGCTGACGACGCGCTAAAACCTTCAGCAACGTCACCAATGTCGGATCCATCTTTCCACCGAAAACGCGGTCTATCATCCCCCACTTGTCCTCGACAGACATCTTGGGGTTCGTCAACGCAAACTCAATCTTGGGGCTCTTGTCCAAAACATCTACCACCAACGACTCAAGCTGCTCAACCACCGAATCGATCTTGCTCGACCCCTGAGCCACACCCAACAAAGCCCTTGCATAGACCTCGCCTACGTGCTGCTCTTCACTGTCGAAGACCGTCGGTATTTTTTTCGTTTGCTCTGTCATCAATCGATCCTGAAGACTCGCCTGTCTTGCGTTCGTTGTCTTGCGTTCGTCGCCTTGCATTCACCATCCGGCGTTCGCCGCTTAGCGAATGTCGTTTACAGATACCCCGATCAAACTTAATTGCCGCTCGGCAACCGCCCCAACGCTTCATTGATCAACTTCTGGTGATCGCCCGCATTGATCTCGCGACCAATCACGCGACGAGCCAAACCAAATGCCAAGTCAGTGCTCTTGGTCGAAAGCTCCGATAAAGCCGCTTGCTTGGCCGACTCAATCTCACCCTTCGCCCGTTCAAGCATCCTCGTCGCGTCCGCTTGCGCCTCGTTCTTGATCCGCTCGGCTACGCTCTCCGCATCTCGCTTGGCCGCAACGACCAATTCTTGAGCCTTGACCGCAGCATCCGCTAACTTCGCTTCGTACTCCTTCAACTTCGCTCCGGCTTCTTCACTCGCTCGCTGCGCGTCGGCAATCTGATTCGCAATCGTCGTCTCGCGTCGCTCTAAAGCTTGCGAAATCGGTTTCCAAGCGGCCAAATACAACCCACCACACAACAACAAGAACACCAGCCCCGTAAACAGAGCCTTGTCGCTCTTGAAATCCAAGAGCGAATCGCTGTTCGCTGAAGCATAGCCATGGGTCGGATCGTAATGATCATGCCCCTTGTCTGCACCTTCGAAAGCGTTCGCACTAAGCGAACCGACCAAAAGCCAAACTACCATCCAAGCACTTACGCTTCGCACTCGCGTGATCATCTTCTTCAAGCCTTTCGAAACCAACCTGAACGCCAATTACAAACAGCACCAAGCATGCACCCTAATCAGGCACCGCCGAAACTTCTAAAAGCTTTCCTACCAGGCCACACTCCGCATCCGGCGAAACCCCACAAAAGGCCCACCGTGCACTTGTGAAAACCCAGTTCTCGGCAAGACCCGGCAATCCAAGCCTACCGCTGTGGCGATCGGCAAGCAACCGCTTTCTTTTACACAAGCCAATTCGGCAAAAGCCGAGACTAGCCTGCGAATGGGTTTTGGCCCGAGCAAACGAACACAGCGTAAAACGCCAAACCTTCGATCAACGCTGCCGCGATAATCATCGCAACTTGAATCGTACCAGCCGACTCAGGCTGACGTGCAATCGACTCAACCGCACCCTTGCCCAAAAAGCCAATGCCCAATGCTGCACCAATCACAGCCAAACCAGCACCGATCGCACCAGGAATGTTTCCACCACCAGCAGCACCTTGAGCAGCAGCAGGAGCCGACAAGAGCAACATGCAACCAGCAAACACAAAACCAAATCGAACGAGATTAATCACTTTACAATTCTCCTTGAAGATCGACTCGAAGTCTCTCAATCCAATCGAAGAGGAACGAAATTCTGCGTCTCAGCAGAGGAAACTACTATTACTTAAACATTGCTACAAGCAAACCAGCAAACCCAAATTCAACCTACCAAACACGAGCCACCAAGAAACACCAACCAACATCTAGTGATGATGGATCGCACTCCCGATAAACAACGCTGCCAAGAAGGTGAACACATAAGCTTGCAAAAACGCGACGAACACTTCCAGGAAACTCAGGATCGTCGTTCCAATAACCGAAATCCCAGCAACCCCAAGCCAACCGCCAGTACTCAAACCAAGCGCCGCCGGCACACTGATCCCAATACCCAAAATACCCAACAACACCAAGTGACCCGCACCCATGTTCATCAACAACCGCACCGCTAACACGGCATGCTTGATGAACAACGAAGCGAACTCAATCACCCACAACAACGGCACCACCCAAAAGGCCAAATACCAAGGCAATCCCAACTCTGGGCAGATATTCTTCAAGTAACCCGCTACACCAAAGGCCTTCACCCCAAAAATCAAACCGACGAGAAACACCAAGCCAGCCAAAGCCGCCGTCGTCCCCAATGCCGCTGTCGGCGAACCAACCCAAGGGACCATCCCCATCAAGTTACATCCAAGAATGAAAAAGAAGATCGTCCACAAGAATGGCATGAAGCGATCCGCATCATGCTCACCCATCGCCGGAACCACCATCTCATTGCGAACGGCTTGAACAAACCCCTCAAGGAAATTCCAAGCCTTACCCTTCGGCGCCTCATTCGACTTCATCCGCTTAGCCAACCAGCGGAACACGAAGAACAACAGCAAAGCAACAACCACCTCAATGATCATGTATCGCGAAATACAAAAACCCGACTCGGCTTCGTAAGCATTTCGCAAAGTCCCAAACGGCTGCGGTATCAAAACCTTACCATCCAGACTCTTGTTATAAGAAGCAATCTTCTCAGGACCCCAATCCTCGCTGTGCTCTTTGACGTAAGCATCCACCACAGAAGACTGACCCAAACTCGACTTGATCCCCTCCCACTTCTTCAACCCATCCGGAGTGGAAATCAAATCAAAAAACCAAGGCTGCTCCACTTCTGGGTGCGCAGCTAAATAAGCTTTCAAAGGTTCCGCCGCTCCAGGAGCATTCTTCGCTACCCACTTGCCAGCCTTGACCTTCGCGTCCGAGACAACCTTGTCCAAATAAGCCTGCAAAGGCCAACCTTCATTTTTGTGGTTGCTGTGCTGCCAAGCTCTCCAAGAATCAACCAATCCCGAAAGCGTTCCTTCCGGCACCCCAGCCTCTTGCAACTGAACTACCAACTGACCAGCTTGCCAATCTTGAAAGTCCGGATCAAGTCGCACAAACCAAGCTGGGAAATCTGAAGCCTGCTTGCGGTTACTCCGCCACAGAAAGCGGGGTACTTCGAAGTAAAAGCCGTCTTTAATGTGGAGAATGTCCGAAGCCATCGTGTGTTTCGAATCAGATAAGTGCGGTTTTAGGAGGGAAGCCGCCGAGTGCGGGCGTTGTGAACCAACGCCGAATGCCAGCGGATCGACAGGCAGGATTCTAATAGCAGAAAAATAAAATAACACCCCAGCAGACTATACGCGAAAGAATTGCTGTTATTCCATTTTGTCGCACTCGCCATTCCCGCCAACATCAGAACAGTCAGAGACCGCAACCCAGTCGTCCCTAAAGTCGAAATGACCGGATTCATCGGCATAAACCAACCCTGACGCATCGCGAGCGACAACCCAGTAATCCCGGAAATCACCGACAACATCATCAAGCTAACTACTAATCCCGAACCCCGAATGTCCCGGGAATCTTCGAAGGGAAAATGCAACCACAACACCCCAGCCAAACTCAAGAGCAACACCCCGAAAAACATCTGCCACTCAAGCCGAATCATCCCCTTACGCAATATACGGTCACGATCCACCACCTCATGATCCACCCCATCACGATCCACCACCTCACGATCCGTCATATCACGTTCAACCCTGTCCCGACCCGCCGCATCCTCTCCATTGGCTTCACCCATCGCCGCCACTCCCCCCTTTTTTCTCCGACCCCAACTCCTTCCCAGCCAAACTGGCCCCACCTGCTTCCTCCTTCGCCCGCTTTGCATCTAACTCAGCAAGCTTGCCAACCAAGATCAAGCTTGTAATTCCGAAGAACATTGCAAGTACGATTCCGACCGTCATCCATATTTTCGTCCCCAACCACGAATCGATGAACGACCCTAATGCCGCAATCCCGACCGACATGATGAGCACCGCCAACACTCTCGATAATGCCGCAATCGCAACATTCGCTCCTCGAACTCTGGGCCCCGGACCACCATCTTCTTTCCCCCTAACCATACTCGCACCCTCTCGATCGAGATTCGCCCTCGCGAGGCCGGTTGTAGCTTCCCTACCCCCGATTACCCCTTGGTTCCTACCAAAAATAAAGTAGAAATCCTAACCAATCAAAGCATACTGTGACCTATCGGTTCTGACGACTCCCTAGATTTTCACACCTAGATTTCCCACCAAGCGACTTACCTTCTCAGGAGCCCTCCAGTGC
>Ga0255132_1000468_pt1 | contig 16033 bp, 10 predicted proteins | sample Law_Law_RepA_8d_FD_188551 | JGI IMG/M metagenome (GOLD analysis project Ga0255132, IMG submission 188551) | Freshwater microbial communities from St. Lawrence River, New York, United States - Law_Law_RepA_8d | ecosystem: Environmental > Aquatic > Freshwater > River | place: USA: New York...
CTTCACCACCGTTGCCATGGGCTCGCAGAGCTACCGCAGCGGTCGCGTGCTGTTCTGGGACGAAAAGGGTCGCAAACCAGTCGAGGCAGACGGTTCGTGGGCCGCGAACCTTGAAAAACGCAGCAAACAGCGTGGTAAACCATCGCAAATTCAAGGCTGGGAAAGCGGCGACCGCGGCAGCGTGGTGGTCCCCAACGACTACATGAAGCTCGCAGGTCCATGGACGGGCGATACTGACCCGGCACCCGAAACCGCTGGCGGTTGATTCGCTGGCACGTCGATTTCATTAAACCCCCGGCGTGCGCCGGGGGTTATTTTTTTGTTGCCAGCGACTTCATTAAACGCTCTGGCACATCACGGATCCGCTGATTTACTTGATCGCGTCCAGCCAAACCCTTTTCTAAAATGGCCATCTCGGCAGGCGTCGCCTGCCCCATGCCATCGAGCGCGTTGAGCGCCTCCACGGTGGCTCCAAATCCATGTTCCCGCAGCGAGACGGAGGCCAGCAGTACATTTCGGGCACGCGCCGATTGGGCGGGCGATAATCGCCCTAGTGCCTCGGCCGCGGCAACGCGCACAGAAACGGTGTCGTCTGTGAGCAAGCGTTCGAGCATGGGGCGCCAGCGCGCTTCAGGGCCACCGCGGGCCAACGCCCCCATGGCGGCCCAGTAGCGCATACCCGGATGTTTTGCCTCGGCCATAGTTGCAATGTCCTCGATGCTTCCATCGCGTTGCGCCGCAAGCAGGGCGGCGTTGAGCAGCGGTTCCAGCGGGTAGTTGGAATCGTTGGCACCCCACGCCATGGGTGGTTGGCCTTTGCATAGGTTTTCGAGTATTCCTTCCGGCACAAAGCCGAGGTCCCGTGTGGCCAAAATTTCCGAGCGCAGGGCGGCGCGCATACGGTTGGCATCGGCAGAGCAAGCCGGATCGTTGACCCGGTTGATTGTTTCGTGTGGATCTGTGGCTAGGTCATAGAGTTCTTCCGGTTCGCGTGGCCCCCAGAAACGGGCCTGAACCGGATTGAGTTTGCCAGCGTCGAACTGCGCTTTCCAGATACGGGTGGTGGGTGTTTCAAACATGTAAGAGACATGCTGGCCGTGGGGGCGGTGAATATGAAAATTGCGCATGTAAACAAAGCGTCCGTCTGTAACAGATCGGACAAGGTCTAGTCTTTCATCCATACGCGATCGATGGCCCAGCAGAGTGGTTCGGGGAGCATCGGCACGGGCGGAAATGAAATCGCGGCCACGCCAGCCATCTGGCGGCTCAATACCAGCCAGTCGAAGCATGGACGGGCCGAGATTTACAAGGCCGACAAGGCGATCGGAAACTCCAGGTTCCCGAAGGTATGAGGAGACCTGGGCTTTGAAGGCGGCAGGCACATGAACAAGCATGGGAACGTGCAATCCTGAGTTGCCCGGCCAGCGCTTGTGGCGGGGCATGCCCGAACCGTGGTCGCTGAAAAACACAATTATGGTTGAATCGGTCAGGCCTTCGCGGGCCAGTTCATCGAGTTTACGGCCAACGCCTGCATCCATTTCCTCGATGCGGTCGAGGTATTGGCACCAGTCGCGGCGCACTTCCGGCGTATCGGGCCAGTAGGGGGGCAAGGTTACGCTGGCGGGGTCGCGTTTAAGGGTGTGGCGGTTGCGGATCTGGCTTTCGTGGGTGATGGTGTCGTTGAAAACAGCAAAAAAGGGCTGGCCGGGCGCGCGATTACGGTAATGGGCTTTGGCCGAGGAAACATTCCAGACGGTTCCGGGTTTCTCGGCGTTGTAATCTTCCTTGGAGTTGTTGGTGCAGTAGTAACCACCGCGACGCAACTCTTGCGGAAACATCGATACGCCAGCAGGTAGGCTCACCATCGATCGCATAGGCTCGGCGCCCACCATGGTGGCATGGCGTGCCAGAATAATTCCGGTGCGCGAGGGAGCGCATACCGGGGCATGGGACCAGACTTTCCGGAAGTGCGTCGACTTTTTTGCCAAGGCATCGAGGTGGGGCGTGCGTACCCCGGAGTACCCGCAAAACCCCAGATGTGGCCCCATGTCTTCGCACGAGAGCCAAAGGATATTGGGTCGTTCAGACGCCACCGCAAGGATAGCCAGTGCCAAAATCACCATGGAACCGCTCCCGGGCCGTTCGCCAGTAGCCTGAAGACAAACAGGTCGGTATTGTATTGATCAAATGATCCGTAGAGCGTTGACGAGTTCTGGTATAAAACCGTAAGTTATGCTGATGTCTGTTATTGTTGAGCTTTAAGCCAACGCATCTATTTCTGTCCCCACGCTCTCCGAGGATCGTTTCGATGCTCATCACTGGAGAGAACTTTCGCCCTCATGTGCCTTGGATCATTGGCTGTGGCTTGGCAGCCTTGGCAGCAGCAGCATGGTTTCTTGCCGAAAGCATTGGCTTGGCGGCGTGGCCATCGGGCGGTTCACGTGTAGGCCTTGTTTTGGGACTTGGGGCCGGACTGATCTGCTGGTTTGAGTTTTTGCTGTGGCCACGAAAGAAGATGCGCACATGGCGCATTGGTACCGTGCAGCTGTGGCTGCGCGCCCACATTTGGCTTGGACTGCTGGCTCTGCCTCTGGCCATCATGCATACCGGCTTCCGGCTGGGTGGGCCTCTGAGCGCGGCAACAATCATTGTGTTTGTGCTGGTGATAGCCAGTGGCGCTTGGGGCCTGCTGATGCAGCAGTTGATTCCCAGCCGCATCTTGGACCTTGTGCCCGCTGAAACCATTGTATCGCAAATTCCGCATCTATCGCGTTTGGCAGCGCACGACGCCGCCCGATTGGTTTCCGCTGTTTGCGGCGACAGTCAAGACGATGAACCAGACAATTACGACAATTATTTGGTGATTGGCGCATCCCGTCATGTTGGCGCCTTGCAGGGGCGCGTGCTCATGACCAGAGCGGCGCCGCAGGAACCGATTCCAGACTCGCTGGTTCTGCGCAGCTACTTCCAAAACAGCCTCAAGCCTTACCTTCTGTCGGGCCGGGCAGGTTTTCCCGGATTGGCGCAAAGCCGTCAGGCGGATGAGTATTTCGCCGAATTGCGAACGCATATGCCCGTTGCAGCCCACCCAGCCATTGCCGCGTTGGCAGACCTGTGCGACCAGCGCCGCCAATGGGACCGTCAGGCTTGGCTGCACGGTTGGTTGCACGCGTGGTTGCTGATCCATCTGCCGCTTTCAGTGCTGCTGATGATTTTGCTGTCGGCGCATGTTGTCTGGGCTTTGAAATATTCAACGCACCCGATCCCCTTCATTAACTGACCAGGGGGGAAAACCATGCCCAACCCGACAAACGCCAAGCCCCGGTCCAGCCGCATTCCAATGGACTATTTCCGCCATGCGGACGGTTGGACTCGTTGGAAAGCTCGTCTCACATGGTTGGTCACTCTAGTAGGAGTTGCTGCTGTAGCCCTTGTTATGGCCGCCCCGGTAACTCAGCGCAGCATGGCCAGCAGAGGCCCGCTAACGGCTGTCCACACCGCTTGGAACACCGATTGCGCCGCCTGTCACCGGGAAGACTTTTCGTTCTCGGCCGAGTTGAAGACAAACAGCTTTGGCAATCCATGCGCGGGTGGCGCCATGGACCAGCGGTGCAACAACTGCCACAACGGAGGATTCCCGCTGGAGGGGTCCGAAGGTGGGATTGCGTGGGCCGGTGCTTTCCACCACCCCAACAGTTCCCCCGGCAGCACCACTTCCTGTTCGGGTTGCCATCACGACCACAACGGAACAACAGCCAATCTTACCCGCATTTCAGACGCGGCATGTGCCAATTGCCACAACGGGCTTGAAAGCCACGCGATCAACGCGCAGGCGTTGACTGTAGCCCCTAAAGTCGTCAGCTTTGTAGGAAATGGTAGCGGCTCGCATCCGGAATTCCGCGCGCACAAAGAGCAATGGACAGATCCCGGCTCCATCAAGTTCAATCACTCGCTCCACATGAGCGCAGGCATGGGCCAGAACTACACACTGAAGCAAGTGGGGTCTACCGATCAGCAACGCTACAAAAACTATTCCGCAGGCGAAAAGGGCCTGATGCAGCTTGATTGCGCCGCCTGCCATCACCTCGATTCATCCAGCACACCGGGCGGGGCAGCGCGTCAGGCGGGCGGCGTGTTTCAGCCGATCGCGTTCGAACGCGATTGCAAGGCTTGCCACTCTTTGGGTTTCACGAAGGAAAAGACAGGTGAAGTGGTTGAAGCTCCGCATAAGGTGCAACCTGCCGAATTGAAGGCTTTCGTGGAAGCATCGTTCGCTCGCGAATTCTTGGCAGACCAAGGCATTGTGACCGCCGCCATTGCACCGATGTCGTTGCCTCCCCTTCCCGGCAAGCCGTTCAGCAGTACTTTGTCACCGCCCGACCGAAAAGCGTTTGACAAGGCCTATGGCACTCAGGTGCGCGGAGCGCTCACACGCCTGATGTCGAAAGCCGTTTGCGCGGAATGCCACCATCTGGAAGGTGACCGCCAAGCAGATAACAGCATCAGCGGTTTTGGCGACAAGCCACTCGACCAGTTGCTGGCTTCGAAAATCCAAACGGGCTTATTCAAGGATGGCGCATCCAAAGCACCCGCCGCATGGTTAGGCAACCAAAGCTCTCCTATTCCTCTGGTATGGCAACCGAAAGCACAGTTCAACCATGCCTCGCACCGCGCATGGGATTGCGCCACATGCCATGCTCAGGTGCAAGGATCCACTAAGTCTGCTGATATCAATTTGCCAAAGCTGGAAAGCTGCCAGTCGTGCCACGGCCCCGCCCGCAATGAGGTATCGACACAGACCCCCGCCATTCAGGGAGGTGCCAGACACGACTGCCTCGAATGCCACGTTTACCATCAGGCATCCGCTGGGCTGGCAGGACTAGGTAACGCCGCTTGGACCGATCCGCGGGGAACAACCAAGGAACACGGCACCGCGACACGAGGACCAAGCCGATGATCGTTCAGGAACTGCAAAAGATCCAGGAACGGTGCGGCTGGTTGCCCGCCGAAGAACTCAGGGCGCTATCTCAGCGTCTGACAGTTCCCCTGCACCGGCTGCACGAAGTAGCCAGCTACTATCCGCTTTATCGGCTGAAACCGCCACCTAGGGTCGATGTGAAAATCTGCCGCGATATGGCATGCCATATGGCAGGTGCCGAACGCGTGCGCGCCGAAGTGGAGATGATCGCATCGGAATATCCTGCCGGATCTGTGGCCGTGGACGGGGTATCGTGCTTGGGACGTTGCGACAAGGCCGTCGCGGCGGCGGTCAACGATCACCACTATGTTTTATCGCAGACATCCGAATCGTTGCGTCAACTGATCAGTAAAGCCTATTCGAAAGATCCGCTTCCGCATGCCCATTGGGACATGTCACCGTTGGGATTGACCATTGATGTTTACAACGGCCGGAGTGAATACCTGGCTGTGAAGCGTTGGTTTGAAGGCATGGAAGCGAACGCGCTTCTGAAAGAACTCGAGGTTTCGGGCCTGCGGGGCATGGGCGGCGCAGGCTTCCCCACATTCCGCAAATGGATGGCTGTGCGTGGCGCGCCCGGGCAGCCCAAATATGTTGTCTGCAATGCTGACGAAAGCGAGCCGGGCACGTTCAAAGACAGGGAACTGCTTCGCCGCGCGCCATGGCTGGTGATTGAGGGCATGGTGCTGGCGGCTCTGGTGGTGGGTGCCGAAAAAGGTTGGATCTACATCCGGCACGAATATCCCGATGGCATCGACGCTGTGCGCGCTGAACTGAAGCGCGCCAGAGAAGCTGGAATCATTGGTTCAAACATTCTTGGCAAAGGAAAGACGTTCGAACTGGATATATTCATCAGCCCCGGCGGTTATGTGCAGGGTGAAGAGAGCGCCTTGCTTGAGGCCATGGAAGACAGGCGTGGCGAGCCACGCAACAAGCCACCATTCCCAGTGTTTCAGGGGCTTTATGGCAAACCCACCGTCATCAACAATGTCGAGACATTGAGCTGGGTGCCGGGCATTGTTCTCCATGGCGGATCGTGGTACCGGGACATGGGAGTAAGGGGCGCCACAGGCATGCGCTTGGTAAGCATCTCGGGCGACGTTGCCAAGCCCGGTGTTTACGAAGCCCCCCTTGGCCAGACATTGCGCGAGCTGATTGAACTTGCGGGTGGCATGGCTGGTGGTCGTCCGTTCAAGGCTGTTGCCTTGTCGGGCCCGTCGGGCGGGTTTTATCCGGCCCAAGTACCAGTAAGTGAACTGCCTCCCAAGTTTGTGCAAACGAGGATGCCAGCGGGTACCACTCAATTTGATATGCTCGATCTGGCGCTCGATTTCACCACGTGCGGCGAAATGGGCGCCATGCTGGGTGCGGCTTGTATTGTATATAACGACACCCGCGACATGGTGAACCAAGCCTTGAATGCCGTGAGTTTCTACCGGAATGAATCGTGCGGGAAGTGCGTGCCGTGCCGGGTAGGCGGGCAAAAGATGGTGGAGATGACCACGGAACTGGTAGAAGGCCGTTCGCCTCCCGGGCGCTTGGAACTGATGCGCGACCTTGGCGAAACGATGGGTTTGACAAGCATTTGCGGATTGGGCCAGGTTGCCAGCAATCCAGTGACCAGTGTTCTTAAGCTGTTCCCCGAAGAAGTCGAAGCGTACCGCAAAGGACAGAAGCCATGAGCATCAACCTGTCCGAAGAAATCGTCCCGGTGGTCCTTGAAGGCCAAGTCGTGGAGCTTGAGAAGTCTGCAGCCGAGCTGCTGACAGCTCCCTGGGTGAAGCTGAAGATTGATGGTATCGAAGTGGAAATGCCACGGGCAACGTTGGCAACCGACCCCAACACAGGCCGGAAATTTCCCAGACTGACCACGGTGTACGACGCCGCCGTGGAAGCAAAGGTCGCCGTGCCGGTGCTGTGCCACCGAGACCACATGACTCCGGTAGCCGTTTGCCGATTTTGCACCGTGGAAGTGGGCGGCCGCGTTCTGGCCGCAGCCTGCCACCGCGCTGTGGAACCCGGTCTGGATGTGAAAACACACAAAACCAGCGCGAAAGTACGTAAAGCGATTGGTGTGCTCACAGAATTGCTGCTGGCTGACAAGCACCCCCCGCGCGGAGCACATCTGGAAAGCGAGCGTGATGAACTTCTGTCCGTGGCGGCGGAACTGGGCATCAAGACTGACAAGCCATCGCGTTTCCCACTGACGGTTCGAGACCGCGGGCGGGATGAATCGAGCATGGTGATCGCGGTCGATCATTCCAGTTGCATCTTGTGCGACCGGTGCGTTCGCGCATGCAACGAGATCCGCAACAATCAGGTGTTGGGCCGCGCGGGTAAAGGTTACACGGCTCGAATAGCGTTCGATCTCGACAATCCAATGGGAGAGTCGGATTGTGTGAGTTGTGGCGAGTGCATGGTTTCGTGCCCCACGGGCGCGCTTTCCAACCGCGCGGTTGTGGAAGCGAAACCTTGGATTGGCGCCAAACCAGCGGCCACGGCGGTGAATACCGACGATCTACTAAGCCATCCGCTGTTTGAAGGAATTTCACGGGCGTTTTTGGCGTGGAACATTCAGTCTGTTGTTCGCAGGGTTTATGAACCGGGCGATATTGTTTGCCGGGAAGGCGAATTCGGTTCCAGCGCGTTCATCATCGAAGAAGGCGATTTGGAAATTTTCCTCGACGCCGAGATGAAACACGCGGCCAAAAGCAAATCGTCGCAGCGGACAGGCATTTTCGGATTGGTGAAGACAGTGGTGACGGGTTTGGCCAAACGGGAGACCAAAAGTCCCGATGCGGATGCCCGCCGCAATTACATCCCGATTGACGCCCCCGTGTCACTTGAAATGGCGCGCCCGATCGCCACCTTGACGCCTGCCGACATTCTTTTCGGCGAAATGACCTGCATGAGCAGTTACCCGCGCAGCGCGACGGTGCGCGCCAAGACGCGCGTGAAGCTTCTTGAGATTCAACGCAACGTTCTGTACACGCTTCAGCGCTCGAAAAAAGCCAAGTCCATGCTTGACGATGTCTATCGCAAAAGGTCGATCGACTCGCACCTGCGAGGCGTGGCGCTTTTCGCCGACGCCATCACAAACAATTCCGAGTTCAACGCGTTTGTGGAATCGATGCGCGACAAGGTGAAGTTGGTTCGGCTGAACCCGGGCGACACGGTATTCCGGCAAGGCGATCTGGCAGACAATTTCTATCTGGTACGTGTTGGATTTGTGAAGGTCTCCCAAGGACGCCCCGGTGGCGAGATTGCGATCGCCTATATCGGACCGGGAGGCCACTTTGGCGAAATCGCCCTGATGTCTCAGTTGTTGGAACTCGCCGACAAAACCCTTCCCGGCGTGCGCATCGCCACGGTTTCAGCGCTCGACCATGTGGATCTGGTCTCGATAGCGGCGACGGATTTTCTGGAACTGCTGTCGCGTTATCCCACCATACGCGCAGCGTTGTTGAAGGAAGCCGAACGCAGGCTCGACCAAAACCGCGCCCTGACGAAAAAGGGCAGCACGGAAATCAATTTGGGCGAGTTCCTGAAGCAGGGGTTGATGGACGCTCAAAGCCTGCTGGTGCTCGATCTTGAAAAATGCACGCGATGCGACGAGTGCACCAAAGCGTGCGCGGATACCCACCAAGGTGTCACACGATTAGTGCGCGAGGGCTTGAGGTTCGAAAACTTCCTGGTGGCCAGTTCCTGCCGTTCATGCCTTGACCCGCATTGCATGGTGGGCTGTCCGGTTGGTTCGATTCGTCGGCGGAGTTCTAGGGAAATCGTTATTGAAGATTGGTGCATTGGTTGCGGGAAGTGCGCCGAGAACTGCCCGTACGGCAACATCAACATGCACCCGTTTCCGACCGGAAAGAAGATGCCCGACCCGAATCAACCGGGTCGGACAATTCCGGTCGTGCAGCAAAAAGCCACCATGTGCGACCTTTGTTCAAGCTTGGACGGCACTCCCAGTTGCGTGTACGCCTGCCCGCACGACGCGGCGCACCGCATGACAGGTGGAGAATTGATGACCCTTTCCATTCGCCGCGCGGATCGCCTCGCCGGCACAAAATCTTGAGGCCACGTCAACAATCATGGACCAACGCGACTACGACCTTGTGGTGATCGGCTCGGGCCCCGCCGGTGAAAAAGGGGCGGCGCGCGCCGCCTACTTTGGCAAACGCGTGGCACTGGTTGAAAAAGAAAACCATCTGGGTGGCGCGGCAGCCAATACCGGCACGCTGCCTTCGAAAACATTGCGAGAGACCGCCCTTTTCCTTTCCGGATTCAAACAGAGGCAACTGGCCGGCGTGTCTGTCGCCATGAACAAGACGGTTCGCATCTCCGACTTCATGGCGCACGAACGCGAAGTGGTTGATACCGAGCGATTGCGCATTCGCTCGAACGTGGAACGGCACGGCGTGAACCTTTATCGGGGAACCGCCACGGTTGCCGATGCCAACACGGTGGTTGTTAAGCCCGACAGATGCCCCGAGATTCACCTGCGCGCCGACAAAATTCTTGTGGCCACCGGGTCATATCCGTTCCGTCCCGCCATATTCCCTTTTCACGATCCCCGTATTCTCGATTCTGACACCATTCTCGCTCTCGACAAAATCCCAGCCCGACTCGCGGTTGTGGGAGGAGGCGTGATTGGTTGCGAATATGCCTGCATGTTCCAAACTTTGGGCACTCAGGTGGTGGTTATTGAAAAACGCGACGTCATTCTGGGATCGGTGGATCACGAAATCAGCCACGACCTTCAATCTCTTATGGAGGCTCAAGGCACAGTATTCCATTTGGGAACAGGCGTGACGCGGGTGGAAGATAACGGCGTGATTCGCCTCTTCCTGGAATCGGGTGAGCAGGTCGAAACCGACGCGGTGCTGGTTTCTTCCGGCCGTTGCGGCCAGACAGGAAACTTGGGGCTTGAGGCTCTGGGTGTTGTCATCAACAAGCGCGGGCAGATTCAGGTAAACGAACAGTACCAAACCGCCGTTCCGAGCATCTATGCCGCGGGCGACTGCATTGGTGGTTACTGCCTGGCCAGCACCTCCATGGAGCAGGGCAGACTGGCAGTTTCGCATGCCTTCAACCTGACCTACGGCGGGGGACTCTCACCCATTCTTCCGTATGGCATTTACACCATTCCCGAATGCTCGATGGCCGGGCCCACCGAAGCGGAACTCATTGAAAAGAAAATTCCGTATGTGGCGGGTCGTGCTAGTTACGGCGGAAACGCGCGCGGCCAAATCATTGGCGACCGCACGGGATTCATTAAACTGCTGTTTCACACCGAAACACGCAAATTGCTCGCTGTGCATGTGATGGGTGAAGGGGCCACGGAACTGGTGCATATCGGCCTGACTGCACTGCTGATGGGAGCGACCGTGGATCTGTTCATATTCACGTGCTATAATTATCCTACACTCAGTGAAGTGTACAAATACGCCAGTTACGACGCCCTGAGGCAACTCGAGCCGCGTGCCCAACCGGTGACGCCGCCGCAGTCTGGATCCTGAAACGGATGAACATTGTCCAATACCCGCACCCGGCTCTGCGGTTTGTTACCCGGCCTATTGTTCGCATCGACGACGCCTTGCGCCAATCTGCGGCGCAAATGCTGGAATTGATGTACGAGGCGCGTGGCGTGGGACTTGCCGCCACGCAGGTGGCACTGCCTTGGCGTATGTTTGTTTACAATCCCACGGCAGATCCAGAAAAACGTGAGCATGAGCACGTGATCCTTAATCCTGTGATTCTGGAAAAGCGCGGATCTCAGGATGAAAGTGAAGGCTGCCTCAGCTTTCCGGGCATGTACCACAAGGTCCGTCGCGCCAGAGCGGTGAAAGTCCGCTACCACACGCTCACGGGCAATCAGGTGGAAATTGATGCCACTGACTTCCTTTCGCGTATATTCCAGCATGAAACGGACCACCTCTCAGGAATCTTGTTCATCGATAAACTTGGCCCCATTGGGCGTCTGGCAGCACGCCAGAATCTGGCCCGCTTGGAAGCTGAACACCGCTATGCTCAGGACATGGGCGAAATCCCCGCCGACGCGGAACTGATTCGGCAACTGGAAGCGCTGGCTGATGGTGGGAGCACCCCTTCGTGAAACTCGTCCTCATGGGCACAGGCACTTTTGCCGAACCTGCCTTCGCCCAGTTGATGGCCAGCCAGCATTCAGTGGTCTGCCTGATTACCCAACCCGACAAGGGCCAAGGTAAAGCGCGAGGCAGCACCCGCCAAACGGGTGAAGGCATGGAGGCTCTGGCCACACGCCACGGCATTCCCATCTGGCGACCCGAGAGCATCAATACCACTGAAAGCGCCGAACATCTGAAATCTTTCGAAGCTGATCTTCTGGTTGTGGCCGCCTATGGTCAAATTCTCAAACCCCATGTTTTAGCTGCCGCCAAACTTGGCGGCATCAACCTCCACGCGTCGCTGCTACCCCGGCACCGGGGTGCCGCCCCAGTGGCATGGGCCATCGCCTCGGGAGACGCAGAAACAGGCGTCAGTGTTATCCGTATGACTCCATCGCTAGATGCCGGTGCTGTTATTGCCATGGAACGCACCCCCATTGGGCCGGACGAAACCGCTGGCACGCTGGAAACCCGTTTGTCGCAGGTCGCGGCCAGCATGGCTGTCGCTTCGGTAAACCAACTCTCCGAGGGTTTGCTCGAGGGGATTCATCAAGACCCGGGCTTGGTGACGCGGGCACCAAAGCTCACCAAAGCTATGGGCGACCTCGATTGGTCGAAAGACGCGGAATTTCTGGCGCGCTGGGTGCGCGCCATGCAACCATGGCCCACGGCCTACACCACACTTCACCGCCAAGGCCAACCTCCACTCAGAGTTCTGGTTGTGGCCGCTCATGCGCTGAGCGGTGGAGAAGGCCGATCCGGCACCATCGACGCGCCCCCAGCCAACATGAGCTACATACCGGTTCAGTGCGGCACTGGGATTCTGGCGCTCGACACGGTTCAACCCGCGGGCAAGGCTGCCATGGCTGCATCGGCATTTTTGCGTGGCAGGCCTTGGAGTGCTGGAGACGCTATGGCACAAGGCGGGTAAGGGCTATTTTGTTTTTCACAACAGATCGCTCAATGCGAAAAGGGCACCCCAACCGGGGTGCCCTTAGTGTTTAAAAACCTACAAGCACTCGATTATGGAAGGAATGGCTTGGCGTAGGCGTTGTACAGTTCGCGGACGCTGTCCGCGGTGAAGACATAATCAGCACCCAGACGGCCAGAGTGCAGCGATACCGACATACCGAAGTAGCTTGGGTTGGCTTTGCCCTTGCCCAGACCTGGAGGAATCGGAATGGCGCCGCCAGCGACATCCTTCAGCAAACCGACGATCAGGTTGCCGTACTTGACTGGGTCGATAATCAGCATGGCAGTAGCATCGTCAGGCAGATTAGCGCGAGCCGACTTGTAGGCAGACTGGCTGATGAGGGTCTTGCCTTCGAGGTGCTCTTTCAGGATGGTTTCGGCCTTCTCCCAATCGGAAGCCGTGATCTGGATCATGCGCTTGGAGTCGCTACCGATCCACATGTTGACCTTTGAGCCCATGATCTTCTTGAACCAGTCGGTCATTCCCTTTTTCATTTCCTCTGGCAGGCCTTCTTGGCTGCTAAGGAGCTTATCGAGGTCGAATTCAATTTCGACGCGGGTGAAGGAAATACCGGCTGCGGTTTGAGCATCTTTAGTGACTTTGGGCTTGCCCTTCACCGGACTGGTGATGCCACCGCCCACATTCAGGGATGATTCCAAACCAGCAAGGGCGGCAGCAACGTGCTTGGCGCCTTCAGTGGTGTTGCGAATTTCAAGACCAGCCAATGGCATATCTGCGGCACTGGCGGAATCACCAAACTCAAGGCCGGCCAACAGGTCGATAGCCTTGGCTGCTTCGGGCGTGTCCTTAAGAAGCGCCTTAAACGCCGGACCAGCGATCTTCAACAAGGATCCGGCGCTAGCCGAACCCATGTACATCATTTGGCCTACGGGAAGCTTGTCGATGGCCTTGGCTGGCATCGGCTTGAGTTCGGAAAGAATATCGAACGACTTCGATGCCGCGCGGAGTTCGTCGTCGAGGCTCAGCACGATGCCATCGGCACGGAAATCGATGCCGCCCACGAAGCCCTTGCTGTCTTCGATCAACTGGAAAGCTGGATCGATGAGGCCTGCGCCTGCATTGAGTTGGGCTTTCTGCTCTTTGGGAGCCTGTTCGATGAGATTCTTGATAGCTTCCTTGGCTTCTTTCTTCGCAGCCTTGATGGCGTCGGCGTAGTCCTTGGAAAGGCGGTCGAGGTTCAGGTAGAACGCGACATCGTTACCAAGGAGGCGCGCACCCTGAGATTTGCCAAGCTTGGAGCTGATCGACTCGCCGCCGGCAATGATCTTGTTCACGGCGTCTTCCGCCTGAGAAACAACAAAGAACCCCTTGTACTCTGCGAAATAAACCTTGTCGCCGGTTTCGAGCTCGGCGGAGGTCAGCTTGCCTTTTTTCTCGAACGACTTCTTCTCGCTGCCAACAAAAATGGCGTCGCGGAAGGCATTGAAGTTCGAAACAGACAAAGCGACCGCGAATTTGGGGCGCTCGGCTTCCGGCTTGGGAAGTTCCGGGAACATTACAAAAATTGGACCGTCTGCCGTCAGACCGGCAAGCTTGCGGCCGCCGAATCCATCTTCAAGGGCAGAGTCAACAAAGCCCTTGACCAGTGGAGCCTGATCGGGAAGCGCCTTATCGAGGAATGCCATGACCCGGTTGACCACACCCTTAATACCGCGGACTTGCAGTACGAGTGGAGTGCCTTCGGGAATAACATCAAGGCTGCCAAGATCGGAGGCTGGTGCCCCCATCGCGGGAACAATGCTGGTCAGCAGCGCCAACCCGGCAACGAGCGACGCCAGCAAGCGGCGGCTCGGTAATATCGACCATAGGTGCATACGGGAAACTCCTGGGGGCCTGAAAACGTGCGCAAATCGAGACTACGCAGTCGGCGCGAAGAAACCCGGACACCGCCCATTTCGCGCCATCCTGGCGACGGTGCTGCTTTCACGCCAACATCATAGGCAAACTACCCGCCACAGTCCTAGCCGGATTCAAGAACCTTCACCAGAACCACCCCGAACGGGCGGTTCCTGCTGGGTTTCCAAGCGGAACTGGCCCCACGCCAACGGCCTTACCAGCGGTTCGATGTGGAGCACAACCTCGCCACCCTGAAACAGGCGCACCACGCCGGTAGACTGGCTCACCACCACAGCAATGGCTTCCGTGCATTTGCTGATGGCTGCCGCGGCAGCGTGGCGGGTTCCTAAACCCATTGAAAGCGTGTAGCCACGATCCGGGGCTTCGATATGCATGCAGGCCGCCACGGCAGCGCCATCCGACTGAATAACGATAGAGCCTTCGAGTTTCGCCAAATCTTTGATCTGTTCGCGAACTGCCGGATCGCGAACATCCCGCTCCTTGGCCGGGTAACCGCGAAACGGGTTGAAGTTCATCGGCCGCGAGTAAGACATGACCTTGCGGGTATCCCCCACCACCAGCAGCGTTCCCGTTGGTTGGCCTTCGCGCCCTTCACGGCCAATCTGCATGGCAAGATCCACCACGGCTCGCAGTGTGGCCAACGGAACTCGGGTACCCAGATGCCTGAGTTCCTTCGCCGTGAGCCTTTCCAAATGTTCCCCCAAGTGGATCAGGCTCAGGCTGTCGATACCGCCTGACTCCTCAACCCCCACCTGGATGCCGTTGTAAAGAACCACCACATCGGCACCGGGTTGCAAATGCTCCAGTCGCACCGACTCGAGCAAAGCAAGGCTCATCCGCTCCTGAATGGGAATGGGGCCACCTTCAAGATCCAGAATCACTAGATTGGGGTCGGGATCTGGTTCTGCAGGGCGCGCATCCGTTGTAAACGCCACCAAAAGCTTGCATGTACCCAGATATTTGCGCGCCTCGTCAAAGGCAATGTCGCCTTCCGCCAGCAGCAGCACACCGTCAGCCGGAAGACTGTTCACGAGGGCGCGAGCCGACTTGAGGAGGGCAATGGTCTGAGGGGCCAAGGCCATGGGAAAGACTTCCGGGCACAAATAACATGTTGAGACCTGAATTCTCATCCTATTGAATCATCAGGAATTGGAACCTGCCAATTTCTCCCATGATCTTCTATTTTGCCAGAAAACCTTACGCAGCACCTGCTGCCATCTCACTTGCCGCGCAGGGCAATCTCGCGCCAAGCAGACCATGCTGCGTCCGCGACTGCTTTATCTTTATCCTGCGTCAATGCTCGCAATGGCGGTATCTGCCTCGATGTGCCAAACGCCGCCAACGCATCGCAGGCGGCGACGCGCACGGCCGGTTGGGAATACGTCAGCCCCATCACCACCGCATCTGGCACCTGACGCGCCACCTCAATCAGCGCCGCGTGTGCCTCGCCTTTGGTAAAAAAACCGGCGCACCCTTCCAATATGGCAGGGACACCAGCGGGGTCGCCCATTTGACCCAGTGCCGTCAAAAACGGTTTATGTGATCCCAACGAATCCTTGCTGCTTGCGAGCTTTTCAGCCAATAGACCCGCGGTTTTGCTGCCATGCCACTGCACGGCCAACAACAGCACCAGTTCCCGCTCGGCAGCATCGTCGCGATTTTTGCTTACAACCAAGTTTCCTAAGGCTTTATCGATTTCCGCGGCAATTTCCTCCCGCGCTGGTCCGGGTGGGTCCGGAGCGTGCAATCTCAGGGCGCGCCAACCAACCTCAGGCTTGTCCGACCTCAACTGCGCCAAAACATTCGCCCGCGTGGCTCCCGCCAACAACTCGCCACGCAACACGGAAACCGCCGGCACCATAGGCGAATTGGCTGGGGCCAACTTCAAAACCCATGGTAATCCGTTTTCATTCAAATCACCAATGTCGCGCAAGCGGCGAGCCATTTCCCGCGAATCTGCCACAGGCTTCAGGGTTGCTGTCCACGTTTTGCCTTTCACCTGACCCGATATCGGCGCGGGCGGGTCCACCAGCGTGGGCAAGCGCGCCTTGAGAT
>Ga0255132_1000476_pt1 | contig 15894 bp, 16 predicted proteins | sample Law_Law_RepA_8d_FD_188551 | JGI IMG/M metagenome (GOLD analysis project Ga0255132, IMG submission 188551) | Freshwater microbial communities from St. Lawrence River, New York, United States - Law_Law_RepA_8d | ecosystem: Environmental > Aquatic > Freshwater > River | place: USA: New York...
CGCCACATCCTCGCCCAAGGCGTCAGAGGCTTCTTTCAGGGTGTCGAGCACCACTGGGTGGTCAGCCCAGGCGTCCAGCATGCCCACCGACTGGGAGCCCTGACCGGGAAAAACAAAAGCAAATGTCGTCATAAACAAGTTCAGTATCTTCTGGAAAGAATCAAGGCCAGCGTGCCGCAGACCTCTGATCCGTGCCTGTCAAATCCAATGCAATTCAATAACGCAACAGGACCGAGCCCCAGGTGAAGCCGCCGCCCACGCCCTCGAGCATGAGCGTCTGCCCGCGCTGGATGCGTCCGTCACGCACCGCCGTGTCCAGCGCCAGCGGGATCGAGGCGGCCGAGGTGTTGCCATGTTGGTCCACTGTGACCACCACTTTGTCGGCGCTCATCTTGAGCTTTTTGGCGGTGCTTTGCATGATGCGGATATTGGCCTGGTGCGGGATGAGCCAGTCGATGTCGGCATCGCTCATGTGGGCCTTGGCCAGGCTGGCGCGCGCGGTTTCTTCGAGCACACCCACGGCCAGTTTGAACACGGCCTGCCCGTCCATCTTGAGCACCGGGTCACCCAAAATCCCGCCACGGTTGACGTGGCCGGGCACGCACAGGATGTCTTTGTATTTGCCGTCGGCGTGCAAATCGGTGGCCAGAATGCCAGGTTGTTCCGAGGCCGTCAGCACGACCGCACCCGCGCCATCACCAAACAACACGCAAGTCGTCCTGTCCTTGAAATCCAGGATGCGACTGAAAATTTCAGAGCCAACGACCAGGGCATGCTTGGCCGAGCCGGACTGGATCATCGCATCGGCCACGGTCAGCGCATAAATGAAACCGCTGCACACCGCCTGCACATCAAACGCCGGGCAGCCTGCCGTGCCCAGCTTGTGTTGCACCATGCTGGCCACCGACGGGAACACCATGTCGGGGGTTGAGGTGGCCACGATGATCAGGTCCAGCGCATCGGCCGAAATGCCAGCCGCAGCAAGCGCATGGCGCGCAGCTTCGGTCGCCAAATCGCTGCTGCCCTGGGCATCGGCTGCAAAGTGACGGGCACGGATACCCGTACGCTCCACAATCCAGTCGTCAGAGGTCTCCACGCCTTGGTCCGCCAGTTCGGCCGCCAGGTCAGCGTTGGTCAGGCGTTTTTCCGGCAGGTAGCTGCCCGTGCCCGTGATGCGGGAATAAATTCTCATAGGGTTGTGACAGCCGGATCCGTTCGCACTGTCTGCTCACCCCTCAACAACGGGGCAGCGTGGGCAATGCGGTCGCGAACGCGGTCCAGCAATTGGTTTCGGGCTGCATCATAAGCCCGGTTCAGGGCGTTCTCAAAAGCCAGTTCATCCGCCGAACCGTGACTCTTGAACACCAGGCCGCGCAATCCCAACAAGGCCGCACCGTTGTAGCGACGGTGGTCCACTCGACTTTTGAATGCCGTCAGGATCGGATAAGCCAATAAAGCAGCCGTTTTCGTGAAGAAATTGCGAGAAAACTCGGCTTTCAGGAAACCACTGACCATCGTTGCCAGGCCTTCACTGGCCTTGAGGGCCACGTTGCCCACGAAACCATCGCACACCACGATGTCCACAGTGCCCTTGAAAATATCGTTGCCTTCGACATTCCCATGGAAGTTCAAATCTCCAGAATTGGCTGCAGATCGCAGCAATTCGGCGGTTTTTTTGATGATTTCATTGCCTTTAATGGCTTCTTCACCAATGTTCAGCAAGCCCACAGTGGGTTGATCCTTGTCTTGCAGGACCGACACCAGGGCCGAACCCATGACCGCGAACTGGAGCAAATGCTCGGGCGTGCAGTCCACATTGGCCCCCAAATCCAGCATGGTGGTGCCGCCCCCTTTGAAGTTCGGCATCTGGCCTGCGATCGCCGGACGGTCGATACCATCCATGGTTTTGAGCACATAGCGGGCAATGGCCATCAGGGCACCCGTGTTGCCCGCCGAGACGGCCACTTGCGCGCGGCCATCTTGAACTTGCTCGATGGCCACGCGCATGGAAGAATCTTTTTTCTTGCGCAGGGCGACCTCCAGAGGGTCGTCCATCTCCACCACCTCGGAAGCCGCCACCACCTGGGCACGGGGATCGCTCAAGCCGGCCAAGGCTTCGGGCTTGCCCACCAAAAGCAATCGGGCCTCAGGGTGCGAAGCAAGGAACCGGCGACAGGCCGCCAGCGTGACGCTGGGACCGTGGTCGCCGCCCATGCAATCGACAGACACGGTGATCGGGGTGGTCGAGGTCATGACATCCTTGGGCTCAAAACCGGAAGAAACGCGAGCCATAAACCAAAAAGCCCGAGGCTACTCAGAAAGTAGCGCCGGGCCTGTCTAGGCTTGAGGGTAAAAGCCGATCAGGCTTCCGACTTGTTCTTGAGCACTTGGCGACCACGGTAAAAGCCGTTGGGGCTGATGTGGTGGCGCAGGTGGGTTTCGCCTGTTGTGGGCTCGACAGCGATGCCAGGCACGTTCAAGGCATTGTGTGAACGGTGCATACCGCGCTTGGAAGGCGACTTTTTGTTTTGCTGAACAGCCATGATGGCTCCTTGGAAACATGGAGGCCGCGCAAACGTGGACGCAGCTTCTGGTTAATGAGAGTGTTGCCGGGTTGATCCTGGCGAAGCCGCAAATTATAGCCCAAGAAACAACCAACTGAAAGGATCCCGTTTTGCGCTCATTGGGGCTTGTTGGTTTTGAGGCCTGACAAAACACCGAAGGGGTTGGGCCGTTGCGCCGCGGCCTCAAACTCCGGGTCAGCAGCGGACATGGGCGGACTCTCGGGACAAAGCGGGTGCATGGGGACCAAAGGCAAAGACAAAATCAGTTCATCCTCGATCAGCGCCAAGGCATCAAAATCCCGGCTGAAAACCAGAATATCCTCTTCGGACTCGTCGTCCAATGCGGCAGCGGTGGTCTCGTCGGCCACAAAACGGAATGACCGCTCTGCCCGCACCGTTTCAGTCACAGAAGCCAGGCAACGCTGGCACTGCATCGGCAAACGGACACTCGCCTGTAAATCCATCCAGATTTGGTCAGCGCCACCCGTTTGAGCGACCGCATGGCCACGCAATTGCCAAAGCACCAGGCCTGTGCCAGCCTCTGCCTGGCCAAACTGCTCCTGCGCCAAACGCGGCCACTGGGCCAAGGCGCCTTCGCCCTCCAGCCGAGCGGCATCTCGGGCAAATGACAGCACATCCAGGTGTTCGGGGTCCCATTTTTTTTCCATGGCTCCAGTGTAAGAGAATCACCCATTCGCATTTCAACTGGGGTTTGCGCCTTGACACCGATTTCCGCCAACACACCCGCCAGTGCCCAAACCGTGGTGCTGGGCTCGAGCTCACGCTATCGACGCGAATTGCTGGAGCGCTTGCGCATCCCCTTCATGGTGGCCACCCCCGACGTGGACGAAACGCCCAGAACAGGCGAAAGCCCCAAAGATCTGGCCATGCGGCTGGCTTTGGCCAAAGCACGGGCCGTCTCCGCCTTACACCCTGATGCCGTGGTCATTGGCTCGGACCAAGTGGCCGATTTATCAGGCCAGCCACTGGGCAAACCGGGGGGGCACGAGCGCGCTGTGCACCAACTGCGCCAGATGCGTGGTCAGACGGTGATTTTTCAGACCGCCTTGGCCGTGGTTTGCCAAACCACTGGCTTTGAAGCGGTCGATCTGGCCGAAGTTCGGGTGGTATTTCGCCCGCTGAGCGACGAAGAGATCGAGGCTTATTTGCAAGCTGAAAAGCCCTATGACTGCGCGGGCAGCGCCAAAAGCGAAGGTCTGGGCATCGTGCTGCTCGAGTCGATTGACAACGACGACCCAACGGCCTTGGTCGGATTGCCCCTGATCCGCACCGCTCGGCTGCTTCGCCAAGCCGGAGTCAAGCTGCTGTGATGACCACCGAACTCCCCACCCGCCATGCCAAGGGCTGCCTCTATCTGGTGCCCACACCCCTGGATTTTGGCTGCAACGAACAAAGCCCGATCTCACACGTCCTGCCGCAAGCCACGCTGGCTCAGGCCGCCGTCATCCAGCACTGGGTCTGCGAAAACGCCAAAACCACCCGAGCTTTTCTCAAGCGCGTGGCCGAACACCATCCTTTGTCTGCGCCCCTGTCCGAGCTGACCATCACCGAGCTGCCTCGCCAGGTGCACAAAAAAGGTGACCACCACTCTGGATTTGACGGCAAACCCATGCTGGGGGCCGCCCTGCAAGGGCATGACATGGGGCTGGTGAGCGAAGCAGGTATGCCCGCCGTGGCCGATCCAGGCAGTTCGGTGGTGCGTGCTGCGCACGATCTGGGCATCCGCGTGGTGCCGCTGGTCGGCCCGGTGTCCCTGCTGCTGGCCCTGGCGGGCAGCGGCCTCAATGGGCAAAACTTCGCGTTTGTAGGCTACCTGCCGCAAGACGCCGCAGATCGCAACCACCGGCTGAAACAACTGGAATCGCTGGCGCTCAAAACAGGCCAAACCCAGATGTGGATCGAAACGCCGTACCGCAACGCGGCCATGCTCGGCAGCCTGTTGCAGGGTCTGCAGGCCAACACCCGGCTGGCCATTGCCAGTGGCCTGACGCTGCCCTCGGCCAGCCTCCAGAGTCACACCGTCGCGCAATGGAAAAAGGGCCTGAAAGGCCCTGATGGTCACACGCCCGCGGTTTATGCCATCGGCCCCTGACGTTCAGCGCAGACCTGTGCTGCTGCGCAAGGCGCGCACCGTCCCCTCACCCACGGCGGCGCCAAAGCGCTTGACCAGGCGCTCAGCCACATTCTCGCGCTTGGTGTAGTCAATCACGTCCGGCGCCTTGACCACTTCTCGTGCGACGCCTTCCAAACTGCCCAGGCTGTCAGCCAGACCCAAATCCACGGCCTGCTGACCACTCCAGAACAGGCCACTGAACATCTCGGGGGTTTCTTTGAGCCGATCACCCCGACCTTTCTTGACCGCGTCGATGAACTGGTTATGGATTTGATCGAGCATGGCCTGTGCGTGTTTGCGCTGCGGCTCGGTTTGCGGACTGAAAGGGTCCAGGAAACCTTTGTTGGTTCCCGCCGTCATCAAGCGCCGCTCCACGCCCAGCTTGTTCATCAGCTCGGTGAACCCGAAGCCGTCCATCAGCACACCGATGCTGCCCACAATGCTGGCCTTGTCCACATAAATGCGGTCGGCAGCGGCGGCGATGTAATAAGCCGCCGAAGCACACGACTCCTCGACCACGGCGTAAATGGGCTTGTTGTGCAAAGCCCGCAAACGGGCGATTTCATCATTGATGAGCCCGGCCTGCACCGGGCTGCCGCCAGGAGAGTTGATCAACAAGACCAAAGCCTGGGAGCCGGAATCTTCCAGAGCCAGCCGCATGGAGGACATGACGTTTTCGGCGCTGGCTTCGGTTTCCGAGCCGATTTCGCCCAGGATGGACACCATGGCCGTGTGGGGCATGCTGGGATGCGAGGCAGGTGAGTTGTAGCTGAAAACCTGCCAGAACACTGCGGCCAGCAACACCAGCCAAGCCACGCGCAGGCCCACCTTCCATTGGCGTGCCGTTTTCTGTTCCTTCAGTTGGGCATAGGCCAATTGCTCAAGGGTGTGACGCGCCCAGCCTTCATCGGTGGCGGCCGGGGCCTTGACGGGGTCAACGGTCGCCGATGCGGGCGGCTGGTCCTGGGGGTCTTGCATGGTCAAAATTCAAGGGGTTTCATGTTGTAGGCAGTATGCCAGTGAACCACGCCGTCACGCTCTGACAGGTCTATTTTGACCAGCCCGCCACGACAAGGGCCGCCTGCACAGGCACCGGTGTCGGGCTGGTAAGTGGCGCCATGCGTGGCGCACATCAGCCAGCGTCCGCTCCCGTCAAAAAACCGATCAGGCTGGTAGTCCATCTCCATGGCCACATGGGTACATCGGTTGAGGTAGGCCTGCACTTGCCCCTGGTAACGAATTGCAAAGGCTCGGCAGGTCTGCCCGGCATAGACGATGTCAAAGGGCACGGCACGCCCGCCGTTGACCAGATCGGCGCTGCTGCACAAAGGGATCATCGGCACCATCGTGACTCCATTCATCAGGCGTGTTGCAGCAGCCAGTCGTGCAGCTCACGCACACTGTGCGCCACATGCAGAGGTTTCAGTGCATGAAAAGCTTCAGGCTCGTGTGCACCATAGCTGACGCCCACGCTGGCGCAACCGGCATTCAAGGCCATTTGCAGGTCATGCGTGGTGTCGCCAATCATCAGGGTGCGCTCGGATTCCACGCCAAATTCACGCATCAATTCATGAAGCATCAGAGGGTTGGGTTTGCCTGCTGTTTCATCGGCAGTGCGCGAACCATCAAAACGGTGCCGCAGCTCCACCGCCTGCAGGGCCTCGTTCAGGCCATGGCGGCTTTTGCCGGTGGCCACTGTCAGCCAGTGGTGTCGAGCTTTCAGGGCGTCCAGCAAATCCAGCACGCCTTCGAACAGGCTGATGTCGTTCTGGTGCTGCAGATAATGGTGGCGGTAGCGCTCTCCAAGGGCCGGGTATTTGTCTTTGGGCACATCGGGCGCCGCATGGGCCAGCGCAGGCAGCAAAGACATGCCGATGACGTAAGAAGCGGCCTCGCGTGAAGGCTCTTGCCCACCGACATCCACCACCGCCCGCTGGATGCAGCGGGTGATGATGGCGGTGGAGTCAAACAAGGTGCCATCCCAATCGAAAGCGATCAGGTCAAACTGGCGGGGTCGGGTGTTGGACATGGTCAATGTACGCTTTCAATTCGGGGGGTAAATCGGCCTGCAGGGCCACCCGCTCGGACGTGACCGGGTGACTGAACTGCAAGCGCCAAGCGTGCAAAAACATGCGTTTGAGTCCCGGACTGGCTGCTGGCTTGAGCAGTTGCCGATTCCACTCGAAATCGCCGTATTTGTCATCGCCCGCAATCGGATGCCCTTGCGAGGCAAGGTGCACCCGGATCTGGTGGGTTCGCCCGGTCTTGATGGTGACCTCCAGCAGCGTGGCGCCTGGCAAGCGCTGCGCCACCTTGACCAGGGTGATGGAACGCATGCCATCCGGGTCCTCGGCCGAGGTCACCTTCACACGGCGCTCGCCATCAGGCAAAAGGAATTTGTGCAGTGGCTGGTCAATCACCTTGAGCCGGGCAGGCCAGTCCCCTTTGACCAGGGCCAGGTAGGTTTTGCCGGTTTCACGTTCACGGAACTGGTCTTGCAGGTGTTTCAAGGCACTGCGTTTTTTCGCCACCAGCAAAATCCCACTGGTATCACGGTCCAGCCGGTGCACCAATTCGAGCAGCTTGGCCAATGGCCGGGCCTGACGCAGTTGCTCGATCACGCCAAAGCTGACCCCGGAGCCACCGTGCACAGCCACTGCGGCCGGTTTGTTGATCGCCAGCAGGCAGTCGTCTTCCAGCAAGACCGGGAATTCACGCCCAGGCGCAGGGTGTGCGGCCTTTTCGGCGGCTTTTTCAGACATCCGCACCGGCGGCACACGCACCTCATCACCACAGGACACCCGGGTCTCGGCCGAGGCACGTCCCTTGTTGATCCGCACCTCGCCACTGCGGATGATGCGGTAGACGTGGGTTTTGGGCACACCTTTGAGGTGGCGCATCAAAAAGTTGTCCAATCGCTGGCCCGCCGACTCTTCATCCACCAACAACCTTTTGACGACAGGCGTCGCAACGGCTGACTTGGCCCCTATAATGTGATTCACTGGCAATTGGCTGTAAGTGGTTGATTCGAATGGAAATGAATTCCGACAGATCGGGAGTTTAGTCCACCACCACCACACCAAACCAGATGGTCGATGCCACTCCCGGCACGATTTGCAGACTGAAGGCCAGCGCCGACAGTGGCCAATCGCCCCGGAGATTGGGCCGACGCCCAGAAACCCAGATACGGAATACCCAAAGTCTGGCAGCTGTAGCGGCTGTTGGACGGATCAAAGCGAGATGTTTGCGTTGTTCGGAACTTTGCTGATGTGCTTGGAGTGGCTCACGAAGCCCGTCTCCACCGTCACGCCTTGTGCCCGGCAGTTGGTCCTGGACATCGGGGAAAGCCCCCGGCAGTGGACGAATTCTTGCACGCCTTTCACCTCGCCCCATCCACGCGCCTCGATCCCCATTCCTGTGCTCACGCGCAGTTGAATGGCGGTCAACCTCGGCAATTCCCTTCGTTTCAGGCGTCAGCTCCGGCAACGGAGGCTTTGAGATTCCACCGAATCCAGAGCCAGTTGTGTAAACAGGTTCCAGACCGCAGCCACAGGTCTGCGCTGGAGCCAACGCTGACAAGAGAAGGAATGCATCATGAAACGGATGCTGATCAACGCCACGCAAGCTGAAGAGCGCCGCCTGGCCATCGTCGATGGACAAAAACTCCTCGACTACGAAATCGAAATCGAAGGGCGCGAGCAGCGCAAGGGCAACATCTACAAAGCCATCGTGACCCGCGTCGAGCCTTCGCTCGAAGCCTGTTTTGTGGACTACGGCGAAGACCGCCACGGCTTTTTGCCCTTCAAGGAAATCTCCCGCCAGTACTTTGCTGAAGGCGTGTCCGTCAGCCAGGCCCGCATCCAGGATGTCATCAAGGAAGGCCAGTCGCTGCTGGTGCAGGTTGAAAAAGAAGAGCGCGGCAACAAAGGGGCAGCGCTGACCACCTTCATCTCGCTGGCCGGTCGCTATGTGGTGCTGATGCCCAACAACCCCCGTGGAGGTGGTGTCAGTCGCCGCATCGAGGGCGACGACCGGGCCGAGCTCAAAGAGGCGATGGACCAACTGGAATACCCCAAGGGCATGTCCATCATTGCCCGAACCGCTGGCATCGGCCGCTCCGCGCCCGAGCTGCAGTGGGACTTGAACTACCTGCTCAAGCTCTGGAGCGCCATCGACGGCGCCTCGCAGGGCAAAGGCGCCTTTCTGATCTATCAGGAATCCAGCCTGGTCATCCGGGCCATCCGGGACTATTTCAACAAGGACATCGGTGACATCCTGATCGACACCGACGACATCTACGAACAGGCTCAGCAATTCATGAGCCATGTGATGCCCGAGTTCGCGCCGCGCGTGAAGCGCTACCGCGACGATGCCCCCCTGTTCTCGCGCTTCCAGATCGAGCACCAGATCGAATCGGCCTATGCCCGCACCGTGCAATTGCCCTCCGGCGGCGCCATCGTGATTGACCACACCGAAGCGCTGGTGTCGGTGGACGTGAACTCGGCCCGCGCCATCAAGGGCGGTGACATCGAAGAAACCGCCACCCGCACCAACCTGGAAGCCGCCGACGAGGTGGCCCGCCAGATGCGATTGCGCGACCTCGGGGGTCTGATCGTGATCGATTTCATCGACATGGAAGAGGCCAAAAACCGACGCGAAGTGGAAAACCGCCTGCGCGATGCGCTGCGCCAGGACCGTGCGCGGGTGCAGTTCGGCTCCATCAGCAAGTTCGGCCTTCTGGAGATGAGCCGCCAGCGCCTCAAACCTGCGTTGTCCGAAGGCGCCTCCATCCCTTGCCCCCGCTGCGGCGGGGCCGGCCACATCCGCGACACCGAAAGCTCGGCGCTGCAGATCCTGCGCATCATCCAAGAAGAGTCCATGAAGGACAACAGCGCCGCTGTGCACGCCCAAGTGCCCGTCGAAGTGGCCTCCTTCCTGCTCAATGAAAAGCGCTCCGAGATCGCCAAGATCGAGTTGCAACAACGCATCAATGTGCTGCTGGTGCCCAACAAGTCGCTGGAAACCCCGCACTACAAACTCGAGCGCCTCAAGCACGACGACCCGCGTCTGGACCGGATCGAAGCGAGCTACAAGATGGCCGAAGAAATCGAAGATGCCACCACGGTGACACGCCGCTCGCAAGAGCCCACCAACAAGCAGACCCCGGTCATCAAGGGCGTGCTGCCCGATGCCCCCGCGCCCATTGCCCCCGTCAAAGTCGAAGCACCCGTGGCGGCACCTGTGGTCGCCGCCCCTGCACCCGCCGCTTCAGGGGGTTTCTTTGGCTGGTTGAAAAACCTCTTTGGCAGCGCCCCGCAAGAACCTGTGGCCGCGCCAGAGGTCAAGAAAAATGAAAAAGCCCGTGAAGGACGCCGCGAGGCGGGTCGTGAAGGCAGCAAAGGAGAAAACCGCCGAGGTGGCCGCGATGGTCGAAGGGGTGAACGCAGCGAAGGCGGTCGGCGCGGTGAAGGCCGAACAGAGGCAGCTGCCGAAGGCCGCACAGAGGCCCGCATCGAAGGCCGCGAAGCCGATGGCCGCCCCGTGCGCGCTGAGCGTGCAGAACGGGGTGAGCGCCCTGCCCGCGAAGGTCGTCGCGATGGCCGCAACGAGCAACGCGCCGAGGGCAAAACAGAAGGGCGTGCCGACAACCCGCAGGAACTCCTTGCCGACAGCACAGAGGCCCGTCCAGAGCGCCCATCGCGCGAAGGCCGCCGTGAACGTGGCGGTGAAGGTCGCCGTGAACGCGGTGAGCGTCGTCAGGCAGACCTTGCTGCGGCCGAGCCGATGACCACCGAAACTGAAACCCGCTCTGCCAACGTTCAGGATGCCGGCAACCCAGCGGAGGGCGGCTCCAGCGCGGAAAATGGCGGTGAACGCCGCGAACGCCGCTCCCGTGACCGTTATGGCCGCGATCGGCGCGAGCGCAGCCCTGAACCCCGCCAGGACAAGCCCAGCGAAGACGGGGCGAACCAAGACGCCGCCCCATCCACCGATGCGGCAACGCCCATGCCGGCCGAGGAGCGGCCTGCCGCGCGCTCTTATTTTGAACGTGCGCAATCGGCAACTGCGGCCGCGACGCAGCCGCCATCGAAGCCTGAACCCGAGCCTGCGGCGATGACGGCGCCAGAAAATGCGCCTGTCGCGCTGGCCGCCGACTCCAGCTTGAGTGCGCCGGTTCAGGCCCCCGAGACGGCGTTGCCGGTTGCGGCGCCTGCCCCGTCTGACCTGGCCCCCGAGTCGACACCTGCCCCCAAGGCGCTGCCGAACGTGGACAGTTTCACCCTGCCCCTCGACCATTTGCAGCAGATTGCGCAGTCCTCAGGCCTCGTCTGGGTGAATTCCGACAGCGCCAAAGTGGCGGCCGTGCAGGCTGCAATTGCAGCAGAACCGCCCGCGGTGCATGTCCCGCGAGAACGCCCCCCTGCCGTGGTCTTGAATGAGGGCCCCTTGGTCCTGGTGGAAACTCGAAAGGACCTCAACACCCTGAAAGTGCCCTTCTGACAGGGGCACAGACAGGACGGCCATCGACCTCACTAAAAACCGGGCCTGGCAGACCCGGTTTTTTTTCGCTTGCGGCCACTGTGTCCCAGCACGGACATGGGGCCCCTGTGAAAGGTTGGGCCAGGCATGCCGTCGAACAGGCCCCTGTTGCCGGGAACAGCAAGCGACTCAATCCGGTGCAGACAGAGCGGCCTGCTTCCAGGCGACGGCCGCCTCCAGCTTGTCCTGGCGCTGCTCGGCCAATTCAGCCAAAGCCATCCACGCTTTTCGCCTGAGCGCTGGGCTGTCCAGATTTCTGGCGGCTTGACCCAACAGGCTTTGGGCCTTGCCCCAAAGACGATGACGCAGGTAAATCATGCCCGCGAGGTATTGCAGATGCGCGGCTCTGGGGTGGGATTGCTGGGCACGTTCCAAACGGGAAAGCCAGACAAACGCGTCCTCTGCCTCCGGATCGGGCAAACAGGCGTCAAATGCCTGAACGACCCTCAGCAACTGATCGGGCGACCAACCAGACTGCGACGACTCCAAGGGACTCCACAGGTCCTGCAACCACGAGCGGGCGATGCGGGGCGCCCCACCCAACTTCAACCAGCGCAGAACAGCTTCAGCAGCCACATGGGGCATGAGCCGCTGCGAAGTCGTCAAGCGCAACCAGGTGCGTTGCAAAACGTCTGCATCGTGCGTGTGTGAAATCAACTCCAGAATCAGGCGCGACACCAGGCTTTCCGCTGCGCCGGGCGAAAACGCTTTGTGCTTGGCCAGCAATGTGGCGGTTTCTAGGGCTTGCGCGGGTTGGCCGGCCAATCGGGCTGCCTTGAGCTGAAGGCGCATGGCCACCATGCGCCGCCCAGCAGCAGGTGGCACCGCCTTCAACTGCTCCAGACTGGCAGCGGCATCACGATCGTCCAACAACCACCGCGCCGAGCGCAACAGTGTTCCCTCCAACAAGGTCTGGCGTGCGCTGCCTTGGGCATGAGATGCCTGGGCCATCGCCTGGTCCAGGTGGTGTTGCCTTTGCACCTTGTCTTGCAGTGCATGGCTGGCCTCGGCAGCCATGATGTGTGCCAAGGTGCGCAAAGACACCGCATGCTCCAAGCTCACACCGGACGCTGCCAGCAAGGCTTCTTTATCCAGTGTTTGTTCGGCGGCTTTGCGGGCCCGCAAAAACCGGCCGGCCATGAAATGGCTGATGGCATCGAGCAAGGCGGCGTGACTGGCCCTTTCCTTTTGCTGCAAGCGCCAGCGCTGGGCTTTTTGTGGCAAGGAGAAAAATGCCTCCAAGGCTCGCTGGGCAAAAATCACCAGCAACACCACCGAAAAAACCAGCAGGAAAGCCAGGTTGAGCGAAATGTCGACTCTGTGCGGGAACAAAAACAAGCTGACCGTGCCCTGGTTGTTGCCCGCGAGCCAGGCCCCCGCAGCCGCAAGGGCAAACAAGGTGATGAGCCACAACGCTGCTCGCATGGTGATTTACCTCCCGGACGCAGCCGAGCTCAAGGCCGACAACGAGGCTTCGACGCGTGGCACCTCGGCCGTTCTGACCTGCTCACTGGTTTGCTCCAGCAACTGCAACAACTGCGTGGTCCGCCTCGATTGCGGCTCGGCGTAGCGTCGGACCACAATGGCAGCAGCACTCAGATCAGCGCGCACACCGTCTTTTTGTCTGGCCAACAGCCCCAGACGGGCATTGAGCATCTTCAGCTTGAGGTTCTCGCGCACAAAAAATGCCTGGTCTGGGGAAAGCAAGGCCGCCTCGGGTGCATCGATGCGACTGACCCTCAACAAATTCTTGAATTCGTCCCCCATGCGGGTCAAACCAGCCACCCACCAAGACGATGGCGCAGGTGCCCCGGCGGTCTCGGACTGCTGGCGCCATTTGACTTGCGGCGACAGTGCCTCATTGGCCAGTACCAGGCCATCCACCAAGGCGACAGCTTCATCCAGCTTGACCATCAAGCCGGGCAAATCCATACCCGGCAAATGGTTGAGCCGCTCCAGGTCTTTTTCCAGGGCCCGCACCAAAGGCATCAATCTTGGCTGAGCCGTGCGCTGTACCCGCTTTTGCGCAGACTGCAAGGCCGCCAGCAAAGGCTCATGGCTGCCGGTCAACAAGGCCTGCTGCTGGGCGATGCGCAAAGCCGACTCGATGTCCACCAAGAGGGTCTCGTCGCGGGAACGGGAGAGACTTTGCGTCAAATCTTCCAGTTGGCTGCGCTGCAAAGCGAGTTCGGCCAAACGTGCCTCCACCAGCGCCAGCCTGGCCACGCTGTCCTGAACGGTTTCTTGGGCTTGCTTGGCCCATGTTCTGGCCTCCAGTGCCTGCGCGCCAGCATCTGCACTTTGCCGGGCCAGATGCTCCTGAATGCGGGAAAGTTTTTGCCACAGGAATACGGACGATACAAGGGCCAACAAAGCCAAGACGCCCACCAAACCCATGATCAGCCAGGGGCGCTGTGCGATTGGCGCAAGGGGAATTTGGGGATCGGCTCCGGGCCGTGGGTCTGGAGCGACTTCTGTGGGGGATGTCATGCCATGGATTTTATAGACTGCGCCTGAGCATCCAGGGCTGCTGGCACCAAATCCACGCTGGACCAGCCCGATTGTTTCAACCTTTGGGCAATGCGGGGGTGGGTGGCCAAAGCCTTGGCCTGCTCGAGCGGCAGGCCGGGACAGGCCTCGAGCAAAAACAGAGCCGCCTCGGAGCTGCTGAACAGCCACCGGCTGCCATCGCTCATGGCTTGGCGTGCACGGCTTTGCTGCGCCGCGGTCAAGCGGGGGGGCTGGCGCCTGTAGGCCACCGTCTGCAAAACATTCAGGCCTGCAGCTTCCATCTGGACGGCCAGCCAGTCGCGCCCCGCCATGTGGCCCTGCGCATCGGCGCCGCGCACAATCAAAACGCCGGGTCTGTTCATCAAATCCCCCCCGTCGCGTCCGGGATCCGTCCACCCCGCTGTCCCAACGGCCCTCTTCACCTGCGGCTCTACCAAAGCCCACAAGGCTTCCGAATCGAACTGCACGGCCGTCTCGTCGGGTGAGTCGATCAAGGCCTCGGGCCAGCCTGCAGCCAGCAAAGCGGCTCGGGTGCCGGGCCCCGTCGACCAAGCACGGCAGCCTTGAACAGAGCATCCGACGGGTCTGGCCGCCATGAAAAACCGCACCGCATTCGCACTGACAAACATCACCGCCAGATGCCGGGGCACGGTCGCCCAAGCTTGCGCAAGCGCCGATGGATCGGGCAAGGCCACGATCTCTATCAAGGGGAAGGTCTCGCAGGCAACGCCCCGCGCCTGCAACCCATCGGCCCAGGCCCGGGCCTCGCGTTCGGGCCGGGTCACCATCACCCGCCTTGAGACGGGAACACCCGACAAGGAAGCGCCCGGCGCCATGTCAGCGCGAGCCCTCAATGCGCTCCGCCATCGCGCAGGGCCTGGGCCACCTTCAGGCCCAGTGCCTCAGCGGCCTGCAGACCATCCGCATCGACTTGCGCATCGGCCGTGACCAAGGTGGTCGGGCCTTGCGGGTCACCCCAGGCCGCTTGCAGCTTCAGGACGCCGTCCTCGATCGTGGCGTGGGCAGCCAAAGGCATGGAACAACTTCCACCCATGGCCCGGCTCACGGCCCGCTCGGCCGCCACGCGGCGCCAAGAAGGCGCATCGGCCAAATGGGCCAGCAGTGCACGCAGATCCGCCCGGTCGCTTCGGATCTCGATCCCCAGGGCACCCTGCCCCGCAGCGGGCAGCATTTGACCGGTTTCAAAAACATGGCGAATCCGCTGCGACAGACCCAGTCGCTTGAGGCCGGCCGCGGCCAGCACAATGCCGGCGTACTGGCCTTCGTCAAGTTTGCGCAAGCGGGTGTCCAGGTTGCCGCGCAGGGGCTCGATCTTCAAATCAGGGCGCAAAGCACGCAGCAGGACGGTTCGACGCAGGCTGGATGTGCCCACCACCGCCCCCTGGGGCAAGTCTTCCAGACGCGCATATTGCGGCGAAACCCAGGCATCGCGCGGGTCTTCGCGTTCCATCACGCAGGCCAGTTCAAAGCCATCAGGCATGTCCATGGGCACGTCCTTGAGGGAATGCACCGCAATGTCGGCTTGGCCCTCATGCAGCGCCACCTCCAGCTCCTTCACGAACAAGCCCTTGCCGCCCACCTTGGAGAGGCTGCGGTCCAGGATCTGGTCGCCCTGGGTCGTCATGCCCAACAATTTGACCGTGCAACCCAGTCCCTCCAACAGGGCTTTGACATGTTCGGCTTGCCACAGGGCCAAACGGCTCTCGCGGGTGGCAATGACGATGGAGGGCTGCTTGGACTCGGTCACGGTGGTTTTCCTGAAAAAATTTTTGATCCCATCACAATGAAATCAATTGGTAATTTTGTCTCTCCGGGCGATGCTAGCATGATGTCAAGGGAAATTGACACCCCAACGGACAGATGTCGACTTCCCTGCGACGCACGGCGTCCAACCTTCAGCGTGTCTCCCCATGAAACAGACCCTCACCAAAACCTCCTTGCCGGTCAAAAGCCGCACCCGCGCACTCAAGCCCAGCCACAAACGCGACAGTGAACGCCCCTTGGTCGAAGACATCCGCCTGTTGGGCCGCATCTTGGGCGACGTGATCCGCACCCAAGAGGGCGCCGAAGCCTTCGAATTGGTCGAGCAAATCCGCAAACTCTCGGTGGCTTTTCGGCGCGACG
>Ga0255132_1000491_pt1 | contig 15560 bp, 13 predicted proteins | sample Law_Law_RepA_8d_FD_188551 | JGI IMG/M metagenome (GOLD analysis project Ga0255132, IMG submission 188551) | Freshwater microbial communities from St. Lawrence River, New York, United States - Law_Law_RepA_8d | ecosystem: Environmental > Aquatic > Freshwater > River | place: USA: New York...
TGCGCTTTCAGCGTGAAATGGAAATTCTTGGCAGGTTGTCCCACCCGGGAATAGTCACATTTCTCGAATCAACCGATTCCAGGGAAAATCTCGGCTTTGCCATGGAGTTTGTTGAGGGGTGCAGCCTGCAGGAGGTCCTTCAGGCCCGAGGCGCATTGCCATGGGAAGAAACGGTGGCCCTGGCCATTCAAATATGCCTACCTTTGAAGCATGCTCACGACCGTGGGGTAATTCATAGAGACCTCAAGCCTTCCAACATTCTGGTAAAAGGATGGCCTGATAGCCCCCAAGTAAAGCTGACTGATTTCGGGGTGGCAAGTTTGTTTGCAAGCAGAAGGTTGACTGCAACAGGGGGTCTGGTCGGTACGGCAGAAACTATCGCGCCTGAACAAGTGGCTGGTAAACCCGCCACAAAAAGGAGTGATTTATACAGCCTGGGGGTAGTGATCTACACTCTCATTTCAGGACAATTTCCTTTCCGGGGCCATTTGGCCGAAGTTCTTCACAAACAGCGTTTTGGCCAGCATGAAAAACTGGGCCGACTGGTAGATCTCATTCCATTTGAATTGGAAAAATTGGTGGATGAATTGCTGGCAAAAGACCCCGCTGCTAGACCACCGGATGCTGGGCTCGTTGCTAGAAGATTGCAAGTTATAGCCCGGAAGGACCAATTGGCCCAGTCAGATGGTCGCAGGCTGGCTCCAGCAAGTTCGCAAATGTCAGGGTATGAACTTCCAAAACAGGGGGAGGGGCCGGCAACTTTTGTCAGTCGGGTAGTAAGGGCCCATTTGGAAGAACAAAATCGCGGTGGTATTTGGTCCAGGTTGATGCGAACCCCATGGGTGGTTGGACCTATGCTGGGATTGGTGTGTGTGGCACTCACATGGGTGCTTTGGCCTGCTGACCCGCAAAAAATCCTTGATCAGGGCATCCAGTTGATGGCATCGACCGATCTCCACGATATTGAAAAGGGTTGGGTTGAATTTCTAGAGCCTTTGTCTCAAAAACCGGCCGGCCCAAAGCCACCAGAAGGGTTTGGAAAATATCGCGCCATGTACGAACAAAATTGCCTGGCAATAACGGCCCTATCCAGAGCTAATTCTGCAGATATACGATCTGAAGCTGAGTGGGCTTATCTATGTGCGAAAAGGTTATTCAATGAGGGACAAGTCGACCTTTCGCACAGGGTTCTTCGCGCCCTTGTAATTGCCTACCGTGGAAATAGGGTTGAAAAACCCTGGGTGGATAAATCTATGCTCGATTTGGGGGGTAATTTTGCTTCTGAATCAGAGCAAAACCTGATTACCACCTCGGAGGAAGCAGTAGAGAGGCTTCGGCAATTGACCGGATTGGGCTACGAAAGATTTCAGCCATGATTATTCAGGGAAAATTGTTTGGTGAAGGATACGAAGTCCAAGTTTATGTTTCGGATGGGTTTATTTCAAAAATTCAAGACGATCCCCTTAAATTTGAAAATGCGACAATTCGCAACTGCCATATTTTTCCACCGCTATTTGATCCCCAGATTAATGGGGCCATGAAGGTTTCATTCACAGACCCCCAAGGTGCGGAGGCTTACGATCAGGTTATCAATGAGGCTTGGAGGCATGGGGTTTCCGGTCTGCTGCCCACTGTTATTACCACCAGTGTGAATAACTTGCGTGATTGTCTCAAGGCATTGACTAAATGGCGTGATAGCAACACTGAAGTTGCTGCATCTGTTCCCGGTTTTCATTTGGAAGGGCCAGGCATAAGTCCAATCGATGGATTCAGGGGAGCTCATCCAGTTGAATCGGTTCGGCCCTGGGGAATATCCGAATACGAATCAGCTCAAGAGATTACTGGTGGTTTGGTGAAAATGGTTACTATCGCTCCGGAGATTGAGGGCAACCTTTTACTCATTCCTCAGATGGTTAGGGATAAAGTTGTCGTTTCGTTGGGCCACACGAACGCCACATGGGATGATTTGGCTCGGGCAATGGATGCGGGGGCAACCTTGTTCACCCATTGGGGTAATGGAATCGCTAACAAAATTGACCGTCATCACAATCCTTTGTGGCCAGCTTTAGCCGATGATCGCTTATTTTTGAGTCTAATCGCTGATGGTCACCATTTGCCAGATGCTATGCTAAAAGTTGCCGGGCGTTGCAAAACCTCAATTAGAACTATTTTAACTGCCGACACCGGGCCTTTGGCCGGTGCCGAACCCGGGATCTATGAGTTGTGGAATTCAAGGGTTAGGGTTTGGCCCAATGGCAAGCTGACGGTTAATGAAACCAACTACCTTGCCGGGTCAAGTTCTTGGTTGGATACCTGCATGATGAAAATGAACCTGCAGGTTCACTGCAATATGAAAGAATGTTGGAAGATGGGGTCAACCAACATTCGCAATTTGCTGGGTATGGAGGAATGGGGCTTGTTTTCTGGCAAGAAAGCAGAGCTGACAGTTATTAAGGCAAGCCACGAACTGGAAATAATTGGCTGTTTTGGTGGAGGCACTTTCGTTTCTTACTCACCAAGAATGCGTGGAAGGTCCAATTCCGAAAAAGATCCTAGTTAAAATTCATAGGTCTTTAAAAAAATATCAAAATGAATTGTGTGGAATAGAAATGAACATTTGCGGCAGTTGTGGGAGAAAAAAAGCAGTTTCTGCTCTGGTGTGTGAATTTTGCAAGGATTCAAATGCCGCGGGATTCTCACCAACCATGGAGGGGGTTCTTGAGCCGGATTTGGCAAATATCCTTGAGAAAAACAGGCAATTGCAAAACCTTGGCAAGGTGCCTGAACTGTCGGGTAAGGAACAATTTTTGGTGGTGGTTCGGGGGACACAGACCGAGGCAAAATACCCTCTTGATAAAGCTATTCAAGAATGGATTATCGGCAGGACGGAAGGGCCCGGCGTGGTCATCGATTTAACCAATCAGGAAGACCCTAGCCGTATTTGGGTTTCGCGAAGGCATGCTTTGATAACTAAAGATTACGATCAATTGTTTCTGGAAGATTTAAACAGTAGCAACGGAACCTATCTGAACTCCATTCGCGTTTATCCAGGTGATAAAAAACAATTAAAAATAGGCGATCAAATTCAAGTTGGAAATGTTTGCCTTGAGTTTGGCTGCATTTAGTAATATTTGAATATCTTGATATATTTAGCAATTATGCTGCTGTTTTGAGAATTTGGGCAAAAATATCTGCCGGTTTTTGAATTGAATATTCTAGACCGATCAGACTAAGATAATAATGGCCAATGTTCTTATATCTAAGCTTGTAATCAACTTTTTTGATTGCCCAGCTTGATTCATTTTCATTTTGGTAAAAGGGTTTTCGTGGCCCTATTTGGCTGTGTTTTGGTCAGGAAAAGCATTTCAATAGCTTTGAACTGGCAGTTTTTCTAGACTTTTGTGTTGCTTGGGGGAGGTCGCTTTATGAGCCCCAATGATGTGCCTGTGCAGGGTAACCCGGCCCGATCTCCCTTAATTGAACATAGCTCGGAATCCGTGCCCGTGGCTGGAACGCAACCAAGGGCCTCAATGCGCGAAAAAGTCCGATCCTTGCGGATTGATGACGGGGCTGGAGCCAAAAAGCCTTCCAACAAGGTTTTATTATTGGCTTCTATTGGCTGGTGCTTGGCAATGGCTACCACCGGCACATCGATCCTTTTGGGTTACAAAGCATTCCGCTCACCTGGTGTGAACTTGGAAAGCAGTGAACCTCGGGAGTCGGCCCAAAGTTCCAAAACTGCCATGGCAAAAAACAAGGATTCCACAAAATCAGGTGGAGAAAATTCGAAACAGTCCACCGCGACACCCGAGCCTGCACCAACCGAACAGGTGGCACTTGAATCCAAGGGATACGTGATTCCGGTTCATTTGATTTTGGTTACCCCTAAAGTTGGTGGAATGCTGACAAAATTGAATATCCGTGAGGGGGATATTGTTGAGAAGGGTACCTTGCTTGCCGAAATTGAAAAAGTAGACTACCAAGCCGATGTTGCCAAAGCCGAGAACTTTTTGGGGGCAGCGAAATTCAGGCTACAAGAACTTCAGGTTGGTGCCCGTCCCGAGGAAAAAGAGCAGTCAGAATTGGAGCTGCGCGAGGCGCAGCGCCAGCTCAAGCAAATGGAGCTGGATCTGGTACGAACCAAAAGGCTGAGTGACTCAGCCTCCGTTTCAGTCCGTGAGCTGGAAACATCTCAATACGGTTACGAAGCCATGCAGCAAAAGGTGAAGCGTCTTGAATCGGCGTTTGACCTGATCCGCAAGGGGCCCCGCAAGGAGCGTATCGATGCTGCCCGTTCCGAGGTGCTTCAGCTTGAAGCAGAATTGTCAAAATCCAAGTGGCGGCTTGAGAACTGCACAATCTTGGCTCCCATTGGTGGGATGATACTCACTAAAAAAGCTGAGGAAAATAACATGGTGAATCCTGCAGCTTTTAATGGATCTTTTTCCATTTGTGAATTGGCGGATCTGCGGGATGTCGAAGTGGAATTGGACATTCAAGAAAGGGACATCAGCAAGCTTTTTCTGAATCAGGAATGCTTGGTCCTTCCTGAAGCATGGCAGTCCAGCAAACGCTTTCTAGCAATTCATCCCAAAGGCTACACGGCCTATGTGAGCAGGATTATGCCCACTGCCAACCGAAGCAAAGGTGCGGTTCCTGTTAGGGTCCGAATTGTTGTTCCCAAAGATGAGCAAGGGGTTTTTCTGAAACCTGACATGGGGGCCATGGTGACTTTTTTTAATCGCGAAATACCTTCCAGCATTCGAAGCACCTACCAGGAGGAGCAGGCCAAGGTGAAGAGCGACAACAAAACAGCCCTTCAGGTTCCGGTGGCAAAGGCCAAGGATTCTGGAACGCCTTGAAATGCGCTATGTGGTCAAAGTCTTGGAAAATTCCGCATGCAGGTGATGAGATGGCTTCAATTGTTGAAATACGGAAACTGACAAAAACATTTAGCAGGGGATCCGAGCAAATTCGAGTGCTTGATGACCTTAGCCTAGAGGTTCCGGAGGGGCAATTTTTGGCTTTGATGGGGCCTTCAGGTTCGGGAAAAACCACGCTGCTTAACTTGATTGCCGGTTTGGATTCGCCTACTAGCGGCATTATCCGAGTGGGCGAGATCGATATCAGCACGATGTCGGAAGGCAAGCTTGCCAAATGGAGAACACGCCATGTGGGATTTATTTTTCAGTTTTACCATTTGCTGCCGGTGTTAAACGCGTATGAGAATGTTGAACTTCCCCTTTTGTTGTTGCCGATGAGTTCATCGGAACGGCGTCAGCGAGTGATGACTGCGCTCGATTTGGTAGGACTATCTGACCGTAATCACCACCGTCCTGGTCAATTGTCAGGCGGTCAACAGCAACGTGTTGGAATCGCGCGAGCTATAGTCACTGACCCCACATTGATTGTCGCTGACGAACCAACTGGTGACCTTGATTCGAAAAGCGCTGGTGAGATTCTGAGGCTGTTGATTGAGCTGCAAACGGGCTTGAACAAAACCATCATCATGGTGACGCACGATCCTAAGGCTGCTTTGGCGGCGGAGCGTTGTCTGCATTTAGAGAAAGGGCGTTTAGCCCAGGAAACATTCAATAACCGTGCCGAGTCGCTTCAGATTCTGGAAGCGGTGTGAGTTTGTGCGAATGGCTGTGGCACGAATTGCAATCAGGGAAAGCCAATGAACTGGGAAGATTTGGATGGTCGATTTTTGGGGTTGGTGGACACTCCGCGCCACGCCCTTGAGACAACCCTTGTCCAATTTGCCGCTTTGTTTTTTTTCGTGACCGCCTTGCTGTTTTTGCCACGGGTCTGGTTTTATATGTCGTTCATTGTGCGCAATCTTTGGCGCAACAAAATTCGCACATTCCTTACCGGTGTGGCAACCATGGTGCTGGTGTTGGTTGTGACGCTGGTCTGGACGGTGCTTTCGTTTCTCAATCTGGTGACCTCGGAGAAAGCCAGTAATCTCAAGGCGATTGTGACGGAGCGGTGGCAAGTTCCCAGCCAGATGCCGTATGCGTATGCGACGCGTTTGACCGAGGGGGCTACGAAGGAAGAGGGTGATTACTCGATAGACCCCAAGCAGGACAGCATGACTTGGGCTTTTTACGGTGGGACGCTGGACCCGGCCAACCGGACAACAGAAAATAGCCTGTTTTTCTTTGTGATGGAACCTGACCGATTTCTAACGATGATGGACGGGATTGACGAACTCACCGCTGAGAAGAAAGCAGAGGTTGAGGCGGCGATCAAAGCGATGGAATCAGATTTCAACAAGGTGATGGTTGGGGCGAACAAGCTGAGGCAACTGAACAAGAAGGTTGGGGAGCGAATCAAAGTCACCAGCCTTAATTACAAAGACATTGATATTGAATGTGAGATCATTTGCGAACTCCCTGAAGGGCGGTATGAACAGGCGGCTGTGATGCCCAGGGAGCGGCTGAACCGGGCGCTGGATGATTACGAACGGAAGAACCGTAAACCGCATCCAATGGCCAACAAGTCTTTGAATCTGGTTTGGTTGCGTGTGCCGGACACCAAGGCTTTCCAGGCGGTGGAGCGGCAGATTACCACCTCGAGCGAATTCAAAAGCCCTTCGGTGAAGGTGGAAACAGCTTCGTCTGGCGTGGCAAGTTTTTTGGACGCTTACAAGGATATGCTGTGGGGCATGCGGTGGATTTTGGTGCCTTTTATCCTGATAACTATGTCTTTGATTATCGCGATGGCAATCAGTATTGGCGTAAGGGAAAGGCGCAAGGAAATCGCGGTGTTGAAGGTGCTTGGGTTTGGGCCTTCGCAGGTATTGATTTTGATTTTGGGTGAGGCGCTGCTGGTAGGCGGGCTGTGCGGGATGGCGAGTAGCGGGGTTACGCTTTGGTTCATCAACGGTTACCTGGGTGGGTTCAAATTTCCAATCGCGTTTTTTCCCACCTTCATGGTTCCGGAGGAAGCACTTTGGTGGGGGCCATTGATGGGATTGGGTACCGCGCTTGCGGGTAGCCTGACCCCTAGCCTTTCGGCTTGTCGAATCAAAGTTTCGGAAGTGTTTTCCAGGACATCGTAGTTTGGGATTGCGTTGATTGATCCTTGAGACATTTAGCCGGGTGTTCAACATGTTGCAGAGTCTGGCACTTTTGGGCGTGGTGGGACTGACGGTCCTGTTCATAGCCGTTGTTGTGCCGCAACTTGGGTGGTTGGGCAAGATTCTGTCGCGCTACAACGCCAGGAACTTGGTTGTTCGCTGGCCTATCACCTTGATGCTTTTGGCCGCATTCATCATGCAAGTTGGGATTGTGGTGGTGATGCTGGCGTTTGTACGCGGGCTTGAGGCTTTGACGGAAGGGAGCAGCATTCCTGGGAATGTGATTGTGATGTCTGAAGGTTCGACTGACGAGCTTTTCAGCAATCTTGGGTATAGCGATATTAGCGATGTGGAGCGACTGCCTTTGGTGTTGCGTGATGAAAGCACGGCGGACCGGAAGCCGCTTGCGAGTTGGGAAGTGTATGTGGTTGTGAACCAGCCGCTTCCGGACGCAGTGGTGAACAGTCGGAAATTTGGTTGTAAATTCGCCTCGGATTCGTTGCGGGTTGTTGAATTGCCTAAAGCCTCGTTTTTTGAGGCTTTGGCGGCGGTGGCCTCGGACCCGTTTTCCCCGCTAGCGGCCATGAGCAGGGCCAAGGGGCCGATGGAGAGCGCCGGTTTGATGGCAGGTGACGAGGTCACGAAATACAATAATTGGCCGGTGGCGAGTCATGATGAGCTGCGCCGGGTGATGATGGGCAAGCAGTCGGGGATGATCACACTTGGGTACATGCGGGACGGGAAAGCTGGGGAAGGCCAGTTTTCTGTCGACGCGATCCGGGTGCTGGAAAGGGCAAGGCGATTTCTGCAGGTGCGGGGGATAGACAGTCCGGAAACCTCCCTCAAAGTACATGGTTTTGAATTGCTGGCTGGGAAAGTATTCTCCGAAGCGGGCGTGAGAACCATCAATCTGAATGGTTCTGAACGCACGGCGGTCGAGGCAATCCTGGGTGAGGGGATCGCGCGGACCCTAGGCGAGGATGTGGACAAACCCTCGTTGGTGGAAGGAGACCTGTTTTATCTTGGAGATAGTGTCCAGCCCTTTGTGGTGGCTGGAATTTCCTCGACATCGGGTTCGACCTTTGATTCGGAGATCTGGGCGAAGCAATCTTTGGTGGGCCGCAAATTTGGAAAAAACAGCTTTTCCACGGTGGTATTGCGGACCCAAGGCGCCCAGGAGGCAGCCAGCCTGAGCCGGGAGTTGCGTGACGACTTTAAAAAGGCGGCCGTCCGCGCGCAAACTGAAGAAGAATACTATTCGAGCCTGAACAGCACCAACAAGCAGTTCCTATACGCAATCTCCTTTGTTGCAGCAATTGTCACCGTGGGTGGCGTGCTTGGGTTGATGAATACGATGTTTGCTGCGATCAGTCAGCGCATGAAGGACATCGGTGTGTTGCGAATCCTTGGGTATTCAGGGTTTCAGGTATTGGCAGCATTCCTGTGTGAGGCCCTGATTTTGGCTTTTATCGGCGGACTACTGGGATGTGCGGCGGGCTCACTCGCGGACGGCTTCACCGCCAACAGCATCATCTCCAGCGGTCAGGGCGGCGGCAAAAGCGTGGTGCTACGCATGACCGTGGATGGCAGAATCATCCTTTACGGCATGTCGGTAGCCATGATCATTGGGTTGCTTGGAGGCGCCCTTCCCGCCTTCAATTCGACCCGGATCAAGCCTCTGGACGCGCTACGCTAAAGCAGCCAACTCTGCCTGCTACTTGGTTATCAGCTTTGGGGACATCAACCTTGGGTTCATCAGCCCTGGGATTGATGCCGGCGCCATTTTTCAGCCAAAGATTCGCGAGGCTTTGGATCGTCCCTGACCTGGGGCTCTTCCAGATCTGGGTTGGACCAGCGGCAGACATGCATGCGAATGCCGTAGCGGGACCCCATAGCGCTTAGGTGGGTGTACAGCTTCAGCCTTTTGCTTCTGGGCAAGAGTCGCTGGATTCTGTGTCCGGGCAGCATGACTCTTGGACCATTGCTGTAAACCTCGGCAACCTGAACCAATTGAGTTCCAGTCAACACTGTTCCCAGACGATCTAGGCTACCCTCGGGCAGAGGCAGGTAGCCCATGGTTGTCTGGGTGATGCCGAAATCGCGCAGAAGAGACAGGAGGGCCTCGATCTCCGGAGCGGTATCGGTGATGCCTGGGACCAAAGGTTCCATGGTTGGCAAAACCGCCAATCCCATTTCCCGCAGGCGAACCACCTGGCGCAGACGAGCTTTGGGAGACGGTGCCCCGGGCTCCATGCCACGCGACTTGGCGGTGGAGGCGGTGCAAAGGGGCACGGTGATGCGCAGGAGGCTACCCAAAGCCGCAAGCCTTGGGCGGAGGTGGCTGAGAATGCGGGCCCGCGTCCGGATCCACACTTTGATACCCATTTTGGCGATTGCCTCAGCGCAGGCAACTGCCAGCTCCTGTGCCGCCTCTGGACCGGCGAAGGGGTCGGCATGGGCACCGAGATAAACAGCTTGAATGGGGCCTTGCCACCCTTTCAAGGTTTGGTGGAGGAGTTCAAGGGTGCCGGCGTAGAGGTCAACCGCCTGACTATCGCATTCTGCGGTTTTACCTGCGAGGTGGAGAATCCCGTGCCAGCGCTCGGGCTGGGTATCCAGCGCCAGCACGGGGCCCTCAGGTCCTAGCAGCCATTGACTGAACAATGGCTGGGTTCTGCGAACCTTTTGGGTCGGACGGTGCAGCCACGGAGTAGCTTGCCAGATCTTGACCGCACTGAATATCTCCTGCTGATGCATGACGACCCCTCCTGGACCTGTCTGCGGCAAGCTGAAAAAGGATATGTCCCGATGGCTCTACCAGTCAACCAATCGAATTATTTATCCTGATTCGAAACCGAATTATTTACCCTTTTTTGAAACCGAACCAAACCGGCTGGAAATCCGGTCCTAATTCTTCTTGCAGTGAGCGGAAGATTCCTTGCATGGCAAAAGAAAGAAAATTGAACCATTTTCAATTTCCCTGAAATCTCTACGACAAACAGTATGCCCAAGTTCCCCTTACTGCTTGAATTTTGTGTTTTCCGGTGGATTTTTCGGAAAATATAATTCTGGCCGGGTGTGGGGGTGGATGTTTGAGCACTGAACTAGCGCATGGATGAGCAGGAAGCATGAAAGCACTCAACGATTTTCTTTCCAAAGTGCGGCAGGAACCGGTTCCTGCGGGCTGCTTTTTGGGTTTGTTGCATATTTTGATTGGCAAAACGTTAGTGACCCGAGAAGGGGCGCTGGTTAGCCGGGGCATAACTTGGCGTGAATTGGCCGCCCGGATGCGTCAGGCGCGTTTGGACAAGGATTTGGTGCGTGAATTGGGGGTAGATCCGGCGCAATTGCCGCCCCGTGATCGTGAGGCCTATTGGTTTGAGGCCCTTAGGCGGGCACCGGTGGCGAGCCCGCAGGCGAACAACCAAGCGGCCCAATTGGTTTCTTGGCTTGAAAAGCTGGGCTATGAGGTTGACCAGTTTCGATGATTGCCAAAGCGCATCTCTCTTGCTTCCAAGCGTCTGGCAGGGTTCACTAAAGAGTTGAGCCTTGAGCTTCCCAGCGAATTGCCCGGTCGCATTATTGGCCAAAACGGGGCAAGCGGGTGGCCGATGAAGCGGTTTGGCTTGCCGAGCCGTTTTTTCACCCCTTGGCGCGCAGTTAAGGAAAGACGAGAGCATGAGTGAGAAAAAAGGCACGGAAGAGCTTCCCTCCCCCTCCGAAGGGCTTCTGACCAAGGAAATTCCTTGGAAATTGATTGCATTACTTGGTGTTTTGGTAATTGGTGGGGCATTGTTGGTGAATGCCGCCGCTAACCGACGGGACACGAGCCTTGCCAAGAGTTGGGTTGAATTTGATGGGATCAAGGAAAACGAGAAGCTTGCGAGCTTTGCGGAGTTGAACCGAACAAACCCTGTTGGTGCAGCGGCGCACCTGAAAATGGCGCGTCAGCAGCTGGCAATGGGGCTTCGGGAATATCCGGCTCCTGCCAAGGAATCGTTTCCACCTTCGCCTGATTCGAAGGAAGCCAAAGCCAAACCTGCTGATGCGATGGAGCTTTTGAAACAGGCTCGTGAAGGCTTTGACATGGCCCGGAAGTCGTTCAAGGAGTTGCCAGCTTTGGAACTTGAATGCATGGCCAGCGCAGCTAGGGCATCTGAAGGGCTTGAAGAACTGGAAGACGCGAAAAAGCGTTATGAGGAAGTGGTTAGCCGGTTTGGCGAGAGCACCATTGGGCGCGAAATTCGTCAACGGATGAAGGAGATGGACGAAAAAGACCGCTGGAAAACAGTAACACGGATTGAGGACAGCCTTCGCAAGGCAGGTCCTTGATTGCCTTAACCCACGAATTGCAGCGCTTAGGCTATGGATCCTGAAGAATTTCTAGAGGATGAGGACGCGCCTGAGGTTCAGGATGCCGGAACCGAGGCAGCTAGTTCCCCAGCGATTCCCGGGCTTCCGGCTGGCGAAGACGGGTGGATTGAGCACAAAGCTGCCATTCGCCGCGAAGCGATGCGTTTGGATCAATTTATCCAGCAATTGATACCTAATTGCACCCGGTCAATAGCGCAGAAAATAATTGAAGAAGGCCGGGTGTTGATCAATGGCCGGCCGGGCAAGAACTCGGCCAAGGTCAAGCATGATGACTTGTTGCGGATTCGGCCGCCCACGCCTCCCCATCCAGAACCGATAGCGGAAAATATTCCGCTGGAAATTATCTTTGAAGATGAATGGTTGGCGGTGGTGAACAAGCCGCACAACATGGTTGTGCATCCGGCGCGGGGGAATTGGTCTGGAACGCTGGTGAACGCGCTGCGGTTCCATTTTCCCAAGTTGAGCGGGATCAATGGGGATTACCGGGCGGGGATTGTGCATCGGCTTGATCGGGACACCTCGGGTGTGATTTTGATTGCCAAGGAAGAGCTGACCCATAGCGACCTGGGGATACTTTTTGAAACACGCAAGGTTTTCAAGGAGTATGCGGCTCTGACTTACGGGGTGCTGGACAGGGATTCTGATTACATTGAAGGGGCGATCATGCATCACCCCAAAGACCGGACCAAGATGATGGTCACGCGGGAAATGGTTGGGGACGCCAAAGAGGCCATGAGCTACTACGAGGTGGCGGAACGGTTTCAGGGGTACACCTACGTGAAGGTTCAACCACGGACTGGGCGGACCCATCAGATTCGTGTTCACTTGGCCAGTGTGGGGTGTCCGGTTGTGGCGGACAAAGCCTACACCGCTCATGACCGTTTCATGCTCTCTGAAGCGATCTCGGGGCTTCCCGAAGCAGAGGATATGCCTTTGATGACCCGGCAGGCTTTGCACGCTTATCGGTTGCGTTTTGAGCACCCACGCACGGGCAAGGTGGTTGAGTTCACGGCACCTTTGCCGGAAGAGTTTGAAAACACTTTGGCCGCTTTACGAAAACACCGGCCGTGGCGGTCACCCGTCGCCGGCCGGCGTATCTGATTTGGTAACCTTTGGGCTTACTTAGCCGCTGTTCTGCCAGCCAATTCGAGCTTGGCGGTGCGGCGCATGTGGGCGGCGACTTGGTCACGCAGGCGTTCGCCGTAGGCTTCTTTGACATCGTCTTTGACATCGTCGAATTTCACTTCCTTGCCGGCCTTTTTGTCAACGGTGAGGATGATGTGGTATCCGAAGGGTGTCTCGACAACATCGCTGATGGTGCCGGCTTTTTGAGCGAAGGCGACCTTGGCGAATTGCTCGACCATGCTGCCATCACGAGCAAACCAACCAACATCTCCGCCTTGGGTCTTGCTTGGGCAGGTGGAATATTGCTTGGCGTAGGCGGTGAAGGTTTCGTCCATGGCCTCGACCCGTTTTTGCTCGGCGGCCAGTTTGTCGGCCCCGGCGGCGAGGACGGCTTTTTGCGCAGCTTGATCGACGGCAGCCTTGATTTGGAGCAGGCGCTGCTTGCTGGCCTGATTTTGCGCAGCATCGGTCCCCAGAGGGAGCAGGATGTGACGGGCACGGACGGTGCTGCCATCGAACAAAGCAGGCTCGGACTGAAAAAGTGCTTTCAAGGCAATTTCGGTGGCTTGGGAGTTGAGGTATTTCTCCCAGCGGATATCGGCGGCGACATGTTTGTCGAGTTCGCCTGGGGCGAGCTTGAGGCTAGCGAGGATTTCTTCAAAGGTTTTGTTTTGGCCTTTGGCCTCTGCTTTCATCTCTTCGATGCGTGTGGCGACTTCAGCCGGGGTGGCCTGGAGCTTGCCCTGGACGAGGAACTGGTCGACGAGTTCGGTGTCGATCAACTGGGCTAGAACTTCTTCTTTTGCCTCATCGCGCTTGTCGGGTGCAAAGCGGTCGAGGGCCCGGTCGAGGGCCAACTGCGAAATGGAAACGCCATTCACTTTGGCAACCACAGTGGCGGTGGCTGGCGCCACAGCGGAGGTGGTTTGAATTGCCGCAGGGGGGGCTGGTGGCTGGGCGAATGCAGCACTTCCGACCGCCCAAGACAGACCCAGAACCAACCTTTTTTGCGCGAACATATCTGCTAGCCTCCTGAGTCTTGCCCTATTAGCATTGCCCTATCTGGAACCGCTGTTAACAACACGCGGCTATCGATTGGGGCGAAGCATAGGCTTTGGCAGGGATTGGGCGCTAGATGAACCGTTCCCATTTTTCGCCGGAGCGGCCCTGATCCATGGCAAAGCGCATTTGGCTTACCGCCTGTTCAAAACCCACCAGGATGGCCCTGCTGACGATGCTGTGGCCGATGTTGAGTTCTTCGACATGCGGGATTGCCGCAACGGGTTGGACATTGTTGTAGTCGAGGCCGTGGCCGGCGTGTACTTTGAGGCCCATTTGGTGGGCTAACAGGGCAGCTTCTTCGAGTTCGATGAGGCGGTCTTTGCGTTCCTGACGGGATTTGGCCTCGCTGTAGCTGCCGGTTTGCAACTCGATGGCGTGGGCCTTGATACGGTGTGCCGCCTCGACCTGACGGGGGTTGGGATCGATGAAGAGGGCGACGAGGATACCGGCATCGATCAGCCTGTGAGCTATTTCGGTGACGGATTTTTCATGGGCGAGGAGGTCGAGCCCACCTTCGGTGGTGAGTTCTTCGCGTTTTTCGGGAACGAGGGTGGCCTCATCGGGTTTTACCTCGAGGGCGAAACGGGTCATGGCATCGACGGCGGCCATTTCCAAATTGAGGCGGGCCGTGATGGTTTGGCGTACCAGTCGGACATCCCTTTCCTGAATGTGGCGACGATCTTCGCGGAGGTGGACGGTGATACCATCGGCACCGCCGATGATGGCGAGGGCAGCGGCGGTGACGGGATCGGGGTGGTGGCCCCTACGGGCCTGCCGCACGGTGGCCACATGGTCGATATTGACACCCAAACGCAGCATGCTGGCAATCTCCTAAATTAGCGCAAACCCAATGTCGGCAACCATGACCCAATGTCGGTAACCCTGACCCAATGTCCGCAACCCTGCAAGTTGTGTTTCAAACCCGCCATGAATCAGGCAGATCCTCTGAAACACGGCGGTAGCGGCGCACCTCGCGCCAGATGAGCCAGAAGAAAAGACCGGCGATGAACAGATCGGGAATTTTGGCCACGATCGGGAGGGAAGCCAGGCCCAAAGGCATGAGGTAGGCCGAGAAAAAAAACAGCACAGCCAAAACTGGCACACCCACCCGGATGTGCCAGGGAAGCGGGTAGCGGGGGTCGGTGAAAACGCGAGGTAGGAGGCTGCAATCTTTGCCGAAATCAGCCAAACCTGGGAGTATTTCTTTCCACCATGGGCCTCGGTCGGCAGGGTTGATGGTGGAGCGAGGCAATTCGCGGCGATGCGGGGTTAGATTGGCGGCAAGGCGCCCCTCGATGGAGTCTATGCGCGATTCCAGCAAGGCGATCCGGTCGCTCAGGGAAGACGATTGCTGGCCCGGTTGGCCGGGAGAGGATTGGGAGTCGGCAGCGCCGGTCGAATCCATCCGAACGGTTCCTTGGGGATGCTTGGGCGTTTGTTAAGAGTTGCCCTTGGAATCATTCTATAGCCTGGGGTTAACCTTGGGTGACAATTTGGCGTTTGATGGGGAGCCGGTCGTTTGAAAATAGCGTGAAAAAAGCAGAAGCCGGGCTTGAAGGCCTGGCTTCTGCTTTTTTGTGTCAAGGTAGTCGGAGTGCCCCTTGCGGGGCGCTGGATTACTTGATTTCTTCTTTGAATTTCTTCAGAGCGTTTGCCTTGATGGTGACGCTCGCAGGCTTTGCCTTGAAGGTTTGGGGCTCCTTGGTGAAGGGGTTGATACCCTTGCGAGCCGGTGTTGCGGGCTTCACGCGCTTGCTGAGCTTGATGACATTGGGGATGACGAAAACGCCGGGGCCCTTCTTGCCCAATTGCTCTTGGGCCAATTCGCAGAGCGCCTCGAGGACGGCGGAGACTTCCTTCTTACCCAGGCCCGCAGCCTCGGCGAGGTGAGCCAACACGCCAGCCTTATTGAGGG
>Ga0255132_1000495_pt1 | contig 15480 bp, 8 predicted proteins | sample Law_Law_RepA_8d_FD_188551 | JGI IMG/M metagenome (GOLD analysis project Ga0255132, IMG submission 188551) | Freshwater microbial communities from St. Lawrence River, New York, United States - Law_Law_RepA_8d | ecosystem: Environmental > Aquatic > Freshwater > River | place: USA: New York...
GGTAATCGCCATTTCCAGAGGATTGATTCAAACTTGGTTTGGTAAAAATCAGCCGATGACTATCTAAACCGAGCAAATCGTCGAGTCGTTCCCGCAGTTCCGGCTGGATCGTAACGCGATGCTTGCGTGACACGATCACCACGGTATCTCCACTCTCGACCTTGAGGTCAAAGTGGACGTCTCGGTCGCCGGGATAGCCTCGCAGAATCTCTGCAATACGTGGAATTAGATCCTCCGGATGTTTCCCTTCATCGAACCGAATTCGAATACCGCTTGTGAACTTCGAATCCACTTCTGCCATCGGAAGAATTTCATCGATGATGAAGTTAAATTCTTCTTCCCCACGCTTATCGATCCGCCCCCGCGCTAAGACAATCGCGTCGGGTTGAATCACATCGGCATATTTCTCATAGGTGTTCGGCCAAGCGATCGATCGGGCGATTCCTTCGAGATCTTCTAAATCGAAATTTGCGTATTTCGATGGAGTATCCGGTTTTGGATTTCGGGTATGAGCCAGTTTGATTGAGGATACCACTCCACCCATCCACACTTCCGTACGATGTTTGAGATTCTTGGCAGTTACCGCATTGGCCGTACAAAAAGATCGAAGAGTCAGTTCATACTCGGCAAGAGGGTGCGAAGAGAGGTAGTACCCAAGCACTTCCTTCTCCATTGACAATCGTTCCTTTTCAGGGAACTCAGGAATATCGGGCAAAGCAATCGTGGCCGGCATAGCTTCGTCTTCGAGATCGCCGAACAAACTTAACTGTCCGCTCTTCTTGTCTTTGAGCGCTTCGGCCCCACCTTGGATGGCTTTGTCTAACACAGCCAAGTATTGAGCGCGTCGTCCACCCAAGCAATCAAAAGCACCTGCCCGGATCAGTGCTTGCAACGAAGCGCGATTACAAGCAGAGATATCCACGCGATTGCATAAATCGTAAATATCTTTGTAGGGGCCGTTTCGATCTCGTTCATCCGCGATGGCATCGGCCGCCCCTTTGCTACAACCTTTAATTGCCGAGAGACCGAAATGAATCTTACCGTCCGCAACGCTGAATTCACCTCGGGATGAATTGACACTCGGTTGCTCGACGACAATCCCCATCCGCTGGCAATCTTCCAAATGCTCAACAAGCGAATCCTTGCGTTTGAAGTTTCGGTTGGGAATATCGCCCGTTAGCAAAGCGGCCATAAACTCCACTTTATAGTGGGCTTTGAGATAGGCCGTTTGGTAAGCGATCAGCGCATAGGCGGTCGAGTGACTCTTGTTAAAGCCGTATCCAGCGAACTTCAGGATCATATTCCAGAAGTCTTCAGCGTCTTTTCGGGCCAAGCCGACTTCGACCGCCCCGTTCAAGAACTTCTCGGCATTCGCCGCGATAATCGATTCCTTCTTCTTGCTGATCGCTTTGATGCACGTGTAGGCTTTGGCCAATTCGATCCCGCCCAAGCCGTTAAGGATTCGCATCACCTGCTCTTGGTAAACCATCACCCCGTGGGTTTCGCCCAAGATGTCTTTGAGAATTGGATGCAAATAGTTCGCGGGCTTTTTCTTGAGCTTTACCGCGATGTAATCGTCGACCATCCCGCCTTCGAGTGGACCGGGTCGATAGAGCGCATTGGTCGCAATGATATCGCGGAAGTGATCGGGCTTCATCCGCTGCAACAAATCGCGAATCCCTCCGCTTTCCAACTGAAAGACCCCTTTGGTCTCACCGCGTCTGAGCAATTCGAAAGTCTTCTCATCATCCAAAGGGAATTTCAGCGGGTCGACTCGTTCGCCGCGAGTCTTCTCGATCATGTCGACCGCCTTCGAGAGGATGGTTAAGTTCCTCAAGCCGAGGAAGTCCATCTTGAGCAACCCAGCCGCTTCGACGTCACCCATCGACCATTGCGTGATAACGTCGTCTTTGCCCGAACCACGCATCAGTGGGACATACTCGGTCAACGGCTTATCGGCGATCACAACGGCGGCAGCGTGCGTGCCGATACTGCGGGCCATCCCTTCGACACGTTGCGCGAGGCTGAAGAGTTCCTTGATTTCCGGAACTTCCGCTGCCTTGCGCAAATCTTCGCTCTCTGCCAACGCGTCCTTGATGGTGATCTTCGGATCATCGGGAACCATCTCGCTGATTTCAGCGACGCGGCTCAAGGTGACATTGATCGTTCGGCCGACATCCTTGATCGCCCCGCGCGCTTTGAGCGTGCCGAAGGTTCCGATCTGCGCAACGTTATCTTCGCCGTACTTCGCTTTAACGTACTTGATGATCTCACTGCGACGTTCTTGGCAGAAGTCGATATCGATATCGGGCGCTTCGATCCGGCTCTCATCAAGAAATCGCTCGAAAAGCAAATCGTATTTGATGGGGCATACGTGGGACAAATACGTTGCATAACAAACCAATGCCCCCACACCGCTTCCCCGAGCCGTGGCTGGAACATTGATCTCTCGAGCATAACGAACAAAGTCCCATACGATGAGAAAGTAGTTCGAAAAGCCGAGTTTCTTAATAACCCCTAGCTCTCGGTCCAAACGATCGATTACGACTTGGGAGAGAGCCCCATTTGGGCACATCTCCTCGTTCCCTTCGTAGCGTTCCATCAAGCCTTTTAAACACAGAGCGCGGAGGTAGTCATCCGAGGTCGGGTGTTCTTTAGGAATTTCGAAGGACGGAAAGTTACGGCTTCCGAGTTCAAGGTCGATATCGACGGAGTCGGCGATCGATTGCGATCTTGCTACCGCGTCTTCGAGCCCTTGGAAGTGATGATACATCTCTTCTTGCGAGCGCAAGTAGAACTGATCGTTCTCCATCCGCATGCGGTTTCGATCAGTACGGAACTTCCCGGTCGCAATACATAGCAGAACATCTTGGACCTCCGCATCTTCTTGATCCACGTAGTGTGCATCGCTTGTTGCGACCAATGGCAAGCCCATCCGTTTTGCGACGTCTACCGCACCGAGTAACTGTTCGCGTTGGATTTGCAGACCATTGTTCATGATCTCGACAAAGAAGCGGTCTTTGAAGGTCTTCGAGAACCATCCCGCCACGCGTTCGGCGTCTTCGATTGCACCGGCGGTATCGCTTCCTCGAAGGACTGCTCGCGAGAATTCACTCGAAACGCATCCGCTCAGGCAAATGATCCCTTCGTTGTACTCTTGCAACAATTCCTTATCGATCCGCGGTTTGTAGTAGAAGCCTTCCAGGCTCGCTCGCGATGCTAATCGGATCAGGTTTTTGAAACCCGTTCGGTTTTTGGCCAGAAGGGTCAAATGGAATGCCGCTTCTTTGGCAGAGGCCGCATCGTGCTCATATCGGCTACCGGGTGCAACGTAAGCTTCGTAACCCAAGATTGGATTGATGCCTACTTCCTTTGCTTTCTTATAAAACTCCAGAGCACCGTGCAAATTGCCGTGGTCGGTAAGAGCCAAGCCGGTCATACCATGCGATTTCGCTCGACCGAGCAGCCGACCGATCGATCCGGCACCATCGAGCAAGCTGTAGTGACTGTGGCAGTGCAGATGCACAAATGGACGTGGTGCGTCCCCGGATGCTTGGTCCATGCTGGCGCTTTCCTTAGCAAAGAAACTTGCTGCGTAAAACAAACAAGCCGCTCACGGTAAACCACGGCGGCTTGAATTCAAATCGACTTGAGAAAACTTTAGTTCGAAGACTCTCCGGAGGACTCAACAGGTGCCTGTGCGCCTTGAGCATCCGAACTTCCTTCTACAGCATCCCCTTTGGGGGCTTCGGAAGCTTCAAAGCCGACTCGGGAGATCGCTTTGAAAGTGGCATCCATATCTAGATCCCCTTTGTATTTCACGAACACAATCGGGTTGTCGATCGCATCTGCTTCCTTCTGTGGTGCCAATTCGATTCCAACGACACCCTTTTGCTTGGCGATCGCCGATTTCACGACCGGGTAGCATCCGGTGGGGCATGTCATGCCATCAACTTTGAAAGAGACAAGCTTCGTCTCACCCATTTCTTCAGGTGCCGGTTCCTTTGAAGCCACATTTTCCTTGCTTGGTGCGGTTACCGCCGTTGGCATCGACTGCTCGCAGGAAGAACCACAGCCCGTGCAAGCAAGACCCAAGAAACCGCCGATACAACCGCAAAGGCAAGAGGATTGGATCAACGACAAAAGAGACCGACGCGGAGAATTCTTTGTGGACATTCAGTAACTCCTTCAAACAAAACGCGAACAATTCAGTAACGCTCTAATAACAAGTCAGCTATTCGATCAGCGACACTGTACTGTAGCGACTTAACCACGAAAAAACCAGTTGGCGACCGAAAAACCCGTCATCTGCCTTTTGTCGCGCGTTTGCCAACGAACAAGTCCCGCAAAACCGGCGATGTTTTTCGCTTTGACACATCGAAACCCATCCGGTCACAGACTTTTATCTCCAGATATCCCCAAATGCGCTGAAAACTTCGGAGAATTCACACGTCGACCATCACGAAACTCGCAAACGCTTAACTTCGAAGGCGATTCCGGTAGGAACCCTACGAATCGACTTCCAATTGGGCTATAATCTCCGAACCCTCGGCGGGTATCCTGCCATGAGTACGACCGATCCCTCGAAGCACAGGTAAATGCATTCATGCAACCAAAACTGACGAAAACAACCTTCCTCGCGACCCTCCTTTCAGTATGCAGCTTTGCCGGCGGGGTGGATGGACAAGACAAAAAGTACGATGCCACTGCGGTGGCTTCCCAAGGCGTCTCGAAGCTTAAAGTAGGTGCAAAAGATTGGCCGCAATGGGGCGGTACCCCGGAACGCAACAACGTTCCTGACTCTGGACCTTTGCCCGGTTCCTTCGACGTAAAGTCCGGAAAGAACGTTCGCTGGTCCGTCCCACTCGGGTCGGAAACTTACGGAAACCCAGTGGTTGCCAATGGCAAAGCCTATGTCGGAACGAACAATGGCTCGGGGTACATCAAACGATATCCAGCCACCGTGGATCTCGGTGTGTTGCTTTGCTTTGATGACAATGACGGAAAATTGCTTTGGCAACACAGCAGTGAAAAATTGCCTACCGGCCGAGTTCACGATTGGCCCAACCAAGGCATTTGCTGTGCGCCGCTGATTGACGGTGATCGGCTCTGGTACGTAACAAGCCGTGGCGAAGTCGCTTGTTTGGACACCGATGGGTTCCACGATGGTGAAAACGATGGGCCATTCAAAGATGAACCCAACGACAACAAAGACGAAGCCGATGTGATTTGGAAGCTCGACATGATGAGCAAGCTTGGGGTGTCCCAGCACAACATGTGCAGCTGCTCGGTAACGTGCGTTGGAGACCTACTTTTCGTCAATACTTCCAATGGCGTCGATGACGGTCACATCACTGTTCCTGAAGAAAAAGCGCCAAGCTTTATCTGCATGAACCGTTTCACCGGCGAAGTTCTCTGGACCGATAATTCTCCTGGAGCAAACATCCTTCACGGACAATGGTCCTCTCCTGCGTACGGAGTTTTCGCTGATGTAGAACAAGTCATCTTCGGTGGTGGCGACGGTTGGCTCTACAGCTTCGATGCTCGCGGAGAGAACGGCCAAGCGAAGCTACTTTGGAAGTTCGACTGCAATCCGAAGGATTCCGTTTACAAACTCACCGGTGCCACTCGGAACCACATTATTGCAACCCCAGTTGTATACGACGGAAACGTTTACGTCGCCGTTGGCGAAGACCCAGAGCACGGCGAAGGTGGTGGACACCTTTGGTGTATCGATCCGACCAAACGAGGCGATGTAAGCCCAACCTTGGTTTACAACTCGAAAGATCCAACCGTGGTCGTCGCTCCGAAGCGAAAGCAAGCCATGGTGGCAGCCGAGGGAGATCTCGAACGCGACAACCCTAACTCTGCTGCGATCTGGCACTACGTTGGTGCGAATCCAAAAGATTTCGAAGAAACCATGCACCGCACCTGCGGTACTGTCGCAATCAAAGATGACTTGTTGTTCATCGCTGACTTCTCCGGTGTCGTCCATTGTCTCGATTCGAAAACCGGGACCGCGCATTGGACCCATGACATGCTCGCCGCTTCTTGGGCTTCTCCGCTCATCGCAGACGGCAAAGTGTACATCGGTGATGAAGACGGAGACATTTTGATCTTCGAACTCTCCCCAGAGAAGAAGGAAATCGCTGAAATCAACGTTGGTTCCGCAGTGTATACCACTCCGATTGCAGCCAACGGCCGTCTCTACATTGCGAACAGAAATCGCCTGTTCTGCTTTGAAGAAGGAGCGCAGTCCGAAGGAGTGAAATAACCTTTAGGGGTTCATTCCGGTAGGTTGCTTCCAATTGAAAACTCTGTTTGGCCAAGTCCCGCGACTTGGCCAAATTTTTTTGGGAACGGCCGTCTTCCCACGTCCTTGATTTACTCGCACGTTTTGAATCACGCAAGCAAGGGCAAGGGGCGTGAAGGTCGAGCGCCACCCGCCCGGCAGTGCCACCTGCCTTCTGCTGCAATGCGATAAACCCCGGGTGTTTGGGGGCCGAGCCAACAAGACGACCAATTTCTCACACCTCCCCCATCACCTCCGCGACGCCAACGGCGTTGGAAAAGTCATACTCAGTCACCAGCCAGTAACTCTGCTAGGCGATTCGAGGTGAGTTGCCAAGACAGATAGGGACAGACCATGTGAATTGGGTGTTAGCGCAAGTTTTCGTTTTAGAACCACCAAGAACAAACTCACTACCAACGGTCTACGGCATCTCCGGTCGCTGCTCCGCCGCGCGACCTCCGTGCCTGCGACCACCGGCTACGCTCTCCTGACTTGTCATAACTTGGGGATTCCGGAGGAACTCAGGGCAACGCGGAAGCCGAGGGCGTCGCCACGGCCCGACGGGTCGTCCCCGCTCCGGAGCGCCGACCGACAAATCGCGGCCCCGAAGCGCCAACCGCCGCCACGGAACACGCGGAACGAGCCCTCTTTTGGGCCCGAGGGATCGGGATCGCTGACGGCACCCTTGGAGTTGTCGCCGTACCTGTCGATACACCACTCCCAGACGTTCCCGTGCATGTCGTATAGCCCCCAGGCGTTAGGCTCCAAAAGTCCAACCGTATGTGTCCGGTCAGAACTGTTGCGTTTAAACCAACCGTACTCGGGCAGCAAACCCTCTTCATCATCAAATGAATATGCCGTCTTGCTACCGGCGCGACACGCGTACTCCCATTCTGCCTCCGTTGGTAAGCGATACAAGCGGCCCGCTTTCTTCTCCTCAGGCAGGTCCGATAGCCTTTTGCAAAACTCGACCGTATCGTCCCATGAAACATTATCTACAGGGAGATCTGTATTCTCGTTACCAACTTTCGCCCCTTGAAAGTAACTCGGATTCTTACCCATCACCTTTTCGTACTGAGCCTGCGTTACCTCATACACACCAAGGTAGTAGTCTTTGCTAATCGTCACTTCGTGCTGGTTCTCGTTCTCATTACGGCCTTGCTCGCTCTCGGGCGATCCCATCATGAATGTCCCCTTGGGGATCAGCACCAGTTTCATGCCGACGCTGTTGGTGATCTCTTTGGGATGCTGGGCTTGCAAGTGTTCCGCGAAGGATAGAAAGATAACTCCACCAATAAGAAAAAAGATCGATAGCGGACGTCGCATCGTTTATCTCCCTGAGGTTTGTATCTGGCACTCAAGTCGATTGAGTTGATCTTGGTATTATACAACAACGTGTTACTGGGATCGGCAAAGCCATGTATTGTCGCACAATTTATCAATTTCAAACCTTCGAACTGCATTCGTTGGGTCTAACAAGTTACCCGGCCGCCTCGGCAGACTCATCCTCTCCGACCGACTAGTAACTCTGCTGGGAGATGCGAATCAAAAGCAATACTTTTCGAGTCGTCTTGAAACATCGAAACCTGCCGTATTGCATTTCGCATCGCGCACCGAAAATCGAGTCGTTTTTCGCGTCGAGCGAGTCGTCGGAACACTGTGGTTTGCATCTCCCAGTTCTGCCACAATTCGCATCCAAGGAGCCGGTAGCATCCCAAAGAATCTTAGAATCTGCTTGATCGGAGATTAGCTTCGACCACCGCATCATGGAAAGAGCCCCACGCGGCTCAAGTCTCGGGGCTTTGGAAAGTCGTCCTCGGCAAGCTTCTTTTCCGGCAAGTAGTTAAGCTGCATATCAAACCCCAAGACCACGGCTGCTCTGGGCTCGTCAGACTCTTTTGTGAGCGAAGAATTATAGAAACGGCCTTTGAGCCAAATGATGTCTTCTTGAACCGCCACTGCGTATAGAGTGCTTTTTGAGCCAAGATCCGTGCAAACCACTTTCTGGCAATCGCTGTCGACCAGATAAAGACGGTTCGACGAGTCGTGGCAATCTGAATGTGGGTGTTCAAAACACAGAGCCCCTCCTTGAGGTAGCGGGAAGATGTCAGTGAGCGTCCATATCTTTTTGAAGGGGATTGTATAACTAGCCAGTTGCTCACCGGTATCAGGGTCGCATTTGGCTATCGCTGTTGGGGAGACCGTCCACATCGCTTTGTCTGCCTCGGAGTAACTCATGTTGAAAACATCCGAAGGGAATCTCGATATGGCATCCAAATCGCTATCCAGGATCTGGATCTTCGATTCACCAAGATAACTTACAGATAATAACCATAGATTGCCGTTGTCCTTATTGACGGCGATTCGCCAAAAGCGATCAATTAGATCACCCCTCCTCAGTTCTTTCAGCAATTCCAATTCTCTTATCAATTCTCCCTTGATCGAATAAACGTAGAGAGTCTTAGGTTTGCCATCCCTCCTCCCGATGAGGTAAACCTTGCTGTTTTTATCATCGATCGCACCTTGTGCCCCTTCCGATTCCCCCCCTCCAAAGCCACGATCTTTTTCGATTGGAGCACCCACAATAATCTCTTTACCGCTCGCATCAAACAATCGATGAAATCGACGATCGAATCCCTTTGCGCCAATTCGATCAATCGTTCGATCATAAACGGTATCTGATTGGATCGGCGAATCATCGTCGGGCAATTTGGTCTTGGTGATCTTCAACGGAATCAAACCTAGATCAAGCACCTCATCATTCTCGTGCTCATCGCAGTCAAAAAACAACTCTGCCGACCAATCAATTTCACGATCAGTCGTGACTGTTTTGCGTGCATTTAGTTTGTGTTTCCCATAAGGAACATTTTGAAATTCAAATGAGCCATCGGGTTGGATCGGAATTATTTCAATATGGCGAATATCTTCGTATTGGATGTATGCAGTGGTCTTCGATGAATCATCCGAAGCCTCTTTTTGGGATTCGTCTTCGAGAACGAATCTTCCTCGAATCGCACGTACCTCCAAATCGAGCGTTTTGTTTTCTCCCGGTCGAATTTTGAAATGCCTATCAATATCCGGGCGATTTACGAGTATCCAGTCTCCCGGAAAGCACCTTGGGATTTCCAAGGTCTGATCATCAAGTAAAGTAACCCTGTAGTGTCCGGAAGATGCAACCATAGGACTGCGACTAATGAATAGATCCTTAGCCGGCTGGATCTTGGTGTCTCGCGCAGGGCGAATCTGAAGACTTGCCCAAGGTTGCAATTGGATGGACTCTAGCGTGCGAAGTTGTGAGAGAGGCAGGGACGCTACTCCTTGATCATTCCATATCTCTACGCAGTTGCAATTTTGTGGTAATGGCAACTGGATCTTGCCATTCTCAGATCGCACGATATTCAACGGTTTTCGATCATCACCAGTAATCTCGCCGTTGATAGGATAGTTCACTAGATCATCGAAATTGTAGCGAACACCTCTGTTTGCTGGTAGGTAATAGAACTCCTCGACAGGTTTCCCTTGGCTGTCGACTACGGGAATCTCTCTTGGCTTGTCGATGGTTTCCAAGTCGATTTTCACCGGAGTGAAATCGTCGATGCTTTGTGCATAGAGGCTTCGAGGCGCGGAAAACCCCCATGGCATCACAATCAGTCCAAGGGTTGCCATCGAAATCAAGGTAGAAATAGCTCGCCGATACCGAGAACCGTACAAGTCGAATTTCAGGAATCGTATTCTCTCGGATAAAGTTCGAAAGCCTCCCGAGCGGGCCATCGATAGGGCATGGGCAGGCATTGGGTGTCTTGCTTGGTCTTCCTGTAGTCGTACCAACAGTCCCGCGTAGGCGGTATGCTCTAATTTCGCTGCTCGGATTGCAAGTTCGTCGCAGGCAAGTTCCATAGCTAGATAATACCGACGCGCTGCGAGCCACGCAGGTGGCCAAAAGAAAAGAACGATCGAGACGAACGACGGAAGCAGATTCCACCACAAATCACAACGTTTGTAGTGTGCTAATTCGTGAGCTATCCCCATACGGCAACCTTCGGCCCCAAAGCGAGATTCGAAGTCCGAGGGGAGTACTAACCGCATCGCTCCTGAATAAACGAGCATTGGTACAGAGGCCGCGCTGGACAATTGAATCAGAGGCATTTGCCGGATCCCTAGAGACTTTGCGATCTGTTCGCTAAGAGCCATCAAGTGCGATGGCGCACCGTGCGTCGAAAGCCGCAGGGTACGGATCGTCTTCCAAGAGCGGTAAACAATAACACTTGCCATGCACGTAGCACCAAAAAACCACAGCACAAAAGCATGCCAAGGTTGGATCGAGAGCGATCGGATCGATGGCTCGACCGATATTCCATTCGGGAATGCTCGCCCAGGTACCGAGGGCTTTTTGAAAGATGCGTCGGAGGCTGTGTCCGTGGTCTTCAAGGAAGCAACGGTAGCTTGATCGCTGGCGATCTGAGTTGATTTCAAAACTTTGGATTCTTGCAAACCCTCTTTGCCTTTGGGTAACCCGTCGGCTCGAGCAAACCAGTTTGAGGGAACCCATGCAGACGAGACTATCGGCACGCGTAGTATCCATCTTGATTCCAACGAACCTATCAAGGACGTTGGAAAGATCACCCAAAAAAGTGTTTTGATGTAAACGGCCCGCCACAACCAGGAACGATGATTAGCCGTCAACCGCAGTGGCAAGTTCTCGATGATGAAAACAATGAGCACTGAGATGGTAAATCCGAGGAGACCTTGCGCCAGAGCATTCCATACATCGTTGCTACTCATTTTGATTTACCTCGTTTACGAGCCAGGGCACTCGTGTCGGCTTCGAGCCGCTGGACAAGTTTCTTGAGTTGCTCGATTTCCTCAGCCTTCAGCGGTTGGCTTTGGGTCAAATACGCCGCCAGGGGTACGACAGATCCACCGAGCACACCATTGACAAAGTCACCCACAAGATTCTTTAGGACCTCTGAGAGCGGTTGTTTGGGGCTGTAGTGAAAAACGTTGTCGATCTTTTTGCGTGTCAAAAAGCCCTTTTTTGTCATCCGCTCCATCATGGTCAGAACAGTTGTGCGGGCCTGGCCCGTCTTTTCGTTCCAGTACTGAGCGACCTCGCGTACCGAGATCGGGTGGTTCTGGTCGATGTATTGAAGCAGCTCCCATTCGACTCTTCCGAGCGACGCTGGCTTTTTGACCATCGCAAATCCTTTCATGCAAACTAGCGTGACGACATCCGTAGACATGCCAGGTCATACTACAAGCGTAGTCAATAATGCGTTCCGGTTTTTAACGCAATGTTGCGGAGAGATTCAACACTTATTTCTCGTGATTGCTACAAGCCACTCAACCTAGGTGGCCCCATTCGGTCCTAGAATCCTCCGGTTTCCATACCCCCATTTCCGTACTCCCACACCATCTAGCATTCAACCCCTCCACCATCACCTTCGCCACCACAGCCGCATTGGCGAAATCATCTTCGGTGAATAGCAAGTAACTCTGCTGTGCGATGCGTGTTGAGTTGTGACACTTTGGAATCTGTCGAATTCCTGACATGTCGACGATTCACTACGCCGCAGGGTGAACCGAATCGTTATCCGCTCGAAACATAACAGACCGTGAACGATCCCAATTGCACTTACTGCAAGAACTCATTCGGCCGCATGGATGGCTCGCACTCATGGCTATGCTATTAGTGAACGGTGCGCTTTGCTACCGATTTGGCGGTTGCACTCTTTTCGTAACCATCAGCTCGACACTTCAACCTAGCACCATCAACTTCAATCGCGCGCAACTAACACCGGAAGCGTGTTGCCACGTTGCACTCGAAATGGTTCGAGAGAAATCGTGGTCCGCTCACCAAGCATATGCTCAAGTATCAATTGTGCAGTAGCTGTCGACCAGTGTAGGCCGTGGCGAAAATGCCCCGCAGCCAAGAATGCATTTTCGTACGGGTAGAGTGTTCCCAAATAGGGGAACGCATCGATCGATCCGGGTCGCAGTCCCGCCCAAGCTTGGACAGGCTCATGGTTTTTAAATTCGGGGATGACATCTGAAGCCCACCGTCTGAGTTGCTCGATCATCTCAGCGCTGGTCGAGCGATCGAAACCAACTTCCTCCTCACACGAACCGACCAACACATGCCCATCTTCTCGGGGTACCAGATAGCGGTGCCCTTCGTTAATCACCATTGGAAAGGGAATTCGATCGAAACGATACAAGAGCATCTGACCACGCACCGGATAGATCTGAGTTTCGATTCCCAGTTCTTTCGTAAGGAGGCTTGACCAAGCTCCGGTCGCGACGCAGATCCGCTCAGCAGGGATCACACAGCAACCGTCATCCCGACCTGTAACTTTCACATGACTTATCCGATTCGCATGTAGATCGAACCCTGTAACTTCAGTCCCTTCTAACAAGCGTACCGACAGCAATTCACAGGCTTTTCGAAGAGCCGAGAGATGTCGCGGATTACGCAACTTTGCATCTGAAGGAACGAAATATCCTTCTGCTTTATCCGAAACCGATGCGACTTTCGCCCGTAGGGATTGGTGATCGAGTTTTTCGTAATCGATTCCGAGTTCATCCCACCACAGTTGGTTAGCGCGGAGGGTCGCGCGTTCAGCCGGAGTCATCGCGAGATACAGTCCGCCACTGCGCCGATATTCGTTATCGATCCCCGTCGTTTCCATCAACCATGTCGCCCAACCGCTATGCAACTGATCCGAGAGTTGACGAAGCTGCTCGATAGGATCATCGACGGGCACAGTAGCCCCGGCGGGCAAAATACCCGCTCCGGCCCAAGACGACTCGCGTCCGATCAGCCCTCGTTCGACTAGACCGACTCGCAATCCACGGCGCGCTCCTTCCAAAGCGATCGACAGCCCGACCACTCCCCCGCCGAGCACCAATAATTCAAACCGATCCATTCCAGCTTTCAGTCACTTCGAAGGCGTATTCTCAACAGTGATCAGGACGCTTCCTACCGATTCATCCCTAACTAGGATTATCAGTCCGCGCGATCTCACCACTGGCCAATCTTGATTTGTATCTTTGAAGTTGATTGTAGATCACATTGCTCATAAGGAACACGCCCAAGAGATTCGGAAGCGCCATTGTCAGAATCATCATGTCGCTGAACTCGAGGATATTCACAGGGCTAACGATCGAACCCAGGAAAGTAAATGCAAGGAACAAAAACTTGTAAATCAACGACGAGCGTTGACCGAACAGAGCCACGAAGCAACGCTCACCGTAATACGACCATGAAACGCATGTCGAGTAGGCAAAGAAGAAGATAGCTGTATACAAAACGTACTTGAACCAACTAAGCGACTCGTATTGTGTGACTGCTTTGAGCGTAATCATCGAGCCTTGGTTATCGACCGCCATTTGTTGCACTTCAGGCAATCGGTACACGCCGGTGATCACAATCATCAACCCGGTAAGCGTGCATACGACGACCGTGTCGATGAAGGGTTCGAGCAATGCGACGATCCCTTCACTTACCGGTTCATCGGTCTTTGCCGCCGAGTGTGCAATCGCCGCCGAACCTGCTCCTGCTTCGTTCGAGAAGCAAGCACGTTTCGCACCGATAACCAAAACACCAATGAAACCGCCGTAGAGCGACGCGGGGGTCAACGCTCCGTTGATGATCTCCATGGCAGCGATGGGAATACGTTGATAATTGATCGCTAGAATAATCACGCACATGCCGATATAAGCGATACACATGAAGGGGACGACGATCCCGGCAAAGTTCCCGATTGATTTAATGCCACCGATGATCACAACACCTACGGCAATCGACATCAATGCTCCGTAGATCCAGGGAGAGGTTTTCAAGATCTCGAAGGCTGGTTCGTTTTGAAATGCATTGAGCGACTGGGCAACTTGATAGGAGTTTCCACCCCCGAAGGATCCACCGATACACAGCACGGTAAATACGATCGCAAGAACTTGTCCGAGAGGTTCCAGCCCTAGCTCACCGAGCCCCTTACGGAGGTAGACCATCGGACCACCGAGCACCATCCCTTTCTCATCGGTCGTTCGATACATGACAGCTAACGTGCATTCAGCAAACTTCGTCGTCATCCCGATGAGTCCGAAGAAGATCAACCAAAAGGTTGCCCCGGGTCCTCCTAAGCCAATCGCGATAGAGACCCCTGCGATGTTCCCAAGTCCGACGGTTCCAGAAAGAGCCGACGCAAGGGCTTGAAAGTGCGAAACATCTCCACGATCACCCGGCTTGTCATAGCGTCCACGGATCAAATCGATCGCATGGCGGAACATCGTGATGTTGATGAACCCCATGCGAACCGTAAGAAAAACACCTCCGAAAAGTAACCACACTACGACAAAGGGAACTTTCACCCCTAACCAACTCGGTGTTCCGAAATCGTAGAAAAGGATCGCATCCAATGGCACTACGAACGTTTTACCAAAAAAACTATCCACGCCTTGGATCCAACCCGGCAACTGTTGCTCGTTCTCAAGCGACTTCGGCGGCAATTCACTGGGAAGTTGCAATTCGAAGGGATCTACGGTTACTTGCGAGGGAGTCGCTGGTGCTGCCGTGGAGTCTTCTTGCCCCCTGGCGTGAACGCCACTTAGAGACAAAGTCAGGACGATGAACACCCAAAGGTTTGCCCACCGTGTGCAAAACGCATTTCCACATAACTTCGAATCTGGCAATCTCATGAGCGTCTCAAGAAGAAAAAGGAAAGTAGTCCGAACTTCGAAATCGGACCATCGAAATCGGAAGCAACGGCAATTTGGATCGCGATGCGTTGTCTTAAGCGAGTGTCGAATTCGCTGATAATCAACACGTAAATCAACGCGTAAATCAGGACCTAAATCAGCACGAAAGGGTACGAGAGAGGCGGCTAAATCATACGTCAGAACAAATCGGCTTGCACCGGGATTGCAGTAGAAATTTCGAGGCAAATACCCCATAATAAAAGGGGTGTTCGGATAGCCTAGGCCGTTTCAGGAACCTAATCGGGTTGGATCCTTGCCAACCGGTTCCGCCCTGCGGTTGAAGATCTTCCAAACCATCCCTCCCACCTAAGAACACCCCAGTGGTTCCCTTCCTAGTCCGCACCACGGATCGCTTACCCCTACGCAATGATGCTCCATTCCATACACCGTTGGCTACGTAACGATTCAGAAGCTTCATCGTCCTGTGCATCGAC
>Ga0255132_1000497_pt1 | contig 15450 bp, 17 predicted proteins | sample Law_Law_RepA_8d_FD_188551 | JGI IMG/M metagenome (GOLD analysis project Ga0255132, IMG submission 188551) | Freshwater microbial communities from St. Lawrence River, New York, United States - Law_Law_RepA_8d | ecosystem: Environmental > Aquatic > Freshwater > River | place: USA: New York...
ACATCGTGAGCAATGTCGACATGAGGTTTTCATGTCGGCCATCCTTCGACTTGCTCATCGACTGGAGCATCCCATCGATCTCATCGGTTTGGAACAGCATGCTCGGCGAGAGATACAGCGCGTCTTGGATCCCTTCGCCGCTTGAGAATCGCTCCCCAAGTGAGCCGGCCGCACCGATCTCGAATAAGATTCTAGTGTTGAGCTTCCGTGGCCAATCTTTGCCGGCAGCCGAATGGGCCAAGCCGAGCAAATACAGATTGGTCCGATTATCACCGGGGTCTCGAACCTTGCGTCCGGCCAGGAACGCTTGCAGCGCAAGTGCACCCGAGAAAGCCATCACGTGGTTCGGGTACGGAGCGGTGGCCAAGCACAGATCCATCACCTCAGAGACAAAACCCGGGATGCGCAACATCTCCAGTGGGACTGGTCCCGGATCGACAAGTTCGTTTTTGCTTCTCGGCTCAGTCACAAACTCGTTCGGCTCATGAAGCTGAATGATGGTAGCACCCATCGGATCGCCACCGTAACCTTGCTGGCGTAGAACTCGCGCTGCCATTTCAAAGTCGCCTCCGTACTCAAGCCACGCGTAAACCGCAAACGGACTGTATGCGCGGTTCGGTTCCAGCGGAGCCGCGTTACCACTGAAGACATAAAACGACTTGTCTTTGAGGGACGCCGACCAGCCGTTGGCCTTGCCCGGGCGACGCCAGAGTTCGTTTTCCGCTTTCTTGACCAAGGTCCAGCCATGCTTGATAAGCAAGGCTCGAATGTCACCTCGGTTGTTGAAATCGTCCCCTGGTCGATTCTCAGGCACGAACTGCGAATCCGCAGGAACATCTGCCGTCGGCAAGTACTCGTTCAGTGACCAAGCAGTCTCCAAGAGTATTTCTCGTTCCTGTGGAGTTAGCACAGGAATCGCGGTAAGTGATCCTTGCTCGAGCGAGTAACCCAAGGTCGGAGCGCAGAGAAACAGTCCCCCTTCGCCACGTGTCTCGATCAGAGTGACCATCGCACCGTCCCGAAAACCCATGGCAAGTTTCATATTGCCATTGATCGGCTCTGTGCAGCGATAGATCACATGCTTGCCACCGGATTGGCTAGTCTCGATCACCAGCCGAGCCAATAGTTCGGCCGGGATTTGCTCTTTCCAGGCCTCGAAGCGATCGCCACCGCGATCGAAATCGAGCATTTCGAGGTTGCCACTGACTTGGCCAGTGACGACGCAAATCGCATCCTCGGGTTTGGAAAACCATTCGACGACCTGCCGCTCTTGCGGGATTCGCAACTGAAAGTTTTTCCACCCTGGAAGAGATGGTCGTTTCGCTAGTCTCTTGGCCGGCAGGACAGAAAGACCACTTTCGCGATAAGCCAAAGCGGATGGGAGCAATGATGCAAGATTGGATGTAGTAATCAAAACGGGATCTCCTCGTCAGAAAATGCATTAGAAAAATGTTGTGGTTCGAGTGGCTCGGGCAACGGCCCGAGCTCGTAGTCGATGATCCGTTCGTACTCCTCCCCAGAGACACTGCGTACTTGGATCGCGAGGGTCTGAGCGATCGCCCCCCCTTCGATCCGCGCGAGTGCCTCGTCGGTGGTTTCGGGAACGGGATCACGGGATCGCTGTTTCCACCAAGCCACGGCACGTTGGCGTGCGTAACCGGAGTGTTCAAAGCAGATCCACTCGGATTTGTGGGAACGCCAGCCGACCATGTAATCGACTCGCATCGATCGCGGTGCGTCCTCGGCGGCCCCACGCTTGAGGTGGCTGTAGTAGTGTGTGTCAGTGACTTCGTAGCGCGTGTTGGTGACTTGGCCAGATAGGATTGGTGCTTGGGTCGCTTGGGCTTCGTGGTTTTGTTTTTCAGGTGGGGGAAAGGTAAAGCCGCACTCCGGGCAATTCGCGTACCCCATCGCGATGAGTGCGTTGCATTTGGGACATTGCTTCGCAGGGGCTTCTCCAGTCGATTGGCTCCCTGCAGGTTTGATCCGCAGGCAATCGACCGGTCCGTGCCTAAGAACATTGCCACCAAAGTCGAGTACTAAACAGTTCTGTTTGCTTGGGTGAAGCCTGAAGCCGCGACCGACTGCCTGGTAGAAAAGTCCCGGCGATGTCGTCGGTCGTACCAAGGCCACGCAATCGATGTTGGGTGCATCGAAGCCGGTGGTCAGCACGTTGACGTTGCACAAGTATTTGAGACTCCCGCTGCGGAACTGCTGGAGTAATTTGTCCCGATCCTCCGACGAGGTTTCGCCAGTGACGAATCCACATTCGATGCCGTGTTTGTCTCGAAGGGTATCAACGATGTGGTTGCCATGCCGAACGCCGCTCGAGAAGATTAGCACTGCATTCCGATTGACCGAATGCTCGACGATCTCGCGACACACGGACTCAACAAGGGACTCGCTGTCCATGAGGGCTTCGACCTCGTCGGCGACGAATTCGCCCGCACGAACGTGCAGAGAACCGAAGTCGATTTGGTCTTTGCCAGACTTGGAAACCAGCGGACACAAGAATCCGTCGCGAATCAATTCCTTGATCCCGACTTCGTAACAGATCGTGTTGAGGATATTCTCCGGCGCACAGATCGGTCCATCCTTGAGTCGAAACGGGGTGGCCGTGAACCCAATGATGCGCAGATGGGGATTGACCTTCTTGGCATCCGTCAGGAATTGTTGGTACATCCCTTCAGAGTCTGGGGGGATGAGATGGCAATTGTGGACTAAAACTCCATTAGCGAAGTAAGAAGGGTGTCCTTCGACATGGAGGTTGAACACAACTCTGCCGCTCGCTGATTGGTTATGCGTAACACGCACCAACCTTTTCGTGCCAAATAAAGAGTCTTTTGAGAATCCTGTATTCGTCGATTCCGCATTTGATGGGAGTATCCATCCAGTTCCAGGGCTATTTTCAACTCTGGATTTGCAATATCTATCTTCAGGTTTTTCGCAACTCTGTGAGCCTTGTGGTTCCGAACAGGCACAACCCATTCCGTCGACCATTCTGGTCCAAGTCGAGCAGCTAGTTCCTCCTGGATAGGTAACGTAATCCCGTTTCCTCCCTTGATTTCCGGCTTGTGGCCCATCGCAATGAGGGTTTCCTTCACCTTCAATCGGGTCTCCTCTACGAACATGCAGTTCTCTAGGATCTTGGAGCAGGAGATTGAGCAAAACCGTTGCCTCATCCACAGTTTCTCTTTTTGCACCCGAAGCTTTCCATCGCTCAAAGTTTTCGTCCAGGGACGAAATTCTTTCCCGCAACATTCGCATCGTTTCGAAGCTAAACGCCATCGTTCCGACGTCCAAGGCTTCGGCTTTGACCCATCCGGTGTCCGTGAAAAAGGGGTGGTTTGGTGTGCAGCGAACTTCTGTTCCATCTGAGAACTCCAAAGTTAGGGTTTCAACTGCAATCCGCGCGGAGATTGCTTTGACTCTTCCGATACCTAATGCATGGCAGACATACATGCCGGGTTGGATATTTTCTATTGGTACATCTTTTGTTGGTGTCTTGACGAGAGTCCCTTCCTCGAAACACTCATCGATAATGATCAGATCGAATCGATCGAGCTCACAGGCACGCTTATAGATCGATTGGATGCCGGCGATGATGACGGCATTGTTGGTATCGCGACGTTTCAGACCTGCCGAGTAGATACCGAAGTCCACCTCGGGGCAGACTGCGGTTAACTTGTCGGCCGATTGCTGCAAAAGCTCTTTGACATGGGCCAAAACGAGGACTCGACCTTGCCAGAGCGTGACCGCATCCTTGCAGATCGTGGCCATACAGGGGGTCTTGCCCCCCGCTGTCGGAATGACCACGCAAGGATTGTCATCGCGATCGCGCAGATGGTTGTAGACCGCGTTGACCGCAGCTTGTTGGTAGGGACGTAGTTGCATCGGATTAATCCTCATCAGACTCGTCGTAACAAGCAGGGGTTCGCTCATCGTCGAACACCCGATCTATCCATTCAAAGCCATCGTTCATCATGCCGAAACCTTCTCCAAGTCGAGACGACAGGCTCCGATAGGATTCACGAACCCCATCGCATTCAGGATCGACAGTCGGTTGATTGACTAGACGTTTGCGTGGCACCATCAGACCGCCACATTTAGGGCACTCTTTGATTCGTCTAGTAACAATTACTCCGCAATCACTACAAACTTTGCGTCTAAGGTTTTTCACCATGATCACTCTTCCATACATTTCGAGATGCGTACAAAAACCATGCCTCCAGGGATCGGTTCGCGTTTCCAGGTGTCTAGGTGGATGATTTGGCTGTCGTCGTGATAGGCACCACCTTGCCCAAGTGCATCGAGCAAAGCTTTTTGAGTGTTATCCACGTCTCGGCGACGACGGTCGGGTGGATACAGTTCAATGAAGACTTCTAAGTCACCATCGATGGGGCGAACGCCGCGCGCCGCGAGGATCGACACAACCTGTTGACGGAAGAGTCGACCCCCGCGGCTGATGAGCGTCCGTGCTCCCACCCGCCGCCAGTAATGATTCACTGACGGCGGGTACGGCAGTTCAAGTTCGATCACGAGGGACGTCTCCATGGTGGAGTCGTGTGGCTCGCTTGCTGAGGCTGTGCCGTAGCTGCCGCAGGTTTCGCGTAACCCTTGATCTCGTTGGTGATGTCCCCCGAATCCTCACGCTTTCGGCACTTAACGTTGATCACCAACGGCAAGTTATGCAGCTCGACCGAGTCGCCAGGGGTGAGCACCCCAACGGCTCGGCAGATGGCCGAGAGTTCCGCTTGCGCGATCTGCACTGCAGTCGCATTTGCGTTGTGAAGATTCAATCGGGACCAAAGGAATCGACCTTTGTATTCCCCCTCGAGGATCTGGAACGTGAGCTGCAAATAGCTCCCCGATCCGGACTTCGTCGGCTTGAGTTCCGACTCGGTGATGATCGCCAGATACTTGCCAGCCGGGATCGGTTCAAAATCCGACGACGGTTCGACTTGATTCGCATTGAAGTTGTTGAGATTAGCCAAGGTTCGATACTCCTTCAGAAACGGAAACAGGGTTGGACAGTTCGTTGGGTGAGCCGAGGATGCCGCCAACAATCGCATCCCAAGCCAATGGAATTTCAGGTTTGAGCCGGTACCGGTTCTTGGCCACGCACGATGGACCGCCGATGGTTTTCAAGATGCGTTCGCCACCGGCAGCCCCCACGGGTGCTGCGATCGCTCTCTGGCGACCAAAGCCACTCTCTTCGGTGCGGGTGGTGAATCGCTTGGTGGCAAACAGCACCGCATCGCACCATTCGGTAATGATGGCGCTGGCATGCTTGTGCAGACGAGGCGAGTAGCGATCGTAGGCCGGCGCTTCGGGATCCTCGAATTTCTCGACTTTCGCGTGAGCGATCAGAAAGATCATCATGCCGCGATCGCGATGGAGGTTGCCAAGCTTGTCGATGAGCTTGCGCCAGTAATCCAAAGCGAGGGTGTAACCTTTGCCGTAGCCACCTCCGACCTTTTCGATCGTCGTGGCCGATTCACGTCGGCAGATGGCATCCCAGATCAATCGCTCGAGCCAATCGAGCGAATCGATCGCCACGGTTTGGTAATCGTGCGGCTGGGTCTCTAGCTCCGTGAGCGCCGCGACGACATCTTCGAGAGATTTGGCCAGTGGGAAGCGATCGCAGTCGATCTCTCCCAAGCCATCCTCGGTCTGGATGAAGATCGGTTTAGGGGTGGTGGCTGCGAGGCTACTCTTGCCGACCCCTTCGGTACCGTAGACCAAGATTCGTGGTGGCAGGTGGGCTTTCCCACGCTGCACTTGCTGTAACAAACTCATGTGCATTTTCCTTACAAGAACGAACAAAAAAACTGGGTAAAACAAAGGCAGTAAGCAGGTGGGCACAGGGAGTCCGGACGCTCTCTCCGTTTGCCATTCGTGGCCGGGAGCGTCACGCCATCCCACCTGCCTACTGCGCTGGATCAGAGAAAGTCGAAGACGCGAGTCTCTTCGTAGCCCGTGGGCCAAGAGTCGTTCGCGGTACAAGCATGCAAGCGATCGATCGCCTGCTCGTTTTCCTTTTGCGCGAGGTTCAAAACCTCGCTCGAGAGTTGCCACACGCCGCAGCGATAAGGTTCTTTCTTCTCCACGGCGATAAGATGGACGGGAACATAGATCCCCAGGGCTTTCTTAAGCACGGCTCGGTAGAACGCCAATTGATGGGCGTAGCCGTAGCGCCGCGAGTCGGCTTCGAACCAGGTCAAGTCATCGCAGGTTTTCAGGTCCACGATGCTCGGGGCTGGATCCAACCAATCGATACGGATCTGGCAGGGGAATCCGCAGTACTCGGCCCGCACGACCGCTTCGGCGATTCCGTATTGCAGCAAATCGACAGACGCCTCGTGCATTGCGACCGATTCATTCATGCGCTCGATCGTTTCGAACTGCGAGTCGGACAGCACGGGTTTGCCGACCGTCTCGGCCCACTGAGTCCAGGCCTTGGTGGCTGGCCCGAATGGCAGGCCGGTTTTCTTATTGATGGGACCGCCGACAGCGAAGTCTTCGCGGAATCGCTCGAGGCCTTCGAGGATCAGGACGTGGGCGGCACGTCCGACCAAATAGGCCGGCGATTCTTCCTGGGTGCGTGGTTGGGTCTTCTTGCGGTAGTAGAGCTGAGGGCATTTGCGAAAGTCGGCCAACTGATGGCTCGATAGATAGTGCTTCGCTTTCGCGTGGTATTCGTCGGCTGACTCGTGGATCAGAAACGACATGGATGGGGACTGATGCATGGCAAACTCCTGCGTTGTTAAACGTGGAAGCGTTGTGCCTCCATATAGTTATTACCCGCGAGAGTCCGAAGTTCGCAGTTGCCCTTCAAAAGTCGTGTGTGTGGAATGAGCGACTAATGTGTGCAAAATGTGTCGAAAATGTGTGGATGACCTAGTAATGTGACTCACCTGTGACACAGATGTGTCACACATGTGTCACAGGTGATTTTGTAAACACATTTCACAGCCTAGATACATGACCTAGTAAACCGCGAAGAATGGTCCCGTCCTCATGACACCAACCATTCATCGAAAGGCACAGGCATGTACCGAAACCAGTACGACTCAGTCATCGACAAATCGAAACTCGCTTGGATCAATTCGCGAGCCAGGCGGATGGGCTTCCGTCGCCAAGACCTCGACGACGTTCAGCAACAAGTATCGATCGCACTATTGCAATTCAACTTTGACGAGGCTCGATCCAACGGCGCCTCGGAGCGAACAGCCATCACGGCAGTGATTGATCGCCAGCTACGCAAGATCCGACGATCGCGAACTCGGCATACCGATCGCCTCAGCGGTAGTGAAAGCTTGCCAACTGACATCACAGACTTGGCTGCTCACCAGAACGTGCAGCAGGTCCGTCGCTCCAGTGATCTGGGAATCGCAATCGAGCGACTTAGCCCCGCTGCCCAGCGGATTTGCAAGTGCCTTGCCGAGGGTCAAACGATCAACGAGATCGCCAACGCAATGCAAGTCAGTTGGCACACTGTCCACAGCCATGTCGCCAAGATTCGCGAATGTTTTGTGGACTTGGGCCTTGATGAATTGGTGCTAGAAGCGTGATGCCGCGAAAGCTGCAGAAGCTTGCCAAAACCAGCCAATAACCGCTGGACTTTCATCGGTAAGTGAGCCTCCTGTGTGCATCGGGCATCGGGTGGCTCACGAACCCCAAACGATTACAAACACTTGGGTTTCAAAGAGAAGGAAGATGACCAATGGATAGTCAGGAAATGTTCACGCCGCTGTCGGTCAACGGCAAGACAGCAGCGAGGATGCTTGGGGTTTCCGAACGGATGTTTTGGGAACTACGCAACCGCGGAGAAATCCCCCACATCAAGCTCGGACGACTCACTCGCTTTGCGGTCGAGGACCTGAAACGGTTCCTCGAACTCAAGCGTTACGAGACCGAAGAAGACGAATCCACTGGGATCGATGAGCCACCCGATGAAAAATAAACCAGAACCATCACACGGGAGAAAACGACATGGCATCGATCACCAAATCGAAAACCGGAGCGAAGCGAGCGCTCTTTTACGATGAAACAAAGACTCGCCGCACCGTTTACCTGGGCAAAGTTTCGGATAAAGAAGCCGACACGATTCGGCGACGTATCGAGAGCATCTTGAGCTCGAAGATTCTCGGGAGCCCCATGCCTCAAGACGATGCTACTTGGCTCAACAAGTCACCCGCACTGCGAGAGAAGCTTGTTGCGGTCGGGTTGATCGAACCAGAGCCGATTCCCGAAAAGCTTGTAATTCCCACACTCGAATCGTTTCTCGATGGTTACATCGAGCGGCAGGGGAAAAGTCGCAAACCGGCCACGGTTGCGGTTTGGAAGCAGGTGGTAGCGAACCTCAAAGAGTTCATGCCCGAGGGGATCAGGATCAATCAAATCACTGCGGGCCACGCGAAAGAGTTTCACGAAAAGCTCAAGGCCAAGGGGATGGCCACGACGACGATCCACAAACGGATCCAATTCGCTCGCCAATTCATGCACGATGCGGTCGACTGGAAGATCATCGACGAAAACCCGTTCTGCAAGGTAAAGACGCAGAAGAGTTCGGTGAAGGTCAACGAATTCGTGCCGCGCGAAGTGGTCGACAAGCTGATGAAAAAGGCCAACCCCGTCTGGCAAGTGATCTTAGGCCTGAGTCGCTACGGTGGGCTTAGGACACCCTCGGAAACGTTGTCGCTTCGCTGGGACGACATCGATTGGGAGCTGAACCGGATGAGTATCCCGGAGCCGAAGGTCGAGCACCACGAAGGTCGTGGGATTCGGAGTTGTCCGATCTTCCCCGAGCTGCGACCGATCTTGGACGAGGCCTTCGAGATCTTCGGAGACAAGAGCGAATACGTGGTCGCCGCTCCCCAGTACCGAGCCGCAGCCAACACGGCGATGGGTTGGAAGAACGCAAACCTACGCAGCGAGATGACGCGATTGCTGCGCCGCGCCGGCGTTTCGGGTTGGCCACGATTGTTCCATTCGATGCGAGCCAGCCGGCAAACAGAACTCCAGCGTGAGTTCCCACTGCACGTGGTTTGCTCTTGGCTTGGCAACTCACCACGGATCGCCCAGCAGAGTTACCTACTGGTTACCGAGGATGATTTTGCTAGGGCGGCTGGGGCGAAGAAGGTGATGGTGGAGGGGTGAGTCAATTGGTGGTGTGGGGAGGGTGCCCGGCGACGGGCATCCTTACCCGATTTCGTCGGGCGCTCCGGCCCCAGGTACTGAGTTCTGATGCTCCGTCAGTCGTCATATGCAAAACCGGTAGGCAACAGTCCGTCGAAAGTCAGGTGAAATTGCCGAAAGTCGTCATCGTTCAACTCGAAATAGATCATACATGTCGTCGGTCTATCCGTCCACAATATCTCGATGGAGTGAATCTTCAGTTCGTGTGGATCAAATCGCAATTCTTCGTCTGGCCACGTTCCGAGTTCCGATTCCATGTATTGGTTTAGTTCGTTGCGTCTCGATTCCCAATTTGCGACCCAATATTTCGCCGTTTCAAGCATCACGGACGACGGGTTTTCTCCGTCAGAACCGAGATACAAGTCAACGAGCCGCGTTTCGAGCATCACCTTTTTATGCCAACCGATGTCTCGAACAAATAGGAACTCGCCGAGATCGTTGTCAAGCAACGGCGCTGTTGGGATAGGTTTGCGTCGAAACAAATTTGCGAAGCGTTTAAGCATTTTCTTGTCCCGACGAACGGTCCGCATCAGCGGGTCGGCGCGAGCGACGTTGATTTCAAAATCGGCCCTACCGACGACTCCGTTGCATGCGATTGTTATTCTATGTCCTCACAGCGAGCATGGGGTTCTTCGCTGGCTCCGTGCTGGCAGAGGATTTCGGCCATCCTTTCCGCCAGTTTCTCGGAGTCAAGGTTACGACGGAAAAATGAGCGGCATTCCGGTGCGAGTACAATGTCAACACCGTTCCGACCTCTTCGTTTTTCAATACCAACACCAACCTGAGTTTCCCCATGTCTGCAGATCAGCGAAGTAAGGTCAATTACGTGCCTTGAATGATCGCATTCTTTCGTGTACTCGACTTCGCACGTGATTCCGTGCTCTTCGAGAATGGACTCAAGGTTGGTGACAATTCTGTCGGGAGCAGCAAGCAAGTGTCCGGCCACCATGATCGTTGAGAGCTCTTCTTTGATGGAATAACGGCCCCGATAACCCAGCGGCGGCCAAAGATTGTTGATTTCAGGAAACGCCCAATCCGCCGCTTGGGTTGATCGGATTGTTCGTCCGCTTCTTTGCGAGTGAATCCCGTCAATCGGTCATTTGAAAGTACAAGACGTCGTTTGCTTCGTCAACAAATATTTTCGGGCGATGGGAAAACTGACCGTCCGACGATTCGTAGAGTGTACCAACGACTTCTGGAGGCGCCAGCATCCATTCTGCGTTTACACCAAATCCATTTTTGTAGAAATTGATTTCATGTTCGGTTATCGGAGAAGGTACACCTATGGTTTTCTTAAATCTTGGCTTGTGCCAGTGGGCGGCAAACTCGGTTTGTGCGTGCTTATGAAGATCAGCAGCAGGCGCGGAAAAACGATACAGAAGTAGCCTTCCGCCCATTCCAACGGAAGCTCTGCAGTATTGCACTCTTGTTGCATTGGGCGGTAACGATCCGGAAATCGTCGCGGCATTCGAGTCTACGGAAACATCAGTCTCGCCGTTTGACTGAGTGACGTGCGGTTGGTTCATGCCGAATACAAGAAGAACCGAGAGCAGAAGAAATAGTACGCCAACGCCAACTACTAATCGGTAAAGCCACTTCCAAATCGAGACTAGCACATGTACTGCTCCGAAGGACGAACGCCCCCGATGACCGAGCGGGGGCAAGTAAATTTTCTAAAAGTCCAGGCGTCCGATCCGCCGCGTGGTGTCCATCGGATTGTTCGCCGCCGTCCTGAGCCTGTCATTTCCGTCGTCCTTCGACGATCGGAAATCGACAGTATAGCAAACAAGTTATCTCTTTGCATTACTCGCCAAGAAACGTGCCATCGGGTGTAAGGATGAATTCGTCTGCGACGTCCGGTGAGAAGGCCGGAATGAAGCCGAGTAAGCAACCTCGTGTACCGGTTGACAAATCAGCCATGACTCGGATTTGGCGTTTGGTACGATCATCCCAGAGTATGTTCGTCTCAATTGTGTAGGGCGTACCACCGGGAGTCGTGCCGTCCATCACGTCAAGACCGCGGAGTGGCGAGTTGATTCGTGCAGCGAGTTCATGGTGCGGCATTCTACGAAATGACGCGAGATGATCTTTCAAGATCGCAGCTAACGTTTCTAGGTCAGCAGTCATGCAAACTCCGTCGGCGAACGAGCGGCATCACCTAGCACGAGGAGTTGACTCTACGCAAGTCAGAAACGGACGATCGAGTGCTTGGCGTGCATCGCTTGGTTCTGCCATGTCCTCTTTGTGCCGAACATGACGGAACAAGAATCGCCACATTTGGTTATTGTGACGGGCCGACCATGCATGTGCAAGTCGCGGGACACTGACGTATTCGACCGTATTACCATTTCGGCGATATTGATCGGCATCGGCATTCATCGGAGAGCAAGCAGAATCGTTCTCACCGACAATTAGCATAATTGGAAGCGTAGGATCACATTCGGCGAGTCCCTTCAATCGCGGGCCAGAGTGCGCGACGACGGCAGCAATTTGATTTGATCTTGCTGTTACGAGCAATTGGGCGAAGGTGGCGCCATTCGACATCCCCATCACATAAATGCGTTCTCGATCAATCTGATGCATCGAGGCTAAATGATCCAGTAGTTGATCAAAGAATCGGACATCCGGATTTGAGTCGAGATCTGAGAAGTTGACATTCTTCGTCGACCACATAGATCGCAATGCGGCTGGATAGACCAAAATGAAGCCGTTCTGTGCTGCAACGCGATCAAGCTGAGAATAATCTGCCATCGAAGCCGTGGAGTCTCCGATACCATGAAACGCAAATACAACCGGGGTCGGTCGCATCCGCTTGTGTGGCACAACGACTCGATATTGTCGAATCATCGTGTCAACAACTACTTGGTCCTCGGCAATGTCCGCAGTTAGCGGTGCTTCCCAAAGTGCAAACATCAAGGCAAACGTTGCGATGATCACAACCAAAGCTGACATAAGGATTCGTTTCACGCGCGAGTGGGTTCCCCTGTGGCAGAACTTGTTTTCATACGGATCGGCCTAAATCCTGTAGACCGCACAAACGCAGCCTATCACGCACGCTAGCCTCGATCCGAAGTTGAATGATATCAGGCACTTGCGAGCGGATCAATTAATCGATGAAGCGATAGGCTGTTTCGGCCTGAGCATCCTGTATCGAGAGATGATGCGAGCATGCCCGACATATCTGTTCCAGCATTGAATACCAATACGATTCGAACTCACCTAGTTCGAATCCTGCACCTCCGCTACAAAACAGCCTGTTTTCCCTGGAAAAACGAGGGTTCGGGGACGACTCTGGCGACTCACTGGACGACTCACCAGGGGCCAAGGCAGCGCACGAGACGACGCAGCACCTGCAGGCATGGACATGCATGGATAGGCAGGAAAGCCAAAGTAATTGGCCAGAAATGCGAAAAACCCTGGGGAAACCAGGGTTTTTTAGCGGAGAGGACAGGAACCGAACTTTTGGGTGTTTTTTCAATGTTTTGGAAGAGTTCGAGAGGCAAGGAGAAAGGTTTGGTCACCCAAGAGTGAGTTTGATTCTCGAAGTTTTTTATCTGGTTCGTCGCAACCATGCTTCATGTTCTTGAGCGGTGTGCATCACACCAAGAACAAGAATCTCAAGCTCTCGAACGTCGTAGAAGACGACGAATGGAAAACGGGAAATCGGCCAGTACCGCAAACCGTAATCAACAGAAGAACGCCGATGGGGATCTGCTGCCAATTTGAGCGTCGCGGTTTCAACGCTTTCAAGGAATTTCACTCCCAACCCAACCTTATGTCGGTCGTACCAGTTCGCGGCAGACACTACATCCGTATGAAAAAGGGGATGGTATCGAACCTAGTACTCACCGTCTGGCATCTTGGATGTTTTTCCAAACTTCGTCGTGAGTCAATCCGACTGCTGGATCCACTAGCATTTCGTCTCGCCGACGCTTTGCTTCCTCAATCGCGGAATTCGGCACAGGGATTTGCTCATCGTTTGAAACAATGTCATCCCAAATCGTTTGTATGAGCTCCAGCCGCTCCCCTAGAGGGAGGTGCCGTATCGATTCCGTGTATAGATCCATATTGTCCTCCACCATCATTATACTCCTAGGCCTATCACCAGGCTACCGAATTCTAATCTGCTATCGATTAGGTCGATACGGCATGGTTAGCCAAATCACCAGCACGGCGAGATAAGCTCATCGCCGTGGGGTCGGTCGCATAAAGAAGAAAAAAGGGTAAAAGAGCAAAAGGAAATAGGGTTACTTCTTCATCTGCCTCTTAGCCATCAGCCCCCCTAACCCAAAGAGCGTCCCTATCACCATCATGCTCGGTTCAGGCACTGCAGGTGGGGCGGATGGAGTCACACTTGCCACACGAAAACCGTTGGCGCTTTCCTCGCGCCAAGCGTAGTTGTTGCTGCGAGACGACGACAACAGTTGGGAATCACTCCAGGAGCGCCAGTAGCCGCCGCGGACCCCCCGAATAGAAGAACTGCTACTATTAAGCAGGTTGAAGGAACTCTCTTCCAATTCGTAAACGTTGCCACCTAGGCCCATCACGCCATAAGGACTCAAGCCACCGGCTTGGTTCACATCCGCAGGGACTTGGAAATAGTCTTGAAGGTAAACGGCTTCATTATTCCCATTGGCTCCAGTGCCCGTGCCGCTCGATACCGCCGTCGGTGCAATATCACTACCAGTGGTGTAATCGTAGTAAGCGCTCGTGATTGGATCGTAATAAGCCGCCTTGTACCACTCGTTGTAGCTGGGCAACACGTACTTCGCCAGACAGTTGCGGTAAGGATTCGATGCGTCGTAACCGGGATCGCCAGATACCCACAAAGCGATGTCGTCATTGACGCCGGTGGTGGTGAATTTATAGGCCGCCTGGTTCCCAGTGCTCGTATTGAGCCAGTTGACGAACCGCGCCGCTTCGTTCCAAGAAACGCTTGTCGCGGGCTTGTTCACGCCACGGTTGTCCTTGGTGATCACTAAGTTGTTCGCCGCGCCAAAGTTCGCGTTGTACTTCGTGATCATATCCTCGCTGACCTCGAACTTGCCAATGTCGTAGGTGTAACCCACGGCACCTGCAGGATTCGGTGAACCCGTGTTATCGGCTGTATTGCCGGCATTGCCGACCGTGACAAACTCCATGTTGAACTGGTTACCACCAGAGCCGAACGAAACGACCGCCGCGTAGCTCGGGGCGTAAGCCGTTCCGGCGACCATGAGTGCAAGTGCAACTCGTGTGAAAAAAAGTCTCATTCCTTTACTCCTTCGCAAATAGCCAAAAGAGAACAAATCATCGGTTCGCATCATGCAAGAGAAAAACCGAGCGACCTTGCTCAGTGTACAAGTCGGCTCGGTGCTCCTCGAAAAACGGGTTTTTCGAGAAGCACCTTGCCGAGTCGCCATTAAAACGATCGTTACGCGTATTGCAAGAAAACAATTGTCACAAGTTTGTGACAATTGCATCGTGGCGAGCAGGAATGGGGAGCTTGCAGCATAAGCAACCGCCTATGGTGCATAAGCCAATGCAATTGTCACTGAATTGTCACAAGCCTAAACTGTCGAATTGATGGGGTTTTTCAGGTTTGCCTATTAGCCAAAGCAATTGTCACTGAATTGTCACTAAAACTCGCATATAGCGAAATATGTATCTGAGCGAACCTAGAATTTTTCAAAATTTTTTTTGTCGAAGGCAAACCGCTGGCACCCGTGCGGCGGTTGCCACCTGTTTGTTCGGTAATGAGTTTCGTTGTATCATTGGATCTCGTCCCTCCAGTTCACAGGCCTCCGACACTCAACCTATCGAAATGCAGACGGTACTATTGGTCGAAGATGATTTGAAGCTTGCCAAGATCATGCGCGCGTTTCTGCAGGAGAACGACTTCCGCGTTGAAATCGAGGGTCATGGCGACCGAGCCGTCGATCGAATCCTTGGGTTCCAACCCGATGCGGTAGTGCTTGATATCAATTTGCCAGGATCGAACGGTTTTACCATCTGCCGGCAGGTACGGCCCTATTATCAGGGTGCGATCCTCATCTTGACCGCCCGCAATGAAGAACTCGACGAGGTGCTCGGTTTGGAGGTTGGGGCCGACGATTTTTTATCCAAGCCTGTGCGGCCGATGGCGCTGGTCACTCGGTTGAAACTTCATCTGCGCCGCTACGGCAACAATGCACAGGGCACGCAAGAGGTCCTCGAAGTAGGAGATTTGGTCATTCACCTTGAAAGTAGGTTGCTGGAGTTGCACGGTAA
>Ga0255132_1000504_pt1 | contig 15290 bp, 10 predicted proteins | sample Law_Law_RepA_8d_FD_188551 | JGI IMG/M metagenome (GOLD analysis project Ga0255132, IMG submission 188551) | Freshwater microbial communities from St. Lawrence River, New York, United States - Law_Law_RepA_8d | ecosystem: Environmental > Aquatic > Freshwater > River | place: USA: New York...
GGGTTGACCGCCGGGCGCGCTACCGGGGCCGGCTGCAGCACAACCCCCTTGCGCAGAAGTTGGAACAAACCCAGGGTGAGAAAGTTGAGCAGCAGGTGAGTGCCCATGGCGAGCCGCCGCATGATGGGGGTGTTGAAAGAAGGCCGGGCCGAAAGCCACTGGATGACAAAGAAAAAGACAGGCGTGAGAAACAGGCCAAAGACCGTCACGCCGAGCATGCCGCTAAAGACAGCAGTTCCCAATGCCCGCCGCATCTCGGCGCCCGCACCCTTGGCCACCACCAAAGGCACAACGCCCAAAATGAAGGCGAGCGAGGTCATCAAGATGGGCCGCAGCCGCATCTTGCAGGCCTCGACCACCGCCTCGTGCGGCGGCTTGCCCTCGTCGGTGAGCTGCTTGGCAAATTCAACAATGAGGATGGCGTTCTTGCTGGCCAGCCCCACCAGCACCACAAAGCCGATCTGCGTGAAAATATTGATGTCCATGCGCGCGATGGCCACGCCCACAACGCTTGAGAGCAGGCACATGGGCACCACCAAAATCACCGCCAGTGGCAGCGCCCAATTCTCGTACAGGGCCGCCAGCACCAAAAAGACAAACACCACCGCCATGGGGAAGACAATCTTATTGCGCCAGTCGGTCGCCTCGAGCCGTTGCAGCAGGTTCAGTTCGGTCCATTCGGTGGTGATGGCCGAGGGCATGGTTTTGCTGGCGATGGAATCCAGGGTGTCCATCGCGTCGGTGGAGCTGAGGATCCATGGCAGGGCCATGCCGTTGATGGGGGCCGCGCGGTACAGGTTGTAGCGCATCACCATGCCCGGCCCGGTGGTGTCGCGCACCTCCACCAGCGAGCCCAAAGGCACCATCTGCCCGTAGGCGTTGCGCACCTGCAGCAGGTTCAGCTTGCCCAAGTTATTGCGATAATCCAGATCGGCCATCAGGTTCACTTGCCAGTAGCGGCCAAAGGCGTTGAAGTTGTTGACATAGTCGGAGCCGATGAGGGTGTCGAAGGCCTGGTTGATATCTTCCACCTTCACTTTCAGGGCGCGGGCCTTGGCGCGGTCGATATCGGCGAACAGTTGCGGGGCGCTGGCACTGTACATGGTCGACAGGCCGAAGAAGCCCTCGTTTTTGCGCCCCTCCTCCAAAAACAGGTTGGTGAATCGCTCCAGGTTGTGCAGGCCCAAATCGCCACGGTCTTCCACCATGCACTTGAAGCCGCCGGCAGTTCCCAACCCGGGCACGGGCGGCGCACCAAACACCGCCGTTTGGGCATCGCGAATCTGGTCGTGGTAGGTCTTGCGCAGCTTGTTCATGATGGCGGTGCCCGACTTTTCGGGGTCGCGCACCCGCTCCTCGAAGGGTTCGAGCATCACGAACATAGAGCCATAATTGGAGCCATACATGCTGAGTAGCACGGTGAAGCCCGAAACCGACAGCGTGTCTTTCACGCCCGGGGTGGCCAGGGCGATCTTTTCCATGCGCGCCATCACCTCCTGGGTGCGCTGCACGCTGGCACTTTCGGGCAATTGCAAATTCATCAGCAAATAGCCCTGGTCTTGGGCGGGGATGAAACCCTTGGGCACCTTGCCAAACAGCCAGCCGGTGGCCCCCAGCAGCCCGCAATAAGCCAGCAGCACCAACACCGTGAGCCGCACCAGCCAACGGACCGAAAAGCCATAGGCTGCGATCAAGCCGCCAAAGAACCATTCAAAGATCTTGAAAAACCAGCCCAGGGTCAGGTTGATGAGTTTTTGGAACCAGTCGGGCTTGGCGCCGTGCGGTTGGAGCAAAATAGCTGCCAACGCGGGCGACAGCGTGAGCGAGTTGAAAGCCGAAATGACCGTGGAGATAGCGATGGTCACGGCGAACTGCCGGAAGAACTGACCGGTGATGCCGCTAATAAAGGCGCAAGGCACAAACACCGCGCACAGCACCAGCGCCACCGCCACCACCGGGCCTGTCACCTCTTCCATCGCCTTGCGGGCAGCCTCGCGCGGGGTGAAGCCCTGCGCCAGCCAGCGCTCGACATTTTCCACCACCACGATGGCATCATCGACCACGATGCCAATGGCCAGCACCAGACCAAACAGCGAGATGTTGTTGATGGTGAAGCCCAAGGCCGCCATGGCGGCGAAGGTGCCCACAATAGCCACCGGCACCGCGATGAGCGGGATAATTGTGGCGCGCCAGTTTTGCAAAAACACCAGCACCACCACACCCACCAGCACCACCGCGTCGCGCAAGGTGTTCACCACATCTTCGACCGATTCGCCAATGAACGGCGTGGTATCGTAGCTGATCTTGAAATCGAGGTCGGCAGGGAAGGCCTTTTTCAGTTGGGCCATCTTGTTGCGCACGGCGTTGCCCACATCGAGGGCGTTGGTGCCGGGCAACTGGAAGATGGCCAGCGCCACCGCAGGCAGGCCGCTCGAGGTGGCCGACTGGTCGTATTTGTTAGCCCCCAGTTCCAGCCGTGCCAAATCCTTCAGCCGCAGCACCTGGGGCGACACATCGCCCGGCTGCGAGTTGCTGGCGCGCACGATGATCTCGCCAAACTCCTCGGGCGTGGAGAGGCGCCCCAAGGCGTTGAGGGTGAGCTGCGTCTGTTGGCCTGCGGGCGCCGGTTGCTGGCCCAGTTGCCCAAACGAGATGGCGACATTCTGCGCCTTCACCGCGCTGGAAACCTCGCCTGCCGAAATGTTGTGAGCGGCCATGCGCTGGGGGTCGAGCCAGGCGCGGATCGAATAGTCGCGCTGCCCCAAAAAGGTAATGTCGCCCACACCTTCGAGGCGGAACAGCTCATCCTTCAGGTGGATGGTGGCGTAGTTCGACAAGAAGATGTCGTCGTAGCTGCCCTTGGGCGAGAAGATGTTCACCGCCATTAAAATGCTGGGCGACTTTTTCTTGATGGTCAGGCCCTGCTTTTGCACACTCTTGGGCAATTGCGGCACGGCCAGATTGACCCGGTTTTGCACCGCCACCAGGGCTTCGTTGAGGTCGGTGCCCAGCGTGAAGGTGACAATCAGGTTGTAAGCGCCGGTGTTGTCGCTGGTGGAGCACATGTACAGCATGTTGTCGACGCCGTTGACTTGCTGCTCGATGGGCGCGGCAACCGTATCGGCCACCACCTGCGAACTGGCGCCCGGGTAGCTGACCGCCACCTGCACCGTGGGCGGCACAATGGGCGGGTATTGCGAGATAGGCAGGCCCAAAGCGGCCAAGGCCCCGGCGATGACCATGAAGATGGACAACACCGAGGCGAAGATGGGCCGGTCGATAAAAAAGTTCGAGATCACGCGGGCTTCACCGTGTTACCAGATAAACGGCTCCAAACTGGATGCCACTTATTTCTTGTTTGGGGTTGGCGGTGTTGACCCCGGCACGGCAGGAACTGCTGCAGGCGCGGTTTTAGCCCCAGATTTGGGCGCTGTAACCTCGGGCTTCACTTCGGTTGCAGCCTTGGGGAAGGCGGGGGCGGGGCTATCCGAGGTGGGCATGGCCACCTCTTCGGGGGTGACCGGCTCGCCCTGGCGCACCATCTGAATGCCTGTGACAACGATTTTCTCGTTGGCTTTCAGCCCCTCTTCCACCACGCGCAGGCCATTGGGTTGCAGCGCACCCAGACGCACCCGGCGGCTGAGAGCCTTGTTGTCATCGCCCACCACATAGACAAACTTGTTGCCCTGATCGGTGCCGACGGCCTTTTCGCTGACCAGTGTCACCTCGCGCGGGCCGCCAATGGGCAGCTTCACCCGGCAGAACATGCCCGGAATGAACAGCCTGGCTCTGCCACCCACAAGCGGGTTATCGAGCACGCCGCGCACCGTGATGGTGCCGGTGAGCGGGTCGATCTTGTTGTTGATGAAGTTCACCCGGGCGGTGTGCTTGAATTCGGTCTCATCTTGCAGGGCGAGCTGGAAGGTGATCTGCTCCTGATTGTCGCGGGCGGGGATTTTGCCTTCTTGCATCAGCCGCTTCACCCGCAAGATGGTGCGCTCGTCGGTGTCGAAATAAACATAAATGGGATCTTCAGAGACCACAGTGGTGAGCAGCGTGCTATCTTGGTTGACCAGGTTGCCCAGGGTGAAGTAATAACGGCTGATGCGCCCGCTTATGGGCGAGATCACCCGGCAAAATTCTAGGTTCAGCTCGTGGATCTCGTTGCCAGCCTTCACCGCCTCCACAGCGGCCTTGGCTTCCTCCTCAGCGGCTTGGTACTTGTCCAATTCTTGCACGCTGATGGCGCCCGGTGTTTTGGCAACCTCCTTGGCGCGCAGATTGTCGGCCTTGGCCAGCCTGTATTTGGCCTCTTGCAACACCAGTTGGCTTTTCACGTCATCGAGCTTCGACTTGAAGGGCCGTTTGTCAATTTCAAACAGCATGTCGTTTTCCTTCACCATGTCGCCTTCCTTGAAAGGCGTCTTGGTGATGTAGCCCGTCACGCGGGCTTTGATATCGACATAGTTCACCGCGTCGAGACGGCCGGTGAATTCGACGCTGTCAGTGACGGTTTGCTGCAGCACTTTGCTGGTGACCACCGCCGGCGCCAAATCGGGCGCAGGCAGGGCTGGTGGCTTGCCACAGCCAACAAAGGCCAAGCCGCCTAGCAAGCCGAACAACAAGAAAATGCGGGTCATGGGGTAGACTCGGAACCGGGCCACGGGAAATCAGGCACTCATTTGGCCAAATGTTAAAATACTCGTGCTAGCGGTTGTATACAAGGACTTGGGCCCAAGGATTGCCATGGCGAGTCTGAATTATGCCATCCCACTCTTGCCAAGGCGCCCGGTGGCAGGTGCCGGGGTGTTGTTAGTTCTGTTTCTGGTTTGGGTGGCGGGGTGCGCCAAACCGGTGGCTAGTGCGGTGGGTCAGTCCAAAGTGGCCCCCAAAACCCCGGCCGATTTTGAGCCCGAGGTGGCAGCGTTTGAGGCCAAGGGGCTGGGGCCGTTAGGCGAGGAGGTCATTCTCTTCACCGGCAGCTCTAGCGTGCGCTTGTGGGCCCTCGACCAGGCCTTCCCCAAGCTGAAAACCTGCAACCTGGGCTTTGGCGGTTCGCGGCTGGTCGATCTAAACCACTTTGCCCGGTGGCTGATCCTGCCTTGCAAGCCCAAGCGGCTGGTGGTGTACGAGGGGGACAACGACCTCAACGAGGGCTTCAGCGTCGATGCGGTGATCCACCAAGCCGAGCTGTTTGCAAAAACAATAGCCCAAAAACTGCCCGGCACGCGAATCTGGTGGTTGGCGATCAAGCCGAGCGTGGCCCGGGTGAGCCAAATGCAGGCCCAAAAACAAGCCAACCAGCGCCTGCGCAAACTATGCGAGCAGTCTGCCTCTCAGGCGACCTTTGTCGACACCTTCACGCCGCTTTTGGGGCCAGATGGTCAACCCGACCCCACACTGTTTCTGGAAGACAACCTGCACCTGAATGAAAAGGGTTATGCCCGTTGGAAAGTGGTGCTCGAACCACTGTTGAAATAAGGAGCCCCAAAATGACGCACTCCCGCCGAACCTTCACCGCTGCCTCGGCCGCGGCGTTGGCCGCCCCGCTGTGGGCCAAGGAAGTTCCCCCGCTGCGGGCCGTGGTGATCGGCGTCACCGGCCGGGGTGACTACGGCCACGGCATGGAACGCTTGTTCGCCCACCGTGCCGATGTGGCTGTGATCGCCATCGCCGATCCAAACCAGACCGGTCTGGCCAAGGCCTTGGCCAGCGCCGGGGCCAAAAAAGGCTATTCCGACTATCGGGAAATGCTGAAGGAGGAGCGGCCCCAGATTGTGGTGATCGCCAGCCGCCACACCGACCAGCATCATGCCATGGCGATGGACGCGTTGAAGGCCGGCGCCCACTTGCTGCTGGAAAAACCGTTCGTCACCAACCCAGCGGAGGGGGATGAGATTCTGGCCCTGGCGCAGGGCAGGGGCCTACGCGTGGCAGTAGCGCATCAGATGCGCATCGAGCCATCGGTGGCGATGCTGGCGGCGCGGCGTGAAGAATTGTTGGGCGACCTGGTGGAGATTCGCGCCTGGGGCAAGCAGGACGCCGCACGCGCCGGTGGCGAGGACATGATGGTGCTGGGCACGCACCTGTTCGATCTGATGCGTTTGTTTGCCGGCCCGGTGGCCTGGTGCCAGGCGACGGTCACGCAGAAGGGCAGGCCGATCACCGCCGGGGAGGGCCGGCTGACCAAGGATTGGGTGGGCCCGGTGGCCGGCGACGAAATCAGCGCCCAGTTCGGCTTCGCCAGCGGCGTCCTCGGCAGTTTCACCAGCCGAAACAAGCTAAAGGCCCTGCTGGACCCGTGGGGTCTGGAGCTGCTGGGAACGCAGGGTGCCGCGCGCATCATCATGGATGGCACGCAGCGGGTTTACACGCGCCCGGGTGCCCTGTGGGGCAAGGAGGGCAAAGGCGCTGACTGGAAACCCCTGACGGTGGGGGCGAAAAAATCGGGCCCGCAGCCGGTGGTGCCCAACGGCCATGTGGCCGATGACCTGCTCGCGGCAATACTACAGCCGAAAAGAGAACTCGCCTGCAGCGGTGCCAACGCCTTGGCGGCGGTGGAGATGGTGATGGCGGTTTATCAGGCGGCGCTGAAGGGGGGCCGCGTGCCGGTGCCTCTGACTGACCGAGCCCACCCACTGAAGGGGGTCTGACCATGCTAGGCGACATCCGCAATCCGAAGCTTCTGTACATCAAGGGTGGCCTGATGCTGCTGGTGGGCCTGATGGCCTCAGCGCTTTTGCTCACCCTCCATTTCGATTGGATGACCGCAATCCTACTCGCCACCGCCGTTTGGGGTTTCTGCCGGGCGTATTACTTTGCCTTCTATGTGATTGAGCATTATATCGACCCAGGGCATAAATATGCTGGGCTGATTGATTTTGTGAAGTACTCGCTAGGTAAAAGGCAGAAGCCCCACTGAGTTCCAACTCCCCAACTCCCCAAGTCCCCAAGTGCGCAGGGGAGTTGGGGAGTTGCGCACTTGGAATTAAGCGGTCCTTTAAGTTTCAAGTACCCAAGTGCACAGGGGGTGGGACTTGCAAAGTTGCAAAGTTGGAATCCAGTGGCCCTTTGAGTTCCAAGTCCCCAAGTGCGCAGGCGCGCGGGGAGTTGGGGAGTTGGGGACTTGGAATTAAGCGGCCCTTGAAGTTTCAACTCCACAAAAGCGCAGGTGGACTTGCAAAGTTGCAAAGTTGGAATCCAGTAGCCCTTTGAGTTCCAAGTCCCCAAGTGCGCAGGCGCGCGGGGAGTTGGGGAGTTGGGGACTTGGGGACTTGGAACCCCATAGCCTAGGTAAATAGACTGGCTTTGGCAGGCTGGGGAAGGGTTGAGAGGTCAGGTTCCATGCCAAGAAAAAAACTTAAAAAAAAGCAAAACAGCTCTAGGAACCAACCGCTTCCCGGGAGGATGATACACCTACGATCAGCCATGGCAGACTAAGCCGCACTGATCCTTATGCAAAACCGTGAGCAAGCAGTGGCTGTATGCAATCCATACAGAGATCCAGAGGGTGGGCTATTATTTTTTAAAGGGGCAGACTGCCCCAGCAGATAAACCGTTAGTTCCGAGCAAAGCCGGGTGTTCACCACCCGTGAACCCTGGCTCTTTACCACATGGCACCGTGATAGTTTTGGCTGGCCAAGGTGATGGGTTGTGGTTACCAGGGTTGGCTAACTTCCCGGTTCCAACTCCCCAACTCCCCAACTCCGCAGCACCCCCCGCACTTGGGGAGTTGGATTTGGGGCAGCGTCTATTGGTTGGTTTCTGGGTAAATCCTTGGCAAAACCATGCCCTAGGGAAGGTTTCCCGGTTCCAACTATGCAACTCCGCAACTCCGCAGCACCCCCCCCGCACTTGGGGAATTGCAGAGTTGGAACTCAAAGGGTTTGTGAGGCTCCAAGTCCCCAACTCCCCAACTCCGCAGCGCCCCCCCGCACTTGGGGAGTTGCGGAGTTGGGCATTAATGGCCGGTCCCGATGTAATGCCGGGGCAACCGGATCAGAGTCTGCTCGTCAAGGCGGTGCGTCAAACGGAAAGAGATCCGCGGATGCCTCCGCGCAAGCCTGGGCCGAAGTTGGCAGATCCGGATATTCTTCATCTGGGTTTTGGTGACCGACTTCTGGGGCGCCTACAACTCGGTATCCAGAAAAACAGCCATGCCAATGGCAGCGAGAAGTGGGCCAAGCCCCAGGCCACCTTCATCACCATCCTCCGCACCCTCAAGATGCGCGGACACAAACCCGTGCAGGTCTTGGTGGATAGCTTGAAATCTTATGTCTGCTTAGAACAAATCCAGCCTTTGCCGACAAAATTCACGGAAGGCCGCTGGAGGGTTACGGAAAAACAAACAACGAAAGACCCGTCGGACCGCCACCGTCTGAAATGGTCATTGGGGACTGGTTCGTTTCACGGACACGCATATGGAATAACAGGACACACACGTAACCGAGGGCGATGATTGGTAGGCCCTCAACCAGGATGAAGGATGCCAAGTGACCTTCCGCTATCAAAGTGGGTGAAGCCACGCTCTCGAAAAAAAGGCGGTTTCCCACCGCCGGACTTTTCGATTAATATGCACTTTACAAAAAGTTTGGAAAGAAAGCCCTTGAGGATTAGCGGTGCCGGATTTTTCCCAGCAAAATTCGCCCCTCCAAGTGTTCACCCCGCTTCCCGAGAACACGCTACTGGCTACCCGGCTGGTGGGCAGCGAGAAATTGGGCGGGATCTTTGAATTCAAGGTCAGCTTGGTCGCCCAGCGCGGCACAGCCATCGACTTCGCCAGCCTGATGGGGCATTACGCCGGCGTCACACTCCATTTGCCCGGCGGTGTCACCCGGCATTTCCACGGTGTTATCCTGGCGTTCGCCCAGGAGGATGGCGACGAGGTCTTCGACCACTACACGATGACGCTCAAGCCCAGGCTAGCGCGCCTAGGCTTGACGAAACGCTCGCGCATCTTCCAAGACCGTTCGGCATTGGAAATCTGGAAGTTTCTGCTTGACCAGATCGGCGTCTCTAAGCTTATCGAGATGCTAAAACCCCTGCCTAAACGGGTATGCATCACGCAGTACCGGGAAACCGACCTCGATTTCTTCCTCCGCCTCTGCTCGGACACCGGCAACATCCACTACTGGAAGCATTCAGCTGACAACCACATCCTGACCATCACCGACGACACCACCCAAACCGCCTCCGACCTCGGGACGATCTACTACGACCAGCGGGAGGGAGGCACCGCCGAGCGTACTTCCATCCGCTCGTGGCGCGTGGAGCAGTCGCATTGTCCCACCCAAGGGAGCCTGAGCGGGAGCAACTTCCAGCTTTTCAACCAGAAGCTGGAAGCAAGCACACCTGGACCAATGGAGGTGGGTGCCGGCGGGCTCACCCTCCACCGCCTCGCCGACGAGGGCCCCTGGGAGGAGGACGAGATTTCCGCGTCCCGCTATTTCGACGCCATCGATAGAAGCGGGTTGGAAAATACGGACGCCAACCCGGAGATGTACACCTGGCAGGGGCGCAAATCGCGCATCATCGCCTACAGCGCCGCCGCCGGCATGGTGCGCGCCACAGCTGTGGGCGACTGCAGCCAGCTCAGCCCCGGGCACTCCTTTAGCCTTGCAGATCATCCCAATCAGGATGGGGAGTGGCTGGTCGTTTCAGTGCGGCACACGGTGGAGATGGAGGGGCGTTACTGGGCGGGTGAGACTTCGGCGATGCGGGTGGAGGCCCGCGCCGAATGCGCCCCCCTCAGCCTGCCCCAGTACCACTGGCCCATCCTGCCGCGCCCACGGGTTTCCGGGGTGCAGACGGGGATTGTGATTGGGCCCGAGGGCGAAGAGGTTTTCGTCGACCGGTTTGGCCGAGTGCAGGTGCGCTTCTGGTGGGACCGCGACGACAGCACCTCCTCCTGCTGGATGCGGGTGGCGCAGTCGTGGGCGGGCAACGGCTGGGGCGCGGTGTTCTGGCCGCGCGTGGGGCACGAGGTGGTGGTTGCTTTCGAGAATGGCGACCCCGACCGCCCTATGGTTGTGGGCAGTGTCTACAACGCGAGCAACATGCCGCCATACAGCTTGCCCGCGAACAAGTTCATCGCCGGCTGGAAAAGTCTCACCCAGGGGGGCGATCCATCGAAAAACTTCCATCAGATCCTGATGTCGGACGAGAAAGACGCCGAGGTGGTGCACATCCATGCTGAGAGCATGTTCATCACCCACCAAGAGAGTCAGCAGTTCACCAAGCGTCCGAGCCTCGATGTGAATTTCCAGGGGTAGGTGACTGAAGCAGGCTAAAAACAAGCTAGGTTTCACACACTATAGAACTTGCCGGGACTCGAAAGAATGTCTATCTGGGACGCAATTGGCAATGGCCTGGAATTCGGGAAGACCGAAGACAATAAAGGAAAACCACTTTTAGCGACAACTTTTACCGCCAATTTCGGCGATACCATTAACACCCTGATGGGGGGGGGCAGGTTCACCAACCTGATTGGCTCGGATGCCAAAGTGGTCTTCGATTGGGAAGAATTTGGGGTTGAACCAAATGGAATGCTTGGAAAGGTTTTTTCTGCCTTTATGGGCCTCGGTGGTGATGCCCTCATGGTATACGGCAACAAAACCGCTTTTCATTATTCTGGAATACCATTTACTTCCCGTCGTGGAGAAAAACCTCCTATAACCTTTTCAGACACGGCAACTATGAATTTGGAGGAGGCGGCGAAAAGGAAGGGTGTCTTTATAACCGTTGGCGTTGGAATAGCTGCGATAGTTGCCTTGAGTGTGACAGTGAGGGTCAAATACAGCAACTTTCCGATGAATAAGGAGAAAACCGAGCTGGAAGAACCAGATGACGAATTGGCAAAAAACCTGATATGCGGCTTTTTTGTGATTTGTGAGGACCGGTGGCTTCTGTTTTTAAGGTACCTTGATATTGGTTTCCAGATGGAAACACTTTTTGGGAAAGACCTGATAGCCGCCCAGGATGAACTTGCCAAAGCAAGAAAAAATTTAAAAATAGCAGAGTGCGTATGTAAATTTCTCCGAACAAAACAAAGTTTTACACATTACGAATCAGCTTTTGCAGCTTGCGGAATAGCGAGAGCCGCGTGGTCAGAAAAATATAGTAAGGAAACTAGTAATTTAAAATGTTATCTTGATTAGGCATGATTTCCGCAAATGGATAAAACAGTAATAAGCGCTTGTTTTATGCCATTTTTTGCGGTGGGAGTCACGACACAATTGTGAAGCCTGCTAGTAGGTGGCTGAATCAGGCTGAAAACAACCTGGGTGTGACACACGATAGAACTTGCCGGGAGTCGAAAGAATGTCTATCTGGGACGCAATTGGCAATGGCCTGGAATTCGGGAAGACCGAAGACAATAAAGGAAAACCACTTTTAGCAACGACTTTCACCGCCAATTTCGGCGATACTATCAATACCCTGATGGGTGGGGGCAGGTTCACCAACCTGATTGGCTCGGATGCCAAAGTGGTCTTCGATTGGCAAGAATTGTTTGGTTTGGAAAACAAATGGTGGACCGCCTTCCAGGGCCTCGGTGGTGATGCCCTCATGGTATACGGCAACAAAACAGCCTTTCATTATTCTGGAATAGCATTTACTTCCCGTCGTGGAGAAAAACCTCCTATAAACTTTTCAGACACGGCAACTATGAATTTGGAGGCGGCGGCGAAAAGGAAGGGTGTCTTTATAACCGTTGGCGTTGGAATAGCTGCGATAGTTGCCTTGAGTGTGACAGTGAGGGTCAAATACAGCAACTTTCCGATGAATAAGGAGAAAACCGAGCTGGAAGAACCAGATGACGAATTGGCAAAAAACCTGATATGCGGCTTTTTTGTGATTTGTGAGGACCGGTGGCTTCTGTTTTTAAGGCACCTTGATATTGGTTTGCAGATGGAAAAAGTTTTTGGAGACAACATAATAGCCTGTAAGGCGAACCTTAAAATAGCAGAAAAAAATTTAAGAAAACAAGAGATGATAGTAGAAGCATATGGGGATGGGGTAGATGAGCAGTTTAGTGAAATAAATAAAGAGAGTATCGAACTTTTGCAACAAATAAGAGATGCTGCGCGAGCAGCTTACAGTAAGTCATTATTTGCTAATACCTCGGATTTATATTGTTATCTTGAATAGCGCGGACTTTTCAAATGGATGAAGCCTTGTAAGTAATTGCTTTATGTTATTTTTGCGGTCAGGGTCATAGAACAATTGTGAAGTTTGCTATAACAATGGTTTTATCCTAGGACGAGGATTTTTGAAATGGCAACATGGAATAGCCCAAATGATACCCATTACGATTTGGGAACGGAGATTCAGATCAGCGCCCTCAATGGGGTCGTGATCATTCAGTCTCACAATGCCCTGTCAACGGGGTATATCAAGTTCGAGGCTGATCAGTGGATCAGCCAGTCGGTGGGCACGGCCTCCCTAGAAATTTTTAATGAGTTGGAAAACGGCTCGATCATGCTGGGAACTTCCGGCCCCGCAGGGACCATTTCCCTGTGTACACCCGGGCCAGGATTGGCATCAAGCCTTGGGTTGAGCCCCGAGGGATTATTCCTTTGCAGCGGCCCCGGCGAAGCTCCGGCTGCCATCACCATGAACGCCGAGAAACTGGAACTCTCCATGGGCCCGCCCGGGACCAGCAGCATGATCACCATGACCGATGAGTCGATCACCTTCAAGGTGGGCGAGGTAGTCATCAGCATCACGCCCGAGGGGATTGTCAGCACCAGCCCCACCGTCGAGGTCAACTGCGAGGACACCAACATCAGCATCAGCGCCGAGGGGATCAACGAGCAGGTGGCCGAGGTCACCCGCGAGATGAATGTCGAGGGGCACAATTTCACCGCCGCCGAAACCGAGTTCAATGTGGGGGTGGAAGGTTTCGTCTCCGAGGGGCCCGTCAAGGCCAGCGAGACCGAGGCCGCCGAGGGGCAGAACAGCACCATTCATGCCAATATCGCCGACGCCATGGACACCCGGATAGGCGCCATCCTGGTAACGGCGTGACCGGCAGCTCCGCTTCGCAACAGGTGATCATTCGGGAGATTCCAAAATGGTTTATGAATTGCCGCCTTCGCTGAATATCGATTCCCAGCCTTTTCTTGAGATGGTTGGCAAGATCCAGGCGGAGATACAAAAAACCTTGTCTTTGTCGCTTCTGGTATCTGATAGGGAGTTGCTTACGGGCGTCAGCAAGAACCTGGATCAACAATTGGCCGAGTTCAATGCTTTGGTACCTGCCACCATCGAGCAGGCCGAGGCGCGCTATCAGCAGACCAGAAATGATTTTGTGCAATTGCAGGTGGACCAGGCCGCGCACGCCAAACGGGCCGAGGAGGTGCTGGCGGAAATGCGGGCCGATATTGAAAAGAGCAAGCTGGCGGCAGAGGCGGAAAAGGCCAAGCCCAAATTTGTGCCGTTGAAACCGCGCAGGGCTACCCCCGCTAAAAAGGCGCCGTTCGATTTCACGCCGGGCAAGGACCTGGTGGACTATCTCATTGTCGCCAAAAAGAAAGCTGATAGCCCTTCCGGCGTCCGCAGGCGGTTGAGAAACATCTGGGAAGATTGGGACACCAATGAATCGCAGACTCCCGTGAAAACTGAGCAGGCCCATCCTGAAACACCCACGGCGGGGACTGCTCAACCCGCAGGTGCGCACACTCCCCATGTTGTCCCGGACCATAGGGCTGAGGATTTTCCGGATCCCTACCTGGAAGAGCATGAAGAGCATGATGAGCATGAGGACCCGTTGGACAGGCCCATGGATCCCTCCAAGATTTTACGCAATATCTGGGAGTAACCGTTCACCGGAAAAGCGATTCAGCTTTATGGTGAGTAATGGTGCCCTTTATGTATTGGTAAATTTGAGTGCGATAACCGTGTCAGGTTACAGGCTGAATTTGCGGCTTTTGTTGAGCGAACGCAAAAGCGGATCAAGGGCCTCGAGGAGAAGCTGGGCAAGAACTCGAGCAATTCTTCGCTGCCTCCCTGGACGAATCCACCCGGCTCGAAGAAGCCCGTGGTGAAGAAGTCGATGGGCCCGGTGGCCCGTTGCCCAGCCGGGTCGGCCATACCAGCCTTTCTTTCGATTCCCGCTGAGCCAGTTGCAGGGTGTCGTCCATCATTCTCGCAAGTCCTGCCAAGGGTGCGGGGCTCGCTGCCGAAGGCGAGTGGCGAAGCGGGCGCGTGTGGTTTTGCTGCAAGAAGGCGCGCTGTTGATATTGGAAGGCGATGGTGATTTTTTGAGTATGGCTGAAGGGGTTGGTGCAACGCCCAGGCTGCTTGGGTTACTACCCAGCAGCTTCATTAAAAGGCATTCTGCACTGGGTCACCGAAGGGGCAGGGTTTGGCTTTTATTGGCCCAGCGGTTCCACGCAAGAAGCTGATTTATCTTCAACCAGCGGGAGTCATGTCGATGGGTCGCAAAGCTGTCGGATTTTGTGTTGTGGCCTGCCTGATGCTGGTGGGGTTATCGCATCCTGCGTGGAGCCAGGCCCCGGCTTAAAAGCCCGGCTGTCGCAGGGCGCCTGGCGCGCTTGCTGCGCGAGATGCCCCGGACGAGCAGGAAGATCAATCCGGCGGAAAGGATGAGCAGGCCGATCCCTAAAAGTGGACGGTAAGCCACCCAACCAATGCCAACCGTGATCAGCCACAAGGAGAGGGCCAGCAGGAAAGCCAGTGATCCCGTACCGTAACCAACAACCGTGCCAAAAAACGGGACGATATCGGCCAGGACCGACATTGGGCGGAACAACAACAGCAAGCCGAATAGAAGCAGCAGGAATCCAACCAGGCGCAGGAGCCAGGTGATCAGGTTGTTGTCATCATTGAGCTGCTGGAAGAAGCCGTCTTTGGAAGTGTGGCCGGTGCGTAATTCAAACAGATTTCCACCGCGTCGAGTCGTGTAGCGGGTGAATGATGTCCCTTCCTGCATGGCGAGCAGGTCACAGGGACCACTGGGAACTTGCTGGAAGTGAACCCGCACATCGCCGATCTCCGGGCTGTCATCGTTGACTCCCGCATAAAATTCGCCGCGGACCACACGCCACCGTTTTGAGTCACCGTCCGCGATTCCGGTGGGTGGTTTGCTGCCATCAACAGACAGAGGCTGAGTGTTCTGGAACGATGCTTTCAGGGCCTCAGGGATCTGGAAGGCCCCCAGATGAATGACTGTTGCGACGAATTCCGCAGCCGGGCAGGGGAATTGTTGCGGATTCACGTGGCCTTGCGACTGGTGGAATACCGAGGAGTTGATGACATCGGTCGACCAT
>Ga0255132_1000508_pt1 | contig 15233 bp, 8 predicted proteins | sample Law_Law_RepA_8d_FD_188551 | JGI IMG/M metagenome (GOLD analysis project Ga0255132, IMG submission 188551) | Freshwater microbial communities from St. Lawrence River, New York, United States - Law_Law_RepA_8d | ecosystem: Environmental > Aquatic > Freshwater > River | place: USA: New York...
AAACCGCACGCCTTATAGCGTTGGGCCCTATGGTGTGGACAATTTTCGTGAGAAGCTGGGGCCTTCTGAGCATTTCCAGAAATCGGGTTACATTTTCGTATACCAGGATGTGCGCGGGCGTTGGATGTCGGATGGGGAATTTTTGAATGTGCGGCCCCACAAGCCGAACAAGGGCCCGAAGGATTTTGATGAAAGCACCGACACTTTCGACACCATTGAATTTTTGTTGAAAACCGTGAAAGGCCACAATGGCCGCGTGGGGCAGAGTGGTATTTCTTACCCTGGGTTCAATACCGCCGCGGGGATGATTGATGCGCACCCGGCGCTCAAGGCGTGCAGCCCTCAAGCTCCTGTGATTGATTGGTTTATTGGTGATGACTTCCACCACAACGGTTGCCTGTTTTTAGCTCATGCCTTCAACTTCATGTCGGGCTTTGGCAAGGAGAGAGTAAGGCCTTCGAAAACATTCGGGCGGATTCCGTTTGATCATTTGACACCCGATGGGTATCAATTCTTTTTGGACATGGGGCCGCTTGCCAACGCTGACAAGAAGTATTTGAAGGGGAGCATCTCGTTTTGGAATGAGATGATGCGGCATGGGACCTACGACGAATTTTGGCAGAAGATGAATCTTGCGCCGCACCTGAAGAACATTAAGCCAGCGGTGCTGAATGTGGGCGGTTTTTTTGACGCTGAAAACCTGTATGGTCCGCTTTCTTGCTACCGATCAACCGAGAGGCTAAGCCCGGGTGGCAGCAACCGTTTGGTGATGGGGCCTTGGGATCATGGCGGTTGGTCGCGTGGGGCCGGCGATGGGTTGGGCAACGCCCGATTTGGTAGCAAAACGGCGGAATATTTTCGCGAAAAGATTGAGTTTCCGTTCTTTGAGTTTCACTTGAAGGGCAAAGGGGAAGACGGGCTGTCTGAGGCGACAGTATTTGAAACGGGGACAAATGTGTGGCGGCGTTATGATGCCTGGCCACCCAAGGATACCCGCGAGCAAAAGCTGTTTTTGCGAGAGAAGGGTGGCTTGGGATTTGAGGGTGCCGATAAGGCTGGCTCTGACAGCTATGTGTCCGACCCTGCCAAGCCTGTGCCACACATAGAGAACACCACCACCAAGATGGATTACAACTACATGACCGCAGACCAGCGGCATGCGTCGCGCCGACCGGATGTGCTGGTATATCAGACCCCGGAATTGACACAGGACCTGACTGTGGCTGGGCCCATTACGGTGGACCTGCAGGTGGCTACAACCGGCACCGATGCTGACTGGGTGGTGAAGTTGGTGGATGTTTTTCCATCTGATTATCCGGATTATGAGCCGAACCCGGCTGGGGTGAAAATGGGCGGGTACCAAATGCTGATTCGGGGCGAGCCGTTCCGTGGCAAGTTTCGCAATAGTTTCAGCAAGCCCGAGCCTTTTGAGCCTGGCAAGGTGACACGGGTAAGTTTCACGATGCCCGATGTGAACCATACCTTCCGGCCTGGTCATCGTCTGATGGTGCAGGTTCAGTCGTCGTGGTTTCCGCTGGTGGATCGCAACCCGCAGAAGTTTTGCGACATCTATTCGGCCACCGAGGATGATTTTAGCCGGCAGACGCATCAGGTATTTCGGGGGCCGGAGGCTCCAAGTTCCATCATTTTGCGGGTGAAATGAGAGATGGCCATTCGCGGATTGACGGTCTGTCTGTTCTTGGCGTTTGCTACATGCAGGGTGCCTGCGGAGGAGCCTGAGACCTTTTTGGTGCCGCATGCGCTGAAGCCGGGCGACACCATCGCGTTGATCGCCCCTTCGGCACCGGCAACCAATCCAGAGTTTTCGTCCTATGTGAAACTGATGGAGGGGAAAGGGTTCCGGGTGATTGGCAAACCTGGTTTGGTGGGGCGCAAGGAGCATTATCTCGGTGGGAGTGATGCGGAACGGGCCCTGGAGATCAACGAGTATTTGCGCGACCCGAAGGTGCGGATGATCATGCCTGTGCGGGGCGGTTTTGGGATGACCCGGATTTTGGACCGGATTGATTTTAAAGCCTTGCGCAAGGATCCGAAAATCATCGCGGGTTATTCGGATTTGACAGCCTTGCATTTGGGGGCGGCGCGTCACGCGCAGGTTGTGACTTTTCATTCTCCGATGGCGATGCGCGACCTGTGGCGCGAAGCGGAGCCTTCCTATGCGTTTCAGGCCAGGTCATTCAACCAGGCGGTGTTTGCCGGGCAGTATCGTCTAGGCCAACGGGGCTATGTGGTGGAAATTCCGGAGGGTGACAGGCCAGAGAAACTGGTTGGCGGCAAGGCCAAGGGGCGCTTGCTGGGTGGCAATTTGAGCTTGGTGGTGACCTTGATGGGAACCTCGCATGCGATGCAACCGAAGGGGGCGATATTGTTTTTAGAGGATGTCAGCGAGCCGGCCTATCGGATTGATCGCTATTTATCGCAGCTTCGGCTGGCGGGTGTGATGGATCAGGTGGCGGGAGTGATGCTGGGTTCTTTCACCACGAGCGATAAGGGAGAGGAAAAGGATACCACCCGGGTGTTGAAGGATTATTTTGGAAAACTGAAGGTGCCCGTATTGATGGGCTTTGCGGTCGGGCACACCACCCGGAATGCTACACTTCCGCATGGAGCCATGGTCGAGCTGGATGCTGATGAAGGAACGCTGAGGGTGCTCGAAAACCCGGTGCGGTTGGAGTGAGATTGGGTGTCTGGAACTTCTTCCCGGCGCTGGGGTAATTTTTACAAAACTTTGTGTAAGATATTCCCAGCAAATGATTTACGGCAACTGGGCTTTTCGTGAACGGCACTTCCAACTATAGCGCCGCCCGTGCTTGGGGAATGGTGGCCATGGATGGCTGCCTATCTTGAGCGCCTAGGTAAAACTCTTGGAGTGTCGCAAGGATGCCGACCCTTCCAGCATCGTGGTTTCGTTGGCTAATGGCGTTGCTGCCATGCTATGTGTTTTTGGCTGCGTCACCGCCGCGAGCGGGGGCGGGGTGAACACCGGCGGGATGCCCGCCCACCCTTGCTGGCAGTTTGCCGGTCATGATGATGAATCCTTTTCAAGGCATGCCTCAAGGCTATGCAGTGCAGCCTGCGCAACCGCAGTGGGCGCAGCAACCTCAGCCGATGTATAGGTCACCAAACAACCAATTGGCGGCACCATCGCCGCGCGTTGCTCCAGCAGTAACGCAGCTATCTCCGCCGGCCAGCTTCAATGCTCGAGGTGCCATGCCCGACGAGAACCCTGTTCGAGCAACTATGAAATTGCCATCTCCCGAGGCATTTGGTTTGTGTGCGGCACCCAAGGCTAGTACTGCCCAAGCTGTTAACCCCGTGGTGGGAAACCAGTTGAGCCAAGAGAGATTTAAAATCACCGCGGTGAATTGGACGGTGGTTCGGGAGGAGCTGCACCGATTGGGGGCAAAAAGTTTCCAGATGGAGCAGATGAATGATGGCCGACACCGTTTTGCTTGCAAGGTGAGCAAGCTTTCGGGCCAGACTGATCTGGTGGAGGTGTTTGGCCAGACGGAGGAAGAGGCGGTTCGCAACGGATTGGATAAGGCCAACGCCATCCGCTACGGGTTGTAAAGTCTTAAGCAATCAAGCTTTCGGGGGGAGCCCCGGTCGTCCCAATAGGCGGCCGGGGTTTATTTGTTTGTGGGAGAGGCCGGGGGAAGGTTGCCAATGGGTGGGCTAACTTGATATCCTTGTGGGGGATAGTGGGGCCAAATGGGTAAAAGTGGGGCCAAGGAGCGGCCTTTTGGATGGTCCGGAGGGGCCTAACGAGGTTTTTCCGGTGCTTTTGACAGGAACCCACCGCCGTACGCTGGACGAGAAAAAGCGGCTAACGCTTCCTAAGAAGCTGCGTGAGGTGCTTGGGGATCCAGCGGTTCTTTATGTGGCACCTGGGCCTGACAAATGCCTTTGGGTGCATACGGAGCGGGAGCTGGAGCGTTTGGCATCTCGTTTGGATGAGCGGCCGGCGACGGATGCTGAAGCGAGAATTTTTCGCCGCCTTTATTTTGGGCAGACTGAGCTGGTTGAGGTAGATAAGGCGGGCAGAGTGTTGGTGCCGGAGCGCTTGGCTCAGCTTGCCTGCTTGACGGGTGAAGTGGTGTTACTGGGTGTGAGGGACCACCTGGAGTTGTGGGATGCGACCCACTGGGACAAATACCGCAACGAGCATGAGCCCCAATTTGATTCTTTGGCCCAAGGGGCATTTGAGTTGAAGGGGCTTTAGTTAGAAGGGGAGATTCCCCTCAGACTTGCGCGTGAGGTTGGAAGGTAAGCAGACCTTTCAATCTGTTGGGAAAAGGACGGGCCTCCCAGCCATCGCCCTTTTTCCCATGCGCTTCCGACAGCCCTCCGGCGGGCCGAGCCCCGGGGGGCTGTCTTTTTTTATTTCGCCAAAACTGCCTAAACTTTCAACTCAGGCTCTGCCTTTTTCTTTTACTGGAGGCTGGGTACCATCCCCGGCCTTGTTCATGCCAATTCACGGATGAAGCGAGTTGGTCCATTGGGAGTGGGTATGTCACCAAACAAGGCGGAACAAGACAGCGAAGGCGAAGTGGAAGATTTTTCGGAAGATTCTTCCAGTTCAGGGTTTGCGGGCGACCGGCAGCATGTGCCGGTGTTGCCTGCAGAGGTGTTGGAAGGGCTGAACCCGCAACCGGGTCAGATTTTGGTGGACCTAACCTTAGGTGGTGGGGGCCATAGCCGTTTGCTAGCCGAACGGGTGGGGCCAGAGGGCAAGGTGTATGCCTTTGATTGTGATCCCAATCAGGTGGAGAAGGCCCGGGCGCGTTTGGTCGGATTGCCGGTTGAGTGTTATCACGCCCGATTTGACCAGGCGGGTGAGATCTTGAGGCGGCTGGGGGTGAAAGCCCATGGGATTTTGGCGGATTTGGGTATTTGTTCCGAGCAATTGGACGATCCGAGCCGAGGATTGGCATTTCGCCACGAGGGGCCTTTGGATATGCGATTGGATCCAAGCCGGGGAGAGCCGGCTTGGAAATTGCTGGAACGGTTGGATGAGAACGATCTGACTCGCGCCCTATTGCGCTTTGGCGAGGAGAAGCAGGCGAGAAAGATTGTTCGGAAAATAGTAGAAGGCCGGCGGGAGCAATTGCCTTGGACGACCACGCGGTTGGCGAATTTGGTGCGGTCTTGCCTGCCGCCGAGGGGTGTCATTGGAAAGATTGACCCTGCCACACGGACCTTCCAAGGCCTGAGGATTTTGGTGAATGACGAACTGGGTGTGCTGGAAGACATGTTGCGTCAATTGCCTGGGTGGATGGTGCCTGGTGGTGTGGCGGCAATGATCAGTTTTCATTCGCTGGAGGATCGGTTGGTGAAACAAGCTTTCTCGGTACTAGAACTTTGGGAGCGGGTAACGCGCAAGCCGGTGATGGCGGGCGAAACCGAGGTGATGGCAAATCCCAGGTCGCGTAGTGCCAAGCTGAGGGTGGCCAAGCTGGTTACGGGACCAAAGCGTTGATTTTCAGAAGCGTTTTTTTCCAAGGAATGGAAAAGCAAAAGACGACAAGAGCTCAGAAACGGATTTCAAGGAGCGACGATGAAGACAACAGAAAACGGGCCTGTTCAGTACCAGGTAGCAAGGCCCCGGTTGGGACTTTATTTAGGTTTGGGTTTTGCGGGCGCGGTGGGTTTGGCGCTTGGGCTTGGTGGCAAGGTGGTTTGGCAGCGTTTGGCTGTGAGTCAGGTGTATCCGACCCAACCTGCTAGCAGTGTGTCGGTGGTTGACCCGGCCAAACAAAGCGGGCCGAACCCGGCCGAGAAACAGTTGGTTGCAGAGGCATTCACCGATGCATTTGGTCCACCAGCGGGATTGCCGACCGGCTTGGCACAACAGGCCAGCGAGTTGACTGGCGATGAACAGGGAAAGCAGGTGGTGTCACAGGTGCGGTTCACAGAGGCTGAGCCCATGGCGGCTCCAGCGGGCGACCTTTCATTTGGTTTTTGCCAGCCCGGAACTTCTTCAGCGGAGCATTTGACACTGCGAGGAGCGGGGCTAACCGGCGCTGCGGGGGTGGAGGGGACTATCCTTCTTGAACCGCGGGAATTCGGTCAATACCCTGGGCAGATCAGGCCCATACACTTTCGGACAATTGGGCCCGATGGACTGGAAAGGGTGGGAATTGATTTTGAGCGGATTGGGTGTGATTTCCATGTTGAAGTAGGCCAGCCTGTTGTGCAGGCCGGGTTCATTATGGCTTCCGGACAAACAGGGGTTGCAGGTGCTGATAGTCGGCAATCGGGTGGTGGGTCTGGTGGCATGCCCAAGGTCGGGCCAACTCCAGCAAAGCAAGACTCTGACAAAACGGGCAATGATACGGGAATACTTGGTGCTGAGGAGCATCAACCGTTGGTGGGATCTTTCACAACCGAGTTTGAAGACGGTTACCTCAGATTGCCCGAGGAGCTAGCAGGTTGGGTTGTGGAAGGGAAAATCTATATTGCTCCTGGGCCCGAGGGTGGCCTACGCATGGCAACCCTTGAAGATTTGGAACAAATGTTCTTCATCGAAAATGAGCAAGGAATGGAAGGCAAAGAGGAACGGGAAACCGGGCCCAGCCTTCGCAGATCGGCTCGAAGATTTTATGGCCTGATGACTCATTGCTCTGTGGAAGAAGATGAAGAAGGCAAGTTGTGGATACCCCTTGGGGATGCACTTACCAAGCAAGCAAGCCTGAAAGGCGAGGCCGTGATTGTGGGGATGCGAACCCATGCGGAAATCTGGTCCAAATCTGCCTGGGAGGCAGAGATCAACGGGCATAAGCCAACTCCAAAGGGCCTGGAAATGCAGCCAAAGCCTTTGGAGTTGCAGAAGGTGGAAAGCCGGGCCAAGGTGGCTGGACCGGGTAAATAGATTTTAGAGATAAATTTAAAATTTGAAAATCTGGTCGACATTGGGGAAAGCCATGGCCATGACAGGCGATGTAAAAACCGGATTGATGGTATCAGGCGCGTTCGCAAGCTTGGTGGGCGCGGTGTTGACCAAACATTATGTTTCGCCTGATGAATTGCTAGGGCACAAGGCGCCCACAGAGCAGGTGGCAAGCGCCGAGAGTGATGCCAAGGTGCCATCGGGTGTTGATGCAGTCAAGACAGCCGAATCAACACCGCCCGCGCCTGAAGCAATTGAAGGCAAGAGCGAGGTGGTGCTGGCCTCGGCTAATGGTGCAGAAAAGGGTGGAGTGCCCCCGGCTCCGGTTCCTGGACCGGGTGACTTGATGCCTCCTCCACCACCGGCTCCCACCTCAACCCCCGCAGCAGGGGACACAGGGGCAACGCCTCCTGCCCCTCCCATGCCCGTGGGGTCGGGTGATAAACCGATGGATCCGCCCGTGCCATTGCCACCGCCAACAGCCCCGGGTGGTTTGCCACCGCTTGAGGATAAAAAATCTGCAGAAACTTTGGCCCCGCCACCTCCTCCAGGTGCAATAGGCGGACTAGCCAGCCCCATGCCTGACTCGTCCAAACTTGCGGAGGGACTTGCCCCTGCTTTGGGGGCAGGAGTGGGCGCCTCGGCAGCAAATTTAGCGAACAATGGGTCACCGATGCCAGCGCTGACCAAGCCGGTGGACACGCTGGTCCCGCCGCCGCCGGCCCCCGCGGCGGGAGGACTAGTTCCTCCGGTTCCACCAATTACGAATGTAGGGAATAACGGCGCGCCAATGCCTGAGCTGGCCAAGCCAATGGACACCACTTTGGCACCTTCTGGTCAAGGTCTTGGAGGCTTGGCCCCACCAGCACCGAACTTGATAAACAATGGCACACCCATGGCTGATCTGACCAAGCCGGTGGACACGCTGGCTCCGCCGACAGCTCCTGCGGCGATGGCCCCGTTGGGGGGATTTGGTTCTGCCCCACCTTCAGGTTTGAATGGATCTTCAGCCTTAGGAAATTTAGGGTCTTTGAATGAGACATTTCCTTCGGAGCCAGGCAAACCGGGAATCTCGAGGGTTTTGACCTTCACTTTGGACAAGGGGCCCGAAAAGCGTTCGGAATCGATCCCTTTGGATGAGCCCGGATTCCCAGTGGGTGGATCAGTTGGAGCGGCACCACCTACTGGAATTGCGCCATCGCAGGGTACAGGAGGTGTTGGTTTGGCACCAGTCCTGCCACCTTCGGGTGTTCCAGGCAATATGAGCGCCCGACCTCCGGAATCGCGCCCCGCGGCATTTGTGCCGGTGGATGGAAAGAATGTTCCGGTTTTGACCATGCCTGCTGATCCGGGTGTGCCCCGGCCAATTACCCCCGGGTCCATACCGGTTGCACCTGCGGCAGGACCAGGTAATCCCCCGGTTGGCTTCAACGCACCAGCGGCCGCAGGGGCGGTTGGAACTGGTGCTGTGATTGGCACGGGTTTGGCCCTTAACCAAAGCGGTGTGAATGGTGCGAACAATAATCTGAATAACCAGATGAACAGCGCCGCGAATGATTTAAATAAAAACCTGAATAATGCTGCCGGTAATTTGAACAGTAGTGTGAACGGGCTGAACAACAGCTTGGACGGCACGGTTTCAGGTTTGAATAAGAATCCGAACAATGCTGGCACTAATTTGAATAACAGCTTGACCAACACGGTTTCAGGTTTGAATAACCAGGTGAATTCCGCTGCAGCGAATTTGGGCAACACAGTTAACGGAACGGCTGCATCAGTTTCCTCATGGACCGAGCACCCGTACAAGGTGCTTCAGGGGGATTCATGGGACAAAATCAGCCAAGCCCAGTATGGTACGCCGCTTTATGCCGCTACCCTGAAGACATTCAACCAAACCCATCCGAGGTCTGGTGAAGCTTTAGCGAAGGATGGTTCTCCTGTAGTTGGCCAGGAGGTTTACCTGCTACCCCTCGACCAAATTCGCAAGCTGACAACTGCTCCCTCTCCCTGATTGGGAATTGTGATTCCAGACGAAGATTGACGCCGAGGTATTATCGCTGTGCGTGTTGTCATGTTTCTTCCCCATCTTGGGGTGACAGGTGGCCTTGGGGTGCATTGCCGGGCGCTGTTGGAAGCGTTGGCAACTTGCGGCGAGGATGAGGGCCTGAAGCTGGATGTGATTTGCCCGGACCAACCGCGCAAATTATTTCCCTTGGCAGGCCTGGATGACACTTGGGAAGCCTTAGTTCGGCGCAAAAACCTGAATTTGCACCCCATTAAATGGCCAGAAGGTTTGTCATTGGCAGATTGCTTGGATGAGGCGCTACTGGGGCTTGTGAAAAGGTTGCAGCCTGAGCTGTTTTATGCCTCTTATTACACTGGCTTGAAAGATTCTCCCTGCCCTCAGGCAATTACCTTTCATGATGCTGGTTTTCTTGAATTTCCGGATGTGTTTGGCGATACCGCCAGCAAGCGCAGGCAAACACTGGCCCTGATAGGGCCCTCGGTGAACCGATTGCTGTGTGTTTCTTCTGATGCGCGCGACCGTATCTGCAGGTTGCTTCCCTTTGCGGCGGAACGGACCGAGGTAGTATGGCATGCACTGTATGACGCGCCTGCCACACTAGAAAAAGCGATGGGATTAAGTGCGATTCAAGAACCCCTGTGGGCTGGTGGCGACAGCGCGGCCGATTGGGGCGACTATATATTTTTGCCGGTCGGCGCGGCCACAGGTTTCAATCGAGTACGCAAAAATGTTCCCTTGGGGGTTCGGGCTTTTCGCGAGGTTTCGAACCGAAAACTGAAGCTGGTGATTGCCAGCACCGGCACGCTAAACGATGCAATGCTTGGTCAATTGATTGATCCTGACGAGCAAAGGGAAGGTGGTTTTGGACGTGGAATCTGGCATTCAGGGGACGGTAGGGTTTTGATTTTGCCGAACTTGGATAGGCTGCCTTTTTTGCGAGCGATGGCGCATGCCAAGGCGGTCCTTTATCCAACGCGGTATGAGGGTTTTGGCCTGCCGAGCATTGAAGCGATGGCTTTGGGCACACCCCTAATCGCAGGTAACGCCACCAGCGTTCCCGAAGTAGTAGGTGATGCCGGAATCTTGGTGCCACCAGATGACCAATCGGGATTTACCAACGCCATGGAGCAGGTGTTTGAGGACAGAAAACTTCGTGAGGCATTGATTGCGCGTGGGCATGAACGTTTGAAGCTTTTCACTCCCGTGAGGATGGGCCGGCGGATGCTGGAAGTTTTTCAGGGGTTGATGAAGTAACTGATTGTTTTAATTCATAGAGGCTAAAGCAGTAGGGCCGGTAACCGTAAGGTTACCGGCCCTACTGCTTGGAAACCAAAAGATGGCATGGAGACTGATCAGCCCATGTAAACACCGTCATTCATTTCGGGCAGCACATCAAACAGGGCGTCGAGCATTTCGAAGTTGGTTCCGCTAAAGACACGGATATCGACAGGGGATCCAACACCGGATCCCGTGGTGATGTTAACCGCCGAACTGTTTGTTGCCTGGGAGGTGCCGACCCTGACTCCGCCGAGGAAGGCAGGATCGTAGGCATAGAAAGTGGTGACAATGCGTTCGAGGTTAGTGCCGCCCTGGTATACGACAACGGTCGGGGTATATCCTTGACCGGCTCCCACAATCACCTCGGCTCGTCCGTCACCATTCAGGTCGCCGGAGCTGACGTAGACACCTCCGGTGAAGGTGTCATTCAGTGTGAATACCGCGCTCTTCAGTTTAAAACTGTCGGCACCATCAAAAATGTTAAGGGTTGCACGGGCACCGAAGCCGGAACCCGTGACAATGTCGATCTTGCCATCGTTGTTCGTGTCGGCCGCGGCGACACGGACACCGCCGGTGAACTGTGGCGAGAAGGCGTAGAAGGAGGTGATCACTTGGCCTGTAAGACCATTGAATACGGCCACCGATGGTGCGGCACCTTGTCCGGCCCCGACAATGAGGTCTAGAGTGTTGTCGCTGTTGATGTCGGCAAGGGCCACATAGACACCACCCTGGAAGCCCGGGAAGGCCTCGAAGCTGAGCAAGGTGGTGTTTTGAGTGATATTGATCAGTTTGACTGTCGAGCCGCCTCCAGGCCCGGCCCCCACGAGCATGAGGCGGTCTGCTGAGTTTGGATCAACACCATTGGCAACCGTGATGCCACTATTTTGGTTAGGCCCAAGCGGTTGGACATAGGTTGGCGCGGATGTGGTTTGGCCCGGTAGAACAATAGCCACAGTGGCTGAGGTGGTGCCGTTGTTATTCCATGCAGAGCCGGAGCCAACCAGAATGGGGGTTGCGGAAAAACGGGAGAGAGTGACATCGTTGCCAGTGCCGCCGCGATAGCTGAGGACAAAATTGACACCATTGAGCGGCACAAGCGAACCTTCAGGTAAGCCGGCGAAGGTGCCTTGCACCTTGCCCTTGGATTGGTTCTCAATAAGCACAAGCTCAACAGCGGACTGGGGGTTGAAGGCTGGATCAATCTTCAGATCAAGGGTGGGGCTGTTGAGAATGACACCTTGGGTGGCCACAAGTTGGTCGTAGCCGGTACCGGGCGTTGGTCCATTGACTTCCATGCCCAGTTTGGCTGGCTGGATCAGGGTGAAGATGCCTTTGGATGTAAGAATGCCGGGGCTGTTACCAGGGCGGACATCGCCCAGGCTGGAAACAGAGCCAACAGTTCCCGTTCCCAACAATGTACCGCTGTTGATGACCACAAAACTATTGGCGATGGAACCGTTCACAATCAGGCGGCCATCGTTGACCACGGTGTTGCCGGTGTAGGAACTAGTGCCGGTGAGGGTGAGTGCTCCAGAACCTTGGAAGGTGATTCCACCATTGGCGCTGGAGGTGAGGTTGGTATCGAATAGCGAGTTGCCGGGTGCGCGGAGCACCATGCCTGACCCAAAGTTGATGGTGCCGGAATCGGTGATGGCACCCGAGGAAGCGGTGGCTGAAAGTAGCCCTGCAACGGTGCCCTGGAAGGCAAGATCGGTCCCATTCACTAGCGTTGCATTGGCGCCGGTGCCTGTGGTGTTCACTGTGATTGCGCCTGTGGCATTCAATTGATCCAAGGCGATGATAGCCCCTGATTTGCTGGCTGAGAAACTGGAGGTGCCCAGCAGGTTGAGAATGTCTGTGTCGGTGATGTCGCCACCCTCAGCGACGATAACCAGCGGTGTCGATTGGGTCTTGGAACCAACTGCGCTTGCACCCAATGTCATCGCGCCTTTGCCGGTCAAGTTGGCTGTTGAGCCAGCGGCATTGATCAACAAAAGACCATTGAAAGCATTTGCCTGGGAGTTGGCAAGTTTCAGGTCGCCGTTGCCGGCGGTCAGTTCAATGGTGCCTGTGCCGGTGGTGATAGCGCCAGTGGCTAATTGACTGATTCCCGCTGCTGACAGTTTTAGGGTGCCAGCCGCTGTTGGGGTCATGGAGAGCTGGTCAAGGTTGAGGGGTGTGGCGGTATTCAGCTCGATTGAGCTGACACCCGTGTTGCTGGCGGAAACTGTTCCGTTAAAACGGTTCGCGCTGAATGGTAGTGTGATGGGCCCGGCGCCAGCAGCAAGGACCACTATGCCTGTGCCTGTGACAATTTTCGGATTGGCGCCCACCCCTGAGGAGGTTTGGCTGATACCGCCAGAAGCGGTAAGGCTGAGGGAGCCACCCAGAGTTTCTGGCATGGTGACCATGCCTATAAGCAAGGGTGCCGAGTTGGCAATGGTAATGCTGCCATTGGTACCTGTTTCCAGAGCAAACGGGGCTGTGAGCACATTGCCTGAATTTGCCAACAAGATGGAACCCGTGCTGGCGGATAGCGTAGCGAGTTGGGCATCGACTAATTGGGTAAAGACCGAGCCAGTTTTTTGGCTGATATTTCCAGCGGTAAAACTGGCCTGAGCGCTGCCGAGGCGCATATCGCCCAAAATGAGGGCGTTGGCATCTCGCAGGACAACCTCTCCCGTGGTGGAAATACTGACTGGGCCGGTGAAATCATTGGTGCTGTTGGCGATGGAAACCACAGCCGAACCCGCCTCGACCTTGGTTGCCCCGCCAACAGTGGTACGGCCAAGTGTGACAGGTCCGCTATCGGACTGACTGGAGGTGTAAACAGTTAGATCGCCCGCCAGATTTATATTGGCATTGAGGGAGTCGACCAAACCCGAATCAAAGCTTCCAGAGGAGCGGGTGTCGAGAACTAGAGAGCCGGTCTGCCCATAGACGGTGGCAATAAAACCTTGCAGGGTGATGTCGCCGGCATTGTTGATTCCGCTTTGGTCGGTGTCGATAGTCAGAGTTGAACCGCCATCGGCTGGCTTGAATGAGATGGAGCCTTCGAGCGTCACGCCGGCGGTTGTTCCGCCATCTGTAAAGATAGATCCTGTGTTGGCAAAAATGGATCCTTTATTGGCGAAGACCGAGAAGCTATCCAAGAAATTGTCGGATGTGCCGCCGGCGCCATTTCCAACTGTGCCGAAAGCAATCGAGCCTGAGATGTTGCCCTTGATAGCAAAGCTGTTTCCTGCGCCTTGTGCCAGAATCGGCGAAGCGGCAGAAGTGTCCGATTTGCCGAGGTAGATTTGGCTGGGTAGCGCAGAATCAAGATTTCCTTGAAACGAAACTGTAACCGAGTTGCCAACTATCACAACCGGAGAGTTATTGGATTGCAAAATAAGCTTGCCTGCCAAGCCACTCAGCGACTCAAGGGTCAAGTCGTCGTTCAAAAGCAGGGTTCCGCTGGAGGAGGTGCCTCTTGTGTCGATGAGCAATTGGTTGACCAGATACCCTTGAGAATTGTCGAATAGGCCGAGGGCGACAGTGCCTCCGCTGGTGTTAACCCCTAGCGATTGACCGGGTGTCTGTGAGCTGACACTACCCGCTCCGACCGCAAGACGGACCAAGCTGGATGAGCCAGAGGTGGTAATTTGCCGGCTGGAAGAAAGGCCGATATTGCCATCGATGGCTGTTGGGCCTTCAACTGAAATGTCGCCCGTGAGAAGTACTTGGCCCGGGTTAGCGGAATTAGTGCCAGCGTCGACCAACAAGCCAGAGAGCAATGCTCCCGCGTTTGCGTTGACGGTTCTGAGAGTCACATTACCTGCGTTACCACCTGTGGCATTTGTGTTGATGGAAACGGACTGGCCAGCGGACCGGGCACTGAGGTTGGCGGTTTCATTGCCCAGAACTACTTCACCACCATGGGTGTTGATGGCCAGAATGGTGCTGCCCACCAAATCGACAATGATGCCCGCTGTGGAGCCTATGTTTAGCTTAGTCTGGCCGCCAAGAGCGGGGTCGAGTGTGATGTCACCATAAAGGGCAACTTCGCCAGCCAAAGTAGCACCTTCGCTGTTGGTTGAAATTTGGCGCAGCCCTTCAATTGTAGAAAGGCCAATTGAGCCACCCACAGAAGTGGCTGAGGTGTTGATGTCGAGGTCAATACCCGGAGTTGATCCGGAAAGCTTGCCGGCAAATTGGACAAAACCAGCTTCGGAAACCGACCCGGTCTTACTGTTGGTGGCGATGGTGGTGGATTGTGTGAGAAGAACATTGCCGGCCAGAAAAACCTCGATGAGGTCTGCAGTGCCGCTGGTAGCAATGGAGTTGCCGTTGATCCGGACTGTTCCGGGGTTTTGCGAGCGTTCACCAGTTTGGTCGTTGGAGATAAGGGCATTGGCCTGAATGGAGCCTAGGAAATTGTCGGCCTCGCCTATGACCTGGCCAAAAGCGATGTTGCCCGAAGTGGTGCCTGCTGCAGTTACTAGGCTGAGCTGGTCACCACCATTGGTGCTAACGACAGTTCCTGTGGCTGATTCGAGTGTAGAGCCACCCAGAAGGATGTCGCCAGCGATTTCTGAGCCGCCCGCAGCGGTGGAGATTTCAATATAGGCTTGGCCTGAAGTTGTGAGGCTATCGACGAACAGCTTGCCACCGCTTGAGGCGAAGGTAAACGAGGCTGAGTCGCCCGAACTTTCAGCCAACGCCACGCTTCCCAACAGATGAAGGGAACCAGCACCCAGGGCGGTGCCGGTTTGGAGCAGAATGTCGTTAAGGAAGGAGCCGGCGTTTTCAGAAACGCTGCCCAGGAAAATGCTGCCCGATGTGAGGGTGCCAGCAGTGTTGATGGAAAGATCGACCCCTGAGGTGCCATCGGTTGGTGTAATTTCGCCACCCTTGCTGGCAAGCCGAACCCACCCACCCTTGGCGCCCGATGAATCGATAGTGGTGGAGCTAGCCAGGCGAACCCTGCCCTGAATATCAACCGTGCCACCTACGCGTAAGTCACCATTGAGCACGATA
>Ga0255132_1000511_pt1 | contig 15183 bp, 14 predicted proteins | sample Law_Law_RepA_8d_FD_188551 | JGI IMG/M metagenome (GOLD analysis project Ga0255132, IMG submission 188551) | Freshwater microbial communities from St. Lawrence River, New York, United States - Law_Law_RepA_8d | ecosystem: Environmental > Aquatic > Freshwater > River | place: USA: New York...
TGTCAGGATATCGAACAAATTGAATTTTTCACGTCAGAGCACTTGCGGGTGTTTTTGAGAATGGTGAATATCCATAAAGAAGGCGTGCTGCTTTCCATAGGGAAGCAGCACGCCTTGCCGAAAACAGCATGGATTGTCTTGGAGCCTGATCAATCACCCTTGGCGGGTTTGGTAACCGCTTCCATGACACGGTCTAGATTGAAACTGCCCGGTTTCTGCCTTGGAGGAAATTCCCGGAAGCTCTGCAACCATTGCCCAACATAAGCACCTGCCGGGGCAATCGCAAACATGTGCTCCAGATACCACCGTTGATAATCCATTCCAATATCGTGAGCCAGTTCGAACGGATCCATGCGCAGGTTGGTCAGCATGGGTGCGCGCAGTTGTTCGAACGGTTGTTGCCACACATGAAGGCCATGGGCATTCTGCTTCAGGAAAGTAACCTTCCAGTTTTCGTAACGCAGGGCCGCAACGCTGCCATCATCGGTCCAGTAGATGAACTCTTTGCGTGGCCAAGCCTCTTCTCCCTTGAGTGCGGGAATGAGGTTGTAGCCATCCAGATGGACTTTATAGGTTTTATCTCCAATAGCCCGCCCCTTCAGAAGATCGGGCTTGGCACTGGTGTCACCCGCCGCGGCCAGCAGAGTTGTAAGCATATCCTCGTGAGCCCCAATGGCGTTTATGACTGTGCCCGGTTTAATAACACCGGGCCAGCGGATGGCGCATGGCACCCTGTAACCACCTTCCCACTGTGTATTTTTCTCGCCGCGGAACATGGTGGTCCCGCCATCTGGCCATGTGAACGCTTCGGCGCCATTGTCGGTTGAGTACATAACAATGGTATTGTCTTCCATTCCCAGCTCTTTTAGCTTGGCCAAAACCTCGCCAACTTGTCGGTCGTGCTCGACCATACCGTCTGCGTAGATACCAAGCCCAGTCTTTCCATCCACGCCCTTTTTCAAATGGGTGAAGATGTGCATTTTAGTCGAGTTCCACCACAAGAAGAACGGCTTGTCAGCCTTTGCAGCGCGTTCCATAAAGTCAAAAGCCTTGACATTGACCTCTTCATCGATGGTTTCCATCCGCTTTTTAGTCAATGGCCCCGTGTCTTTGATGCGTCCATCGGCAAAGCTGTGCATGACGCCACGCGGGCCAAAACGCTTCTTGAACTCAGGATTTTTAGGATAATCTGGATTTTCAGGCTCTTCTTCAGCATTCAAGTGGTAGAGATTACCAAAGAATTCATCGAAACCGTGTGCGGTTGGCAGCATTTCGTCGCGGTCGCCGAGGTGGTTTTTGCCAAATTGACCAGTCATGTACCCTTGGGCACGGAGCAAGGTAGCGATGGTTGGATCTTCTTTTTTCATCCCTTCCGGAGCACCCGGCAAGCCTACTTTGGTTAGGCCGGTGCGGATGGGAGACTGGCCGGTGATGAATGCGGCGCGGCCTGCCGTGCAACTTTGCTGGCCATACCAGTCGGTAAACAGCGCGCCTTCTCTGGCAATTCTGTCAATATTGGGCGTTTTGTAGCCCATCATGCCCAAATTGTATGCGCTAATATTAAATTGCCCGATATCATCGCCCCATATCACAACAATGTTTGGTTTCTTACCCTGTGCCGCAACCGTTGCACTCACGTGCTGGTTGTGTTGTGCCAATGCCGGATTACTACCAGCCTGTGCCACCAATGCGGCATGCCGTGACATACTTTCGCAGCAGGAGGATTGACCCACGCAGGCTTGCGGCGTGGATTGGGACGAAGCAGTGGCGGCACCCAGCCATGCAGCCCAATGGATGTTGCTGTTGGATAGAGCCAATCCCACTACCATTCCGGCGGCAATAAACGCCAACGATTGAGTGGCTGTCTTTTGAAACATCGCATTCCTCGCATCTTACTGTCACTGTGATTTGTGGCTTGGGAAAGCCATCTTGGATAAAGTATCAATTGCGGTTCGAAGGGAACCGATTATTTCACCCAATTATTGCGCTTGGTGTGGCTAGGTTTATCTCGCTTTGGCTGGTCGTGAAAAATGGTGTCAGGCAAAAATTCTGGAAAGGTAACGAAAAATATGGCGCAACGTATTCAGTGGAAGTGGGTAAAGCTTTGGACCTTGGGAATTGTTTCCTTCGTATTGGCTTACGCGCTTCCGTTTTGGTTGAAACAATCATCCGCGGCACCCGCCGGCATGTGTCTGATTCCTTCCGGAGTCTTCGTTATGGGAACACCCGGTGAAACCCCCCACAAAAACGAGCAACCGGCTCATCGTGTCGAGGTAACTGCCTTTTGGTTGGATTTGAACGAAGTGTCCAACGCTCGGTTCCGGGCGTTTGTGGATGCCACTGGATATGTCACCACAGCGGAAAAGGTACCGGACTGGAAAGAGTTGAGTCAGCAACTACCACCGGGAACCCCTATGCCACCACCCGATAGGCTTGTACCAGGGTCGATGGTTTTTACGCCCCCCGCAGAAGCAGTTCCCACTGATAACGCTGCCAAGTGGTGGACCTGGACTCCCGGTGCCAATTGGCGCCACCCCGAAGGTCCATCAAGCGACCTCGCTGGCCGAGACCACCACCCCGTTGTTCATGTTTCGTGGTTCGATGCCAGCGCGTACGCCCGCTGGGCAGGAAAACGGCTACCTACCGAGGCAGAGTGGGAATATGCAGCCCGGGGAGGTCTGGAAAGCAAGCGTTTCATCTGGGGCGATGAATCTCCTTCTGAAACAACAATCAATCTGAATATCTGGCAAGGGCGCTTTCCAGATAAAAACGACCTGCTTGACGGCTGGGCACGCACCTCGCCTGTGGGTATTTTTCCGGCCAACGGCTACGGGGTGCGCGATATGGCAGGAAATGTGTGGGAGTGGTGCGCCGACTGGTACCGGGCGGATGCATACCAACAACAAGCGGCTGGCAAGAGGGTGATCAACCCAATTGGCCCTGCGGATAGTTGGGACCCAAACGATTTACGTGTGGCCAAGCGGGTGACACGGGGTGGATCTTTTCTGTGCCATGACAGTTATTGCGAAAGCTATCGTCCGGGAGCCAGACGAGGAACTCCGCCAGACACAGGCATGTCGCACATCGGCTTTCGCTGTGCCCAATCATTGCCTCGATAATTACCACTATTCCATAATGTTAAAAAAGTAATTGCATCCTCAGCCCGGGAATGATGACCGCATCAAAGGCTTGTGTGCTGGGAGATGCGACCTGAAGGTCCAATGTCAGTCGACTGGCAGGCGTGAATGCCCAATTATAGAACAGTTCGACTCCGCATTCGTTTTGTTGCCTGAGAATAGGCGCTGACAACGCCTTGAATGAGTCGCTCAAACCCACGTAGAAGAAACCAGCACCCATACTGTCGAGTTTGCGGCTTTGCATCATGCTGCGTCCACCGACTCCAGCATTGGCCGTGTAAGCAATCGGATTGGGGTTGCCATCGGATACACCAAACTGGCCGAAGACACCCCACGTGCGTGTCTCATCGGAAGAATCGACCCAGACTGCCTGATAGCAGTTTGTGTAGACACACCAAGACCCAGTTTCGAGTGGTGTGAAAGCATCATCCAACAAAAGTGCGGGCGGTATGCTCAGGTATGCCGCCGGGTCAAAGGACCGGTATCTTGAACTGCTGTAAGTGCCACCAATATTGAAAATGCCTGGGCGATCCAAAAATTTTGTTCGCAGGATCAGGTCCGGTACAATAACAGCTCCCTTGGAAAACAGCCCCTGCATGCCAGTGGCTGCGCGTTCCTCCGGATCGAATACTGTGCACGTCAGAAATGGGGCGCCGTTACTCAGAAACGCCGCGCCAATTGCTGCCGTTGAATATGGGACTGTACGCGCGGCGATCGGGTTGAAAACCAGCGATGTATTCATGAATCCGCTGATTCCCGGACGCCCCATTCCAGGATCCTGACTGAAAAGTCCGTAGCGGACAGGGTATTCATCCAGCGTGTTGATTTTCCCGAAGTAAACAGCAAAATTCTCGCTTAAAGCTTGTGTGAATTTCAACCCGGTGATGGAAGTGATATCAGAATTAGGATCAGGAAACTGCATGGCGATATTGCTGGGCGCCAATAATCCGTCAATATTGTTAACAGAATTTCCGAAACGGGTTTCCGCGTGCATCGACACAAAGAAGCCTTGCCAAAGACCGGCCTTAGCACCATCGAGGTTGGCCAAATAATCAATTTTACCACCGTATTCCCAAGCTTCCTGACGACCACCCGAGGCTACCCCTTGGTAAAACTGCGTGGCGAACAGATCAAGCGTCATGCCCTTTTCCGCTAAACCGGAACGGGCTCCCCACCAATCACCGGAAATACGCGACCTGTTCCAAAGATCACCCGTGAACGGGTTGGGCGGCAAGGATATCGGTTCAGGTGCCGGATCATCCTCAATAGCAGGCAATTTCTCAGCATTTTGATTTTGTTGCGGCGCATCTGCCTGATCAGATTGAGCTGTTTCGGCAACTGTTTGAGCAAACAAAGCTTGCTGGCACGTGATAAATATCAGGCAGAGAATGAGCCAAATCCGAGCGACAGTTGTCATCTGATCTTCCCAACGCCTTGATATGAGACGGCTCGAAGCACCATTCAAAAATATCGTTCGTTTCTCGCATTTTCTATCGGCACGATTCCGTGCGCGCATTTGCTTTCTGATAAAAGGTAGTTGAACCAATACTATTAATAACGAAGGATTTGCCAGATTTAACGATTATCCGGCCGTATATGATGAATGAGTTTATGCTTCTCTTCAGCCTAGCAATTCATGAAGGCAGAATTTAAAGACAACGGGAACAATAGGTTTTTGTCTTTAGAAGCAGCGGAAACAATTCCGGCTACTACGCCAACAAATAATATTACGTCAGTTGCACATGACGTTGGTTCCGATTTTCATGGCAGTTCGTTTGGTACACGGTTACAACAGACTTGATGTAACACCCGGCAACCACTTCGCCAGTGTGAACAACAATCCGCGCAAGGATCCCATGCTATGGCCAACACCGTCATCCGCCGTGAATTCATGGTCGCAGCCTTGGCTGGCGGAGTTTTGGCAGGCGCCCTGCCCGCCTCTTCCTATCGCCGCGTAGCGGGTTCGGGTGGAAAATTGAACATCGGCGCCATTGGTGTCGGTGGCCGCGGCGCGGGCGACCTCGATGCGGTTTCCAGTGAAAATATTGTTGCCGTGTGCGATGTCGATGCTAGAGCGCTGGGAGCAGCCGGTGCCCGGCATTCAGGTGCGCGCAAATATCAAGATTACCGTCAACTCCTGGAGCAAAAAGACCTCGAAGCAGTTATCATTGGCACTCCCGATCACCATCATGCACCACCCACCGTTCGGGCACTGAAACGCGGCCTGCATGTTTATTGCGAAAAACCCCTCACGCACACCGTTGCCGAAGCACGCCTCATCACCCGCTTGGCAGCCGAGAAGAAAGTCGCCACCCAAATGGGCACCCAGAACCACGAGCACCCGGGGTATATTCGCCTTGTTGAATTGATCCAGTCGGGCGCCATTGGCGCTGTTCGTGAAGTGCATGTGATTACAGACAGACCCGGCCGTTGGTGGCCCCAAGGCGTTGATAAGCCCTTTGGCACGCCCAAAGTGCCTGCCAATCTGGACTGGGATCTCTGGCTTGGGCCGGCCGCCATGCGTGACTACCACCCAGCCTACGTTCCATTCAAGTGGCGCGGATGGTGGGACTTCGGTTGCGGTGCCATCGGAGACATGGCCATCCATCTGATGGACCCAGCATTCTGGGCCCTCGAGCTGGGCTCCCCCTCAGGGCCGGTCAAGGTTACCTCGGAAGGACCACCAGCCAATGCCCTGAGCGCCCCAAAATGGATGCACACGGTGCTTGAATTTGGTAAACGAGGCAAATTGGCTCCCGTAAAGGTCCATTGGTACGAGGGGGAAACCAAGGCACCTGCCGCTATTGCGGCTGACCTGCCCATGAACGGTTCACTGTTCATAGGCGACGCAGGCAAGATTGCCATTCAGCACGACCAGATGCCCAAGCTGCTGCCAGAAGAAAAGTTCAAAGATTACCAAGGCCCTGCCGCATATTTACCCAAGTCACCGGGGCACCATCGCCAGTGGATCGATGCTTGCAAAAATGGCACGCGCACGGGCAGTCACTTTGGATATTCGGGGCCATTTACCGAAATCGTACTTCTGGGGAATATCGCCCACCGCGCCGGTGGCACCATCGAATTCGACCCTGTTCTGGGCAAAGTAACCAACATGCCATCAGCCAACATTTTCTTGAACAAAGAATACCGCAAAGGCTGGGAAATATAAGGCTGCACTGATTGGAAGCACGCTCCCCGGGAACGCCAATCTCCTGATTGGCGTGTATTGATCTAATGGCATCACGCCACTCATTAAATTATTCAGCCCTATAAATGTGGCACATTCACAGTGAGCCCCCTGCTGATTGTTTCCTGAACCGAAGAAACCATAGCCCTGCTGTTGTCACGCCCATCATTCCCAATGAAGCCATCATGGTGATGGTTCCAGCCACAGCCACCATCGGCCCGGCCGAGTGACGGAGCTGCCGCCATGCCACCACTGGCAAGGTTTCAGTGTCTGGTCCACACACAAATACTGCCACCACGGCGTCGTTCAGCGAAATCACAAAAACCGCCACGGCTGAGGCTACCAACCATGGCCAAAGGAGCGGCAAGGTTATGCGCCAAGCCACTACCGACGATTTTGCACCAAGGCCAGCCGCCGCAGCTTCCAGTTCTTGAAGCGATGGCGTGAAGCCCATCCGTACAACCAACAAAGCGACAGGAAACCCCAGCAATGTGTGGGCCCCAATCAAGCATGGCCATTGGCCCGCCAAACCTACGGCGTAAGCCACCTGCAACAATCCCAACCCCAATGCCACCCCAGAAACGGTTGCAGGCATCAGCAACAGTCCCAAAACATAATAACGGAATCGCTGAGGCCATTCCCGCAGGGACCATGCTGCCGCGGTTGCCAACGGTACGGCAATGCCTGCCGCAACGCATGCGGCAATAAGGCTTCGAAAAGCCGCGCGCGACCATTGTGGTTCATTGATAAAATCAACATACCATCGCATCGACCAGCGCGTGGTTGGCAGCGTCAACAAGGAATCGGCTGAAAAAGATGCCCAAAACGTCATAACCAACGGAATCTGTAACAATATCAGAACAAACCAGCCTGAAAGGCGCGCAATTATGGGATTTGTCATGGCCGGGGCCGCCACGATCCTGCGGCCATGGCACTGGCTGTAAGCACCATCAGCACAACGCCCTCGGCGGCGGCGCGTGGCCACCGGCCCAGGTCAAATGCCTCATGGTGGATTTCAACTGCCAGAGTCGATTGATCAGGTCCACCAAGAAATAGTGGCCCTAGAAAAGCACCAAACCCCCAGACCCAGCCCAGTTGTAGTGTTAAAGCCACAGCAGGCAACGAAAGCGGCCAGATGATCCAGCGAAGCACCTGCCACCGGGATGCACCCAACCCGCGTGCAGCGGGTACCAAATGAGGGTCGATACCGCGTAAAGCAATCACCAGAATGAGCGTGCTGTAAGGAACCAGCAACCACGTTTCTGCAATCAGCGATCCAATCCATCCCCGTGGTAACAGCCGTTGCAATCCAAAGAGCGATGCAAGAACTCCAGACAGCCTTGGAGCCAATATGAGCACCATCACTCCCATGAACCGTAGCCCTGCAAAAGGCGCGGCCAGCATGGCTAGAAGTGCGCCGATGGCCGTCGACAACAAACTGACTCCCAATCCTGTCAGTATGGTTGTCAGCACAATGCCACGGTGGTGCGCATCACCCATGGAAGCCCATGAACTCAGCGACACGCTACCCGGTTCAAACAAACCAGCACCCGCACCGGGTGCATGCAAACTCATCCGCACGGTCAAAATGGCTCCCGCGGCGGTTCCGCCTACCACCAGAAGCAAGGCGGGCAGCAGAATGGCAATGGATGCCCGTAGTAATGTCATGATTCGCCATCCGCAGGCAATTCATGAATGGTTCCGGGCATGGCACTCACACGAACCTCAGTCCCAGGTTGTGGCATAATATTGGGGCGACCGCGCACCAGCATTTGAATGTTTCCCAAGGCAACGGTAACAAGCACATCGGCCCCAAAGAACTCAGAATTGATCACCTTGCCAATACCTGCAAATGGTACGCCTTCACCATTGATAACCAAACATTCCGGGCGAACTAGCAAGCTGCTACCGGGACGATGCCCGATAACAGAACCGTCAACAATGTTAGCCAGCCCCAGAAACCGGGCCACAAATGCTGATCGTGGGCGTTGGTAAAGGTCGCGTCCGGTTCCCACCTCGACAATGGTGCCCTGATTCATCACGGCGATCAAATCACTCATCGCCATGGCTTCTTCCGGATCGTGTGTCACCATCATCGTGGTAACACCTGTATCGCGTTGCACCTGGCGGATCAGGCCGCGCATCTGGTCGCGCAGGTGGCTATCCAGATTCGAAAGCGGTTCATCAAGCATTAACAGGCTTGGTTGGATGACCAATGCCCGACCCAAGGCCACGCGTTGCTGCTGCCCGCCAGATAGGTTGCCGGGTTGGCGATTGCGTTCGTCGGGCTTCAAGCCCACCTGATCGAGCATGGCTTCAACGCGCTGGCGGATTTCAGATGAAGGCAAACCGCGCGCCTCAAGGCCAAAGGCCACATTCCCACGCGCTGACATGTGAGGAAAAAGAGCCAGATTCTGGAAAACCATGCCGGTGTTGCGTTTACCCGGTGGTGCGTTCGTGATATCGGTACCATGCAGAAGAACGCGACCTGCCAGCGGTTTCAGATAACCGGCAACGATTTTCACGAGCGTGGTTTTACCGCAACCCGATGGCCCAAGTATTGAAACAAATGCACCAGCGGGCACCTTCAGCGACACACCAGCAAGGGTTGGCGCTGTATCAAAATGGAACGAAATCTCCTCCAGCCGCAAGCCATCAACCGGCACGCAGCACGGTTCGTTCCCAGCGGTCGGCGAGTTCGTCCCATCGGGATGCGTAAAACTCATAAGGGTAGTACCGCAAGGATTGGAATTGATCAGCAGTATATGGGTAAAACGATTTCCACAGGGGATCGTCAGCGGCCATAACCTGCGCCGTGTCGGATCGTGCTGTAGCCATGCCTCGGCGCGCGAATTCCAACTGCACCTCGTGGGAAAACAGAAGGTTCAGGGCCTTGTGCGCCAGACTTTTTCGAGGCGTGCCGGCAGGAATAGCCCAGAAAACCTGAACCATGGCGCGGTCGAGGTCGGGCACCGCTGCACCCAGTTCTGGTTTTTCCCTTAGGGCCTGCATGTATTCGGGGCTATGCATGTTACCAGCCAAGACCCGCTTATCGGCCAAGGCCAGCATCATGTCGGTGGTGTTGGGCCACCAAAGGCCTACTTGGTTGCGATATTCGCGGGCAAAACGGAAAAGGTCGTCGGTGCGCTCTTGAACAATGGCAGTCGCTGTTCCCTGCTTGCCTTCCAGATCGGCCATGGCGCACGCAAATGTATAAAGGCTCATGTAGAAATGATTGTACAAGCCGACCTTGCCCTTCAGGTCGGGTCGCAGCAGGTCCGACCAGCCCGCAGGCGGCTTTTCCGAATAGGATTTGTGATAGGCAATAGTCTGCACGGCATCTGGATATGTCAAACCCAGTCGATCACGAAACACCCAATTGTCGAGTGATGCCGGTGCCAACGATTTGTGGTTGGGAACAGAATCGAGGTCGATGGGCGCGAATAACCCTTCCCTCGCTGCCGGATAACCTTGCGTGGCATCCGTTATCATCAGATCGAAGGGCGGATCATTGGCCGGGGCAGATTTCAGTTTGGCCATGGAATCCCACCAGCCGGAATGCAGCGTGGCCGTTGCTCCCGTGAGGGCCTCGAAGCGTGGCAGGAAAACCGTGCGCATGGTTTTCTCGTGGCCACCGGCATAGACAAAAATACGCAGTTCATCGGCGCGCCTGCCAGCACACCCCACGGCTGCAAGAGCCGATGATATCAGAAATATGCGCCGGTTCGGTTGCATCATGCTTGCCGGTTGCCTCTAAAGTGATTCATCGCCATCAAGATCCGTCCGGCTGCCGTGAGCCAGCAGAGCGTGCCAAAGACCCAAGCCATTGCGGCAAAATACTCTGGAAACACGCAGAAAGCGACGAAAAACGCCACCGTCTCGGTTCCCTCCATTAATCCAAACGAGTAGTACATCGACTTCACACCTTGCTGCCGTGTGCTTTCACCGCGCTTGGCAGCGATGGCCGCGTAGGCCAAGAACGAACCACCCGTACCCACAAAGCTGTAAATGAGGTACCCGCCCGGTAACGCGTTGGCAGGGTCGTGCAGCATGAAGGCAAACGGTACGCCCGAATAAAAAATCATATCGAGCACAATATCGAGGTAACCTCCCACATCGGTGCTGCCAGTGCGACGCGCCACAGCGCCATCAAGGCCATCGGCCAAACGATTGGCCACGACAAGGCCCAACGCCACCCAAAAAGATCCCGCGACAATAGCTGCACAAGCACCGGCGCCGATGAGGAAACCCAGAACAGTGATGCTGTTGGCGCTCAAGCCCAACCGCGCCATCAAGGCACCTAGGGCATCTAGGGGTGGGTCAATCAGGGGGCGTATGGTGCTGTCGAGCATGGGCAACTACTTTGCTTCCAGAATCAAATCTGTTTTTCCCGTTTCGGGGATATCAACAGACCAAGGCGTTTTGGCAGGATCAGCATACTTAGGTAAACGAATCCTGCCTGCCAGTTCCGGAGCTAGTGTCGCCTTGTACTGTCCGGGAGGCACGCCGTCACCAAACGGAAAAGTCTTCATGGTGAATGAACCGTCCAGTTGCAGCAGACTGCTGGGGCGATCCTTTTGATAACTATTACCAGCCTCGGGGTGAAATATAATGCTTCCGGCAGTGAGGGGTTGGCCCTTGTAGGTGACTTTTCCAGCGGCAGCAACAAGTTTAGGCCTGTCGCCATTACAACCCGCCGCCATCAGCATGGCTAGCACCACGGCGACCGGCCAATATGAAATCATGGCGCGCCTCTTTCAGTCGAAGGTAACAACCTGACCATCCATCGGACGCATCATCAGCCGAACATTGGCGGAAGGCGTGCCATAACGCACGCTCCTCACGCTACCATCGGCAAAGACAAACTGAGGGCCACCCGCCAAGGCAGGGTTTCCCCAATTCCCTCCACCGCACGATTCGCTGCCCACCGTCCAGCCAGAACCGGATGCCCGGTCAGGGAATGCCGTTAATTGAGTGTCGGGGTAAAGTTCATCGCCACAGCGGCCTGTGCCACCAGTTCCGCCCATCACAAAAGGTTCGTCCCAATACCAAGTTCCAGAGACAACAGCACTGGCAGCCATCGCCTTTTCACCCATAAGCACAGTGTTGGTGGTGCCATCGAGTATGCCAGACATGGCTGTCACCTTACCCCATCCCGAATAGGTTGTACGGCAAACCTGATCATTGGCAGCATAGTCGGTGCGGGCGCTGGCACCCAAACCGGCATCGTTGTAGGCCCAGCCTGGGTAGACGGTATCGGTGGCAGGAACAGCCTGGGCAATTCCCGCACGACGCGAAGGCATGTACAGGGTTTTCACCGGTGTCGAAAAACATTGGAGAGGATTGCGGAAAAGCGTTTCCTGTTCCACGTAAGGCAGCAGCGAATAGAAGGTGGAGCCTAACTGGGTGGTGGACGCCTTGTTGGGGTCGCCCCACCGAGGCCGGAAGGCGCCGTAGCCGGGAATGGTGGTGAAGGCATTGGGTGTGGTGTAGGGGGCGCTGTTACCCGCCATGCCGGGGGTGTAGTCGTATCCACCGCTGGTGGGCAGATGCCTGTTGACCGATTCAAAGCTCAAGGCGGCCACACCGAGTTGTTTCAGATTATTCTGGCTGCTCATGCGGTTGGCGGCTTCGCGCACCTTCTGCACAGCGGGAACCAGCAACCCGATCAATACAGCAATAATGGCAATCACCACCAGCAGTTCGATGAGGGTGAAAGCGTGGCGAAGACTACGGCGCACAGTAAAAGCCCACGGAAGCGTTATGGGAACAACCGCATGATACACCGTAAGACCCGCTGGTATAGGGTTCAGGTGAGTGATTGGGTGGGGTCAATCATTTGTCGTCCGATGGTAATGGTGGGAATTCACTGGTTGTTGATCTCAGCGGGCTTACGCCCGCCGCTCGCCTATTCAACTTAATCTGGCGAGCGGGGGACGTGAGTCCCCTGAGGAACTGTGCCGAATTGAAATATTCCAGCGCCAGCCCGTGAAATCAAAACTCGATTAGGGAAATTCACTGGTTGTTGATCTCAGCGGGCTTACGCCCGCCGCTCGCCTGTCAACCTGAATCTGGCGAGCGGGGGACGTGAGTCCCCTGAGGCTTGTATTGCATTTCAATTTGAGAGTAGTGCCGAACGAAACTAATATTGAGATGAAGGTTCTTTTTGCCTAGTCGAATAACGTTTACTTTCGTCGGCAACAACTACCCTACCTCATCCCCCACTCCGGCAGTGGCGGGTTGCGTCTGGTGCCGGTGCTTTCGTCTTCGTCGGGGCCGATCAGGACCTTGGTGTGGAAGGCGCGGAACTCGCGGTCGAGGCGTGCGTTGCGCGTGAATCGACCCTTGCCAGGCATCTCGGACCATAGCCCCTTTTCCAAGACTTCGTTTAAAAGCATGCCATTGTGCTTGGTAGGCAGATAGGCTTCTGGCCCTTCCATCCACCGGAACAGCAAAAGATCCAAGTCGCGGTGCGCGTGGATAGCATCAGGGCGTTGTGCCAAAGCCCTCAATTTGCGGTATTCGGCAAGTAACAGATCGTCGATCAGCCCCTTGATCACCGCTTCATCTGTTTTCACCAAGAACTGGCTCAACGCGTGAATGCGAGCGCCCAAGCGGTCGTCAGCTGCCTTCACGTACTCGTAATGCGCTGGTTTGCCCATCTCGATACCGTGCGAGGCATCCATGCGAACGGATTTGCCATTGTGCCTCAAGATAATGTCGCCTTTGTCCATTTTTGTAAACTTCAGCTCGCCACTACCAAGCCTCCAAGCAATCGCTTCAAAACCTGGGGTGGTATTGATAAATGACAATTCACCGGCGGCTTTGCTAATGGTTGCCTTGGGTAGCAACTTATCTTCAATTTTCGGACGGTTCAAAAAGCCCGGCAGGCTTTCCTGCGCCACGGCCATTCCGGTCAACAATAAAAAGAGCACAACGGTGCGTAACGTGGACATCGGGACGATTCTCCATCGGTTGAGATCATTGTATACGCGCGTCAACTATCCAGCACCCCATCACGTGCGGGATCGTACGGGACGTTCCAACGGATGATCTCGATACGATTACCATCGGGATCGCGAATGAAAAACCTGTCTGCTCCGGGAATCAGCGTCGTTTCGGCCGTAGGCAAACCTTGCGCGATGCACTGTTCCCGAGCAGCAGAGACATCCGCCACGCGTAGTGCGAAATGCCGCTGGCCCACGGTATCGGGCGCTGATTTCACCAGTAGATGCAGTTGCCGGTCGCCTATCTGGTACCAAACAGCTTGAAAATCGAACGATTTGGGTCGGCCAATCTCCTGAAGACCCAAGATGCCTCCGTAAAATGCCCGGGCACGCGCCATGTCGGTCACGATAACCGTCAGATGATCGAATCCTTCAATACCTAAACTCATGACGGCATGCTCCTTAAACCCACAGCAGAGCGCACCAGACGCATGGTTTCCCCGGCAATGGCACGCGCCCGTTCAGCACCTTGCGCCAACCAAGTTTCCACCTGAGCAGGATTGGCGGCTAATTCCCGGCGGCGTTCGCGTGCCGGAGCAAAATACGCGTCGATTTTGGCAAGCAGTTCGCTTTTGGCCGCACCATACCCCATGCCGCCAGCGCGGTAGAGCGTTGCAAGCGCGTCTTGCTCTTCCTGGCTGGCAAACAGATTGTAAAGGGCGAAAACATTGCATGTGGATGGATCTTTCGCCGCTTCCAAAGGTAGGGAATCGGTCACGATGCCCATCACCGCCTTTTTAAGCGGCTTTCCTTCGGCAAAAATATCAATTGTGTTGCCGTAACTCTTGCTCATTTTCTGGCCGTCGGTGCCGGGAACCTTCGATTCTTTGGTCAAACGATACTCCGGCAAAGGAAACACATCGCCGTAGCGAAGGTTGAACTTAACAGCCAGATCCCTGCAGATTTCCAAGTGCTGGACTTGGTCGCGGCCCACCGGCACCAGATTGGAACGGTAAGCAAGAATGTCAGCAGCCATAAGGATCGGGTAGGTGAACAATCCAACCGAAGACTCGAGGCCTCGGTCGAGCTTTTCCTTGTAACTCACAGCCCGCTCAAGCAGTCCCATGGGTGCCAGAGTGGAGAGGATCCACGATAGTTCACACACCTGCGGCACATCAGATTGCCTGAAGAAAATGGCACGCTCTGGATCGAGCCCAAGCGCGTAGTAGTCGAGGGCGACATCAAACACATTCTGCCTAAGTGCAGAAGCATCGTGCACAGTGGTCATGGCATGGTAGTCGGCTATAAAATAAAGGCATTCGGCTCCTTCTTGGGCAAGGGCCACGTGCTGACGCACGGCACCGAAATAGTTGCCCAGATGGAGTTTGCCCGATGGTTGCACGCCACTGAGGATGCGGCGTGGTTGACTGGTAACAGCAGAAGAACTCATAACGGCCCCCACACAATGAAACCTGTTTTGGAAAGTGTAGTGGAATCAGGCGTTGCGGCAGAGAGCGAAGTAGGGGCTTGCCTAAAGCATCCTTCTGTCCTAAATATATCATCTAGCCGCCTCCGCACCGGCCCCCCTACCGTGGAGTCGTCACATGATTGACGTTATCAACCTGACCAAATATTACGGCGATTTCGCGGCTGTGCGCGATGTTTCGTTCTCTGTCGGCCAGCATGAAGTCGTAGGGTTTCTCGGGCCCAATGGTGCGGGTAAATCCACCACCATGCGTATGCTTACAGGCTACTTGGTGCCTTCCGGTGGCCGAGCAGTGGTTGCGGGTTGCGACGTGATGAACGATCCGCTTAAGGCTCGCTCCCTTATTGGCTACATGCCCGAAAACTGCCCCCTTTACCCAGACATGCGGGTCCAAGAATATCTGTCATTTAGGGCGGGTATCAAAGG
>Ga0255132_1000516_pt1 | contig 15126 bp, 10 predicted proteins | sample Law_Law_RepA_8d_FD_188551 | JGI IMG/M metagenome (GOLD analysis project Ga0255132, IMG submission 188551) | Freshwater microbial communities from St. Lawrence River, New York, United States - Law_Law_RepA_8d | ecosystem: Environmental > Aquatic > Freshwater > River | place: USA: New York...
GAACGCTGTCCAGATAACCCCCGCTATCGGTGGCCCCCACCCGCCTCGCAACCGCTCCATCCAGCCCATCGCACAAACGGTTGCCCAAAACGAAACCCAATCCCCACAGGTAATGGCCCAGACCAATCGCCACACAACCCGCCCCACCCAACAAAAACCCGAACACCGTCACACCGCTGGCCGAAACACCCACACCAGCCAGCACCCCGCCAGCCCGCGAAAGCAACGGATCAATCACCCTCCGTGCAGCCAAATCAAGCACCTGATGTGTCTCCCCAAACCAACGACCATCAAAGGGTGGCCAAAAGCTCCTTCACCTTGCTCTCAATCAAATCCCTGATGCCCCTGAACTGCTCCGGGTTCATCTCCCGCGGGTCCGGTATCTGCCAATCCATCCGGTGCCTGGCCTGCACCAGCGGGCACTCATCACCACAGCCCATCGTGATCGCAAAATCGACTTCCTTGCCGTTGAACTCGGCTAATCCCTTCGAGTCATGGCTCGACAAGTCATAACCCAGCTCCCCCATCGCCTCAATCGCCTTGGGATTGATCTTCCCCGAAGGCCGCGACCCCGCGCTAAACGCCTCAACCTTCCCACCACCATGCAGGGTGGCAAAAGCCTGGGCCATCTGGCTTCGGTTCGAATTTTCCACGCAAACAAACAACAAGGTTTTCATCCAGGTCCCCAATCCTAAATCGATTTCTCAGTTGCTGGTTGCTCAAATATAAAATGCGCGAGCGGCACCGCCGCCACAGCCCCCAACACAGGCGCAACCAAATAAATCCACAGGTTTTTTAGGTCCAAAGAAACTAGCGCAGGCGCAAGCGAACGCGCCGGGTTCATCGACGCACCACTCACAGGCCCGCCAAACAGCGCCTCTAGGGTAATCACCCCGCCCACAGCCACTCCCGCCATAATCCCCTTCTCTTTGGCCCCAGTCGACACACCCAAAATCACCATCATCAGCAAAAGCGTCAGAATGAACTCCATGCAAAACGACTGCATCACCGGCCCCGAAGGCCGCGTCGCTCCCAAACCCAAATCCTCGGGAAACATCAACCGCAAAACCAGGCTGGCCAACACAGCCCCAAGGCACTGGCTCAAAATATAAGCCACCACGCTGCCCGTCGCAAAACGCCCGCTCGCCCAAAATCCCAAGGTCACTGCCGGGTTCAGATGGGCCCCCGACACATCCCCCAAACTGTAAATCAGCGCCGTCACTATCAGGCCAAAAGTCAGACAGATTCCCACATGGCTCAACTGGCCACCCGACCAGTTGTTCACCACAATCGCCCCGGTTCCCACAAAAACCAAGGCAAACGCCCCAAATGCTTCTGCGGCAAGCTTGCGTGATGCGTGAAGGTTCATTTTGCTTTGTTTTTTCCTTCCGGCCTTACCACTTTTCAAGCCAAATCTTATCAACAAGCCACATTCCCTGCCACCAGCCAAATGCCCCGCTCCCTCAGCATTGAGTTATAATTCCTGCAAAGATTGCCCCCACTGCCTCCAAGCGTGACACAAGTGCGTAAGAAAGACCCCCTCCAACCCGATCGCTGCGCCGAGCTGTTGGGTGCCCTCGCCGCCCCCGAACGGCTGAAAATTGTCCGATTCTTGCTCGAAGGCGAGCACACTGTCACCGAAATTGCCGACATGCTCGAAGTGCCGATTGTCAACGCCTCCCACCACCTGCAAGTGCTCAAAATCTCCCGCTTGATCCAAGGAAAAAAAGATGGCCGCTTTGTTCGCTACTCCCTAAGCGCCGGCGTCCTCAACGAGGCCTTCAAGGCTGGCCTACCCTGCGATGCCCTCAACCTGGGCTGCTGCCAGATCATGCTCCCCGCAAAAGACCTCAACCAACTCAACAACGACTAAAAGCCAACCTGTTTGATCCACCCCGTCCAAGCGATTACAATCGGGCCTCAACCCGCATTCCCTTTCAGGACCTTCCCATGCTCCCAAGCGCCATCACCCGCCTTGCCTCCCTCGCTGCCCTCTTTGCTTGCCTGGCAAGCCCTGCCCTGCGGGCTGACGAAAAACCCGCCAAGCTCAACCTGTTCAACGGTAAAGACCTCACCGGCTGGAAAATCTACCTCGACAAAAAAGACCAAGACAAAGACCCCGCCAAATTCTTCACCGCCGAAAAAGACGGCGTTCTGAAAATCAACGGCAAGGTCCTGGGCATGATCTTCACCGACAAGCCCTTCACCAACTACACCCTCTCTTTCGACTGGCTCTATCCCGAAGGAAGCACCCCAGAAAGCAATTCAGGCGCCCTCATCCACCTCCAGCCACCCTTCAACAAGATCTTCCCGCCATCCCTCGAGCCCCAAGGCCGCTACAAAGACCACGGCAAAATCTTCCCCATGGCTGGTGTGAAGGCTGAAAACAACAAGTTCGACCAAGAAGCACTCGACAAGGCACTCAAGCCACTCGGTCAGTGGAACAGCACCGAAATCACCTGCAAGGCCGACGGTTCGGTTTCTGTCAAAGTGAACGGAACCCCTGTCTCCTCCTGCACTTCCAAGCTGAAGGAAGGGCCCGTCGGCTTCCAGAGCGAAGGCCACGAAATCCACCTCAAAAACATCCACCTCAAGCCACTCGACTGACCCAAACCCTCCACGCGGACCGGTTCTACCGTTTATGCCTTTTGGGTGATTAACGCCGGTTATTCCGGTCGATAACTCATCCATGAAGCGTCGTGTTGCCTCATATTGTGTCGGAACCTTAAGCCTCTTTTTAGGGGCCGCGTGGGGCGTTCAGGCCCAAAACGACCTGCCCCCCCTGGAGCTTTCCGACCTGATTTTAATGACGGTCGAAAAAAACCCAAAACTGGCCAAGGTCCAACTGCAGGTCCGTGAGGTAAGGGGCAAAGCCATCCAAGCGGGGCTCTACCCTAACCCAAATGTCGACTACCTGGGTGACGAATTAGGCGACATCACCGCCTACCGTAACCAGGGCATCCAGACGGTGATGGTCAGCCAAGAGATCGTCACCGCCAAAAAGCTACAACTAAGTAGCGGTGCCCTATACAAAGAAGCTGACCAAGCCAGCCTCGCCGTCATCAGCGAACGCTACAAATTGTTCGCTTCAGTCCGTCAGGATTTCTTCGACCTGCTCACCCTGCAGCGCCGTGCCGAAATCCTTGATGCAGTTGTCAAACTCGCCGAAGCCTCGGTCGACACCAGCGAGAAGCTGCTGAAAGGCAAGCAAGTCGCCCGACTCGATGTGGTGCAACTGGAAGTCGACCTCGAGCGCTACAAAGCCGAGCTGGCCGCCACCCAAAGGCGCATCCCTGCGACTTACCGCCGGTTGGCTGCCAATGTGGGTGTGCAAGACCTCCCCTACCAGCCAGTGAAGGGCTCCCTCGACGCCCCTCTGCCGGATTATGAATTGGACCAAGTCCGCGAGTATGTGCTGGAAATCCACCCCGATGTCCGCAGGGCGCAAATAGGTGTTGAGGCCAACCAAATTTGGCTGCGCCGAGCCCAGGTGGAACCAATCCCCAATTTAAGACTGCAGACAGGCTATGTCAGGCAGTTCGAGAACCGAACCCCCGGCTCTCCCACCGGTTCACACGATTGGCTCGCCCACGCCGGCATCGCTGTGCCCTTGTTTAACCGCAACCAAGGTAACATCCAGGCTGCCCAAGCCTTGATAGGTGAATCGATCCAGCAGGTCGAGCAAACCCGCAACGATCTGGCAGCCCAAGTGGCCGATGCCTACGCCAACTACGCCGCCTCGCGCACCCAAGCCCAGCGCTACCGTGATCGAATCATCCCCAAGGCCAACGAATCCTACCAACTGGCCCTCAAGGCCTATCAAGGTGGCCAGTTCGAATACCTCCGCGTGCTGGAAGCCCAGCGCGCCATGGCCAACACCCGCCTGGAATACATCACGGTGCTGGGCACCATGTGGCAGCAAGCTAGCCTGCTCTCGGGCCTGATGCTTGAAGACGAATGGCCCCCCACCGCCGGCGCCCCCGCCATGCCTTCAAAGCCCAACGAACCCAAAGACCTGCTCCCCAACCAACTGCGCGACGGCACCGAGATTCTGCCCGCCCCCAATCCGGGCCAATAAGCCCGCCTCTTCTTGCTCGCCAAAGCCTCGTATGATGGCTGGATTACTCCTGCCAAGCTTTCGAGGCCAAGACAGCCCCATGACCCACAGCCCAGCGGAAGCACGGCATCAAGGCCTGACCGCAATCGCCGCGGCTGAGGCTTTACGCCTGCATGGCCCTAACGAGCTACCCAGCTCCAAATCCCGTTCAATTCTTGCCACTGCATGGGATGTTGCCAAAGAACCCATGTTTTTGCTCCTCCTTGCTTGCGGGGCCATCTACTTTTTCCTGGGGGATGTGGCGGAAGCCCTCATGTTGTTGGGCTTCGTCTTCGTGGTTTTGGGCATCACCCTCTACCAAGAACGCAAAACCGAACGGGCTCTCGAGGCACTCCGTGACCTCAGCAGCCCAAGGGCCCTGGTGGTGCGAGATTGCGTGCGGTCCCGTATCGCCGGCCGCGAGGTGGTTCCCGACGACATCCTCGTGATCGCCGAGGGAGACCGTGTGCCCGCCGATTCCGTCGTGCTGGAGGCCACCAACCTCGCGGTCGATGAATCCCTCCTCACTGGTGAATCGGCCGCTGTTCGCAAGTCGGTTTGGGACACAACCAGCCAAATCACCCGCCCGGGCGGCGACGACTTGCCCTTCATTTTTTCAGGCACCCTGGTGGTTCAAGGCCAAGGCTTGGCCCGGGTTCTCAGCACCGGACTGAAAACCGAGATGGGCCATATTGGCAAGGCATTGCAAAGCGTCGAGGTGGAACAGACCCGCCTGCAGCGCGAAATTGGCCAAATGGTCCAGCGTGTGGCCCTGTGCGGTTTGGCCCTGTGCGCGTTTGCCGTGCTCCTTTATGGGTTGACCCGCGGTAACTGGTTGGAAGGGGTGCTAGCCGGCATCACCTTGGCCATGGCCATGCTGCCTGAAGAATTCCCAGTGGTTCTGACCATCTTTTTGGCCTTGGGTGCCTGGCGGTTGTCGCGCATGCAAGTTCTGGCCAGACGTGTGCCTGTCATCGAGACCTTGGGATCAGCCACCGTTCTTTGTGTGGACAAAACCGGCACACTCACAGTCAACCGCATGGCCATCCGCAAGCTGGTGGTGGGCGCCGACTTGCTCGACCTCAACCCGCAAGAAACCCACGAACTACCCGAGGAGTTCCACGAGATTGTCGAGTTCGGCATCCTCGCCAGCCAGCGCGACCCCTTTGACCCGATGGAAAAGGCCTTCCACGATTTGGGCAACGCTAGCCTGGCCGACACCGAACATTTGCATGCCGACTGGACTCTTGCGCGCGAGTACCCGCTATCAGCCAGCCTGCTGGCAATGTCGCATGTGTGGAAGTCGCCCAAAGGCGATGATTTTGTGCTGGCAGCCAAGGGTGCTCCCGAGGCGATTGCTGATCTGTGCCATTTGGAGGAAGAGGCCACCCGCACGCTGGGTCTTCGCGTGGCGGAGATGGCCGAGAACGGTTTGCGAGTTTTGGGGGTAGCAAAAGGCGATTACCGCCAGCAGCGGTTGCCCGGCGAACAGCACGATTTCGACTTTGAATTCCTGGGTCTGGTGGGCCTGGAAGACCCCCTGCGCGACAGCGTCCCCGCAGCGGTGGCCGAATGTTCCGCCGCCGGGATACGTGTGGTGATGATCACAGGCGACCACCCCACCACAGCCCGAAGCATCGCCCGTCAAGCGGGCCTGAAAAACCTGACGGATATTCTCACCGGCAAGGAAGTCGACAGGCTAGATGAAGAAGCCTTGCGCGAAAAAGCGAAAAAGGCGCAGATTTTCGCCCGCATGGTACCCGAGCAAAAGCTGCGGTTGGTGAACGCGCTGAAAGCCAACAACGAGGTGGTCGCTATGACCGGGGACGGGGTGAACGACGCCCCTGCGCTGAAAGCCGCGCATATCGGCATCGCTATGGGTGGCAGGGGAACCGATGTGGCCCGCGAAGCCTCATCGCTGGTGCTACTGGACGACGATTTCGCCTCGATTGTCAAATCAATCCGGATGGGCAGGCGCATCTTCGACCACTTGCAAAAGGCGTTCACCTACATTGTGGCGGTCCATGTGCCTATCGCCGGGATGTCATTGATCCCGATCTTCCTGCAAGACGCCCCGCTGGTGTTGTCCCCTGTGCACATTCTTTTTTTGGAACTGGTGATCGACCCGGCCTGCTCCATCGTGTTCGAGGCCGAACCGGAAAGCCCCGACCTAATGAGCCGGCCGCCCCGCGACCCATGCGCCCCGCTGTTTGGCCCGGGCACCTTGGCCTTGGGCATCCTGCAAGGGCTCACCGTTTTGGCTGGGGTTTTGCTGGTTTATTTCTTGGCCCTGAAGGGCTGGCTTCCCCCGGCCGATGCCACCGCCCTCAGCTTCACCACGCTGGTTTTAGCAAACCTGGGGCTGATCTTTGTGAACCGGTCGTGGTCACGCTCGCTGGTGGCCACCTTGCGCGTGCCCAACCCTGCTTTGTGGGCGGTATGTGGCGCCACGCTTTTCTTCTTGGTGCTTGTGCTATACACCCCTGGCCTGCGAAGCCTGTTCCATTTCTCCACCCTGCACTTCCATGACCTGCTGCTCTGCGTACTGGTGGCGGTTGCCAGCCTGCTCTGGTTTGAGGGGCTAAAGTGGGTGTGGCGCTGGGGCCGTGGCAATTAGCCAATTACGCGGTATCTATATCGATAAAATACTAAATTACTGGCCGGGCGCGGGAGCCTTGGCCACCATCTCCAGCGCTTTTTCGATAAGGATTTCCCCGGTCATCTCACCCAGAGAAACACGCGAGACATAGCTATACCGTGGAAAACTGTTGTAATCGACCTTGGTTAGAATGTACCCAAACGCTTCATTGGTGAGGCCGAACACCAGGTTGTGTTTGCCACGCATCTTGCGTTTCAGATAAAAGCCAATGTTAGGCAGCGCCTCACCCGGCGCGGTGACAATCTGGGTGTCTCCCAGGTTAACGAGGTTGACCTGCGCGTTGATTGATTTGTCTTGATTGCGCTGGTACTTGAGGGGTGACTGGGTGATCACCGCCCACAGCTCAGTCGATTCGACCGGAAACCGCACTGCCGAGGCGCTCACAAAAAGGGGCGGGTCTTTTTGTGGTTGGGAGCCTCCAACCAGCCTTATTGCCTCAGTTGCCATCAAGTTGCCGATTCGCAAGCACTCGTCCCAAGTGCGCAGATCGTTCCAATAGCCGCGCGTTGGGTCTTTGGGGTCATTCAGGTTGCGGTTATCAGCGGTCACCATGCCACCTTGGGCCCCGTTGATAAAGACCGCCACTCCGCCCACCTCTTTCTCGAGGCGTTCGCACATGGGTCCAATGGCATCAGGGCTGCAAATACCCACATCGCTACCCAGCACTTCAGGATGAATCGCATAATTGACCAGCGTGGCGATGGGTTTGCCATCGGCTGGGCGAACCGCCTGAATCACTCCCATGCGGCGGTCGTAAAGGTCGGGAGCGTAATAGTTGTAGGCGATGCGCCCTTGGGCCTCGCCGCTTGCAGTCCTCAGCCAGGCTGGTTCAGCCGCATCGAGAGCGGCGTTAATCGCCTCGGCCGTTTTGTCGCAGACCATGTCAAGAAAAGGCAGATGGGCGGTGTGGCCGCCCTTGCCATCGGGAAAAGCATAGGCATCCGGAGCGCTATGGGTGTGCGAGGCCCCTATCAGGATGTTCTCACCCTGAATACGCGGCACCTTGGAGCGAACCCGGTTGCCCAACACCGAGGGGAAGCCAAGAAGATCAATTCCCACCAAGGCAACCGTGGTATCGCCCTTTTGCAAGACCATGGCACGGACAGTGATCTCACCGCGCTTTTCCTTAACAGGCTTAGGCGCCCCCATGCCGCCCGAGACCGGTAGCAAGGGGTCTGGAGTGAGGATGCGCATGGCAGCCCCCACCTTCAATCCGCCGCCCGGCTGCCCTTGAAATTCAGTCTTGGCGATTGCCAGAGCCCCAAACAGGGCACCAATCGTGACGAAAATCAAAGCGAATTTCCGAAAAGGGGCAGGCATGGTAGGGCTCCAAATCAATGCAAAATCACTCCCGCCAATTACAACGCAATCTCAGCATATGGCTACTTTTTTCCGTGATCGTGATCAGCATGGGGCTCTTCCTTGAAATCTCCAAGGTAAGGCTTGCCATCAATAACGCCACTTACCGTGCCTTCAAATTCCTGTTCTTTGCCAAACCGCTCATCAGTAGCGATAAAGCGAGAAGCGGAGCCTTTGGGATCACCCTCTTGTGGGCTGGCCAGCAGGTCAGCCTGAAACTGCGGGGTTTTGATGCTAAGCATCAGTTTTTCGACCGAAATAGGCACGGACTTCTTCACCCCGCCGTCGAGAATATAAACCGTGATTTGCTTCTTTCCATGGTCGACACAGAACTCGCCATGGTATTTGCCAAACTCCAAGATGGTGCCGCCATGCGGCCCATCGGAGTGGGAATGATCATGGTCGTCCTTGGAGGCAACCTTGATCGACTGGCCTTTGCCTGAAGGTTTAGGCTGTTCGCCACAACCCAGTAACCCGGTTCCAGCCAACAAAGCAAGCGCTGAAAGCAACCTGAATGAACGCATCGCAACCTCTTTTGTAAAAAGAATTGAACCTACTTAAAAACCTACAACAACTCATCGCTGTCTGGAACAATCTTTGCCAATCGGTTGGCATCTTTGCCGCTAAAACGCCAGAAAATGCCCGGGTGAATGAGGAACTCGCACAGGGTGGAGGTGATCAGGCCACCCAAAATCACCGTGGAAACCGGGTACAGAATCTCCAAGCCTGGCTTGTTGCCGCCAACAACCAGCGGCACCAGACCAATGCCCGCGGTCAAGGCGGTCATCAGCACAGGGGCCAAACGCTCCAGACTGCCCCGCAAGACGGTCTCCCTACTGAAAGAGAGTTTTTGCTCGCGGAGGAGATAAAAATAATGGGTGACCAGCAAAATGCCGTTACGCACGGCAATGCCCGCGAGCGAGACAAAGCCCACCAGGCTGGCAACAGACAAGGTCTGTCCGGTGAGGGCCAACGCCAGTACCCCGCCAATAAAGGCGGTGGGAACAGAATTCAAGATTTGCAGGCTGATAGGAACCGATGGATATAGCATATATAATACCGCAAATATCCCTGCAATGGAGGCCATGGCCAAAATGGCGATGAGCAGGGTTGCTGATCTTTGGGCCTCGAACTGGCCACCATATTCGACAAAATACCCCTCGGGCATTGGAACTTGGGAGCGCACCCGTTTTTCAATATCGGCCACCACGCCCCCGAGGTCACGCCCTGAGACATTGCAGCGAATGACTGCCCTCCTGCGAGCGTTCTCGTGGTTGACTTGGTTGGGCCCGCCGGCAGATTCGGGAATATCAGCGACATCTTTCAGCCTGACCTGCCCGCGCCCGCCTGGGAGATCAATTCTCAATTCGCCCAGTTTTTGGTAATCGGTGCGGGTACTGCTTTGCAATTTGACTACCAGGTCATAACGCCGCTGGCCTTCCAATACCTGGGAGATGACTTCACCCTTCATGGCGGTTTCGACAAATCGGGCGACTTGCCTTCGACTGATCCCATACAGGGCCAAATCATCGGGCCTTGGGATGATATGCAGCTCATCGACTGTTTCTTGCGGATCAATCACGGGCGGTGCCAGGCCTGGAACATTCATGATCGCGCCTTTGATGTCGCTAGCCAACTTGCCTAAACGGTCAAGGTCATCGCCAAAGATCTTGATGGCGATTTCAGCTTGCACACCGGACAACATGTGCGAGATGAGATGGGCCATTGGCTGCTCGGCTTCAAAATCAACTCCCGGAACATCTTGCCTGAGATCGCCCAAAAGTTTGGCAAGCATCGCCTCACGGGTCTGACCTGAATTCGGATTCATGGAAATGATGTATTCCGAACGGCTGACAGGCTCGGCATGCTCATCCAACTCGGCACGGCCAGTCCGCCTGACGAAATGGCGAATTGGAGCGGAAGGGTCAGTCGCATTCATACGCATGGAAAGCAGCCTAGTATCAATCTGCCCGGCAACTTGGTTGGAAGCGGTGAGGGATGAACCTGCCGGAAGGGTGACATTGATCTGGATGCTGCCCTCATCGAACTTTGGCAAGAAATCGGTTCCCAATTGCGTGAGGCGCCAAACACAAAAAGCAACCATCAGCCAACTGACAAACAACAAGAGGCCGGCATAGCCCATGCTGAAACGCACCAGAGGGGTGGCAAGCCATTTCAACAGCCGCAAAAGCAAACCATCACCCTTGGCATGTACCGCCTTGGAATTGGGCAACAAATAGTAAGACAACACGGGGGTAACTGTCAGTGAAACCATCAAAGAAGCGAGAATGGAAACAACATAAGCAAGCCCCAGAGGGACAAAGAGCCGGCCCTCCACTCCAGACAACGCGAACAAAGGCATGAAGGCGAGCACCACCACCGCTGTGCCAAAAACAATGGCGGAACGGACTTCCCGGCTGGCATCGTAAACCACTAGCAAGGCGGGTCTGGGATTCATCAGGGCATTGTTCTCCCTGAGCCTGCGAAAGATATTTTCCACATCGACAATGGCATCATCCACCAGCTCACCCATGGCCACGGCAATCCCGCCCAGGGTCATCACATTGATGGTCAGGCCGTTACCCGTGAGGAAGCCAATGCCCTGAAAAACGAGGACTGTGACCACCAGTGACAGCGGAATCGCGGTGAGTGTGATAAAAGTGGTGCGCAGATTGAGAAGGAACAAAAACAGAACCACCAGCACCAGGCCACCACCCAGGGCCAGCGCCTCAGCCACATAGTAGATGCCGCGGTCGATAAAATCCTTTAACTGAAACAGGTCGGTGCTGATGCGAAATTCTGGTGGAAGCGATTGAGCAGCATCTAGCAACGCGGCTTTCACCCTATTGGTGACCTCGCGGGTATCTGCATGGGGCTGTTTGACAACCGTGAGCACCACCGCATCGAGTCCATCGATTCCAGCGTCTCCCCTTTTGGGGGCAGGCCCTTCACGAATGGTGGCAACCTGACCCAGCAAAATGGTGCGGTGGGGCTGGGCTTTGACAGGCACCTTGCGCAAATCTTCAAGCACCTTGGCAGAATCGGGCCCCAAACGGGCGATCACCCTCACTGGGCTTTCCAGAGGGCCGTCCTCGGTGAAGCCGCCCGAGGCGTTGAGATTGTTGTCGCTGATAGCGAGATCTACATCGGCGAGGGTGACCCGATAGTCGAGCATTTTTCCAGGATCGACAAGCACTTGGTATTGTTTGCGATCGCCACCCAGAACGATCACCTCGGCGACGCCTGGCTCTTTTAACAATCTTGGTCGAATGGTCCAGTCAACAATGGCCTTGAGGGCCATGCGCTCCTCGACCGCATCGGGGAATGTGGCTGTATGTTGGAAGCCTGCGTGCACGAAGGTGGCCACTTGGGAGCTGGATTCGTTTTTCCACCGAACCGAGGCCGGAATAGCCTTTTGCCAGGTGGTGGAATCAGAGCGATCAACCGGATTCCATAGGGTCAAGATTGGGGCATCTTCTAGCCCAGTTTTTTCAGCCAGCCAACCGGTTTTGCCCACCGGGGCAATCGAACCGCCACTTGGCCCTTTTTGCCTGTCGAGGCCGACATGCATTATTTGGCCCATGATGGAGCTGGGTGGGGTCATGATCGGTCGGATACCAGCGGGCAGGATGGCGGAAATGGCAGCAAGCCTTTCACCAACATTTTGGCGGGCCATCCGGACTTCGGTACGCCAATTGAATTCGACATAGACCACTGCCAAGCCTTGGCTGGATTGGCTGCGCACAGCCTGAACCCCAGGGGCTCCTAGAATTGCGGTTTCCAAGGGTTGGGTGACGAGGGACTCGACCTCTTCGGTGGAAAATCCGGGGCATTCGGTGAGAAGTACCACTCGGGGGCGGTCGAGATCCGGAAAGACATCGATAGGCAAAACGGTGGTCAGGTAGCCGCCCAACACCGTTGCCAGCAGAGCGAGAAAAACAACCAAACCCCGGTTCCGCAAGGAAAAGCGAATGACATGATTCAACATGACGCCTCCTCCCCTTGCCTGCAGTTAATGATCACCGGAATGAACGCTGCCATCGGCGTGGATGTGAAACCCTTTGGGGGCGCCACCCGCATTGGCTTTGATCATCCGGTTCAACTGGACGGCACCTGTTTGGGCCACAAAGATTCCGGGAGGCACCCCGCCATCGTTGGCAACCACCACGCAATATTTATCCTGATGAAGAACATGAACCTGCTTGCGATCAAAAACATCGCCGTTTTGGCGAAAGAGAAAAGCCTCGGCGCCCTCACGGGCGACAGCGCCGGGCGGAAGGACAAAGACATTGTCCAACTTTTCCGTGCGGAGGTTGATGCGCACCCTTTGTCCGGGGCGAAAGCGCCAAAACACCTGGGTTTTGGCTTGTTGCTCAACCAGTTTGAACTGGTTTTCAAACCGGACCAAAAAATGAAAGGTGCGGGTTTCAGGGTCGATTGAGTTGGAAATGGAGTGGATGGTCAATGCCTGACCAAGGGGTGGCCAGGCCGCAGAATCGGCCTCGCCAAAATCGATGTCAAGGGGCGCAATGCCACGCAAAGCCCCCTCTAAAAGTGGCAATTCGTCGCGAAACGCGCTTCCCTCGATGCACAGGAGTTGATGATTTGCCACCAGACACAGGGTTTGGCCAGCCTGAACCTGGTGCCCCAACTCGGCCTTCAGCTCCTGGATTTCCAAAAGCTGTTGGCCTAAGTCAGGACCTTTGCCGTTTGGCATGGGGGCCAACTCGCCTGCGGTTGGAGGCGAGGGGGCCGTGATGACAATTTCACCGACAAAGCGTCCTTCGGCGGCTGCGGCCACTTGCTGGATGGATAAACCACGGTTCACCAGTTCTTGACGGTATGCTTTGGAAGCGACCTCCAACCTGGTGATCTGGTTATCGACCTCAATGAGACGGGAGCCTGAGATGGCGTCTCCCAATTCCGCGAGGCGTTGTTTTTGGGCTTGGGCAAGCTTGATGTCTTGCATGGCCTTGAACAGGTCAGTCTGGGTGAGATGGATGGATTCACTGAGCAGCTTAATGGTGAAGAGTGGTTCACCCACGCGCACAGTATCGCCTGGCACCCGGTAAATCTGCGAGACGACGCCTGTTGCCGGTGCGACCACGCCACGGTCACTGAAGCCGGGCCGGTCGATCACCATGCCGGGTATGGAGGCGGTTTTCCAAAAAATCTCAGCCTTGAGGGGTGCTGTTTTCATTTTCAGGTTCATTTGAGCCTGGGATGTAAGCAGGACCTGATCACTGACAGTTATAGATTTTGGAGACTCTTCTTTATCATTTTCTTTTGATAAAAAAGGAGCTATCCGATGCAACCACCTGTCACGGGTGACAAATGCCAGCAGGCCCAACCCGCTACTGATCAACAGAAGGCAAATGGTCGCCCAATATTTGAGCGATTGGGTGGCGACCTTATCTTTGGCGGGGTTCATTGCAGGCTGTCCACCCAAAAGAAGATGCCGGTGCCGATCAAAACTTAAAATCCTGAAATGAATTAAAGTCAGGGTGATGGATTTCAGTTTTTCAACCACAAAGTTCTTGAATAGACCCTAACGCCTTGCGGGAACCAAGGTCAATTCAACAAGGTAAAACTATTCATTCCCGGCCAATCTTTGCACTCCATCACCGACCACTAATCATTGATTCATTTTGATACCCGGCATACACGTAATCATTCTACCACTGTCTCAGATTCGAGGAGGATGGGAGGATCAAACCAGCGGTAAATGGCTGGCAATACTAGCAAAGTGAGCAAGGTGGAGGTTAGCAGCCCACCAATGACCACAGTGGCCAAGGGGCGTTGTACCTCTGCGCCCGAATCTGAAGAAATAGCCATGGGGATGAAGCCCAGCATGGCGACGAGGGCAGTCATGAGGACTGGGCGGACACGGGTCATGGCACCTTCTCGGGCGGCTTCTTTGGGTGTCATGCCAGCCCGGCGCAATTCGACAATGCAGGTGACCAGGACGACGCCGTTGAGGACGGCCACGCCGAAGAGGGCGATGAAGCCCACGCCTGCCGAGATGGAAAAAGGAAGCCCACGCAACCACAGGGCCAAAATGCCACCGGTTGCAGCGAGGGGAACATTCAGGAAGATGAGGCCGGCGAGCCGTGCGGAATTGAAGGTCAGTTGCAACAGGGCGACAATGAGGAAGAGCGCTATGGGAACAGCGATCATGAGGCGTTTGGAAGCCTCTTCGAGGTTTTTGAATTGGCCACCCCACTCAAGCATATAACCGGCGGGCAAATTGACCTCTTTTTCAACCACAACCTTGGCCTCGTTGACAAAGCCGGCGAGATCGCGGCCACGCACATTGCACTGGATGATGGTGCGGCGGCGGACGTTGTCGCGGCTGATCTGGGCGGGGCCATCTTCGAAGCGCAAGTCGGCCACCTGAGACAGGGTGACATGCTGGCCTTTGCTATTGCCCAATTGGATGTTGCGGATTTTCTCTAAATCGCCTCGCCACTGTGGGGAGAGACGAACGAGGAGTGGGAACCGCCTTTGGCCTTCGTAAACTTGGCCCACCTCGCGGCCACCGATGATTGCGACTGCATCGAGAACATCCCTGGCATTGAGTCCATAACGGGCGATTTGGTTTCTTTGTATGACGACCCGCAAGTAGGGCAGACCACCGGTCTGCTCGGCTTGCACATCGGCGGCTCCCTCCACCCTGGAGAGTGCCCGCACCACTTGTTCGCCTTTTTCGCGGAGTGTTTTGAGATCATCGCCATAGAGGCTGATGCCGACATCGGAACGGACACCGGCCACCAACTCTGCCACACGCAACTCGATAGGTTGGCTGAAGCTGTAGGCGTTGCCGGGAACCTGATCCTCGAGGGCCTTTTCCATGGCGGCGACGAGTTCGCTTTTGTTGGCAAACTTCCAAGATTTTTGGGGTTTGAGGGTGATGATGATGTCGGTGAGGTTGACCGTCATGGGGTCGTTGGCGATCTCGGGTCGGCCGGTCTTGCTGATCACCGAATCGACCTCGGGGAACTGCTTGAGACAC
>Ga0255132_1000521_pt1 | contig 15031 bp, 13 predicted proteins | sample Law_Law_RepA_8d_FD_188551 | JGI IMG/M metagenome (GOLD analysis project Ga0255132, IMG submission 188551) | Freshwater microbial communities from St. Lawrence River, New York, United States - Law_Law_RepA_8d | ecosystem: Environmental > Aquatic > Freshwater > River | place: USA: New York...
GTGTACTTCGTTCCTCCTCAGCTTTGGGCTTGGGGAAGTTGGCGTGTTGCCAAAATGCGTCGCTTGGTGGATCGGGTGTTGTGTAATTTTCCATTCGAAGAAGCTTGGTACCGCCAGCAAGGCGTCGATGCCATTCTGATTGGACACCCTTACTTTGATGAATTGAAATCGAGGCATGTTGATCAGGCTCAGGTTAAAGCCATTCAATCGGTCGGTGGACCCGTTGTAGGCATATTGCCCGGTTCGCGCGATCAGGAATTGGAATACAATCTGGGTAGCCAATTGGATGCTGCCAGAAGGATTTCATCCAAATTCCCATTGGCACAATTCCATGTGGCCTGTTTTCATGCGGAACACGCCGCCCGGGTTGCAGAACAATTAAATGGCCCGTTTTCAACGTTACCCGTGACGATTCACAGCGGCAAAACACCAGAAGTGATCGCTGCGGCAGATATGACCATTTGCGTTTCGGGTTCTGTCAGCCTCGAACTGCTGCAAGCCGGTGTTCCGTCGATCATGATTTACCAAGGCAAGTGGCACATGATGCTGATCGCGCGTACGTTGATGCGCTGCAAGTTTATCAGCCTGCCGAATCTGATAGCTGATGAAGAGCTGTTTCCGGAATTTATTGGTCATACGCCCTTGGGCGAAGCATTGGCAAATCGCGCGTGTCAGTGGTTGGCTCATCCCGATGAAATGCGTGTGTTGAGAACTAAATTAACTGATTTATGGAACAAAACAGCGCGCCCGGGTGCATGTGACCGGGCGGCTGTTGAGATTGTTGCGATGGTAGGAAAGAAAAAGCAGATCAAGGGTTAGAAGCGAATACCGCCTGTGAATAGTAAGTTGAACATGGTGATGTCGCCATTGTTTTGTGGTTGCAAGATATCGGTCCAAGTGTAGTCCCACTCGAATCTGGTACCGAACTGCAGGACACAGGCTCCCCAGGGAATTTCAATGTCGGTATGCGCTGCCAAGAATACCGAGCCAAATACATCGTCCAGATGGGGGTAATTGGTCGGCTGGATTTTGCAGTTACCCCACCTGCCTCCAAAATCCCAGCCGGCACGCCAATTGTTTTCTTCTTGTTCAGCATTGCCAAGAAGGTAAATCTCGCGGCCCAATGACAGGTTGGCACTTGTAAGGTTGAAGCTATTTATGCCTGTATCAAGCGAAGGAATTGTGGGAAACGGACGCCCGCCGTTTCTTTGCACTTCAGTGGCATTGTTATTGCGTGGGTCGGGCATGTTCAGCAAGGTGACCACATTATTGCGGTTTCTGCTGTTGAAGTGTGTGTTCGAAATCCCGACATCGATAACCCATGCCTTGTCTGCCTCAGGATTGAAAAACAGCGCTCTACCACCGCCGCTGATATTCCATCCGGGCTGGAGGTTGTCACCAAAAATGTTGCCACTGAGTGGGAAAGCCACACCCGTGCGAACGTATGTTTCCCAAGCAATCGGGCCACTCTTTCCGGTTGGGCCACAACACCCTGCCGGAGAAGGCCTTACGATCCAGTCAGATGCCAACCGTTTGTTGATTTGAACGGGGTTATCAACCCCATCGACCAAATCATCGCGCAAAGGAACTGGATTGGGAGTTGAATACGGCAGTGTTGGTAAGTCTTGGGCTCTGCCGCCCCCTGCCAAAATTGCCGTGCCTGCCAAGACGAACAGGAAGGCCTGCTGGGTACTCATGCCAATCACCCTCGAAGACTGCGATCATGCGACAAACCAATACCGATGGACTAAAATCGGTGATGGTTTGGTTCTGCTCTCTTTTCTTCGGAGTCTGATTGGGTCGAAGCTGAGTTTTCTTCTGCATAAGCGGAATAAATCGGTAAAAAGGCTATGATTTAAGGTTGCTGAGGCAAGAATATTTTATGGAAGCAACCAGCTGGAACCAGCAATTACTGATGGCAGGGCTGCGTTTCCGATGCTATCAGCCTCGAAACCTAGATTGGTTAAGCCAGATAGTCGCCCTGAGCAAGCTATTAGTGAGCCAGGGGGAACTTCTACCTTGGCTTGGTTTTTTGGTGGATTTGGAAGCTTGGGTTGAACACGGGGGAGAAGACCTGAACATTGGATTGCGGCGAGACCTCGCATCTCACCCAGTCTTTTTAAGCTACCAAGATGTTGTTCTGGAACGGTGGCGTCGTGATCCTGAGATGATGCGTGTGCGACGCGCTTTGTTGGGCCGCTCTTTGCCAGAGCGAAGAGATGGCTTGCTCTACCTGCTTGAATCGTGGGTGATTTCCGGTGTGCTGCCCGGGTTGCGGGCCAATGCTGGTTTGTTGGCAGCGGGATTGCCGGCTAGCGAGGCTTCACACGAACTCGCCCGCCAACTTTCGGATATGGAAGTTTGGCCAGAACCGATTCTGGACCTGGTGCGAGAAACCAATCGCTTATTTGGTTCCATGCGCCAAATGGTAAACCCGGAGGTTGTCGATCTAATCGAACGTGGCTTGGCCACCATGGACAGAGCCCCACGTGTGCAAATGGCTCAACTCATCAAGGCTCGCTTGCAGTTAGCACATGTTCTTGGACCAATCATTCCTCATTCAATCGATACTTTGAGTGAGATACCAAGCAGTCAGCGTGCTAGCGGAGATGTTCCGCTTGGCGGTTACAACGCTATAACCACGCGGGGCAGGCTTGAAAGTCTGGTGCCTTCGCAATTGGTGTGGCTTGATATTAGTATAGGGGACTCAACACTTTTTGCTGTCAAACATGAGCGTCAGGAGTTGCTGTACTACAGTCGGCAAGATAATCGATTACATCAGAGATTGAGGCATATTGCCTTTATTGTTGATGGAAGCCTGAGTGCATCTCGAAATAAGCCAAAGAATCTTCCATTTCAAAGAATGACACTTGTGATGTCATGTCTGCTCACACTTTGGAGCCGCCTCGAGGGTATTCTGGCCCGTGAAGCGTTGCGACTCAGTTGGATCTTTGTCGGTCACCGCAACAGCTTGAAGGATGAATTTCAGCTTCTGAGCAGATTGCTTGCGCCCGAAGTCGCCGAAGGGCGAATGGCATTTGAATATATGTCAGAGAAAAATCGTGATATCTGGATCGCTCAGCAGTTTCGTGAACGTGGCCTTTTTCAGCCCATTGACATCATCGCAGATGGAAACCACGGGTTTCCTGAACTTGTTTTCAATGAACAGCAGCGCTTGGGTATCATGCTTCAGGGGGATCGGCTGCAACTCAAGGGCGAGAAAAACCAACTTGTTGATAACTCAGTTTGGCCAGATGATTGGGCTCGCACGATTGGTGTGCTTGAAGAAATGCTGACAGCGACCTGAACAAATCAGTTTCTACTGGTAAGAAGGAACAATATGAACCTGTTGCTTGTTCTTCTTGTGGCCACACTCTCCCCAGATCAGGGATACCATGGCAATAGCTTGATGGCATTGTCCCCCGACGGGAAAATGCTGGCTGTCGCGTGTACCGATGCTGGGACCGTTTGCGGAATTAGCCTTCCCGCCATGGAACAGGTTTGGGAAACGCACGTTGGCAAGCGCCCTGAATCTGTGACATTTGTTGGCAATCAGTCGCTTGTTGCAGTGACGCTCTACGACGAAGATGCGCTCGTATTGCTCAACTCCCAATCTGGAATTCAGTCAGGTAGGCTCGCCTTGCCTGATGAACCGTATGGCGTTGTCAGCAATTCGGCGGGAACTCGGTTATATATCAGCCACGATTATCCGGGACTTGTAACAGAAATCGATCCATCTGGTATGCGATTGCTGCGAACCATGAAGGGCGGTGCCCGAAATCGCGGAATCGCATTGGCTGCTGATGAAAAAGCACTCTATGTGTCCGAATTTCATACGGGCCGTTTGGTCGCCATCGACCTCGGTTCGGGATTGGTCACCGATACGTGGACGGGGCATTCCACCGATAATCTGGCCCGCCATGTATTGCTGCATCCACGCCGTCCCAAGGCCTATCTTTCCCATGTCCGTTCGCGCATCAAAATCATTGATGGCGGTGGTTCTATTTTTCCCCAACTAACGATTCACGACTTGGTGCCACCCAGTTCGAATAAACGTTCCCGGTCGTTCGGTATGGACACTTACAACGGTGTTTATGTCGTGACCAACCCATGGGAAGCCGATATCTCGCCAGATGGCAAGCGACTGTACACGCTTTATGCCGGGACGGATGACATGAATGTCTCCGATGTATTGGATGATGATTACAAGGAAATTCAGTTGGTTGGCGGTGCGGTGCGGGTCGGTCACAACCCCCGTGCTGTGCGTGTGGCGGCTGACAGCAAGTCGGTCTTTGTGTTTGACTTCATGGATTTTCAGGTTCGCCGACTGGATGCGGCCACCATGCGTGTTACAGGAACTGCGAAGGTTTCCAAGCCGGCCAAGAGCGATGCATGGATCAGGGGGAAGGTACTATTCAGTACTGCTCGAACTCCCATGAGTGGACGGCTCTGGGTTGCTTGTGCTTCGTGTCACCCGGACGGACAGCCAGACGGGCGAATTTGGCACAACCCTGAAGGGATGCGCAAGACCCCTTCCCTTTCCGGACTGGCGCATACCCATCCTTTGCATTTTTCAGCAGACCGCGACGAAAGCCAAGATTTTGAATTCACCATTCGCAGTCGCCTGATGCAGGGATCCGGTTTGCTTCCGGGTCGGCTCCCAGCCAAAGTGCCTTTCAAACCGACGGAGCTTGAAGTAACGACATCCGGTAAATCCGCCGATCTTGACGCTCTGGCACTCTATACAAATTCATTCACTTTCACCCTCTCTCCGCATATTGAAGGTCCGGGTAAACTTTCGAAAGAAGCAGAGCGCGGCAAGATTTTGTTCAATGACGACAAGGTTGGATGCGCAACCTGCCATTCGGGGCCGTACTACTCCGACAGTTCGTTGCAAAAGCCATTCAAGCTCCACGATGTGGGTACAGGTAAAGACGATCCCTCCGAAAAGATTGGACCAACGTACGATACTCCAACGCTTTTGGGTGTTTATAAGACGGCTCCGTACCTTCATCATGGCAAAGCTGCCACTCTTATGGATGTGTTGACAACCGCCAATAAGGATAATCTTCATGGGCGGACGCGTCACCTTGGCTCCCGTGAACTGAACGACCTTGTCGCTTTCATGAAAAGTCTTCCCTACGAGCAACCGCCGTTGAAAACCCCCAACACAGTCTCCTTTGTTGAACCTGTTCGTTAATCCTGTCACCACGAGGTTTCGATTCAATGCAAGCCGGTATCAAGGATCGTTATCACGCAGCACTTGCAGCGGTGAAAAAAGCATCGAATGCAGCCTGGATTCATTTTCAGAATGGTGTCGCCGTTGAAACCAAGGCAGATTCCACTCCAGTAACCGTTGCCGATCGCGAAGCCGAGTCCATTTTGCGCGAGGAATTGGGCGGCCTTTTCCCCAACGATGGTTTCTTGGGTGAGGAGTTTGGTGATCAGCCCGGATCATCTGGATATCGCTGGATCGCTGACCCGATCGATGGCACGCGCAATTTTGTGCGTGGAGTTCCCTTATGGGGGACCATCATCGGGCTTGAGTATCAAGGAGATCTTATCGCTGGGGTTTGTGCCTGTCCGGGCACTGGCCAGACATGGCATGCCATGTCGGGCGCTGGGGCCTATTTGGGAGACAGGCGGATCCGTGTAAGTGATTTTACGGACCTGTCAAAAAGTCATATTTACTATTCGAGTATTACTTATTTCGACAGGCAGGGCAAAGCGCGGGCATTTCTTGACCTGGTTCGCGAAACCGAACGGCAGCGAGGATTCGGCGACTATTTCGGTTTTATGCTGGTGGCTCAAGGCGCTGGCGAGGCCATGATCGATCACGGTGTTCATGCTTGGGATGTCGCCGCCTGCAAGCCGATCATTGAGGAAGCTGGCGGCAAAATGACTAATTGGGATGGCGGTTGGGATTTGTTTAAGCCGGATATTATTGCTTCCAACGGCAACATTCATGCCCATTTGGTCAAATCCCTTGGGGGCAACAAGTGACCACGGTTTTTTCGACCCGGTGGGTGGGGGACGCCTTGTCTGGGAGATTGGACCTCCTCGACCAGACTTTGTTGCCATCGGAAGAACGCGTTCTGCCTTTGACCATGGCCAGCGATGTGCGCGAGGCAATTGTCAGTCTGCGTGTGCGTGGGGCCCCCGCGATTGGGGTTGCTGGCGCGTATGCCCTGATTCTGGCAGCGCGTGATCTACCACTTGATGATGAGGCCTGGTCGCCTGGTTTGGCCCAACAGGCTGATTGGCTCAACCGTGCGCGCCCTACCGCGGTCAATCTTTCATGGGCGTTGGGACGCTTGGTCCGGCACGATTCGATGTGTCCGGTGGGACTTAACCGTACCCAGCGCCTTGAACGCCTACTGGCCGAAGCCCATGCCATCGTTGCTGAAGACCGTGCCATGTGCGCTTCCATGGGAGTCCATGGCGCGCCGCTCATCGCTTCGGGGGCGGGAGTATTGACGCATTGCAATACAGGGGTACTGGCAACTGCAGGAGACGGAACTGCGTTGGCAGTCATGTATGCTGCGCACCGTGCGGGTGTGCCATTTCGCGCCTATGCCGACGAAACCCGTCCCTTGCTTCAAGGAGCACGTCTGACCGCTTGGGAGCTACAACGGGCGGGTATCGACGTCACTTTGTTGTGTGACGGGATGGCTGCCATGCTCATGAAGCAAAAGCGTGTGGATCTGGTTCTTGTTGGTGCGGACCGAATTGCTGCCAATGGCGATACTGCGAACAAGATTGGCACATACGGATTGGCGGTAATGGCGCACTACCATGGCGTGCCATTTTATGTGGTGGCCCCGTCTTCGAGCTTTGATCTGGCGTTGGCGGATGGATCAGGGATTCCAATTGAAGAGCGCAAGGCTGAAGAAATTACCTGCGGTTTTGGTCGCTACACTGCTCCCCAAAATATTCCCGTATACAACCCCGCATTTGATGTGACCCCTGCTGAGTTGATCACGGGTATTATTACGGAACGGGGAATTGTTGAACGTCCATCTGTTGCCTCGATCGCTAAGCACTTGGGTGGAGTGTGGCAGCCGGGGCTGTCATGACTGGCTTGTTCCATAAGATGAATAGGCGATAGGCTCACTGTCGGGCCGAAGCCCTCGAACAGATTTTTGGCTAGGAGATGCACATGATTCGAATTTTTCTGGCGGCCATGCTGCTTGCAATCGCAGTTCCAGTAGTCGGGGCCCAGGAGTGGGGCACTTTGAAAGGACGCGTGGTGTGGGCGGGAGGCGATGCTCCTGCGGTTGAAAAGGTGAAGGTTGACAAGGATCAAGACCATTGCCTCTCTAAGGGTGATATCGCTTCTGAAAAATACGTCGTGAATTCCAAGAACAAGGGCGTGCGTTGGGTGTTTGTTTGGCTTGTCGATCCCAAAGATGCCAAAGCCAAGATCCCAGTGCATCCGTCACTTGCGGAACCTTCCCAGAAAGAAGTTGTGATCGACCAACCGTGCTGCAAATTTGAACCGCACGTGCTTGGTTTGCGAGAAGGTCAAATTTTGGTGGCCAAGAACAGCTCACCGGTGCCCCACAACGTGAATCTGGTAAGCGTTGGTAAAAATCCATCGAAGAACGAAATTGTTCCACCGGGACGCGCGGTCAAGGTTGAAGGTTGGGTCGCCGCGGTTCCGCCAACTTTGGTTAAGTGTGATATTCACCCATGGATGATGGGTTATGTGCGTGTGTTTTCGCATCCTTATTTCGCTGTCACCGATGAGGATGGTAATTTTGAAATGAAGAACGCGCCCGCCGGATCGTGGAATCTGGTGGTTTGGCAGGAAGAAACGGGTTGGGTTACTGGCGATCGCAAGGGCGTTCCCGTCACCATCGCCGCTGGCGAGAACAAGCCGCTGTCCATCGACTTGAAGCCAGCAAAGTAATAACTTCCTCGATGAAACAACAATAAAAAAGGCGCCCTGAAAGGGCGCCTTTTTTATTGGATCGTATTGACTGTGAAAAGGTCGCGTTTAGTTCCCTGAATGAGTGATGGCAGCGGATATGAAACTCGCGAAAAGCGGATGGGCGCGCGTGGGTTTTGAACGGAATTCCGGGTGACACTGAACAGCCAAAAACCATGGATGACTCGGCAATTCAACGATCTCGACCAATTGCCCATCCGGGCTGGTCCCACTGAATCGGAATCCATTTTCCTCAAAACGAGCCCGGTACGCGCTATTGAATTCGTAACGGTGCCGATGCCTTTCATTGACTTCGGTTGTTCCGTAGCTTCGCTGGGCCAAGCTGCCCGCTTCAACCTTGCATGGGTAAAGTCCAAGGCGCATGGTTCCCCCCATATCGGTGATGCTGAACTGCTCGTCGAGCAGGCAGACTACCGGATTTCGGGTGGTCTGGTCGATTTCCGTGGTGTTCGCATCAGCCAGTCCCATCACATTCCTGGCGTATTCAATCACCGCGCATTGCAAACCCAAGCAAATACCGAAAAACGGTATGCCGCGTTCACGCGCGTATCGGATCGCCTCAAGTTTGCCTGGGATTCCGCGGTATCCAAAACCACCGGGCACGAGAATTCCATCGACACCCGCGAGGATGGCTTCCGCCTTCCCGTCTTCGATTTCTTCACTGTCGATGCGCCGAACAATGACACGGGAGTGATGAGCGATTCCGGCGTGCTCAAGCGCCTCGTAAATGGACTTATAGGCGTCGGAATGGCTAATATATTTTCCAACAACTGCGACGGTTACTTCCTGCCGCGGATTGAGCAGGCGGTTCAGCAAGGCTTTCCAATCACTGATGTCGAGCGGTTGGGCAACCAGTCCAAGCTTTTCGACAATCAGTTCATCCAGTTTGTTTTCACTGAGTGAAATAGGCACCTCGTAGATGCTGAACTCCTTGTCCCGTTCTTCAATGACGGCACGGCGTTCAACATTGCAGAAAAGAGCGATTTTCTGCTTCATTTCTTCGCTCATTTCGCGTTCAGTTCGGCAGACAAGTATGTCTGGCTGAACACCGATCTGACGCATTTGTCCAACACTTGTTTGGGTAGGCTTGGTCTTGGCTTCCCCTGCTGCTTTGAGATACGGCACTAGAGTCAAGTGAATATAAAGGCAATTGTTCTTGCCGATATCGAGCGCGAACTGTCGGATGGCTTCCAGGTACGGTAGCCCTTCGATATCTCCAACGGTTCCACCTATTTCGGTGATGATGACATCCACATCGGGCCCTGAAAGCTTCCGTATGGCGTTCTTAATTTCGTCGGTGACATGTGGAATGACCTGAACGGTTTGGCCCAAGTATTCGCCGCGGCGTTCTTTCTGAATGATGGATTGATAGATTTTCCCAGTGGTGAAATTGCAATCCCGAGAAAGTGGGGCATTGGTAAAGCGTTCATAATGTCCCAGATCGAGGTCTGTTTCCGCACCGTCGTCCAGCACGTAAACTTCGCCGTGCTGGTAAGGACTCATCGTACCTGGATCGACGTTCAGGTAAGGGTCGAACTTCTGCAGGCGTACCTTGAGGCCTCGGTGTTCAAGCAGCATTCCCAGTGAGGCGCTGGTCAAACCCTTGCCCAATGAACTAACAACGCCGCCGGTGACAAAGATGTGCTTGGTCATGTCGAAAATGCAGTCTCCCTAGTTAACTGTTCTTTTTGAGAGCCATCCGTGCTACGAACGCTTCGTAGTCTGCCGGCGTATCCACCCCAACGCCTGGTTCATTGGTTAGCCCAACAAGCAGAGGGTATCCCATACCAATCACTCGGAGTTGCTCAAGCTTTTCAACCCGTTCAAGCGGGTGAACCGGGAGTTTGGCCAGCCCTAACAAAAAATCTTTGCGGTAGCAGTATAAGCCGAGGTGGCGCAGGAACAGGTTTTTGTCCCCGATGATATCTGGTGAACCATCGCGCACATGAGGAATGGGACTGCGACTGAAATAAAGGGCTCGTTGGTTTTGATCCCGAACCACTTTTACCACGGCTGGGTTGTAATATTCTTCCAAGCTAGCCAGTGGAGTTGCAAGCGTGGCCATTGGTGCATCCGGGTGCTCGATCAGCAGGTCGAACAGCATATCGAGGGAATCAGGATTAATCAGTGGCTCGTCGCCTTGAAGATTGAGAAAAAGATCCCCCGGTGTTCTCTGTGCTACCTCTGCAACGCGGTCTGTCCCGCTGGGGTGGCCAATGTCGGTGCGTTCCACGGGAGCGCCGAATGAAATGCAGGCAGCTTCAATTCGATCGTCGTCCGTGGCGACTACCACGTGATTAGCACGCTTGCTTAAGAGTGCTTGTTCGTAAACGTGTTGGACTAGGTATTTGCCCGTTTCTTTGAGAAGTGGTTTGCCCGGAAGGCGCGTCGATGCGAAGCGCGAAGGAATGACAATGATGCAGCGCACAGTGCTTGGCCTCCTGCCTTGGGCAAGGCGATTTATTGCCTCAATTGATAAGGTACCAACTAGGGCACTCAGGGGCACGGGAATTGGGAGCACAAGGCCATGGAACCGATCGAATACCTCGTGGTTGCGGCACATCCTGATGATGCGGAAATCAGTGTCGGAGGAACATTGGCCGGCCTTATTGCTCGAGGAGCCAGAGTGGGAGTTTTGGACCTCACAGACGGTGAGCCAACACCGCATGGAACCATTGAAATTCGAGCGCGTGAAACGTCTGCAGCCACTGCTGTGCTAGGGCTGACTTGGCGAGAAAATTTGGGCCTTCCTAATCGCAGGCTTGAATGCAATCTGGAGGCCCGATCCGAATTGGCATCGGTTTTTCGTCGCTTGAGGCCAAGGGTCATTTTGGCGCACCACCACCGTGATGCTCATCCCGATCATGTCGCTGCAAGTTCCCTGACAGATGCGGCGCGGTTCTGGGCTAAGCTCAGCAAAACAGACCTGCCCGGTGATCCGTGGTATCCTCCCGTTTTGCTTCATTTTTTTTCTATTCACTTAAAAGCCATGCCTGTTGCCCGCATGGTGATTGATGTTTCAGAGCATTTTGCCACCAAAATGCAAGCGCTGAAATGCTATGAATCCCAATTGATTCAAGGCCGCGTTCCCTCTCCATCCACACCTTTGGAAGATATCGAGGCCATGGGGCGAGCGTGGGGCGTGACTATCCGGTCAAAATACGGCGAGCCTTTGGATTCCCCAGAAGAGCTGGGGCTTTCCGACCTTTCAGCAGTCCGTTGATTGATTGTCCGAGCACACGACATGGCGGGACGGGTTGTACCGGTTGCGTTGAATTGATCGCCTGCTCCGCCTGAACATTCAACAAATATGATCAATTGCACCCCTTGCTAGCCAAGCTGAGGCCTCCCCGTGTCGAAAGAGAGAATAGTTGATATGTCCGGAAGGGGTGCCGCGTGCAACGGGAAGTATTCGTACTGGCGCTCGTAAAAAATCAGGAGCGGTTTGTTTACGTCTATGACCTCGAGTCGACGGATATGCTGTTAGAAGAGCTGCAAGAACGTGCGGCCGATGATTCCAGTGCGTTGAACGGTTTCGATGTTGCAATTCTTGCCGGAAAAATGCGGGAGCAAGTTGCGGGTCGTGGCAAAGCAGTTCAAGCCATTCGCCAAGCCAACTGACGCGTCAACTGCGGGGAAAGCCATGCAAGCAGAGCTGGCGGAATTTCTGAGATATCTTGCTCTCGAAAAACAGGCTTCAAGCCACACGATCAAGTCGTATCGGGAAGATATATGTCAGGCCATTGAGCACTTAACAAGCCAAGTGGGGCAGCAGGCGACCATCGACCGCATTTCTCCAAGACATTTACGTGCATGGATGGCTTGGCTTCAGGAACAAGGGTACGCGCGTTCCACCATGGCTCGCCATTTATCTTCTGTGCGGGCATGGTTTCGATTTCTCCGTCGTAGGGGGGGGCTGGAGCATAATCCTGCAGATGGCCTACGAGGGCCTCGCAAGGAGCGGAAGCTGCCGCGTTTTCTGCCCCGCGACGAAATGAATGGCCTCTTGACGGGGATTCCCGATCTATCAGGATTTGATGCCCGCGACAAAGCGTTGTTTGAGACCGCCTACTCCGCAGGTGTTCGTGTCAGTGAATTAGTGGGATTGAACCTTGCGGATCTCGATCTGAATGACGGTATTGCTGTGGTTCGTGGCAAAGGCAAGCGTGAACGTCTGGTACTCTTGGGGCCACCTTCCGTCACCGCCATTCGCAATTGGATCGAGGAGCGAAATCGCCGAGCCACGCCACGATCAGGAGAGGCCCTGTTTCTCAACAAAAACGGAACGCGCTTAACGGATCGTTCTGTCAGACGATTGCTTCACAGTCGATTGGCTGGGGCAGGTATGCGGCAAGACATGTCTCCCCATAGCCTTCGCCACAGTTTTGCAACGCACATGCTTGATTCAGGTGCCGATATCAGATCTGTGCAGGAGTTGCTCGGACATAGAAGCTTGGCAACCACCCAGATTTACACGCACCTGACAACCCGGAAATTGACGGAAGAATACCGAAAGGCTCATCCCCGAGCCTGAAGTATGAGTTCACGTAAGGAGGGCATCATGCGAATGATTAGCATGTTGGCACTGGCTACAACGCTTGCCAGCGAAATCGTAGCGCAATCCCCCACACCCGGGCGTGTAGCATGGGTGGATGGTTATCGTGAGGCTCGCCGTGAAGCTAAGGTTAAAAATTTGCCGATCCTGATCGATGTCGGTGGTCCCAATTGCACGTACTGCCGGCAAATGGATGCGACTACCCTCTCGCATCCTGCCGTTGTTGAAATGATCAATTCCCGGTTTGTACCGTTGAAACTGGATGGTTCGCGAGAGCGTGAACTGGTTAACGGGTTAGGTGTTCGAGTCTATCCAACTATCATTATTGCAGACCCGCAGGGCCAGGTTTTGGCCAGTGCTGAAGGCTATGTTTCGCGCGATAAATTCCAAAATTTGATGGCGGGTGCCTTAGCCAAACTTGTTTCCCCCGAGAAACTTGAGGCGATGTTTGCCGAAGCCAGTAATGCCACTGGTGAAGGTGAAATCGCCAAAGCCAAACAGATCCTTAAACGCATAGTTGCGGAGGGGGATGCCAGCCCCGTATCAAAACGTGCTGCTAATTTACTGGCTGAATTGGAAGGCAGAAATGAACCTGCAGTTGCCAAAGAGGAGCCTTCTCCAGCAGAACGACCAATGGGCGGAGCGCCCGGTGCCTTGGCATCGAGACCAATAACACGAGAAGGGGCCGATGGATGGAGTGCGGAGTTGCTGGGCCGTGTTTTATCTGATCGAAAAGCTGGGCGTGCTGTCAGGGCTCATGACCTTGCTGAACAGATCAAAGTGCTGGCCCCCGGTTCAGCCATTGAGGCAGATGCTCAGCGGGTTATCGATGACATAGTCCGGGATCCTGAACTGCTTAAGCAGGTGGTGGAAGCACAGTCTGATCGTTTAGCGACGTTGTTGCTTCAGGCAGCAGAGTCCTGTCTGATGCAAGGCCAACCCCAGCAGGCTGTGTATTTCTTAGAACGAGTCATGCAGGCATTTCCAACGACTCGCCATGCCATGACAGCGCAAACTCGTTTGGCTCAGATTCAAGGACCACCCGGACTGAGCCTTACCCCTAATGCTCAGCCAAAATGACCTTTAAGACGAGCGAGTCCTTCGGAATGAATGAGGCCATTACTGGCCATGAATCCTGTATCGGAAGGGCCTGAACGTGTGCCATATAACAAAGGTCGGTCTTGCAAATCGGTTACTTTGCCTCCGGCTTCGGTAACAAGTATGTGCCCGGCGCAAATGTCCCAGTCATGGTACGTCGGATAGTCATTGACATAGACGTCGGCTTCACCACGTGCAATCCTGGCCAATTTGAGGCCAGCAGAGTAGGTTTCGTACAAGCCTTTAGCACCCAAGTGACTGGATAGGCCTTCAGTTTTTCCCTTAGCTTTGGAATGTGTCTTTGTGACAACGGCATCGGAGAGGCGGTTGGTTTGGCTTACCTTGCAAGCGTATTTAGCTTTGCCGGTATCAATCGCAAAGCAACCTGCCCCCTTTGCGGCATAGGTTGTTCGGCCGTTGGCCGGATCATGAACCACCCCTACTAACGGTTCACCATTCTCGACGAGAGCGATCATGATGCAAAATTGGTCCACCTTGAGGGCAAAGCCTTTGGTCCCGTCAATGGGATCAACAATCCAAATGCGGCGACCAGTATGCGGAAGTGTGAGGTACAACGGGGTGTTTTCTTCACCAGTTAAACCGTCGTCTGGAAAAGCAGCGTGCAACCGAGCCAAGATAATATCTTGGGAATCTTTGTCTGCCTGGGTGGTGATGCTGGAAGTTGCACCCAGGATCGGTTCCAGTTTCTCGTAAAATGCCATGATATGACGGCCAGCATCCGCTGCAGCCGCAAGTGCTGTTTCGATTTCGCGTTCGTACACGTTCATTTTCAGCGTCCACCAAGGTTGGAATTGATAGGGTCGACAAATGCCGCAGCGCGGCGAGCAGCTTCTGTTACCGTTGTTTCGCCAGATTGCACAAACAAACCATATCGAACATTCAATGGTTTCTCCGGTGTGGCAACCGATACAAAATAACTGCCAAACCGCCCATAGTCGCGTTCTGAATACCGTGATTCTTTGGGATTGGTTGGTGAATCAATATATTCCGCGGTGTATCGGGATCCACTAGTAACAAAAGACATGCAATTCCAAGGGAGATTAACGTGGTTCTTTTGGGTTGGCCAATTGCGGGTTGCTTTTGGATTGTCCTTTCCGTCTGGACGCAAGTAGTAGGTTTCAGCAGCATTTTTGTCGGCAACGTCACCGGCGGCGCGAAAATGGAAGCCCGCATGCTGCGGGTCGCCATCGACCTTCATAGTCCCTTCAGCGGGACGAACTGAACTGGAAAATTCAATCCATGTGCCAGCGGGGGTTGGAATAAAAACCAATTCACGGGTTTCTGTCGCAAAAAGGCGTCCCTTTTCGCCGTGCCAGCCAATTGTCACGCGTTGCAAGCCGGCAACCGGCCCGGCTTCCTGCAAAAGAACGTTCATTGCCGATTGATGAGTTTCGTTTTTGCAGTGC